>QWCP01000074.1_pt1 | contig 53584 bp, 41 predicted proteins | sample 1972561 | NCBI WGS metagenome assembly QWCP01 (sample SAMN09866705, study PRJNA288562) | Human vaginal metagenome isolate pre4_vaginal, whole genome shotgun... | isolation source: vagina | host: Homo sapiens | place: USA: California
AAAGAGCTTGGCTCAGTTCCTCTTTGACGATGAAAATGCTTTGATTCGCATTGATATGTCTGAGTTCGGCGAAAAGTACGCTGCTTCTCGACTCTTTGGTGCGCCTCCAGGATACGTGGGATACGATGAAGGCGGTGAGCTGACTGAGAAAGTTCGCCGTAAGCCATTCTCCGTTGTGCTTTTCGATGAGATTGAGAAAGCGCACCCTGATATTTTCAATACCTTGTTGCAGGTATTGGATGACGGTCATTTGACTGACGGTCAGGGTCGTAAAGTGGACTTCAAGAACACGATTATTATTTTGACCACCAACTTGGGAACAAGCAAGATTGCTCAAAGTGCAAATACCGGTTTCAATATTGGGGGCAATACGGAAACGTCCTACCAGCGTATGAAGGATCAAGTGTCCACTGAGCTGAAGGGACAGTTCCGCCCAGAGTTCTTGAACCGCTTGGACGACATTATTGTATTCCAGCAGCTCACCGAATCTCAGGTGCGTCAGATTGTTGACTTGGACGTGGCGCGCTTGAACGACCGCTTGTTCGAGCGTCATATGGTTGTTGAGTTGACTGATCAGGCTAAGGATTTGCTGGCGCAAAAGGGATTTGACCCACTTTTGGGCGCGCGTCCTTTGCGCCGAGTTATTCAGCGTGATATTGAGGATGCTATTTCCGAGAAGATTCTGCTGGGTGATTTGCATGATAATGAGCAGATTACGGTGGATTCAGAAGGTGAAGGTATCCTTGGTGAATTCACATTCTCAGCAAAGCCTTTTGTAGAAGCTGAGTCTGAGGTTGAAACTGAAGAAGTGGTTGAGCCTGAGACTACTGAAGCAGAATAACTTCTGATTTATTGTTCTGAATAGACGGCTATCGCTTGGTGAATACCTAGTGATAGCCGTTTTCTATGGTTGGGTGATTCAATCTTATGTGCTCGTGAAGTGGTAGTAAGGTAGACCTGCATGCGATGCGAGCAAGAATTAATGCTCTGTGCTGTATCTTTCACCACTATCAATAGCACTACACCTTAAAGCTGTTTGACCATTCAGATCACAGCTGGTAAAAGCTTTACCACTCACTGCTAAGCTCAGCTATGAAAGATAAAGCAGAAAACGCAAACCTCATCGAAAGGTACGTTACTGTTATCAGTTCTGAGGCAATCAGCAGCGCATGCGAAAGCAAAAACTATATAAATGCGAAGGCAACAATAACCGCAAGATAGCATACATACCCAGAGATAAGCGCATAATCACGCCATGTCATGCGCATAACGCGCCACGGAACGCGAGCATTATCCGGATCATATCCGCGCACATCAAGCGCAACGCTCAACTTATCAGCATGACGCAAAGCATTCGCAAAAGCAGGAACAATCAGCGCTTGGAGCGACCGTAATCGCGTGCCGAGTGGACCATGAGTAATCGTAGCGCCACGCAGTTCCTGAGCCGCGGTTAAATCCTTAAAATCGCTGGATAGAAGAGGAATAAAACGCAAAGCAAGCGTAGACATTAAAGAAAGCTGATGCACAGGAATTCCAACGCGCGTTAAAGGCTGAGCCATATTTTCTACAGCATCGGAAATGCGTGTTGGTGGCAGAATATGCAGATAAGACACAGCAATCACAGCGAGCAGAGCAAAACGTCCTGCATACAAAAGTGCTGACCAAGCTCCGCCGGTCGTAATAGTGAAGAGGGGAGTAGCGAGCACAGCAGAACCGCTACGATCTACAAAGAGATTGAATAATCCCATCACACAGATGAAGAAGAGAAATGGCGTAACCCATGTGAGAAGATCGCGCAGTCGAATGCGAGTCATGAATACATAGACAACCGTTACTGCTAATCCAAGCAGAAGCTGTGCAGGCGATTGCAGAGCAAAAAACGTGAAAAGCATGGCAAGTGTAGTCAGCGTTAAAGCACGAGGGTCGAAAGTGGACTGTGGAGCGCGCACAGTCGATTGCATCGCCTCGTCAGCACGCTGTGCAGGAACATCCAAAACAAAAGCGCGCGTGGCAAGAGTCTTAATATGCTCCAGCTCGTGCGTCACCATGATTATGGTTAACCCCTGCTTATGCAAAGAGTGTAAAATACCGAGAATGCGTTGCGTAGTCGATGCATCTAAACCTGCTGTAGGTTCATCGAGAATAATTAAATCAGGCTGCATAGCAAGAACTCCTGCAAGCGCAACCAGCCTTTGCTGTCCACCCGATAAATTCCACACAGATGAATCCAGAAGATGAGTAATTCCTAGGAGCTCGGTGGTAGACTGCACGCTGTGGTGAATGTCTGTTTCGGATAATCCGAGATTGCGCGGGCCGAAAGCAATATCCTCGTAAACCGTCGATGCGAAAAGCTGTTTTTCGACCTTCTGCATGGCTATGCCGATACGCTGACCATGAAAGTGCACGCTGCCTGATTGAGGTTGAGTAATGCCTGCAAGAGCGGATACGAGGGTAGTTTTACCGCTTCCGTTAGCGCCACTGATTGTTAGAAAATCACCGCGATTAACGCTCAGATTGATGTTAGAGAGCACTGCATGACCAGCGAATGTAATACTGAGATTTTGCGTGGACAGAAGTGGTTCTTTGGAACTTGATTGAGCGTTGACGGCAATCCCTGCCTTTTCAATATTCTCTCGATTACATGCGTGGAAAGAATCTCCGTTGCCAAACTCTGCCTCAAACTCGCCAGCGCTCAGGTCACGCACAATGCGCCCGCGACTCAATTCAATCACGCGCTGACCATAGCGCCCAACAGACAGGTGATGCGAAATAATAACAATAGTCACCCCGCGCGCATGCGCCTGCTCTAGAGTTGCAAGCAAAGCTCGCCTCGCCGAACCGTCCACATAGGCAAAAGGCTCATCCAAAATAAGGATGTCTGGATGCGCCGCCAATGCAGAAGCAAGCGACACTCGCTGCTGTTGGCCTCCAGACAGATCGTGCGGGTCACTATTAGAGGCGTACATCATGCCCGTGGCATGCAGCGACTCGTCTACACTGCGTGCAGTGTCACAAGGTGTCCAGCCTAGATTCTCCGGTTCAAAAGCAACATCGTCTTTTACTGTCTCGCCCACAATATGATCTTCGGGGTTTTGCGTCACGTAAGCGATATGCCGTCTCGCGCGCACATACACGCTTCGCTGAGCACCGCGCTCTTCGTCATACAAGTGCTCGCCGAGCACATTAATCTGACCGCTGGTCGGAGCGCTCACAGCAGCAAGCATACGCGATAAAGTCGTTTTACCGCTACCGTTCGAACCAATAATCGTGGCCCACTCACCGCGTTTAATAGTCAAGCTCACATCATCTACGGCGGCACGTGCAGTATTTTTTGCTACAGCGGTTCGATTAGCGTCAGTTTCTAAACGGTTAGCAGCATCCGTCTCTCCATGGGCGTTAATCCCAGCAGTCTCATAAACAAAGCTCACATGCCGTAGAGCAAAAGCTTCACACTCAGTCATCTATATGCTCCCTCCTCATGCATAGAATGCGCTAAACACGGCGCTGAGCATTCTGAGATTTCATAAATGACTTGAGCAAACCAGTAATAGGCTTATAGCACACAGTGGTAATAACCAAATGAATAACTGCTTTAATAACGTTAAAAGGCAGCAAAAACGGCAGAATCATAGACACTACTGCGCTCACCGGTGTGGAGGTATACAAAGGAGTAATCGCTAAATTCAGCAGTAGCGCAACAACAATAAAACTGACAGCTCCCACCAGCATAGAAATTAAAGCAAAAACACGGGTACGATGATTTTTGTAGAGCCACGCCGATGGCACGCTAAAAGCCAACGAGCAAGCAAGCATAATTAAGCCGCCAACAGGATCGGTGACAAGATGAGGCAGCGAACTAATAATGCTGACGATAACAGCTGCATACGGACCATATCCGAAGCCTGCTAACAAAACAATAATTCCGCTCGGATCGTATTTGAGGAACGGCGCTGCAGGGAAAATTGGAATCTGAATAAAACTCAGCACAATTGCTAGCGTGGAAAACAGTGCGTACACAGCAATGCGCTGACTGGTCCAATATGGTTGAGTATTCTGCGATGAATTATTTTTTGGCATGCGAGAAGGCATAGCTAACTCCTGTTTCTCTTCATCCGGACTATAACCGTTGGCTTTGGACTCTCACCAAATCAACCGCGTGAGCGGCTCGCGGGCTGTACCGCCAGTCGAGGATTTTCGCCTCGCCCTGAAACTTACCTTTTTACTGTATCATGCCAGACCGAGCAATGAGAGCTGATTATGCTGTCTGTGGGTAAGGTCACGCTCTGGGCATCGAGGCGTGTGTTTAGGCGTGTGTTTAGGCGTGTGTTTTTGAGAGGGCGTGTTTTTTGTCGGGGATTTACAGGAGGCCTCGCCGGGAAGTTACGCTAGAGAAAGGCGTGCTAGGGATTGTGTTAGGGGTCTGAGTGCAGTGAGACAGGTCGCGTTCACCCCGTCATAACTCACAACTTTTATCAGTCCATTTTGAGGATTTTAACCGTTGTGAGCGAGGGCGCATCCGATGCGTCATAAACTACAACGCCACTACGCCTATTTCGTCCTGAAGATTCCGCCATTTCCCCATTGCCACTGACCGGCAGTTGGATTGTTTTCATCCGAACCTGCACCAATCTGAGCGTGTAATTTATCAATGCCGAGAATTAAGTAATCACGGGTAGTGCCTAATGAGAAATCTAGATCAATAAAGGCGCGCATGCTTGTGGCGTCATCGCTCAGCAAGAAACGAACAGGCTGCATATGTGCAGGGAAAGGCGCTTTCGTCACCGCTTCAATCGCACTGGCATACCAACTTGGACTTTCCGGAGTCACGCCGCCCAAAGCAGACATATTCTGTCCGCCACGGTGGGTGGCTTGCAGTTGTGCACGAGCTTCGTAAGATAGTTGCAAAACGTGTTCTTGGTCTTCGAAATATCCCACAGTTAAGCAGGCATACGCAATTTCGTCAGAAGGAATACCTGCTAATGAGCTGGCTAACTCTAAATCAATGCTGTGATCAACCCAGCTCGTAGCTAAGCCCATTAAGGTTGCACTTAAAATAAGACGCTCGCCATAAAAACCTGCTTTTTCTAAAGCAAGCAGATCGTCTTTCGGTCCGCTTAACACAATCACGTGTGCCGCGCCTACAAATTCGCCACGTTCACGCACAATGCGTTCAAATAATTCTGGATGATTTTCAACAAAAGTCATGCGAATCCCAGAAATAACGCTCATCGCGTCCATATGTTGCATGAGCTGACGTAAAATACCCTCTTCAATGAGGTCAGGACTAAAAATCCTGTTAGAGATGCGAACATTAATAGCATCAATGACTTGAGAATGCGTAGTGCTCATACTTGCATTATAATGGGGCGAAGAGAGAACCGAGGTTGATGTAGTAAGAAGACTGCGTAGCAAGAACATCTCTGACGAGTTTGCAGTGCAACGCAAACACATCGAGTGCTCTTGCAACAACGAACAGTAACGAACAGCAACGAAATGCAACGAACATCAACGAACGGTTCTACACACACGAATGGATTCACATCCAGCTAGACAATGGAGAGAAACCCATAGGAGGAGATTCTCATGATTGAAACAGCTCAAGCTTTTGGTATTGATATTGGCGGTTCGGGAATCAAAGGTGCTCCCGTTGATCTGATTCATGGTAAGTTCGCCGATGAACGCTTGCGCATTCCAACTCCAGAACATTCCACTCCTGAGGCTGTGGCAGAAGTTGTGAAGCAGATTTTAGATCATTTTGATGTGCACGATGGAACACCGATTGGTATTGCTTTCCCAGCTCCAGTAAAACCAGGTAAGCCTCTTGATTTTATGGCTAATTTGGATCAGTCATGGGTGGGCGTGGATTTGAATGCTTTCATGTCTGAACATACGGGACGCACAGTTCATGTGGTTAATGATGCTGATGCTGCCGGTTTAGCTGAAGCGCAGTTTGGTGCAGCGAAGAACTCTGAGGGTCTTGTTATTGCAACAACGTTAGGAACAGGTATTGGTACGGCTTTGATTATTAATGGTGTGCTCGTGCCAAATACTGAATTAGGTCATCTCGAATTAGATGGTGGAGATGCAGAAAAATATGCCGCCGATTCTGTTCGTTCTGCTAAAGAATTGACATGGAAAAAGTGGGGTAAGCGTTTAACGAAGTACTATCGTTTGCTTGAAAAGTATTTTAGCCCTGACGTCTTTGTTGTTGGCGGAGGAGTTTCTAAGAAACATGAGAAGTTCTTCGAATATATCGATATAGAAACACCGATTGTTCCAGCTGCTTTGCTCAACGATGCAGGTATTGTGGGTGCAGCATATTTTGCATCGACCAAGCAATAGAGCGCACGCCCCACACCTACACATCGCAACACCCCCACACCGCAACCGACAAATTCAATCAACAAAGGACTTGCTTGTGCAGTTTTCACATCGCACGGGTGAGCAATCTCTTAATGCCCTGTCTTTACGCTCGCAGCAGCTCAAAGAACAGGGCATTAGTGTGCTCAACCTCAATGATTCCAACCCAACGCATTTTGGATTAAGCGTTCATGGTTCAGATTTTGTGTATACAGCAGATCCGCATGGCGATAAATCCGCGCGTGACGCTCTTATCAGTTATCTCGAACAGCGTTATAACCGCACGCTGAGCGCCGATAATCTCTATATTCTCAGCTCCACATCCCAAGCCTATGCGTGGCTTATGATGCTGCTGTGCGATCCGAGCGACCGCATACTTTTTCCTCAGCCGGGATACCCGCTGATTGAATCTATTTGCGCTCTCACCTCTGCACATGCCGTTTCTTACCGTCTGAGCTATGACGGTTCGTGGATGATTGATTACGTGAGTATTGAGCAGGCTTTAGAGCGCTATAATCAGCTAGGAGCAGAGCATCCCATTAAAGCAATAGTGTTGATTAATCCGAATAATCCCACAGCTTCGTATGTAAAAGCTGAGGAGCGCGAACGTATTATTTCTCTGTGTCAGCGCTATGATGTGGCAATTATTGCAGATGAAGTCTTTTATGATTTTCCTCTTGATGCTTTCGACTCGCGATCGCGCTGGGCAGGAGAGAACTCTGTTTTAACTTTTGCTTTAGATGGTTTCTCGAAAATGTTAGCTGCTGCGGATGTGAAGATCGGATGGATTTACGCCAGCGGGCCGCATGAGATGCTCGAAGAAGCAGTGCGTCGTTTGGATTATATTGCCGATGATTTTCTTCCTATGTCTTCACTGATTACGGCGCAGATACCGGCGTTACTGACTGCCGCTGATAACCAAACGCAAAATATAGCTGTGCGGTGTCAAGGAAATTACGAATGGCTCAAGAACTATACGCGCAATACGTCTGCTACACGCGGATTAGTGAGTGTGTTGCGTGCCGAAGGTGGATGGAGCGCTTTGTTACGCTTACCGTCGAGCTTAGACGATGACCTTGTAGGAGAAAGATTACTCGACACTCTTCATGCTATGAGTGCTCCTGGATATTTCTTTGATTTTCACGCTAATGGCTATATGGCGATATCCTTATTGCCAGAAGCTAAAATTTTTAGCACAATAATGACGAAAACTATTGACGTAATTGAAAGCATGATTGACGAGATATGAGTGTGAAGAAGCTTCGCGATAGAGCCTTTTCTACAATCGATAAAATATCTGAACGAATTGATAAACCGCACTTAACTACTTTAGAAGTAGAAGTAGCTTTAGGCATTGCAGTGGTGGCAGTTGTATCTCTTTTTGTTAGCCATTACATGACTACATCTATGGCTACTGCAGTAGTTGTGTGCACGCAGATAGATAGAAAACAAGCACGTAAAGCCGGTTGGATCCGTCTTATTGGCACAATGTTTGGCGGTATTTTCGGTTTAGGAGTCGTTCTTCTGGACGATAAATTAGGCAATGATCCGTATGTATTCGTTGCTTTAGCTTTTACAGCGATTTTGATTATTGGCGCTCTATTTTACGCTTTTCAGTTGCCGTCCGCGTCTTGGAAAATTACGATGATTTCGCTCGCTTTAGTTATACTCGTGCAGTTTGGCGATGACCGTATTTTCTATGCTGTTTCTCGTCTGATTGGAACAGTTTTAGGCGTTATTCTCAGCGTGATTATTACTACAGTATGGGCGCATACCGAAATGGCTATTGAACGTTGGAAAGCAGAAAAAGAAGACGCTAACCAAGAATAGTCAGCGCATCAACCACGCTCGAATATACAGCAGGCGCATACTGGGTGAAAGATGCAAAACGGTTAGGAACCATAATACTGGCCAGAAGTATAAGAATTTGGTACAGTGCAATAATACTGACGGTTGAATAGACAAGCTTTCCTCGCCAAGTATTGCGCACACTGGCAGCATAATCCATCACAGCCGAAAAAGCGGGAAGCGAAGCAAAAACGAAAGCCCAGCTAAAATCAACAAAATAACGCCATGCTATACCGCCGCTGCGCGTCACAAAAACGCACAGGAATAATCCAATCACCACTCCCAGCACACAGTAGAGCCATACGAAATTTTTGTGCAAACGTGAACGAACCTCTCGAAACATAAGACTGAACAAGCTGAGCAGTACTAACGGGGCAAAAATAAAGAAACCGCCAATAATACTTTCGTGATGAATCCATGTAGCAGTAGAAACAAATGGAGCTTCAACAAACGGAGGGTTAGCGCTGGCTTCAAGAGGACGGAATAGATAAATACTCACTCCTTGCAGCAGTGAAAGCGCAGGAACATGCAGATGACGCATATCTGCCACAGTAATCTGATACGCAGCACCAAAATCAGTAATAGAGCCAAAACGCCACCAGTTGTACCACAAAGCAGGAGCTAAACCGGCAAAAGCAGCCGCAATATTTACAGCAGTTGCGCCAAGAACTGTGCGCAATGGTTTCTTCCATACCAGCTCAAGGAAAACTGGAGCAACAAGAATAGCGATAAAAATAAATGTTGGACGGCACGATGTGCTCAAAGCAATGCAGAGAGAGCCGAGAATCATACGCCACATATTCGAGCGCGCGCTCGCATCAGGGCTAACTTTCATCCAGATAAAAACGCCTAAAGATGATATGCATAAACCACTGGCAAAAGCCATAATATAGAGGTTTGTTACAACAATCAGCGAAATAATATTTGTGCCAATAAAAACGGTTGTCATGGCAATAATGGCTGTTCCCACCGTAGTATGCGGAAAATAACGTTCAAGTAAGCGCACAACAATACCGCACAGAAGAAGAACTGTGAGCATAAGAAGAGGAATAACCACAGCCATAATGGACGGCCATCGCCCAGTAAGCAGATGGAATGGAATATAAATAAGAGCGCTCGGCAACATGCCGAAATAGGAATACCAGTGGTGATTGTAGAAGGCGTAATCCCAGTAAATTGAAGCGCCCTGAGCTAAAGCAGTATTGCGCAGCTGAGGATTATAAGGATTGCTGAGAGCATCGAAAATTGGATCAACAGGAATATTGAGCCATGGATGACCTTCAAGCAGACTTTGAGCCACCAAAATATAGTGATGATACGAATAAATATAATTGCCCCGATCCCACCACTGATCTGTGCCCACAAAAACACCAGCAATAGCAACCACAATAATACCGAGCACAATCAAAGGCACACCAAAACAAGCCCAAAAAGTCAAGCGTTGTGCGCGAGACTGAGAATTAAGCTTAATACTGTGCACACGTGAGCGAGGGCGCATAGCCCACAAGAATCCAGCAATAAGAAGCAAAACGCACACGCGCAGGAGATTGATGCGTAATGGTTTGTGTGCATTGAGTGTTACGGAGGCTAAATTCACGCGTGTTGAGGAGCCTTCCACAAAGCGCACAGTTACTGCACCCTCGCGTGCAATCGCATCGCTGGTTTCTTTGTTTAAGAAAGCAAAAGTGGGGCGGTCGGCACGCAAGGTAATTTGCTGAGATCCGATGGTGACGCGGGTAAAGAAGTTTGAGGCGGGGGCTTGTGGGGTGGTGGTGTCTGCCGAGGTATTCGGCGCGGAGGTGTCGTTTTGCGTTGAGGAAGTTGCTTCCGAGGTCTTCGTCTCGGAAACGGGAGCAAATTCTAAGGTGCGAATGCGGGTATTCGCTCGCACAGGTATAGAAAGAGAAGAATCAACATTCTTAACGAGCACGCGCGGCTGACCGCTGCGGGAAGAAATCTGAAGGTTATGCGCGGAAAATGAGCAGGACGAGGTGAACGTGCAGGTCTGCTGTTGCGCCGATGAAGGCGAGAGCCAACTTCCTAGATTAAAAAGTGTTAGTTCGAGGCTGAAAATAATCAGAAGAGCTAGAACGAAAAAACGTATGCCTGCGCTACGCATACAACGTTCCCAGACCGATGTTTTATTGCCCTTGTGTGGTTCGCTGTGCTCATTGCCAGCTAAGTTAGAATCTAAGAATGAAGCCCACGCCATGCAGGTTATTCTATAAGCATGAGTGCACAAACGATGTCATATAGGTTTGGGAGAATGTGACCATGCCAATCAAACAAACTACGCAACTATCACAGGTGACTGATATCTTTCCCTGGGCACGCAATGAGTACGCTTTAGGGATTTTTGTAGCGCGTAAAGTAGTGAAAACAGTTACGATTGGCACGCATGATTTTCAGGTGGGATGGGTGCGCGATCCTGCACTTATGGATACTTCTCGTGTTGCTGTGGGCGTTTTTACGGCAAAAAATCATTTTGTTCCTGTAGCTCTCGCAGATGCTCATGCTCGTTTGTATGAAACTAATTTTTTGGACGCAGATATTACTCAACTTGATGCGCGCGTTATGTTAGCCGAAGAAGGCAAGGGAGGCGTTCATCAGTATCGTTTTATGCGTACCGATCCTACCCCTTCTACTGCGGGAACGATTACTGTAGATCATGGGGCAGTGGTTGCTCGTGGAGAAGATGGGCGGTTGAGATGGCTGTCATCGTGGCTGAGAGCAACGAAGAAAGGTAAAGATTCCTATACTTTTGAGCAGGTGCGTTCTGCTGCGGTATCTGGTCAAGACACAGCTGATTTAGACTATAATGCGGCGGTGTGCATAGCCTATTGTGTGATTTATGCGCAACCGACCTTAGCAACGGAAGCAGTGCACGTAACCGGTTTTGGTACGTCGAATATTTATCGTCGTATTCGCCAACAAGCGCCTTTGAGTGCAATTCGTACCAGCGTGCGTGATATTGAGCAGGCTCGTGCAGCAGGCTTGAAGATTTCTGGATTGGAAGATTATTTCCTTCATACTATGCGTGAGTCGGGTGCTTTAGACCGCATCTCCCAGTTGGAGGCTACGCATGGTCAAGAAAATTTGGAGTTAATGACTAATCCGAAATCGCATTTGTATTATTTGCATTCTCGCAATGGTGTGGATTTTGAGTCGGCATTAAAAACTTTGCGTATTGAGTCGAATCTGAACCGTTTTAGCGCGGTCAGTAGTGTGATTGAAAACAATTACCATTATGACTTTACCCCGACCGAAGATGAGATTAGCTTAGCGTATGCTGCACAATTAAGCACAGATTTACTCGAGAATCCGGCTTTCGATGCGCTTAGTACATTATCCACTCATGGGGTGGATGATGCGTTGGCACAACCAGCTTTGCGCTATGCGAATACAGGTCCGGATGCAACGCAGGAAACCTCGTTTTCCTCGAGCTGGTTAGGGCAGTTCTATGCGCAGGCTAGGCGGGATAGGGAAAACTCTCAGACTGAGGGCATGCGGCTTAGCTTGAACAATATTGAACAGGTCAATGCTGTGTACCCGATGGTGCAGGCGGCGCGCGAAACCGCCTACCATATTGCTGCCTCGCATGAACGTTATGCGCAGAATCCGCAATTGGAGCAACAGCATGGCATGCATACCAGCCAGTGGGTGTATAGGCGGGCATTGTCGAAGCTGATTGCGCATTTGCGATTGCCGCTGCGAAGCGATATTGATTTCCGTGCGGATGTGCAGTCCTCTGGAGCAACAGTTATTGATTTTACGAGCACAGCATCAACAGTTATGCCTACTCGTCGTTTTGACGCGCACACTTTGCAATGGGTAGATGTGAACGAAGTAGAACGTCAACAAATGAGCTCACGTTATAACCTCCGTGTGGGTATTATTTTGGCGGCTTTAGCGTTCGGTGCTAGCGATAATATTTCCCGTGTTGCCGTGCGCATCGATAACTTGGCTGGCGCTCAAGATATTGAAGATCGCGATCCTACTATGTACGCCTTACTTATGCGTGCTCTCGACAGTATGGGTATGGATAATCCGCATCATGCGCATTCTCATGCTCATGGTTCTAAAAGTGAGCAGTCTGGTTCAGCTGAGTCAAACAGTAACTATAACGATGCTTTTATGGATATCATGCAGTCTGCGAACTTCTCTGCGGATCAGTTACAAGCTTTCGAAGCTGCAGATAATCAGCCAAGCGATGACGAAATTCGCGCGTTATTTGAAGAAGTAACCCGCAGCGAGAACGATAACGAGGATGAAACGAGCGAACCGCGCGTCAGTGTTATGTCTGCACCAGGCACAGACCCGTTAGAACTTATTCGCCGCACAGCTTTAACGAATACTGTAGCAGCCGTTGTTTTTGAGCGTGACCGTTTTATGCGCTTACTGCGCGAACAAGGTTTATCTCAGCCATACAAGTTCTATGCGGCGTTTGAACTCAGCCGCATACATGTGGACGATCACGGTATTTTACAGCCTATTGAAACAGCTTTAGATTTACGAGATGCTTTGTTCACTCCTCAGGGTGCTCAAGATGAGCCAGAAGTATCGCGCGCTGTCATTGAACCAGAAGTTCAAGAAATCTTAGCTGCAAGCGTTGCTCATGATTTGTCTATTCAACGTTCGGATGTTCTTGAACGCGCTCAAGAAGATATTACTGCTTTTGCCACAGCGCAGCAGTGGAGCGTACCGCAACGCGCTCAAAAGATTTCCGAATATATTGACGATATTAATGATCCGGAACTCAATGAGCATAAGGAATCTTATGTGCGCAGTGTGATTGATGGCTTACCTATCGATCGTACGCGTTTTACCTTATCTCAGGATTTAGATGCTGTGCGCACATCCTCGCGTGAAACTTTCATGTCGGGAAATCCGCCAGAAGCCTTAAATATGATGGAAACACGTTTAAGCGAGCTTGATAACGCTTTTAAAAGCTCAAATCGTGTTCCAGTGTATTTCAATTCCTATGCGGAACGAGTGGTATACAATCATCTTTTCGCATCACCAGATAAGAAACTTGTTTTAATACCAGATAATCTTTTCCAAGCACATATGGAAATGGTGGAAGTGTATTCGCATATAGGACGTCCTGAAGTGGCTCTGCGCCATTTGAATACCGCAGTATCATATGCGCCGGCATATCCGCTTCCTCATTTACGTTTAGCAATTGCTTTATCGGAAAATAATGATTGGAAATCTTCTTTTGCGGCAGCAAGTAATGCTTTGCATATTGCCTTAGATAAAGATGATGCAGCCTACGCATATTATCGCATGGCATATTCAGCGTGGATGCAAGATGATTTTGAGATAGCTGCTGCCTGTTACGTGATGAGCATTCGTATTAGCGAAAGCACGGTACCGCATGCACGTGCAGAGCTTGAAGAATTGATTGATCGCGCGCGCTCGCAGGATATTTCTTTGCCTCTGACCTTCGATGAGTGCACAGATGCTTTGGCATATTTTGATATTGATATCTGGCCTTTTACTGAGGCAGCTATGTTAATGGCTCCAAGCGCTATTGCCGCTGTGGATAGTAATTTATTTGTTGCTGGTCGCACCTTGAGTGCCGCAGCTGCTCGCATAGCTTCTGCTACTCTCTCCTTAGATGACGATAATCCAGAACTTGAAGATGTTATTGATATTCAATTCTTGAGGTCTCTCAATGCCTAATATTCAAGATGCTTTTGATTTTGATGATGAGAATGTGATTGCCAGCAGCTTGTCTGAACAAGGCGATAAACCGTGGTGGCAATCCTTGGAATATACGGATTCTAGCGCTCTGAGTCTCAATGCTGCCGATGTTACTGAGCTGAGCATGGATGATGCTGCCCGCGTGTGGGCGCGTGTGGCTGCATGGGTAGAATCTGACCAAATTGCCTACTATGTGAAGGATGCTCCGGTAGCCTCCGACGCTGCATATGATGCTCGCATGGAGTTTCTTAAGCGCTTGGAAGCTCAATTTCCAAGCTTAGATAATGAGCAAAGTCCTACGCATCGTGTGGGAGGTAATTCCTCACAAGATTTCGCTTCTGCACGTCATCCTTCCCAGATGTTTAGTCTTGATGACGTCTTTTCTCTCGGAGAATTGGAAAGCTGGTATGAGGGTGTTCATCGTCAATTAGCTGATGCTGGTGCTTCTCATTTTACTATGACGAGCGAAGTGAAGATTGATGGTTTAGCATTGAATCTTATTTATCGCAATGGCGTGCTCGACCAAGGTTTAACTCGAAGCGATGGCATAACCGGTGAAGATATTACGGCTAATGTGCGTACCATTGCCAATATTCCAGTAACCTTGGCAGGCGATGCCAATGATATTCCTGAGCTGGTGGAAATTCGCGGCGAAGTTTTTATGCGCTTCGATGATTTCGAAGAGCTCAACCGTGCTAATGAGCGTGAAGGGCGAGCACTTTTTGCTAATCCTCGCAATGCTGCAGCAGGATCCGTGCGGCAAAAAGATCCAGCTATAACTGCTCGTCGTAAACTGTCTTTCTATGCGCATGGTTTGGGTCGTGTGCAGTGGGGCGCACATTCCTCGCATGATTCTGATCTTGAACGTCTCAGCGATGCTTATACGTTGTATAAAACATGGCAGATTCCTGTGTCTCCCCATAATCGCATTGTGCATTCCTTTAATGAGATTGTGGAGATGATTGATTATTACGGTCAACATCGCTACGACATTGAACATGCCTTAGACGGTATTGTGGTTAAGGTGGACGAGCGCGCTCTCCAACGTCAGCTCGGTGAAACATCGAGAGCTCCGCGGTGGGCTGTGGCATACAAGTATCCGCCAGAAGAAGTCAATACTCGTTTACGTGATATCACCGTCCAAGTGGGGCGTACTGGTCGAGTTACCCCAGTAGGTCAGCTAGAACCTGTGCTGGTAGCTGGTTCTACAATCTCGCGTGCCACCTTGCATAATCCTTTTGAAGTTAAGGCAAAAGGCGTAAAAATTGGTGACACTGTTGTGGTGCGTAAAGCCGGTGATGTTATTCCAGAAATTGTGGGGCCAGTTTTATCTGCACGCGAAGGACGAGAAAACGAGCTTCGTGATTTTGTGATGCCAACGGTATGCCCAAGTTGCGGCACACCTATTGCTCCCGAAAAAGAGGGAGATAAGGATTTCCGTTGCCCTAATACTGAAAGCTGCCCAGCCCAGCTTACCGAACGTATTTCTATGTTTGGCAGTCGTAAAGCTTTCGATATTGATTCTTTAGGCGATAAAGTTGCCGAAGCATTGGGCAATCCTGAACTGAATCGTCCATCATCTGTTGATGTGTATGCTCCGAACCTCAAAAAAATTGAGGTGATGGACGGCGAAGACATACCTGTATACAAACCAGCAGAGGGTCTGCAACTTCCCCCAGCACAAATACCGGCAGTACGTACTTTAGCCGATATGTTTAGCTTGGATGAGCGCTCTTTGCGAGATGTGCGTGTGTGGAAAGAAATACCACTCGAACGCTACACGAATTACACAAATCCTGATACAGGTCGCACAGTAAAGAAAAAATTGAGCACTACCGGATCGGGCTTGTGGAGGCAAGTTCCTATTTTTGCTAAGAGGGCTAAGAACGGTGAAATACCAGAGCTTACGAAGAATGTGCAGTCTATGCTTAAGCAGTTATCGCAAGCCAGCCAAGCGGATATGTGGCGTGTTCTAGTGGCGTTATCTATTCGTCATATTGGACCTGAATCTGCACGCAGTTTAGCGAACCGTTACCCATCTTTACCATCTTTTACTGGAGTGTCGAAAGAAGAACTGCTAGAAATTAATGGTGTAGGAGACGCTCTAGCGCAATCCGTCTATGACTGGATGAGTCATATTGCTGACTTAGACGATTGGCGTGGTCGCATTCTGCATGAATGGATGCAAGCCGGTGTAGGTATGCGCGTAGAGGAGAAGCCTCAGCTCGACGAGGGCGAACAAACCCTAGCAGGTTTAACACTTATTGTGTCGGGCAGTATTGAAGGATATACGCGCGAAAGTATTCAAGAAGCGATTATTGCTCACGGTGGGCAAACCACATCATCGGTGAGTAAGAAAACCTCGTATCTGGTTACCGGAGATAAGCCTGGAGCGTCTAAAGTAACGAAGGCGGAAAAGTTGGGTGTGCCGATTATGGATTCTGCAACTTTCCTGCAGCTTATGGCAACTGGACAGATGGACGCATGACAGAAGAACGCATTGCTCGTGAGATTTATGCACGCTTAACGGGAGTAATTGATCCTGAACTGGGTAAATCAATTACTGACTTGGGAATGGTAACCGGCGTAGAAGTCGATCAGATGGAAGCTGGACATTTTACTGTTCACCTCCATATTGAGTTGACTGTTCCTCACTGTCCGCTCTCCGATGTTATCCGCGAGAAAATTGAGCAGGCAGTGGCAAGTTACCCTGATGTTTCGTTAACGCTTGACCTCGATGTTAGTTCGATGAGCGAGGAAAAACTCAATAATTTAGTAACTCAATTGAAGCAGGCTCGCCGCGAAAATCCTTTCCATAAGAAGGGCATTAAAACACGTATTTTTGCTGTTGCCTCAGGTAAGGGTGGGGTAGGAAAGTCAAGCGTAACGGCAAACTTAGCTGCCGCCTTTGCCGCCGCTGGATATGATACTGCGGTTATTGATGCTGATATTTATGGTTTTTCCATGCCTCGCTTAATGGGTGTTACAACACATCCTACGAATTTGAACGGCATGCTTATGCCTGTTGAGGTATGGGGAACAAAAGTCATGTCTATTGGCATGTTTGCTGGCTCTGATCGTGCGATTTTATGGCGCGGTCCTCGCTTACAACGTTCTTTAGAACAATTCCTCTCTGATGTGTGGTGGGGGGAGCCAGATGTTCTTCTTATTGATATGGCTCCAGGCACAGGAGATATGGCTATTTCCGTGGCTCAAGCCTTACCTAATGCTGAACTGATAGTGGTTACTACACCACAGCCTTCCGCTTCCGATATTGCTGTGCGCGCTGGCTTAGTAGCATTACAAGTACCGATGGATGTGGCAGGTGTTGTAGAAAACATGTCTTGGTACGAGCATAAGGGCGAAAAGCTACGTTTGTTCGGCGAAGGAGGAGGTGCGCGTGTAGCAGCTCAACTGAGCGAACAGTTAGAAAATAAGCTCGGACATCGTGTACCTTTATTGGCTCGGCTTCCTTTAGAAACAGATATTCGTGAGGTGGGTGAATCAGGTCGTCCAGCTGTTTTGAATGCTGATGGTTCTTTAGCCTGCACGCCACTAGCTCACGCTTTTAGTTCTATGGTGAACAGTTTAATGGAGCGTGATTATGGTGATTAAGTTCCTGCCAGGATGGCGTTGGCTGCGCGGTAACAAAGTTTCCCTCGATACAGTAGAACCTATACGCTCGGATTTACGCGGTAAGAGACTGTTTGTTTTAGGCTCGTCTGTGACGTGGGGTTTTGCTTCTGGTGGGGTGGCTCTGCCTGAATTTTTGGCTCAACGTTTCGGATTGCAGGTTACCAAGGACGCTGTGAACGGAACATCTTTAGCTGGTGATGGAGCAGATACGTACGTGGCACGTTTGCATGCACATACTGCGCTTACCGATGATGTGGATATTTTCTTACTTCAGTTATCGACGAATGATGCGCGCCTTGGCTACAGCACTGCAGAAAGTATTGCTGCGATAGAACAGATTATTGATTATGTGCATAATCAATGGCAAGCGCCCGTGATTATGTATACGAATGCGTGGTTTAAGAGTGATGATTATGCTCAGCTTGTTACTGCTGTGCATGATGTACAGGTTAAGCGCGCGGATTTCGAGATTATTGATTTATTCAATAATGAAGCTTTTAACTCGCAGTCTCGCACAACCTATATGGCAGATTCTATTCACCCTACACGTGCAGGATATATTCAATGGTGGGGTCCGCAGGTTGCGCAGGAATTATCAGTTCTTCTTCATAAACTCGTCAAGTTTTAAGAGGGTGCCAACAGAAACGAAATCGCTTATAGAATGATCTGCTCCGTCAATCGACATGAGCTGAGCATGGGGGAAAGTTTTCTGCGCAGTTTCGCTATAACTGTACGGAACAACTGTATCCGCAGTGCCGTGAATAATAAGAACAGGTCCAGCATATGCGCGCTGTGCTGTAGGAATATCAAGAGTTAAGGCATCAGCAATATAGCGTTTACCCACAGTGTGGTCTTTGTAGGAGACCGTATCGGGTACCTGAGAAATATCTGTGTAGCCGAGCTCTTGCATACCTTGCTTGACGAGGTCGGTAACATGGAAAGCAGGAGCGAAAAGAACCATTGCAGCAATATCTTGGGCGCGCTCTGCTGCTACCAAAGTACTGATTAAAGCTCCATGACTAATCCCCGCAAGATAGATATGAGATGAGTCAACAGTTTTCTGAGACTTCCAATAATCAAGCACAGCATTCAAATCTGCTTTTTCGGTTAAAGCAGACATGTCGAGCATATCGGGGTCTCCGCTGCGGGTTGAATTACCACCACCATAAAAATCAAAAGAGTAGACCATATAGCCGCGTTGAGCTGCTAAAGTAGCAAATTTTGAGCTCACATCAGCATTGGAATTATATCCGTGTGACACAATAATCAACGGCAAACTAATATCTTTATAATTTCCTGGTGCCACAAGATAACCGTACAGATTGCGCCCATCGTGAGACACGGAAATATCTTCAGTCACAATATTTTTAGTATCGGCTTGCTTCAGTTCCTTGTTTTTCAGCTTGCGCGCTGCTGATTGCGGCTTAAAGAAATCTGGAACAAGCGAAGTAATAGCTGCATATCCGCCGCCAATAACGAGGGCGAGAGCCAGAAGAAGAATAAGTGCTGTACGGATTTTCTTAGACATATCTTTACTATAGCAATGTGCCTCATCATTATTTTCACAATGATGAGGCACGCAGATGCGCAGTGAACTCTTAGATGTGGAAGTAGAGCTGATACTCCAAAGGAGTTGGCTGCAAACGAGCAGCGTCAATCTCTTGCTTCTTCAAATCAATCCATGTTTCAATCAAATCTTCTGTAAATACGTTACCTGCAGTTAAGAAGTCATGATCTTCTTCCAATGCCTTCAAAGCGTCATCGAGAGAAGCTGGAACTGTCTTAATGCCCACCATTTCTTCTGGTGGAAGCTCATACAGATCCTTATCTACTGGAGCAGGTGGCTCAATACGGTTCAAAATACCGTCCAAGCCAGCCATTAACTGAGCAGAGAAAGCCAAGAATGGGTTAGAGCTTGGATCTGGAGCACGGAACTCAATGCGCTTAGCAGCAGGAGACTTACCTGCCAAAGGAATACGAATTGCAGCAGAACGGTTACGTGCAGAATACACGAGGTTTACTGGAGCTTCGTAGCCTGGAACCAAACGCTTGTAAGAGTTGAGGGATGGGTTGGTGAAGGCGAGTACGGCATCAGCATGCTTAATAAGACCGCCAATATACCAGCGAGCAATGTCAGACAGACCGCCGTAACCGTTCTCATCGTAGAACAGTGGCTTGCCATCCTTCCACAGCGACTGATGGCAGTGCATACCAGTACCGTTATCGCCAGCAATTGGCTTAGGCATAAAGGTTGCAGCCTTACCCATCTGAGCTGCAGTGTTGTGCACGACATACTTAAACTTCATGAGGTCGTCGCCAGCGTGCATCAAAGTGTTGTAGCGGTAGTTAATTTCCTGCTGACCTGCGCCACCAACTTCGTGGTGGGAACGTTCAAGAACTAAACCAACTTCCTGGAGGTTGTGCACCATTTCATCGCGGAGATCTGCGCTCTGATCCAGGGGTGGAACAGGGAAGTAGCCACGCTTAGCCTGGTTCTTAAAACCGATGTTTGGAGTGCCGTCCAAGTTGGTCTGAGCTCCGGAGTTCCAACCAGCTTCATCGGAATCGACCTCATAGAAGGAGGTGCGCATAGAGTTTTCGAAACGAACCTTATCGAATACGAAGAACTCAGCTTCAGGAGCGAAAGAAGCAGTATCTGCAATACCGGTGGACTTCAAATATGCTTCCGCCTTAGCAGCGACCTGACGAGGATCTCGAGAATAAGCCTCACCCGTAATTGGGTCAACAATAGAGAAGGCTACATTCAAAGTCTTGTGCTTACGGAAAGGATCGATATAGGCAGTGGATACATCAGGAATCAAGTTCATGTCCGACTCGTTAATTGCCTGGAAACCCTGCACTGAGGAACCATCGAATGGCATGCCATCAGTAAATGCACTGTCGAGGAACTCGCTTGCTGGTACATTAAAGTGCTGCTGAACGCCAATCAAATCAGTGAATCGAACAGATACATATTCAATGCCCTCAGAATTGATGAGAGCTTCTACATCTTCCTTTGTAGAAAGAGTCATGAGACTAACCTTCGTTTGTTGGGATCACGTACATTTCCCATTCTAAGAGACAGGGCAGTCTGAAAACGTCTTTTCAGGTTACAAGTTTGTTACGGTTAGTTACGCGGTGGGGCCTGAAGGCGGTTAGCTATGTAGCGTCGTGACGGTACATAGGTTAGCGACTTTACGGAGGTGTGCTGTTTTTCCGTGGAATAAACTCCGTTGTAACGATACTTATGCCACGGAATCGGGGGTGTCTGCCGTACCTCCCAATCGTTACGTAACGTTTGAGCAGTACAGTCCCAAACGCACCTTCAAAGCACCCTGTTTCGCCTGTATCGCTCACTTTGTAAAAGCGCTTTGAGTGTTGCGGCAGTTTCCCGCACCGTGTGAACGTTCCCAAAAGCAGTAACGCTTAAACCGTGCGTAGCGTTTGGGAGAAACAGCCGCCGAACTCCCTTAAAATCAATGCTTGCAGAGCAGTACCACTCAAACGCTCGGAACGGATTGGGTAGTACGGACGTTAGCACCTCACCCAACGCATAAAAAAATCGCAGAACCGACAACTCACTAAAAGAGGTAAATCGATTCTGCGATCTAAGAGATAGAGCTATACAGCGCTTTAACGTCCGCGCATAGCACGGCGGCTTTGATGCTGCGCTGCGTAAGGATCAATACCAGCAGGAACGCCCATGCCTCCCATACGCTCAAGTGTATGCAAACGACCGTTTAAGTGATCGAGTTCCTCAGTAGTCAGTGGCTTCTTATAGCGCTTACGCATTGCTTTATTGAGTTTGGAAATAGGGGTTTGTCCCTCATCATTACCAGTGTTAATAACAATAATGCGGATTTCAGAACCTTTTGTTACGCGACGAATCTTAGCCTTTTCAGACTCAATAGCTTTAGCTACGCGCTTTGTTGGGCCTTCAGAAACGAGGTATACGCCATACAAGCTGGTTCCGCGCCAAATCATATCTTTTGTGCGAGGATCAACCCAAACTGGCTGTTCAGAGAAAGTAAAAATGCGCTTGCTCAAAGACTGCAAAACAGCACCAGCAGCACCTGGATTACCTTCAATCTTCTTATATCCCACAGTTTCGCTACGTCGAGACAGCACGAAAGTTGCAGCCAAGACACCCACCATAAAGGCGAGAATAACAGTCATAATCCATGTGAACCAGTGCAGTTTGAGGAAGAAAGCAATAACTATAATCGCTACGAATGGAATAGCAAACGCACCAATGAGCCACCACGTAACTTGAGGATCATCCGCGCGCGTAAAATCATAGAGCTGCTTCATCTGACGCAGAGTGCTATTACGCTTTGGCTTCTTCTTTTCTTCTGCCATAACCTATTTTAACCTTGCCTTATCTCGTCCAACAGTGGATAACGATCGTGTAATCTTCGATACATCATACTGTATCGAGTCGAAAACCCTAGTATAAGCTACCTTAACGCACGTTAAGAGGGCGTCCATCTGCTTTCAGTAAACTTTCTCCCAAACTTTCGCTTATAGTAGGATGAGCAAACAGAGCGCGCGCGGCCTGACTGAGAGGAATACGATTTTGTATTATTTCGCGTGCTGCTCCAGCAATTTCTGATGCTTGAGGTCCTGCCATATGCACACCAAGAACAACCCGTTCTGTTTTCTCACTATTAAGAGCTGAAACTATAACCGTTGTTCCATTTGAACCTAACATAGCGACGCGCGGATTAGATAATTGCGGCACAACAGTTTCTTCTACCTGTTCGAAACCAGCGTTTTGCGCTTGGCTTGACGTGTAACCGACAGATACAGCGTCAATCATGCCATACACCACTTGAGGAATAGTCAAAGGATCAACTGGCTGAGTAGGAAGACCAGCAATACTTTCAGACACAACAAGAGCTTGTTCAAAAGCCTCGTGAGCAAGCATATAACCGTCCGTAATATCTCCTACAGCCCATACATTTTCAAGATTTGTGCGACCATATTCATCAGTAATCACGCGGTTTGTAGATGTGAGAGCTATGCCTGCTTGCTTAAGCCATGAAGCAGTTGTGCGAGGGGAGCGTCCAATAGCAGCCAAGACGAAATCAGCAGGAATAGTTTTTTCTGTAACCGTATCTTTTTTAGGATCAGCAATAGAGTAGGTCACCTCACCATCGCCTGCACTAGTAAGAGTGCTATGCGATTCAAAACGCACACCATCGCGTTTAAGCGTGCGCATAAGCGTTGAACTAACGTGCGAATCCCACCGTGATAGAGGCGTATCTTTACGAAGAAGAACTGTTACATGAGTTCCGAGAGCATTCCAAAATTGTGCAAACTCCAGAGCAATAGCACCAGCTCCCACAATAACAATATTATTGAGAGGAATATCGAGGTCTAAGGCTTCATCGGATGATAATACAGGAACTTTCTTATCGGCAATAGCCTCAGATACAGCGGCAGAAGTTTCGTGAAAGAAGTCAAAACCTGGCAGCGGCATGGCATATGATCCAGTTGCTAAAACAATATGGTGAGCGCTTAATTCGCGCGTGCTTTCGCCATCAGTAACGCTTACGTTATGTGCGCCGCTCAGCGAGCCTTCACCGTGAATAATATCGATAGATCGCGCTTTCATATGCTGGGTGAGACCTTTTACTACGCCTGCTACAGTTTTATCTTTCGCGGTTTTAAGCGCTGGCATATTAATACTGTTGACGCTAATATCCAATCCCCATGAGCTTGCGCGATGAACGTCATGAAGAGTATGAGCTGCGGTTAGATATGCTTTCGTAGGAATACAGCCGCGATTTAAGCATGTGCCACCCACAACATCGGTTTTTTCAATAACAGCAGTTGATAGTCCCAGCTCACTTGTGCGCAAAGCAGTGGCATAACCGCCCGGGCCAGAACCTATTATCAGAACGTCATAATCATAAGTCATACGCTCAAGTTTAGCGTGTAAAGGCTAGCGGATGTAGGGTACTTGCTAGGAGATGAACTTTATTGGACATTAAAGCGCGGCGTGTGAGGTTCTGGTCACGAGTAAACTATATGTATTCAATCACGCTCCACAAGAGTAGCATTGGATTTCTTGAAACAATGATGTTCCGAGCACATTTCATAGTGAGGATTATGATGATGAAAGTTTTATCCACACGTCATAGTGTTTTACCTGCGGTGCTCGCTTTACTTGGGGCATGGATATCGTGCGCAGTATGTATCTACGTGGGTAATATGCCTGTTATTCAAGGACATGCGCAATACAAAGTGGGTATGAGATTTCTTCTTGTGACGCTGTACTTCTTAGGAATTATGCTATCTGCACTTTTTATGAACGTTGCGAAAAGTATAGCGCAAACCAGAAGAACGTATTTTATAGTTCTGCTGTGCATACATTTTATAGCTGTGTTACGTTTAGCGCTGATGGACGGGGGAACAAATATTCCTCTGCTTGAAATAGCAGTATTATTTGTGAGCGCTGTTCTTCTTGCGATTAGCGGAATAATACATATTATTCAGGCTATAAAAGCATGATTATATGATGATTATGAGAGCCATGGGTGCTCCTTGTTTGTGAAGCAAGGAACACCCATGTATGTTATGTGTGTTTTATTTTCTGCCCTTATGCAAACTTGACCATACTGCTGGTAGCAAAATAATTGCTGGCACAAGACTTAATGTTGGAAGTATCTGCCACGTGTAATGCTGAGAGATAATCCACCCCAACCAGCTTCCTCCTGCAGCTGCAAGAGCAGAAGCTAAACGTGCCCAGCCGCTAAACTTAGTCAGAAGATCATGCTCAATCAAAAGCTGGCGAGATACTATAAGAGGGCGAGCTGTGCAGGAATATCCTAAATCCATCAAAGCCCATCCAATCAGAGCGCTCCAAAAAATCGGAATACTTAAGAATATTAACCCTATAATCATGCTGATAACCCCAGCACATCCAATGATTCTGAGGCTAAACTTTTTCGATGCTCTCAAATACATATATGAACTTGCAATCGTGGCAACACCCGTTACAGCATAAATAACTGTAGTAATATGCGAACCGAGCTTATCCGCATATCCCAGCGTTGTGTACCCTCCGTAGAGGGAAGGAATAAGGCTAAGAAAGAAAGTGCACGAGAGCAAAATAATGCGCATAGATTTGGTGGTATGACGCTGTGATATGCCGTGCTGTGCGTCTGTTTCATTATCGTCGTTATCGTCATTAAGGGAAACGCTGGTAGCTGATAGTATGCTACCTCGAGAAAGAAAACGAGTTAGCGTACAGGCGAAAGATAAAACAGAAGATACGATCAGAACGAGAGTAATAGAGATAGATGTGAGCGCCGAGCCCAGAACCGTTCCAAACAGTGTTCCACCCACAGACATAATAATGCCTACATAACCGCTATATTCAATAAGCATCTCTTCATTATCGCCAGAAATATCTACTTCAAAAATTTCGCTGGCTACGTCAATTATTTGTCCTGTAACGAGCAGTAAGCATCCTAGGGCGAGTAATGACCATTTCCATCCGAGCCAACTGTGGGGAAGAATAGCCACAATAAGGCAGAGAAGGCCTTCGCAAAATTCAGCAGCAGACAGGGAAGCGAAACTGCCGAATTTATCTACAATCCATGCAGCAGCAGGAGACATAAAATCGCTTATTACGCCGAATGTGCGGTTAAAAGCCAACGCCCACGCAGGAAGACCCACAATAATAATGGATGGAACAACAGAACCTTCGAAAATGGAATTACTTATTTCTGAGAAAGTAAGACCCAACAATGCCCATCTCAGGGCACTGGATAGTTTGAATAAATTTTTCATGAGTTATATTTTTGCGCGCGAGATTGATGGTAGTGATGTTTTGTAGCGGTGGTTGGTGAAGGCGGCGGTTTTCTGATGACGGTTGATGTTGGTCGTGATGTTTCTGCGGGCGTTGCCGCGAGGGGAGCGATTTTGGTTTAAGCTAAGCAGTATTCCGCAGGCTCTTTATTTTATGGTGCTTGATTTCTTATGAGCATGATTTCCATCTTAGGTTTTTGAAAATAACGATATGAAATCGTAGGGTCACTATGCGAAACTGTGCAATTCCTGCTGATTGAGTGCGCTGATTGAGGGTATCTCAGGTTTGGCAGTTCTCAGAGTTATGACAAGCATATGGTTTTGTTGTATAACCAGGATTGTCTCGGTTTAGTTTAGTGATGAGAGTGCTGTACATTGGCGGTATGTACGCTTACATTGATGAATCTCATTCTGACTCTGGTAAGGCTATTGGTGGAGATATTTATTACATTGGTGCTTTGCTTGTTAATGATGAGCAGGTGCGTTTTATTGATCAGAAGCTTTCAGAGTTGAGGGATAGGGTTCATCAACGTTTTGGTGTTCCAGCTGATGTTGAATTTCATGGGCACTGCATGTTCCAATACAAGTATGGTTGGGAACGTATGAAGGGTTTTCATTCTCAGTCTGCGGGAATTTATTGTGCTGCTATGCGTATTCTTGCTGAGTCTGGTGCACAGATTGTTATCCGTTGGTGTGTCGGACAGTTGAGCGGTTCTTTTGATATGCTAAGAGGTCACCATCAGGTGACCTCTTGCTGGACAGCAAGTCATATCCGTGGGATATGACTTGTCGTGTATTAGCGTTGTATCAGATTTATCCACAAGAATGAGGATAACTTTTATTTTTCTCGGTGCGTTGGGCGTGTCGTATTGAAGGGCTCGGGTTTTTGTTCCGTCGAAGCAGATCAGACTTGGCAAATATTTTCATCAAACGAATATTCGCTCCGTATCCAAAGTAGTCAATCCATTGTCGCCATCCGTGTCATCGCAAAAGCTAAACCTATCGCGACCTGCGCACTTACACAAAAACCCTGACACCCTCTTATTTCTCAGCAAGCGCTCAAAAGGTGGAGAGCGAGTCAGAAATATTAGTGCTGAGCTAAAACGCAAAAGTTAAGGGTGCATATTGCTTAGCAAATTGCTAACAATATGCACCCTGAAAACTTATGTAAAAACTGAGAAAATCGTCAGTTTATTCAGGCCATACACCATGCTTCTTATGACGAGGCTTTGGCAAACGCCATGCGCGAATCTGCAGAGCACGACTCCATGCGTAATAACCAGAGCGCATACCCTTAGCAACAGCGCGCTCGCCAAACTTGGCAATCAGCTTTTTCTTCAAACCGCGCCACATAATAAAGCTATCAATAATAATGGCGAACAAATATACATACATGAGCACCAAAATAATCAAAGACAGCTGTGGCATAAAGTAGGTTGCCGCAACAGAAATAAGGAGCAGAGCAACCACAACAATCATGAAATATTCGCCCAAATTGTAGCGGGCATCCACATAGTCGCGAATATATACGCGCCATGGAAGCTGCTCGCTCTTAGGCATTTTGCGCAAATCTCCCGAACGCATGGCCTCGTACTCAGTATTTTCACGCTCACGGCGACGAGCCTGAGCAGCTTTACGCTGAGCCTTACGGTCTTTTGGCGCAAGCGGAGTTAAACGAGCGTTTTCCGCGTCGCGACGCTTTGGTGTTGGACGACCTTTGCCAGCAGTTTCACTAGAGGTATGCGTCTCAGCATTGGCAGCATTGTCTAGCTGATCGTCGCTATCAGTTTTGTTTTTTTGAGCGAAAGGATTCCATTTCATTCCTTTAGATTATGTAAAAGTATAGACCGCGTTTATGTGAAAGTATCGACCGCGTGCAATAAAGTCGTATGTACATGACCATATACGTTCATGCCTTGTGAGGTTATTCATGCCTTGTGAGGCGTGAAGTGCTGTGCGGCGTACTCGCAGCGGATGTGTGCGTACTACATTATGTGCATACTACATACATGTGCGGCATGCTTGGGACTGGCGCATGGCGCATGGCTGAGCTGCTACTTGGCTGCACTTGCTGCCGAACAGCACATGTTGCCAAACTGCGCAGCTGAGAAGATATGAAGGAAGATAATGGCTACTTTATCGCATGAAGAGATTCGAACACGAGTAGAGTCTGATTGGAATCGCATTGTTGATGTGCTCTCACGAAAAATTGCCCTAGGCGCAGTATCTGCTAAAGGCATTACGGCTGATCATATGAAGGCGTCGGCTGAGTTCGTGGCTGAAGAAATGCGCGCTGTGGGTGTAGATGCTCGCGTGGTGCAGTCTACAAATCCAGATGGAACACCAGGAGCGTGGGAAGTTATTGGCTCGCGTATTGTTGATGAGAATGCGCCAACCGTGTTGTTGTATGCGCATCACGATGTGCAGCCTGTTCCAGATGAGTCTGCGTGGGAAACTCCTGCTTTTGAGGCCACAGAAAAAGACGGGCGCCTTTACGGTCGCGGTGCTGCCGACGATGGCGGCGGCATTGCCATTCACTCGGGTGCTTTGCATGCTTTGGGCGATGATTTGGCTGTGAATATTCGCATCTTTATTGAGGGTGAAGAGGAAATGGGCTCGCCAAGCTTTATTCCTTTCATTGAGAAGCATAAAGCGGAATTCGAATCAGATGTGATTATTGTGGCCGACTCGGGTAACTGGTCAGATGAAATTCCAAGTTTGACCACGTCTTTGCGCGGTAATACTGAAGTAGATGTGACTGTTCGCGTGCTGGGTCATCCTGTGCATTCTGGTCAGTTCGGTGGCCCAATTTTGGATGCGAATACGGTAGCGGCAATGCTGATTGCATCCATGTACGACGAGAATGGCGACTTGGCTATTCCGGGCATTGAGTCTCAAGAACCAGTGGGCGGTTTGCAGCGCGATATGGACGAAGCAACCGTTCGCCGCGATGCTGCTGTTGTGGATTCCTACCAGTTTGCGGGAACCGGCTCCTTAGCTGCACGCATGTGGACCAAGCCAAGCGTGAGTGTGATCGGTTTCGACGCTCACCCTGTTGAAGGCTCATTTAACGTTATTGCCGACCACGCTCGTTTTAGGCTCTCCCTGCGTACCGCTCCAAGCCAGAAGCCAGCCGAAGCGCAGAAGGCTTTGGCACGATTCTTGGAAGAGCACGTTCCATTCGGTGCACAAGTAACTGTGGAGTTGGGAGAGAACGGTCAAGGTTGGGCAATGAATCCTGATTCTCAGGCAGTACAAGTTGCTGAAGAAGCTATGGCTACTGCTTTCGCAACTGAGCCAGTAAATAAGGGCGAGGGTGGCTCGATTCCATTCATTCCAGAATTGCAGCGCATCTTCCCACATGCCGAAGTACTGGTAACCGGCCCAGAAGATCCAAAGGCGAATGCGCACTCGCCAAACGAGTCGATTTCTTTGCCGGCTTTGAAGAAGAACGTCGTTACGGAAGCTTTGATTTTGCAAGGCTTGGCATGCAAGTAAAGCGCAAGTAACACCGCAGTGCGCCACGCATGGGACGAATATTCCACGAGGATATTCGTCCCATATTGCTATAGTGGCTAATCGACACGGGTGCTGTGCCTATGCATGAAGAATGGGTACGGCTGAGATATGAATTCGTTCGCCGCAAAAAGAAAACACATACATAATGAGAGCGAATTCTGACCGATTGAACGTTTACTAGGTAATGCTAGCAACGGATGTCATCTTAACCCGTGCCTCACGCGCATCACGGGGATGTGCGTATGACGACAGATCATAGGAGGCACTTATGAATTCTTCTTCAACCGTATCCGAAAAGCCAAATCTTAAGTGGCGCGTTGTCGATATTACTGTAGCCAGCGTTATTGCTGTAGCATCTTCGCTTATTTACTGGCTGGCTGCTTTGGCTTATGGCCCAGTATCTGCTTTGGATTCCTTCATCCCTGGTTTGTGGGGTGTTATTAACGGTTTCTGGCTGTTTGCTGGTCCTTTGGCTCTGATTATCGTGCGCAAGCCAGGTGCTGCAATTTACGCAGAAGTTGTTGCTGGTGTTGTCGAAGCTTTGCTGGGTAACCAGTGGGGCGGTACAGCAACCTTCCTCGTTGCTTTGGCTCAGGGCGTAGCTGCAGAAATCGTCTTTACTGCAGTGCTCTACAAGGTATGGAATATTTGGATTACCACTATTTCTGGTGCAGTCTCTGGTGTTGCTTGCTGGGCATATTCCTTCTTTACCAACTTGCAGGCTATCGATTGGAACGGTACCTACGGTTTCGCTAACTTGGTTACCACCATTCTTTCCGGCGCTCTCGTTGCGGGCGTCTTCACGTGGTGGCTCTACTTGGGTATTGCTGCAACCGGTGCTCTCGATCACTTCGAGTCCGGCCGCGATGTGCGCACCAAGCAGAAGGCTAACGCATAAGTGGCTTCTCGAGTAGACGTTAACCATTGGTCATATCGTTATCCGTTAAATGAGGGTTGGGCGGTTGATGATTTAAGCCTGAACGTGGCGGCTGGGGAGAAAGTTTTGCTCACTGGCCGCTCCGGATGGGGCAAAAGCACGCTGCTTCAAGGTATTACCGGTATTTTGGGTGATGCCGAAGATGGCGGCGAGATGCGCGGAACGATTACCATAGACGGCGTTCCTGCTCTTAAAGCGCGCGGCCGTGTGGGCATGATTATGCAAGACCCAGAAAGTCAAGTAATTTTTGCCCGTGTTATGGATAACGCCACTTTTGGTGCAGAAAATTTGGGCGTGAACCGATCAGAAATCATTCAACGCTGCGATAGCGCTTTAGCAACGGTTGACTTAGATCCTGCGCACGGTATCGAGCCAGCTCGTTTAGCGCAGCGCCTCTCAGGAGGCCAAACGCAACGTTTATCTGTGGCCAGTATTATGGCGATGCGCCCCGATGTGATTGTATGCGATGAGCCAACAGCTAATCTCGATCCTGATGGAATCGAGCGTGTGGTGTCGTCCATTCTGGATGCTGCTACACAAACTGGTGCCACCCTTATTGTGGTGGATCATAATATAGGGCAGTGGCTTCCTCATATGGATAGACACGTTGCTCTGGGAGAGCCGATTGAATTAGAAGAATATGCAGGACAGTATGCTCCGGCTACAGAAGAGGGTACGTCGGCTGCGTTAATAGCCGACAATTTATGTTTTGGCTATGAGGGTGAGCAGATTTCTTACCCGTTTAGCCATACATTTAATAGCGGAACAATCACAGCTCTTACTGGCGTAAACGGAGCGGGTAAAACGACACTGTCGCTTACTTTAGCCGGGTTGCTGCCAGAGCTCAGCGGTGCGGTTCGTGCAAGCGATACAGTGCGCGGTTTAGCAGACAGTGCTGAACCGTCACAGTGGAATACAAAAGAATTAGCTGCACGTATTCAATACGTTTTCCAAAATCCGGAGCATCAGTTTGTTACGAGTTCTGTGCGTGACGAAATGATGAGCGCTTTGCGCATCTCGCACAGCGAGGCGAGCACAGAGGAGCTGGGACAGATAGCGAAGGAGCGTTTGGATTATTATGATTTGCTCGAGCAGGTCGATCATAATCCATATTCGCTTTCAGGCGGGCAGAAGCGCCGCTTAACCGTTGCCTGTGCTATTGAAGCTAAACCTCAGATTATGATTGTGGACGAACCAACATATGGTCAAGATCCTCAAACATGGTTAGCATTGGTGCGTATGTTTGCTCAGCTGCGCGATAGCGGAACCTGCATTATTACCGTTACGCACGATCGCGCGTTTATCGATGCACTGGGAGCTAGCGAAGTTGTTATCGAGGCGAATCCTGATTCGTACGAGAATAAGCAGCTGCGCAACGAAAGCCAGTCTGCAGTTGTGGCCAGCTTAAACCCAGTAACGCGCTTGTTTGCTGGACTTTTTGTTGGTCTTCCACTGATTTTCTCGCTGGATATTGTTTCGTCAAGCACTGCTCTTGTTCTATCTTTAATAGCTATTTTTGCTCTCGGTTTTACTCCTCGTACGGTATTAAGGTATACGTGGCCAATCCTTATTGGAGCTGCAGGAGCCTTTATTTCTGTGGCTATTTATAATAAGGATCATAACGTGATGTTGGCTGCCGCCACAGCAATCCGTGTGCTTGCTATGGGAGTTCCGGCTGTAACCCTAGTCATGCGCATGGATCCAACAGATTTAGCTGACGCTTTTGTGCAAAAGCTGAAAATGTCTGACCGTTTTGTGTATGCGGCGCTCGCAGGTTTCCGCTTACTTCCTCTACTGCAAGAGGATATGGAGTCCATACATCAAGCACGCCGTATCCGAGGAATACAATCGCAATCGAAGATTCAAAAATATAAGAATGATGCGTTGAATATTCTTATTTTGGCTATTCGACGCTCCACGACGCTCGCCATAGTTATGCAAGCACGCGCATTTGGAGCACCATATAAACGAACAAATGTGCGCATATCACGCATGCATACGCGCGATGTTATAGCTTTTGTTATCAGCATTCTTATTCCTGTGATAGGACTGATTGCTGCGTATTACACAGGAATGCTTAATCTTTTTGGCAAATTTGTGTAAGAAAGAAAACATAAGCACAAACTCATATATTCCTTCCTAAATTAACTGGCAATTGTGCTCTACCGTGTGCTCATTACACAGCGGCGGTAGGGCGCAATTGTATCCGTTGAAGTTCGGTCGATATGTAGCGGAGCTTCGGACTTAGCGGGGTTTTAGGTTGCAGGTGTGTGACTAGCGGCTGTTCGGCACAATCAGGCTTCACACTGCGTTAAATTCGGAGAGCTATGCTCTCACATATACTGGCTTAACCGATTCATACACCTGTTATGCCAGTTTTGATGCGCAAAAATGGCTTCAAAAGTGGCGTATCGGTTGCGCGTATTGGCTTCACATATAACTAGAGTTGTTAACGCATGAAGGCAAAAGAAAATGTGCCAAACCATCTTCACACCGGGGCGATGTTTTGACACTTGACAGCCGGAGGAATCAACTGGAACCTACTGGGCAACACCTTCTGCTCAACACCGCTAAGTCCGAAGAGCCTATTTAGCGGGGATTGAGCTCAGGTTTACGGCGTAGGTGCGCGTGCAACGCTGACAATGTGAACGCTACAACCAGAAAACGTTCGCGCTCCCTCAATTTAACTCATATCAGTACTGCATCATAGAGTAGACAACCTTAACAACCTCAAAACTCACATAGAAGCTGCTATCCGCCACGCGAAATCAGTCAAACCGCTACAATACTTCATAGAATACATGCATACTTTTGTGACCTCACTCGTACCCGAGAAGAAAGCAGATATAGTCATGCCATTGCATCGCGATATTATGGACAACCCTCAAGCTCAACGAGTGCGTCTTGTATCAGATTTAATAAACCGTAAAGCGCGCAAAAAGAGCGGATTATTTCTCGTTGAAGGTCCCCAAGCAGTGCGTGAAGCTGTGCGTTATGCTGCCGACAGTGTGCGCGATATCTATGTGCGCAATGATTACGCTACATCCGAGGTTTTGCGTGCGGTCGTGCGCGAATCAATAGATAAAAACCTGTATGTTCATCAGGCAACAGACAAAGTAATGCATGCCATCAGCTCTGATTGCCAAGGTATTGCGGCAGTTGTACACATGGAAGCAGTTGTGCGTTCTGCAGACGAGTTTCAAACAGATGCTGGCAGTCTAAGCGCTGCTTGTTGGCAATTACGCGATCCGGGTAATGCGGGAACTATTATTCGCGCAGCCGATGCTAGTGGATGTCAAGCAGTAGTTTTAGTGGGCGATTGCGTTGATATTACTAATCCGAAAGTTGTGCGCTCTACAGTAGGCTCTCTTTTCCATATCCCCGTGTTCTATGCACGCGAGGAAGAGTTTTTCGAGGTTATGCGCGCACGGTCAGCCTGCATAACAGCAGCGGAAATTTACGGAACAGACAGCACTCCTGTTGTTCCTCTTCAGCAAGCTTTAACTTACACAGATAAGCGTCAAGCGAACGTTATACTTTTCGGAAACGAGGCGCGTGGTTTACCTGCAGATATCGTTAATCAGTGCGATCGTGCAGCCATTATTCCATTATATGGAAAAGCGGAATCTCTTAATGTGGCTATGAGTGCGTCCGTTATGCTGTATTCTTTCGCCATGCATATGCGCGATACTCCTACTGAGTAAACGTGCGCGCAGTAAAAAATCACGAAGAATAATTCCTAGACACAAGACAATACACAGGCTGTGGAAAGTCTAAGCCAAAAGGAAAAATGGCATACAGACTGTTCTAAGGGAAGGTATAAGCAAGTGGCTGATAATATTCAGTTCGATGCTGCAGCAGTGCAAGCTGCTGTTCAAGAAGGCATTGACAAGCTCAACAGTGCTGCAACTCTTGATGAGTTACATGCAATTCGAAGCGAATATGCGGGCAATAACTCTGCAATGGCTCAAGCTAGCAAAGCAATTGGTTCTTTGGTCGCAGATCAGAAGAAGGAAGCCGGCAAAGTTGTGGGCAAACTTCGCGCTGATTTTGGGCGTGCATATGCTCAGCGTGAGACTGCGCTAAAAGAAGAGGCTGAGCGTATTGCATTGGCAGCAGAAACTGTGGATATGACTCAGCCAGTGCGCCGCAATCCTTTAGGAGCGCGTCATCCTTTGCCAAAGTTGCTTGAAGATGTGGAAGACTTCTTTGTATCGATGGGCTGGCAAATTGCTGAAGGTCCAGAAGTTGAAACTGAATGGCATGATTTCGATGCCTTGAACTTTGGTCCAGATCATCCTGCTCGTCAGATGCAAGATACCTTCTATATTAAGGGTAATCAGGCGAAAGATTCCGCTGGTTTTGTGGGGTCTAACATGGTTATGCGTACCCATACTTCGCCGGTTCAGGCGCGTTCTTTGCTCTCGCGCGGTGTGCCACTGTATATTGCGTGCCCAGGTCGCGTGTTCCGCACCGATGAATTGGATGCTACACATACCCCTGTTTTCCATCAGTGTGAAGCTTTAGCTGTAGATAAAGGCTTGACGATGGCAGATTTGAAGGGCGTTTTAGATAAGCTTGCTGTGGCTATGTTTGGTCCTGAAGCAAAGACTCGCTTGCGTCCAAGTTACTTCCCATTTACTGAGCCAAGCGCAGAAATGGATTTATGGTTCCCAGATAAGAAGGGCGGTCCTGGTTGGATTGAGTGGGGCGGTTGCGGCATGGTGAATCCGAATGTGCTGCGCTCTGCGGGAATTGATCCTGATGTGTATTCCGGTTTTGCTTTTGGCGTGGGTATGGAACGTACTTTGCTGCTGCGTCACGATATTAACGATATGCACGATCTCGTTGAGGGAGATGTGCGTTTCAGCCAGCAGTTTGCGATGGGAGAGTAAAAGATGCCACTTATTGATATGAACTGGCTGCGCGACCATGTAGACGTGCCAGCTGAAGAAACTTATGAGCAGCTTGCGGCTGATTTGGTGAAGGTAGGCTTGGAAGAGGAAGAGATTCATACCTCTCAGGTAACCGGACCTATTGTTGTGGGTTATGTTGTTGACTTGACTCCTGAACCGCAGAAGAATGGCAAGGTTATTAACTGGTGCCATATTGACGTGGGAGAACACAATGTGCTTGACGAGGAGGGTAATAAGGTTCCTCGCGGTATTGTGTGTGGAGCGCCTAATATTGCGGCTGGTCAGAAGGTGGTTGTGACGCTGCCGGGGGCTGTGTTGCCTGGCGATTTTAAGATTGAGCCTCGCAAGACCTATGGGCATATTTCTGACGGTATGTGCGCATCTGAGCGCGAGTTGGGATTGGGTTCGGATCACAATGGCATTATTGTGCTCAATGATTATGGTTTAAGTGATGAGCAGGTTGAGGCTCTCCAGCCTGGCGACGATGCGCTGGGATTGCTTGGCTTAAATGAAGCAACTTTGGAAATTAATATTACGCCAGATCGCGGTTATGCCTTCTCCTACCGCGGTGTTGCACGTGAATTCCACCATTCTACTGGTGCTCAATTTAACGATGTTGTAGCATCATACCTTGAGCGTGCCGAACAGCTTCATGCAAGCGAACATGGCGATGTTGAGGTTATTATTGACGACACAAATCCTATTCACGGTGTTCCAGGCTGTGACCGTTTTTATGTACGTACTCTTACGGGTATTAATCGCGAAGGTCGTTCTACTCATCAGATGCGTCAGCGTTTACTGCGCTCGGGTATGCGTCCTATTTCAGCTGCAGTGGATGTTACGAACTACGTGATGCTTGATGTAGGCCAGCCATTGCATGCATACGATCTCGATAAGATTGTTCAGCCAATCGTGGTGCGTCGCGCTGTAGATGGCGAAAAGCTTGTTACTTTGGATGGTAAAGAGCATGACTTGGTCAGCGAAGATTTGCTGATTACCGATTCTCCAAACGGAGAGCGTGGTTCTCGTGTGCTCGGTATTGCGGGCGTTATGGGTGGTTTGTACGGTGAAGTTACCGAAGAAACCACCAATGTGCTGATTGAAGCAGCACACTTTGACCCTATTTCTATTGCACGCTCTGCTCGCCGCCATAAGATTCCTTCGGAAGCAAGCCGTCGTTTTGAGCGCGGAGTAGATACTCAGCTTCAAGCTGCTGCTGCCTTCGAAGCAATCGAATTGCTTATGGGTGTCTGCGGCGGTGTTGCCAGCGAGAATCCAACAGATGTGAATAACACTGAACAGCCCCGCACTATTGAATTCCACACATCCGAGGTGGCACGTTTAACCGGTTTAACCACCACAGATGAACAGATTGCACAGATTCTTAGCGATATTGGTAGCATCGTAAGTACTGTGTCTGAAGGCGTTTTGTCTGTTACTGTTCCAAGCTGGCGTCCAGATCTTACTGAAGCCTGCGATTTAGTAGAAGAAGTAGCTCGTTTGGTGGGTTATGACCAGATTGCTGTAACTGTTCCAGCAGTTCCTGCTACATCTATGACTGGCTTAACAGACTCACAGTTACGTCGTCGCCAAGTAGCAGATACATTAGCTGAATATGGTTTAACAGAAACTATCAGTTATCCGTTTGTGGGCGACGAGGATTATAAGGACTTCGCATACGATGCTGATGCCATCAAGCCAATCAGTGTAGAACTTGCTAATCCATTAGCAGGAGACCGTCCATATTTGCGCCGCGAAATCTTGCTGACCCTTATGCGTACCGTTCAACGCAATATTCGCCGTGGTAATCCACAGGCAAGCTCCTACGAAGTAGGTCATGTTTTCGAATGGGATCCACAAGCTCCAGCAATTCCTGCATTACCTGGTGGGGTTCGTCCAAGCGATGAGCAGTTGGCAGCTTTGGATGCAGGTTTGCCATATCAGCCATTGCATGTTGCTGCTATTCTCACTGGTGATGTGCAAGAAACAGGCTGGATGGGCGAGAAGCGCACGGCTGACTGGACAGATGTAGTAGAAGCCGTGACCCGTATTTCCGAGCGTTTAGCTGCGAACTTTACGTTAGACCAGCTGCACGGTGATGATGTTCCAGCAACATGGCATCCTGGTCGTTTCGCACAGGTGAAGGTAGGGGAGCGTGTAGTAGGAATTGTGGGCGAATTCCATCCTCGTATTAACGAGTCCTTGGGATTGCCAGCTCATACTGCTGCATTTGAGCTCGATTTGGATGCTGTATTTGATGAGGTCACCTACGAGCCTGTACAAGCACGACCGGTGTCGAGCTATCCTCCGGTGCATCAGGACTTCGCTTTTGTGGTTCCACAAGCTATGACTTCTGCACAGTTAAGCGATATTATTCGTACAGCTGCAGGAGATTTGCTTGAGTCCATTACTTTGTTCGATGTCTTTACTGATGACAGCTTGGGTGAGGCGAAGAAATCTTTGGCATACGCTGTAACATTGCGTGCTGCTGACCGTACACTGACAGCAGAAGATACTGATGCTGTGCGTGCTGCTATTATTGACGCTACTGCAGCGGCAAGAGCTGTGCTGCGCGCGTAATAAAGCTACGTACTGGCACGGAAATACATAAGGAACCAACTGAAGGAAAAAGGTATTGTTCATGACAGACGATCTGAACACGCTTGATGATTCCAAGCACACTGACGATACAGACGCAGAGCAGACAGGTCCTGCTTACGGTCGTTTGGCATCCGAATTTCCTGGTTGGGATCCTTATGTGTACGGCAAGCCTAAACCAAGCCAGGAGCCTAAAGCTCAGGCGAAGTCGAAGCGCATTATGGTGGTTAGTCCTTTTGGCGCTCCGAGTGACACTTCTACTCAGGGTAATAATCAAGCACATGGGCAGCAGTCTCACTCTGGACAGTCAGCTAATACGGATCATACGTCTCGTAATGTGAATACGCCTCAGTTCTATGATCGCGATGGGAATCCTGTTGCATCACCTTTTGAGCGTTTTGAATTTGATCCAGATGATCCGAAGAAGAACCCGGCTTATGGTCGTTGGGATTTCTATGCGATTATTGCTTTTATTGGTTCTTTCTTTACGCAGACCACTCTTTTGGCTCTCTTTTTGGCAATTATGTCGTTAAACCGAACCAAGATATTGCATATGAAAGGCCGTACGCTGGCTATTATTGCTATTATTCTATGTGTTCTGCAGATAATATTATTCGCTTATATTGTGGCTACAGGAATGACTGAATTAGAATTCCTCAATATGGTGACAGCATGGATTCGTGCGCATATAGGTGCATAAAATATGTATGAATATACAAACCGATGTTCTCGATGAGCATCGGTTTTTGTATGTTGACAATACAGTGCATGAAGCCTTGAAAATATACGACACGCGCATGTTGTGAATAGGCATCATTCGTCGAGTAAATGTTGCATAATTATACAAATATATGAATAAGTAGGTGTGATTATGCAAGATCTTCATCTTGATTATCCACTCACTGTTGCTGTAGCTGGTGCCACAGGATACGCGGGTGGTGAAGCGTTGCGAATACTGGCAGCGCATCCAAATTTTGAAGTCACGTGTGTGGCTGGTCACTCGTCTGCTGGCAAGCGACTGGGAGAATTTACTCCTCATATACCTCAGCTCTCTTCGCTGACTATTGAAGACACAACACCAGAAGTATTAAGCGGTCATGATGTTGTTATTTTAGCTTTGCCTCATGGAGCATCTGGTGCTTTAGCAGCGCAGCTTGAAGATGTGCGCATTGTTATTGATTTAGGAGCTGATCATCGTTTGGAATCAGCTGAAGCATGGCAAGACTTTTATGGTGACGGTTACTGTGCGCCATGGACGTATGCTCTTCCAGAACTGATTACAGGAGGAGACGAAAACTTTGGTTTTTCGTATCAGCGTTCTCATTTGTCTAGTGCTCATCGACTTGCCGGACCTGGTTGCAATGTTACGGCAGTAACTTTGGCTTTTCAACCAGCTCTTGCTGCGGGTTTGGTTAACTCGCAGATCTCGGCACATGCAGTCGTGGGATATTCTGGTGCGGGCCGTAAAACAGGACGAGTGAATTTGCTTGCTTCTGAGGCTTTAGGCAATGCCACTGCCTATTCAGTTGCAGGAAGCCACCGCCATATTCCAGAAATTCAACAAAATTTTGCTCATGCTCAGGGATTAGATGGGCAAAACTATAGTGCGATTCAACAGTATAAGCTTGGCTTTACTCCTGTTCTTGCGCCCATGTCTCGTGGAATTATGGCTACGGTAAGCGCTGCTTTGAGTAACAAAGCTCTTGAGATGAGCGATGAAGAAATCCGTTCTGTTTATGAAAAGGCGTATGGCAATGAGTTCTTTATTGAATTACTACCTCCAACAGTATTGCCGGCTACTGCAGATGTTATCGGTTCAAATGCTGCGCACATTCAAGTAGCTGTAGACCGTCGTGCTGGGTTATTGTATGGCTTCAGTGCGATTGATAATTTGAATCGTGGTACAGCTGGACAAGCTATTCAATCGTTGAATATTGCACTGGGATTGCCGGAAGATGCTGGCTTAACCAAGATTGGAGTTGCACCATGAGTGTAGTTTTTGCTCAAGGTTTTTCTGCTGCCGGAGTACGAGGAGGAATTTCCTCAGTTGAAGGTAAAAAAGACGTGGCTGTTGTGGTGAATAACGGTTCACTCAATGTGGCTGCTGGTGTTTTTACTACTAACCGTTTCGCAGCAGCTCCCGTGCAGTATTCACGCAATATCATCGCATCGGGTCATGCTCGCGCCATGGTAATCAATTCTGGTGGAGCTAATGCGTGCACTGGTGAAGCTGGATATGCTCAAGTAGAGCAAACAGCTGACTATGCAGCTTCTTTATTGGGATGCGCATCTGACGATGTGCTTATTGCATCTACGGGATTAATTGGTGAGCTTTTGCCTTTAGATGCTGTATTCCACGGAGTAGAAAAGGCCGTAAATGCGCTTGATAGCTCCGAGGAAGCTGGTGCATATGCAGCTGAAGCCATTATGACCACTGATACGAGGCCTAAAACCGTATGTATAGAGGGAACAGGCTACCGTGTGGGTGGTATGGTTAAAGGCTCCGGAATGATTGCGCCTCAGCTTGCCACCATGATTAGCGTTATTACCACAGATGCTATAGTGTCTTCTGAATTAGCTCAGTCTGCTCTGCGTGAGGCAACATCGCGAAGCTTTGACTGTATTGATGTAGATGGTTGTATGTCTACTAACGATACGGTGATTGTGTTGGCATCGGGAGCTAGCGGCGTTGAGCCGGGCGCAGAAGAATTTACTGCTATAGTCTGTGATGCGTGTGCTCAGCTTGCTCGCCAGATTATTGGCGATGGCGAGGGAGCTAGCCACGATATTCGTATTGAAGTTCGTGGTGCAGGAAGCTATGCGGCTGCGCTTGCATGCGCACGTGCGGTGTCTTCATCTAATCTTCTTAAATGCGCTATTTATGGAAATGATCCTAATTGGGGGCGTGTTGTCTCATCCTTAGGAACAGTTCCTGTAGATATTGCTGCTTTCGACCCGCAGAAGGTAACTGTAGATATTAACGGTGTGCGTGTATGCGATGGGGGTAAACCAGGAGAGCCTCGCGAACGAGTGTCTATGGAGGAGAGGGAAGTGCATATTGATATCAATTTGCATACCGGCTCTTCAGCTCAGGCAGTGGTATGGACCGACGACCTTACTCTCGACTATGTGCATATTAATGCAGACTATGAATCGTAGGAATAATGGATAGCGAATACGATCACGAAGCACTTCATATTAATGTGCATCAAGATTTAACCGATAGCCAAAAATCAGAAGTATTATTGGAAATGCTTCCGTGGCTTCAAGAATTTGCAGGCTCACTCGTTGTTATTAAATATGGCGGCAACGCCATGATTAACGATGAACTGCGTGCTGCTTTCGCTGAAGATATGGTATTTTTGCGTCAAGTTGGTTTACATCCAGTTGTTGTGCATGGTGGAGGACCACAGATTAATCAGATGCTCACAACATTGGGTATTAAATCTGAATTCCGTGGTGGTTTACGTGTAACAGATGAACAAACCATGGATATTGTGCGCATGGTGCTTACTGGTAAAGTATCGCGTGAATTGGTGGGACTGATTAATTCTTACGGTTCATATGCAGTTGGACTCTCTGGAGAAGATGGTGGTCTTTTCTCAGCATGTAGACGCAGGCCTACGGTCAATGGGGAGCCTATAGATGTGGGATTAGTCGGAGATGTAGTTAGTGTAGATGCGCGTTCTGTAGAAGACCTCATTGCATCCAATCGCATTCCTGTTGTCTCCTCCGTGGCTCCTGATGAAGATGACGTTACTCAAGTGCTTAATGTTAATGCAGATACTGCTGCCGCAGCTTTAGCCTGCGCCTTAGGAGCAAGCAAATTAGTTATTCTAACCGATGTAGAAGGTTTGTATTCTCGGTGGCCAGATCAATCATCGTTGGTCAGTCAGGTAGGTGTAGAAACTTTGCGTGAGATGTTACCTCAATTGGAATCGGGAATGCGGCCGAAAATGGAGGCTTGCATTCGAGCTATCGATGGTGGGGTAAACCAAGCTCATATTATTGATGGACGTAAGAAACATTCCATTCTCAACGAGATTTTTACTTCTGCAGGTATTGGCACCATGGTTGTTCGTGGTGAAGGTATGCATATGAGGAGTTTCCATGAGCACAAGTAATACATTATTAGAGTCGTATGCACAGCATCACATGAATGTTTTTGGAACACCTTTGCGTGTGCTTGACCACGGTGAAGGTTCCTATGTGTGGGATGTGGATGGTAAGAAATATCTTGATTTTCTTGCTGGCATCGCAGTCAACAGTGTGGGATACAGTCATCCAGCATGGGTTCAAGCTGTATCACAGCAAGCTGGTCGTATTGCCCATACGTCAAATTATTTTGCTACCGTTCCTCAAATTGAACTATCAGAAAAATTACTCGAGTTAGCCGATGCGCCTGCTGGGTCACGTGTATATTTTGCAAATTCTGGTACAGAAGGAAACGAAGCCGCATTAAAACTCATAAAGCTCCATGCAAACGCGCGTGGTCATGCAGATAATGCTCGTATTCTTGCGCTCACACATAGTTTCCATGGTCGAACTCTTGGTGCATTGAGTGTAACGTGGAAACCAGTTATTCGTGAACCATATAATCCACTTCTTCCTCATGTTGAATTTGTGGAAGCTGGCAATAAAGAAGCCCTGCAAGCTGCATTCGAGGCAGGTCCTGTTGCGGGCATTATTATGGAGCTTATTCAGGGCGAAGCTGGCGTGTTACCTGTAGGAACAGACTATGTGCAAGAAGCTCGTCGTTTATGTGACGAGCATAATGCTTTGCTTGTTATTGACGAAGTACAAACAGGTATGGGGCGCACAGGATATTGGTTTGCATTCCAAAATAAAGAGTTAAGCGGAGGAATACGTCCTGACGCCATAAGTTTTGCAAAAGGTGTAGCTGGTGGCTTCCCGGTGGGAGGTCTCATAACTTTTGGACAGGAAGTTTCACAACTGTTCACTCCGGGTTCTCACGGATCTACTTTTGCTGGAAATCCTTTAGCTACTGCAGCAGGGCTTGCTACAGTACGTATTGTAGAAGAAGAGCAATTGCTGAACAATGCACGCGAACGTGGTCAGCAGCTACGTGATGCTCTAGCACACAGTAAGAATCCATTATTCGTCGGTGTGCGAGGAGCTGGTTTACTCAATGCTGTACAGTTAGCTTACCCATGTGCTCATGCGGCAGCATCGTGGGCTTTAGACCACGGTCTTATTGTGAATGCTGTATCTGAGAATGCCCTACGCATAGCTCCGCCTCTTAATATTACTGCAGAGCAGATTGAAGAAGGCGTTGAGATTCTCAATAGCATTCCATCGAATTTACCACGCGACTAACAGTCCATTCAGGCGAATTACTACATAAGAAAGAGAAAATGATGGCAGGAACATTACGTCATTTATTACGCGATGATGATTTAAATCATGGCGAGCAGAAAACCATTCTTAAGCTTGGTTTAGCTTTCCGAAACAATCGCTATTTGTCTCGACCTTTCGAAGGTCCTCAGTCTGTAGCTGTGCTTTTTGATAAGCCGAGCACACGCACACGTTCAAGTTTTGCCACAGGAGTAGCAGAGCTGGGCGGATATCCACTGATTATCGATAAGGATGGATCACAGCTTGGACGTGGAGAGCCAGTAGCAGATACCTCCCGCGTGCTTACACGTATGACCTCTGCAATTGTGTGGCGCACATTCGGTCAAGATCGTATTGAAGAGATGGCGAAGTATGCAACTGTTCCTGTGGTTAACGCATTAACAGATGACTTCCATCCATGCCAGGTCTTAGCAGATTTGATGACTATTGCTCAGCATCAAGGTGGGGTTGATGCTTTGCAAGGAAAAACCATTGCTTATCTCGGTGACGCAGCAAATAATATGTCTCACTCCTATGTGTTAGCTGGAGCAGTAGCAGGTATGCATGTGCGTGTAGCTGGACCTCAAGGATTCTTGCCACGTGCAGATATTCTCGCCGATGCTCAGCGTATTGCTGCAGAAAATGGTGGATCTATTCTGGTAACAACAGACCCTCGAGAAGCAGTGCACGATGCGGACTGTGTCTTTACCGATACGTGGGTATCTATGGGAGAAGAATCTGAATATCAACTGCGTTCCAAACCATTTGTTCCATACCAGGTTAATGATGAGCTTATGCAGTTAGCAAAACCAACAGCTCTTTTCCAACACTGCCTGCCAGCATACCGTGGTAAAGAAGTAACTGCTAGTGTTATCGATGGACCACAATCAGTGGTATGGGATGAGGCAGAAAATCGTTTGCACGCGCAAAAAGCAGTGCTCACATGGCTTATTGCTCAGCAGCGTGATGATGCGAGTCTTCTCGCTGGAATTGCTTAAATCAGCAGTGCTCATAAGTGTAGGTTGATAGTACAGAAAGTAATTACATAGTATGAATGAAGGTATTCCTACTACGCGCGCAGCACGTCTGCGCATAGTTGAGCGACTTATTACGCACAATATTATTGAGTCGCAGCAACAGCTCGTTCATTTATTGGCTCGTGAGGGTATTCAGGTGACGCAGGCAACACTGAGCCGCGATTTAGATGATCTCAAAGCCAGTAAAGTACGTTTACCATCGGGAGTTTTTGCTTATTCGGTAGCTTCTGATGATCAACATGCTACGGTGGGACCTCATTATATTGATGATGTTATGGCAGAAAAAGTACGCCAACGCATCGAACAGCAGTTAGCAAAAGTAATTAGCGGACTGATTACTGAAGTGGTGTGTGCGCAAAACCTTGTTGTTATTCACACGCCACCTGGAGCTGCGCAATATGTGGCAAGTGCAATCGACAAGCAACCACTCGACAATGTGGCGGGAACTATTGCCGGTGACGATACAGTAATGATGATTACCACCGATAATGAAGCTGCAGAAGAAAAGATGGATTGGCTTGTTTCCATAGCATCTGATGCTCGATAATTATCGCAACAGATAACATAAGACACAACTTCACGCGAGAGCCTTATAAAAGACATAGCTATACATACAATTAAAAACAGCACATGGTGATGTGACCGTATTAGAAAGGGTTGTAATGACTGACCAGAACCGTATTGTTCTTGCATATTCCGGAGGATTAGATACCTCTGTTGCTATTCCATATTTGAAAGATCGTACCGGAAAAGACGTTGTCGCTGTATCCCTAGATGTTGGTCAGGGTGGCGAGCGTCTCGAAACAATTCGTGAACGTGCTTTAGCGTGTGGCGCTGTGGAATCCTACATCGTAGATGCTCGTGATGAGTTTGCTAACGAATACTGCATGCGTGCTCTTAAAGCTAATGCTATGTATGAGGGTGTATACCCATTGGTATCAGCTATTTCTCGTCCTCTTATTACTAAGCATTTGGTGCGTGCTGCTCACCAGTTTGGTGCAGATACTATTGCGCATGGTTGCACGGGTAAGGGTAATGATCAGGTTCGTTTCGAAGTATCCATTCAGTCTATTGATCCAACCTTGGGTGCTATTAGCCCAATTCGCGATTTGTCTCTTACTCGCGACATCGAAATCCAGTATGCGAAGGATCATAATCTTCCAATCGAGCAGACTGAGAAGAGCCCATATTCTATCGATCAGAATGTGTGGGGTCGCGCTATTGAAACAGGTTATTTGGAAGACCCATGGAATGCTCCAACTAAGGATGTGTATTCTTACACTGACGATCCTGCATTCCCACCAGTAGCTGATGAAGTTACCATCGAATTCAAGCAGGGTGTTCCAGTGAAGATTGATGGCCGCGATGTAACCCCATTGCAGGCTATTGAAGAGATGAACCGCCGTGCAGGTGCTCAGGGTATTGGTCGCATCGATTTGATTGAAGACCGCTTAGTTGGTATTAAGTCCCGCGAATTATATGAAGCTCCAGGTGCGGTAGCTCTGATTGAAGCACATAATGAGTTGGAAAACTTCTGCTTGGAACGTGAACAGCACCGCATTAAGCGCGATATTGACAAACGTTGGGCAGAATTAGTATACGATGCTCAGTGGTTCTCTCCAGCAGTGAAGTCTTTGAACGCTTTCATTGACGATACTCAGCAGTATGTTTCTGGTGAAATTCGCATGGTTCTGCATGGCGGTCGCGCAGTAGTTGCGGGTCGTCGTTCTGAGTCCTCTTTGTATGACTACAATTTGGCAACTTACGAATCTGGTGATTCCTTCGATCAGAACGCATCCAACGGCTTCATTGAGATTTATGGTCTGCCAACTCGCGTTGCAGCAGCTCGTGATGTGAAGTTTGGTAATGCTGTAGAAGTGCCAAACAATACTGTGGCATAAGCTGTTGCCTGAAGAATAGTTTTCGTCTAAGGATTGTTCATACGTACAGCATGAGCAATCCTTAGTTTGACTGTAAGACGTATACATAAGTGAGGGAAGATATGGCAGAAACAACGCAGGTTACTCACGATGATGGCATCGCTTTATGGGGTGGCAGATTTACCTCTGGTCCATCTGAAGCTTTAGCACGTTTGAGTAAATCCACACAATTTGATTGGCGTTTAGCTGATGACGATATCGCTGGTTCACGTGCTCATGCGCGTGCTTTAGGTCGTGCCGGACATTTAACAGCCGACGAGCTAGAGCGTATGGAAGCTGCTTTAGATGAGCTGCAACGCCAGGTAGATACGCAAGAATTTGTTCCTCAAGAGAGTGACGAAGACGAAGCAACAGCTTTGGAACGCGGTCTGCTTGCTATTGCAGGCGATGAATTGGGTGGAAAATTGCGTGCTGGTCGTTCCCGTAACGATCAGATTGCAACACTAATTCGCATGTGGTTGCGCCGCCAAGCGAGATTCATATCTCGCGATGTGCTTGATTTGGTGCGTGCTCTTATTGAACAGTCTCAAAAGGCTGGACAAGCTGTTATGCCTGGTCGCACACATATGCAGCATGCACAGCCAGTTCTTGTATCTCACCAGCTCATGGCTCACGCATGGCCACTGTTGCGTGATGTGCAACGTTTAGTAGATTGGGATAAACGCGCTAACTTCTCGCCATACGGTTCTGGAGCTTTAGCAGGTAATACTCTCGGTCTAGATCCTCACGCAGTAGCTGTAGAGCTAGGCTTTAGCGATGTTACAGAAAACTCTATTGATGGCACATCATCGCGCGATGTTGTGGCTGAGTTCTCCTTCGTAGCAGCCATGATTGGTGTAGATATTTCACGCCTTTCCGAGGAAATCATTATCTGGAATACTCAGGAGTTCGCTTTTGTTCGTTTGCATGATGCTTACTCCACAGGCTCATCAATTATGCCTCAGAAGAAAAATCCAGACATCGCAGAATTGGCTCGTGGTAAAGCTGGTCGTGTTATCGGTGATTTAACTGGACTCTTAGCCACTTTAAAGGGACTTCCAACTGCCTACGCACGCGATTTACAGGAAGACAAGGAAGCAGTATTCGATCAGGTGGATACTTTGAGCGTCTTATTACCAGCCTTCACCGGTATGGTAGCTACCATGACTTTCAATTTTACCCGCATGGAAGAAGAAGCTCCAACAGGTTTTGCCTTAGCAACAGATATTGCTGAATGGTTAGTGAAGCAAAAAGTCCCATTCCGTAATGCACACGAGCTGTCTGGCGAGTGCGTGCGTATTGCTGAAGAACGCGGTGTAGAGCTATGGGATTTGAGCGATGAGGATTACTGCGGCATTTTCCAAAACTTCTTGAGTGCAGATGTAGCTCCAGGTGTGCGTGAAGTTTTATCTACACAAGGCAGCGTGAATGCTCGAGCAGGTCAGGGTGGCACCGCCTTCGACAGAGTAAGCGAGCAAATAGAAACAGGACGTGTAGCAGTAGATGCGCTTCAACAGTTTGCTGATTCTACGAGCGATGGCAGTGCTTTTAAAGCTCCAGGAAGCATCTAAAGTTCCTTCTCCATCATAAGGACGTTATCTTAGCACAACAGCACTTCGAGGTGGCGTCCTTTTGCTATGCTGACACTGTCGGGAGCTTAACAGCTGAGAGGAAGTGCTCGCTTCGACCGCACTTGATCTGGATAATGCCAGCGAAAGGGAATACATTGATGAACACACCACAGAATAACTGCAGCATCGCCATCCAAGTTTTGCCAATGAAAGTTGCAGATTACCTACCAGATATTGATCGCGTCATTTACTATCTACAAGATCGTTTTCCGCAGGCACGCGTTACTCCTTTCGAAACAGTGATTGAAGGAGAGTACGAGGAATGCATGGATGCTTTACATCAGTGCGCGTTAATTGCTGCACAAAACGGTAGTGATGATATTATCGTGAACGCTAAAATTGCGTATGGTCAAATTCTAAGTAGCGAAGAAAAAACCTCGAAATTCGAAAAATAAGACAATTAATCGACAACTAATCGTATACGCCAAACCTCACAACTCGCGTTCATAATAACATTGAGTTGCGGGGTTTTACATATGCTAAAAGTCTGGCTTTTATGGGAGACTAGAGGGTACGGTTTTACGCCGTTTATGGAACAAAGCAATAGCGTTTTCAGCGTTGGCTATGATGTGGAGGATTATTTTCCAATGGCTCAGGTAAGGACCTACAAGGAAGCTGGCTTTAACACGCTCCTTGAAGAACTGGAATGGCGTGGTTTAATTAACCAGTCAACAGATCGCGAACAACTCGCAGAAGCACTCAATTCCGAGCCAATCACATATTATTGCGGTTTTGACCCTACAGCAGCCTCCATTCATATTGGCAACCTCGTTCAGGTTCTTATGATGCGTCACTTGCAAGAAGCAGGTCATCATCCTATTGCCTTAGTAGGAGGTGCTACTGGTCTTATTGGCGATCCTCGTCAAAGTGGCGAACGTGTTTTGAATTCAAAAGAAATCGTGGCCACATGGACTGAACGTTTACGCAACCAAATCTCACGTTTCCTTGTTACTGATGGAGACAATCCTGTGCGTTTTGTGTCGAATTACGACTGGACTGCACAGATGAATGTTATTGATTTTTTGCGTGATGTAGGTAAGAACTTCCGTTTGGGAACTATGCTCGCCAAAGATACCGTGGCACGCCGTTTGAACTCCGAGGAAGGTATTTCCTTCACTGAGTTTAGCTACCAGGTGCTTCAAGGTAATGACTTCTTATACTTATACGATAACTTCGACGTCACTTTGCAGACCGGCGGAGCTGATCAGTGGGGTAACCTCACCTCTGGCTTAGATTTGATTCGTAAAGTACGTGGCGAATCTGTTCATGTGCTCACTAGCCCAATCATTACAGATTCTCAGGGTAAGAAGTTTGGTAAATCTGAAGGTGGAGCTATCTGGTTAGATGCCAGCATGTTCAGCCCATACAAGTTCTATCAGTTCTGGTTCAACCAGCCAGATACTGAGGTTATTAAGCTGTTAAAGTTCTTTACTTTCCTTCCTAAAGAAGAGATTGAACGTCTCGAACAGGAAGTAGAAAGCAATCCAGGCGCTCGCGAAGCACAGCGTACGTTGGCTTGGGAAGTAACCAGTTTTGTGCATGGAGATAAAGCAGCTCAAGGCGCTATTGACGCTTCTGCAGCACTCTTTGGTCGTGGAGAACTGACTGACTTAGATGAAGATACCCTAGAAGCTGCTTTAGAAGGCGTGAAGATTGACGGTGAAGACGGTCAGAAGATTTTTGCTTCAGCTCAGCCGGGTATGCGCGTGGTAGAAGCTGGGGTAGCGAGCGGATTGTTCAAATCAATTTCTGAAGCACGTAAAACTATTGCTGGTGGTGGCGTTTACGTCAATAATCAGCGAGTAGAAGATCCTGAAGCTGTATTAAGCAGCGAGGATTTCCTCTTTAATCGTTTCGCCCTCGTACGTCGAGGCAAGAAGGCACTTGGAGCAGTGGAGGCTCAATAAATATGGCAGAAAATCAGTCTAGTCGTCGTTCAGGTGGCAAGGGCTCTCACGGCTCACAGCGCTCATTTGGAGGCGGTTCACGTCGTTCTAACTCTCATGGTTCACGCCCGCAATCGGGTGGACGTCGTTTTAATGACGGCAAGAATTCTTCTCGTCGCGGTGGTCAGCAACGCTTTAATTCCGACCGTCGTCGTGAAGATGGTGAAGAGCGTCGTTTCGATAAAAAGAATAGCAATGGTGAACGTCGCGGTTCATGGCGTGATGACCGTCGCAATAATAATCGTCGTGATGAGCGTAACCCTCGTTACAATCACTCAGAGAACGCAGCAGAGGGTCGTGCAGACAGTCGTTCAGATCGTCGTAAAGGTTTCAGCAATCAGCGAGGAAATCATCAGGGACGCCCATCTTCGGCAAACTACGATAAGCCTCGCAAGAATTCTGACGGCACTTTAAGCTTCCCATCGCAAAATCCATATACAGATCGTCGCTCAGGTGAGCCTAAGATGCCAAAGGGTTTGGAATGGTCCATGCTCTCCACAGATGAAAAGGAACGTTTACGCGGTCTGTCGAAAGAACATGCAGAAAATATTGGTTTGCATATTTTGGCGGCATACGCTTTGGAAGAAGACGATCCTCAGGCAGCTATGGAGCACGCAAAGTGGGTGGCACGTCAAGCATCTCGTGTAGATGTGAGCCGCGAAACTTTAGCCTTTGTAGCCTATCGTCAAGGTGACTACAAGTTGGCTTTGCGCGAGTTCCGCACAGCATTCCGTATGAACGGATATGGTGATTATTTGCCATTTATGGCAGACTGCGAACGCGGTTTGGGCAATCCTCAAAAGGCTGTAGACATCGCATTGTCTGATGACGCAAAGTATCTGCAGGGCGAGGCTAAAGCTGAACTTTTCCTTGTTTATGCGGGTGCTTTAGCAGATTTAGATTTATTCGACAAAGCGGTAGAAATTGTGCACACTATTGCTCATGCCCAAGGTGTGGGAGGAGCATACCGTATGCGCGCTGTGCAAGCAGAACAGAACTTCTTAGAGCTTGCAGGACGCACTCAGGAAGCAGAAAAGCTTAACGATTTGCTTGATCGTTTGGAAGCTCAGTATGCCGATAACGAAGAGATAGATGAAGATGATGTTTTCGTTGATAACGATTTAGAAGTTATTGATGAAGATATGCTTGCTGGCTTGGGTATTGACCCTCGCGAGATGGCTGATTATCTCGACAGCGTTCAGCCTGACGAGCCAGAAGAAAGCGAGCCAGAAGAAACCGCTGAAAAAGAAGCTACTGACGAAACCGAGAACGAGGAGTAACACGTGAACTATCCCACCACAATCAAGGGGTGTAACCAACCATTAGCAGCACGATATTCATTGGCTCTACTTGATTTGGATGGGGTAGTGTATCGCGGTGCTCATCCTGTAGAGCATGCTGCCGAAGGTATTGACTCTGCTGCGCGATTAGGTATGCATATTGCGTATACAACGAATAATCCGTCACGCTACCCAGATGTGGTAGCAGAACAGATTAGTAGTTTTGGTGTTGATGCTCACGGCAGTGATGTTATTACGTCAGCTATGGTGAGTGCGGCAATGTTGAAGGAGAAGCTGCAGTCAGGTGCACGTGTTCTGGTTGTGGGTAAAGATCATCTTAAAACCGAGCTTACTCAGGCTGGTCTCGTTGTAGTTGATTGTGCTGCAGATAATCCTGATGCTGTTATTCAGTCGTGGTTCCCAGAAATTAGCTGGCAGCATCTGTCTCAGGCAGCCTATGCTATACAGCATGGTGCTCGCTATTTCGTAACGAATCGCGATATGACTATTCCGCGCGAAGAAGGTATTGCTCCAGGAAACGGTGCTTTGCAGCTTCCTGTTATTGCCGCCACTAACCAAGAACCTGAGGCTTCTGCTGGCAAGCCTGAAGCGGCTATGTATCATCAAGCACGTCATCTGTTCAGCCCAACCGAACAGATGGTAGAAACTGAAGACTGTTTACCAGTAGGTGATCGTTTAGATACGGATATTGAAGCGGCAAATCGCGGTGGCTACGATAGTGCAGTAGTGCTCACTGGAGTAGCGGATGCTGGGCAGATTATGACTGCTCGTGCGATTGAACGTCCAACATATATCTGTGCTGATTTACTCGGTTTGAGCCTTGCTCAGCCAGACGTGAAACGAGAGAATAGTCAGTTTATCTGCCGTGATGCTCGCGCTTGGATTGATGGTAATACTGTGCATATGGATGCATCTAACACGAGTCTTGATGGTTTGCGTGCTGCAGCAAGCGCTGCATGGGCAGCTGTAGATGAGGGATTGTGCGCTCTAGAAGACCTGCATCTGCCATTCTTCGCTTCGAATCTTCACGAAAACTAGGACTCATAATGAGCTACGCGCCCTTAGCACCCGCTGAAGATGCTGATTTTGAGCAGGTTATTGAGTACTATACGCAGGTTCTCGATGATTTACACGCACAATTAGACGAACAGTAATTCATATCATGGGTCAACGTTTAGATAAAGAGCTGGTAGACAGGGCTTTAGCGCTCACACGTAACCGAGCGCAGCAACTGATAGCATCGGGAGCTGTGCTGGTCAACGGTAGCGCGGACAAAGTAAAAGCATCACTGTTTGTAAGCGCGAACGACCGTATCGAGCTGAGCGATACTGTACGTTCTAGCGGCATGTATGTGTCACGAGGAGCAATCAAGCTTGTTGATGCTCTCGATACTTTTATTCCTCAAGGACTTCCTGCTCCACGCGGGAAAAAATGCTTAGATATTGGAGCATCTACAGGAGGCTTTACTCAAGTTCTGCTCGATAAAGGCGCTCAACAGGTTATTGCTTTGGACGTAGGACATGGTCAACTCGATCCGCTTATTGCGAACGATAATCGAGTGATTGAAATGAGTGGCGTTAATATTCGCGACGTGTATCTGGATGATTTAGAGTATAGTCCGCGTTTTATCGTCTCTGATGTCTCGTTTATTTCTCTCACCTACGTCATTCCTGTTATTGAGCGCATAACGCATTCGGGCGCTCATGCTGTTGTGCTTGTTAAACCACAGTTTGAAGTTGGACCGCACAAGCTGGGTAAAGGAGGTATTGTAACGAACACTCAATACCGTCAAGAAGCTATTGAAACTGTTCAAGAGTGCGCTGTGAACCATCATTTTACTGTGCGTGCTATTACGCCATCGACGATTACGGGCACGTCGTGGCATGAGTGCACGCTAGAATAGTGAATCGCACGTGACAATCAGGAGGTAGCTATGAGCAAGGAAGCAGGTCAACAGCACACAGCAGTGGTGGTTACTCATGCAGCTCTACGCAATGATGCTACGGTAAATACAGCGATTAATCAGCTACAACATTTAGGTTTTTCAGTTATTGTTCGTGACGATATTCCTGATACACAGTACTTTGGTAATCATGCCACTCCAGTCAGCGATGATGTGGAAATAGTAGTGGTTCTTGGCGGTGACGGTACGATTTTGCGCGCAGCTGAACTGGTGAAAGGCACACATGTTCCGATTGTGGGTATTAATACTGGTCATGTGGGTTTCTTAGCTGAGTTTGAAAGTTTCGAGCTGGCAACTGCTATGGAAAAAATTGCGCAGCGTGATTACACCATCGAAGAGCGTATGATTGCAGCCGTAGAACTCTATTTGCCAGGTCGCGAAGAGATTTTATGCGATTGGGCTTTGAACGACATGATTTTAGAGCATGAAGATCGCGCGCGCATGGTAGAAGTGGGCATTAGTGTTGATGATGTTGCTACAAGTTCCTTCGGTTGCGATGGCGTGATTGTTTCAACACCAACAGGTTCAACTGCTTATGCTTTCTCTGCTGGCGGCCCGGTTATTTGGCCAGATGTTCAAGCTTTAGAATTAACACCTATTGCCGCGCATGCTCTGTTTACGCATCCTTTGATTATTGGATCGACCTCCACCTTCGATATTCGAGTACTTGAATCATCTAGTTGCGAGGGATGGATTTGCTGCGATGGTCGCCGCCAATGCGTGGTTCCGCGCGGCGCGCATGTGCGTATTCGTCAGTCTTCAAGTGTGTTGCGTTTAGCGCATTTAAGCGGCACTTTATTTACTGACCGTTTGGTACGTAAATTTGACTTACCCGTTAAAGGATGGCGTGAAACATCTTTGGAAAAGAAGGGGTACGCGAAGTAGTGCTCGAAGAACTTGAAATTCACTCATTAGGTCCAATAACCAGCGCTCATATTGATGTGCACCCGGGAATGAACGCCATTACGGGTGAAACTGGTGCAGGTAAATCTATGCTTCTCAATGCTGTGGAGCTTATTTCTGGCGCTCCTGCTCAGGCTTCACGTGTCCGTCCTGATGCAGACCGCGCTTGGGTTCAAGCTATTTTTGATGTT
>QWCP01000072.1_pt1 | contig 53017 bp, 48 predicted proteins | sample 1972561 | NCBI WGS metagenome assembly QWCP01 (sample SAMN09866705, study PRJNA288562) | Human vaginal metagenome isolate pre4_vaginal, whole genome shotgun... | isolation source: vagina | host: Homo sapiens | place: USA: California
CCGGTGCAGATGAACTCGACAGAGAAATGATTCCGGTATTTATCGATGAACCGGATCATTTCTTAACGTTTGGGGCCTGGTCGTGAGGCGAAAAAGCTGGTCAGCACACGCACATGCAAAGAGCATCCCTGAATACGGCAACAAAGCAACGAAAATGGTGACTTTCACCCCGGTGTGCTTGAAGGGTCGTACAGGCGCATTTTCGTACCTGCCCAATCCACCTGCATCGTATGCCCTGGTGCATGGGTGATCCGGGCGGTCAGCCCGGCCGCGTCGACATGGGAGGCAACCAGTTGGCGGAACCGGTCGTAGCTGTAGTGACGCTGGCCCGGCTGGGCCAGCGTTGTGGTGTAGCGAGCCCACAATACTTACAATGTTAGCTTCACACGTCTTGTGCGTGCTTTGACGACCGCGTCAAAGTCAATCGGGACGAACGTGCCTTGCCCGCTACTGCGCTTATCTACGAAAATCGCGTCCAACTCGTTATTGATGGGCATGTGAAATATGACGGAATCACCTACGGCAAACCGGTGGATGAGGTCATCCGGGCGGAGCGGCAGCGTGAAAAGCACATCCAGAATCTAGGCTTTGTTGTCTTGCCGTATTCCCCGAGCGAATTGCTTTATGAAAGACCACGAGTGGTCAGTGAGGTGCGGGCAGCGCTCAAGGCTGTGAGGTCGCACCGTAGCGCATAGTGGTGGGGTGGAAAGCGAGCCTCATCAAGCACCGCCGAGTTTAGATGGTCCTTCTACTTTGGTTTCTTAGTGCTGATAAGGGACCATCTCCACACCAAAACCCCATACAAATGGTCCCTTTGCTGAGTAAAGGGGACCAGAGTAAGGGGACCATTTGCGATGAGGGTGGCGCAGGCTAGTTGTTGAGCGGCTTGCGGGTCGCGGCCATGTGCTTGGCGCGCTCCACGTTGGCGGGCAGGAGGACCAGCGGTACGTCGTACTCCACCTCGCGGTCGCAGAACTCGGTGAAGCTCAGCGAGCCGGAGCCGGTGTACATCTCGGCGAGCTTGGCCACGATGACGTGGTCATTCTCGGTGGTGCCCTCGATAGGCCAATCGCGGTCGAGGGCGGGGGAGCCGGAGTACATCTCAATCTCCTCATCGGCCGGCGGGGTGTAGGAGCCGGCCAGGGTGGCGGCCTCCTCCATAGCGCGGGCGAGGACGTGGTCGTAGGACATGAGCACGACATCATCCGAGGACAAAAAGCCAGCCTTCTGTGCCTCGAAAGCAGACGAGAAGTTGCGGGCGGACGCGATGAAATCGAAGGCCTTCTGGTGATAGTCTTCGACACCGGCCGCCTTGAGGCGCTCCAGCGAGGAGATGGTGCCGGTCCAGCCGGGGTAGAGGCCCACGGTGCGCTCCGGGAAGCCAAGGCGGGTATCGGCGTGGGCCACGATGCGGTCGCAGGCCAGAGCGGTTTCGAAGCCGCCGCCCAGAGCGACGCCACGCACAGCGGCCACGACCGGAACCGGGGCGAACTTAAGGGCGCGTAGGGTGGTCGAGCCGTCCGAAAGGAGGGATTCGACGAGCGAGGCATCGCCGGACTCACCAGCGGAAGCGATGGAAGCGAGGTCTGCGCCCGCGCAGAAAACCGGCTTGTCATTACCAATAACCAGCGCGACGAGGTTCTCCGAGGTCACGGCGCCCAGAGCGGCACGGATGACTTCGAGGGCGGGCGTTGGCAGGGAGTTCATCGGGGTGTGTAGGTCGATGATGCCGATGCGGCCAGCCGGGGTGGAGACCGCGTGGACAGCGCCCGCCTCCTGAGACACGATGGTCTCCGCATCCAGAGAAGCCAGGGTGACAACACCCTCGCGCGGCGCGAGTTCCTGACGTTCTCCCTGAGAAGAGAGCACCGAGCCCTTGCCGTAAAAACCGCCCGCCGAAGCCGCGGCGGAGACCAAGGCCGGGACGTTGGAGCCGTAGGCGGAGGCGACCCAGTCGATGCCGATGGCGTCGGCAAGCGCGAAGATGCCCTTCTTCCAGCCGAAACCAAGAGTAAGGCCCTCGTCGATGAGGCCCACGTGGTCCGCAATGTCAGGTGCGACCTCGCAGCAGTACGCCAGCGTGCCGAGGAAGACGGCGCGGGCAAAACGGCCGCCCGGCGAATCGGTCTCCATGACCTCGCGCGGATCTTTGAGTCCCACGACAGGATCGGTGGGCTGAGTGCGGGGTACGTATTCGTAGGAGGCGTTGATGACCTCGTCACGGCCGCGGTAAAAGCCGCCGTCACCGGTGCGGCCGGTGAGCCCTCGAGAAACGAGACCTTCGATAAAGGAGTCATCGCCGAGGGGGACGTCAAGAAGCGGATCGCCCGCCGGCAGGGCCGTCTCCAAAGACTTCCAAATCGGCTTGACCAGCTGGAGGCCGATGTAATCGAGCAGCCCGAAAATACCGGTGCGCGGAATGCCGAAGGCACGGCCGAAGGAGGCGTCGGCAAGCTCGTAGCTCACGTCGAACTCGCGGGCGCGTGCCACACCGGCGGCCATCCAGTAGCAGCCCACGCGGTTGGCAATGAAACCCGGGGTGTCGCGGCACTCGAGAGCAATCTTGCCCAGGGTTTGCTCGATGGTCGTGCGCAGCGTGTCCTCGGTCTCTCCAGAAGCGATGAGCTCCACCAGCCGCATGACCTTCGGCGGGTTGAAGAAGTGCGTGATAGCGAACTTCTCGCGGCGGGCCTCCGGCACGCCCTCCAGGAGGGAGGCCAGCGGCAGGGTCGAGGTGTTCGAGCTCAACAGAGCATCCGCAGACAAATAAGGCTCGATGGCCTCGTAGAGCGAGTGCTTGGCGCCGAGGTCCTCGAAGATGGCCTCGATGACCCACTCGCGGTCCTCCAACAGCGCGTAGTCATCGCTGGCGCGCACGCGCTCGGCGAACTCTGGCAGGTGGAAGCCTTTGCGCTTGAGCTGGATGTCGACGCCGCGCTGCGCGCCTTCCGCGTTCTGGTCCAGCAGCACGACGTCCATGCCCGCCGACGCACACAGCGCGGCGATGCCCGAACCCATAGAACCTGCGCCGATGACGGCTACCTTGGTGATGCTCATTTACTTTTCTCCATTCTCAATAGTCATGGCGATTCCCTGACCGCCGCCGATGCACATGGTGACCAGGCCATAGCGCTTGCCCTCGCGGCGTAGTGCATACGCCAGTTTGGTCAGCAGGATGACGCCCGTGGCACCGACCGGGTGGCCGTGCGCAACGGCGCCGCCATAGATATTCGTCTTCGCCGGGGCGAAGCCCAGCTGGTCCTGCACGGCGATGGCCTGGGCGGCGAAAGCCTCGTTGGATTCGATGAGGTCGATATCCTCCAAGCTCAGCTCGGCCTTATCCAGCGCCTTCGGGACGGCAGCGATAGGGCCGATGCCCATACGCGTCGGGTCCACGCCCGCGATGGACCAGGACACAATCTTCGCCAGCGGGTCCAAGCCACGCTTGGCCACCTCTTCCGCGGTGGCCAGCACGGCGGCTGCCGCACCATCGTTGATGCCGGAGGCGTTGCCGGCGGTGACGGTTCCGTCCTTAACAAAGACCGGCTTGAGCTTCGCCAGCTTCTCGACGTCCGTCTCTCGCACCGCTTCATCAAAGTCCAGCTCGCCGACGGGGACGATTTCTTCCGCGTGGACGCCTTCCGCGCGGGCCTGGGCGGCCCGCTCCTGGGACTCGGCGGCGAACTCGTCCTGGCGCTCGCGGGAGATGTTGTTATCGGCGGCGACGTTTTCTGCGGTCACGCCCATGTGGCCGGTGCCGAAGGGGCAGGAGAGCGCGCCGGTGAGCCAGTCATAGAGTTTGCCGTCACCCATGCGCTTGCCAAAGCGTGCGCCTTCGACGGAGTAGGGCGCGTTGCTCATGGATTCCGCGCCGACGGCCAGCGCCAGGGAGCCGTCGCCAGTCTGCAGGAGCTGGGCCGCGTTGATGACGGCCTGGACTCCGGAGCCGCACAGGCGGTTGACGCCCATCGCAGTGGAGGAGTCCGGCATGCCGACGTTCTTGGCAATGGCGCGTGAGAGGTAGAGGTCCTTCGGCACGACGGGCATGACGTTGGAGGCCACGGCGGTATCGAGGTCTGCACCAGTAAGCCCCGAACGCTCAATAGCCGCTTCGGCGGCAAGCGAACCGAGCTCGGTAAGAGAAAGACGGGCCAGGCTACCGCCGAATTTTCCGATGGGCAGGCGTGCGGCGCCTGCGATGTAGATGTCTTGGGGCATGAGTTCCTCCGTAGATTTAACGAATCACCATTAGTTAACTCGGTATCCTAGGTCACTTTTTCGCCGCATGCAACGGAGCTTCGCTGGAAAGTGTGTGAGGGGCTGTAGTTATGGCATGGGTGTAACGTGCGCCACCCCCGCGTTGTTTACAGATTGTTCAACAACCCTTATGCTTTCACCATCGTTAAATGCGACCTTCGTCACGAAAGGTGCCCAACAATGAGCTTGGAATCAACCAATTCCTCCGCAGCTTCCCAGGAAGCAGCCCAGGGAACTACACAGGACGCGCCGAAAGAAGCGCAAGCCCCCAAGGGCATCGGCGCCATGGCCGGCGCCATGTTCCTCATGGCCACCTCTGCCATCGGCCCGGGCTTCTTGACCCAAACCTCCGTCTTCACCGTGCAGATGGGCGCGGCCTTCGCCTTCGCTATTGCGCTGTCGATCATTGTGGACATCGCCATCCAGCTCAACGTCTGGCGCGTCCTTGCTGTCTCCGGCATGCGGGCTAACGAGCTGGGTAACACTGTGCTGCCGGGCCTGGGTTGGTTCCTCGCTGTCCTAGTTTTCATCGGCGGCGTTGTCTTCAACATCGGCAATATCGCCGGCTCCGGCTTGGGCCTAAACGCCATGATCGGCATCGATGCACGCATCGGTGGCCTCATCGCCTCGACCATCGCCATCTTCATCTTCCTGTCCAAGCGGGCGGGCGTCGCGCTTGACCGCATCGTCGCCGCGCTGGGCGCCATCATGATTCTGCTCATGCTTTACGTGGCGATTGTTTCCCAGCCGCCGGTGGGCGAGGCCCTGAAGAATACCGTCATGCCGGAAAGCATTGACTTCTTCGTCATCACCACCCTCATCGGCGGCACAGTGGGCGGCTACATTACCTTTGCCGGCGCGCACCGCCTCATCGACTCGGGCCTGTCCGGCCCGGAGAACGTCGGCGCGATTACGAAGACCTCCGTGCTCGGCATCATCGTCACCGGCATCATGCGCGTGCTGCTCTTCCTCGCGGTCCTGGGCGTCGTCGCCACGGGCGTTGCGCTCTCCGAGGACAACACGGCCGCCGATGCCTTCCGCCAAGCCGCCGGTGAGTTCGGCCTTCGCGCCTTCGGCGTCGTCCTTTTCGCGGCCGGCCTGTCCTCCGTCATCGGCGCGTCCTACACCTCCATCACCTTCGTGACCACCCAGAAGGTCAGCCCGCGGACCCGTAACTTCCTCACCGTCGGCTTCATTGTGGTCTGCGCCATTCTCTTCGGCATTCTTAATTCCGCACCGCAAAAACTTCTCATCTTCGCGGGTGCTTTCAACGGCATCATCCTGCCCATCGCCTTCGCCATGGTGATGTGGGTCGCGTTCAAGCGCCATGACCTCACCCACGGCGTCAAGCAGCCGATGTGGCTGCTCATCGCCGGCGTCTTGGCGCTCGCGCTGGAAATCTTCATTGGCGTTAAATCCATCTCGGGAATCGTTGAACTATGGGCATAATGCAGACTCCCGCAGATGTGCGCGCCTTCGCCCGCGCGCACGACATGACCACCACCGCCGGCCACGCCCGCGGCTTCATGCAGGCTAACCTCATCGCGCTGCCGCGCGAGTACGCCTTCGACTTCCTCCTCTTTGCACAGCGCAACCCCAAGCCGTGCCCCATCGTCGGTGTGCTGGAGGCCGGGCAGTTCACCTCTGAGCTCATCCCGGGCGGAGACATCCGCACGGACATCCCGGCCTACAACATCTATGAGGATGGCCAGCTTACGCAGACGCTTGACGACGCTTCCCCGTTCTACTCCGACGACATCGTCTCCTTCCTCATCGGTTGTTCCTTCACCTTTGAGAATGCGCTCGTGGAGAACGGCATTTCCATCGCCCACATTGATCAGGGCCGCAACGTGCCGATGTATCGCACCTCGATTCCCTGCGCGCCGGCTGGAGTCTTCTCTGGGCCGATGGTTGTCTCCATGCGCCCCATCCCCGCGAGCCAGGTTGCCGATGCCGTCCGCATCACCTCCCGCTACCCGGGCGTCCATGGTGCCCCGGTTCACGTGGGCGACCCTGCTGCCATCGGCATCGAGGACTTGTCGCAGCCCGATTTCGGCGAAGCCGTCGACATCCCTGAGGGCACCATCCCGGTCTTCTGGGCGTGCGGCGTGACCCCGCAGGCCATCGTGATGAACTCGCGTCCCAGCCTGGCCATCACACATGCCCCGGGCAAGATGCTCGTCACCGACATCCCGGATCGCGACTTCCTCATCCCTTAATTTCTGTGCGGTGGTGCTACCACCCCAAGCCCTCAGTGCGCCGATACATGGTTCTACTCAGATGGTTCTGGTCAGAAGGTTTGTTTGGGGGAAACAAACCTTCTTTGAGTGCATAGATGGTTCACTTGGGGGTAAACGAACCTTTTGACCCGAACCATCTCACTCGAACCATGTGGTGCCGGTTAGTTTTGCGCGGGTGGAACCGGCTAACAGGAGCGAAGGCCATAGTGGGGGACTCGGAAACTAAAGGAAGCTAAAGGACCCGGAGAATCGATTCCATCGCGCGCATCAAGTCCGCGCGGCAGGCATCGGCGGCCGCCTCGCGCTCGCCTTGCGCAATGAGGTGAGCCAAGTCGATGTTGGCTTGCACGTGGTTATCGTGAATCTGCGGGTAGCGCTCCAGCGTCAACAAGAAGGTCAAGCGCATGCGCGCCAGCAGGTGCGACATGGAGCGGTCCAGCGTCGGCGAGCCCAAACCGGCGACCAGCTGCTTGTGGAAGCGCTGGTTGATGAGGGGGCGGGGAGCGTCGTTAAGCACTGCGGATTCGGTCAGCCGCACCAGCTCGCCTGGGTCCTCGAAGGTGGCATAGCGCGCCGCGGCCGGCTCGATGGCTGCGCGCGCCAAGTAGAGATCGCGCACGAAATCGCCGTCAGGGGTGGCGATGAACACACCCCTGTGCGGGATGCGCTCCACGATGCGCTCGGAGGCGAGCATGGCGAAGGACTCCCGCAGCGTGTTGCGGGAGCATTCGAAGCGCTCGGCCGCGCGGACCTCGCTGAGCTGGTGTCCGGGCATGTACTCGCCCTCGGAGATGGCGGCGCGGAGCGCGGACGCGACGGAATCAGCAAGCATGCGACTTACAGTAGCCCGCCGCTTAGGAAATCGTGGCGATTACCGCGCCCGGTTCCAGCCTGGAACCCTCCTTTGCCACACGGCTCAGCGTGCCCGCGGCCGGAGCCTTGACCGCGGATTCCATCTTCATGGCCTCAATCGTGGCGATGGCCTGGCCTTCCTCGACCGTCTCGCCGTCCTCGACGTTCCACGCCACGAGGTTGGCCTCGTAGGGGCTGGTCACCTCGTTGCCGCTGGCGCTGGCACCGGAGGCCGCGCTTGCCGACGCCCCCTTCGCCTGCCCCTGCGCCAACATATCGGTGGGGAAGCCCACGCTGACCAGCTTGCCGTCGATCTCCAGCGCAACGCGGGTGCGCTGCGCGTAGATGGCCTCGACGGGGACGGTGGCGCTCGTGGCCTCCGCGGAGGGGCGGTAGTTGTGGTCGAGCCAGTCGGTGTAGATACCGGCTGCGGCATCGGCGTCGCCGTGATCCACGAGGACCTGGGAGGAGACCATATCGCGGTGGAAGGGCAGCACGGTGCGAACACCTTCGATGTCGAATTCCTGGAGGGCCTGCTGTGCACGCTTCAGGGCGATCTCGCGGGTCGGCCCCCAGACCAGAAGCTTAGCCACGAGCGAGTCATAGTAGGGCGGCACGATGGAGCCGGAGCGCACGCCGGAGTCCACGCGGATGCCAGGGCCCGTCGGCGGCTCGAAGCGCACGATGGTGCCCGGGCAGGGGGCGAAGCCGTTGAGGATGTCTTCGGCGTTGATGCGGAACTCGAAGGCGTGGCCATCGGACACAGGGTCTGAAGCTTGCGCTTCAGACGAGGAAGAGGAATCAGACGCGAAGGAGAGGGGCTCCCCGGAGGCAATGCGGAACTGCTCCGCAATGATGTCCACGCCCGTGACCATCTCGGTCACCGGGTGCTCCACCTGCACACGGGTGTTGACCTCGAGGAAGGAAATCGTGCCATCCTCGGAGACGATGTACTCCACCGTGCCGGCACCGGTGTAACCCACCTTCGCGCAGATGGCGCGGGCACCTTCGTGGATGCCGGTGCGCTGTTCGTCGGAAAGCGCAGGCGCCGGGGCCTCCTCGATGAGCTTCTGGAAGCGGCGCTGCGTGGAGCAATCGCGGGTACCCAGCACGGCGACGTTGCCGTGCGTATCAGCCAGAATCTGCGCCTCCACGTGGCGCGGGTGGGTCAGGAACTTCTCCACGTAGCACTCCGCGCGGCCGAAGGCCTCCTTGGCTTCGCGGCCGGCGGAGTTGAAGGCAGCCTCGATGTCTTCGAGGTTTTCCACCACCTTCAGGCCGCGTCCGCCGCCGCCATAAGCGGCCTTGATGGCGATGGGCAGGCCGTGCTCCTCGGCGAAGGCGCGGGCTTCCTGCCAGTCATCGATGGGATCGGAGGTACCCGGTGCCAGCGGGGCGCCAACCTCCTCGGCCACACGGCGTGCGGCAATCTTGTCACCGAGCAGCTCGATGGACTCCGGCGACGGGCCAATCCATGTCAGGCCGGCCTCGGCCACGGCACGGGCAAAGTCGGCGTTCTCCGAGAGGAAGCCGTAGCCGGGGTGGATCGCATCCGCGCCGGCGCGCACGGCGATATCGAGGAGCGCGGGGACGTTCATATAGGTATCCGCCGCGGAGTTGCCGGGCAGGGCGTAGGCTTCATCAGCCACCTGGGTGTGCAGGGCGCCGGCATCGGCCTCGGAGTAAATGGCGATGGAGCGGATGCCCATGTCGCGCGCGGTGCGGGCGATACGGACGGCGATCTCGCCGCGGTTAGCAATAAGGACTGCAGAAATCATGTGTGGTTGTTCCTTAATCAGTGTTTAAGCGAGTTCAAAGCGGACTGTTGCCCCCGGCGGGAGCTGCGCGGCAATATCAATATCTTCTTCGAGGACCGTGGCGATGACCGGGTAACCACCGGTCACGGCGTGATCGCGGAGGAAAATCACCGGCTCACCACTCGGCGGAACCTGGACGGAGCCGGCGACCATGCCCTCCGAAGGCAGCTCGCCCTCGCGGGCACGGCTCAGTTCCACGGAGCCCTCCGGGCCCAGCAGGCGCACGCCCACGCGGTTGGACTGCGCGGTCACAGTCCACTCGGTGGCCAGGAAGGCCTCCAGGCTCTCGGGCGTGAACCAGTCATCGCGCGGGCCGAGCACGCAGCGCAGCACGCCCTCGGTCTGGCCATTCGCGCCTTCACGAACGCGCATCGGGTTGCTCAGCTGGGCATCGGTCATTGCGGTGGAGCGGGGGAGGACGCCGATGACGTCGCCCAGCCGCACCGGCTGCGGCCCCAACCCAGAGAGCACGTCCGTCGAGGCAGAGCCCAGCTCCGCATCCGCCACGATGCCGCCGCGGATGGCGATGTAGTTGCGCAGGCCCACCGTCGCGGGATCCACGGTCACCGTCGAACCAGCGGTGACGAGCACCGGGCGCGCGAGGTGTACCGGCATATCGTCCAGCAGGACGCGGGATTGGGCGCCGGTGACGCACATGACGGCGTCGGTCAGCGCGCGCAGGCGGATGCCGCCGATGTTCTCCAGCACGGTGGCCCCGCGGGGGTTGCCCACCGCGACGTTGGCCGTGGCAGCCGCCGCTAGGTCCGCCGCACCCGAGGGCGTGACACCCAAGTTGCCGCGGCCGGGGCGACCCTGATCTTGGAAGAGCGTGAGCAGCCCGGCATCGAGGACCTCCATGCGCGGCAGGCGCGCCGGGGTGCGGCGGCCAAAAGGCGTGGTCGACACCACGTCCGGCAGCGAGCTCACCGCGCGATAGCGCACGCGGTCACCGGGCTGCACCAGCGCTGGCGGGTGGGCATCGGATTCCCACATCGGGGTCGAGGTGGTGCCCAGCAGCTGCCAGCCGCCGGGGGAGACGCGCGGGTAGACAGCGGAGAATCCGCCGGCAATACCGACGGCCCCCGCCGGCACCGCGGTGCGCGGGGTGGCGCGGCGCTCGATGTTGAAGTTCTGCGCCGGGTCAGCCGGGGTGCAATAGGTAAAGCCGGGCGCGAAGCCGCCAAAGGCAGCGAGCCACTCGGTGGACGTGTGCCAGTCAATGAGGCCTTCGCGCGACATACCCATCAACTCGGCGGCCTCGTCGAGGTCCTCGCCGTCATAGAGAACGTCGATCTCCACAAAGCGCGGATCCTCGCCCGCCTGCGCGGTGGGGTGGAAGTCCTGCAGCTTCTCGGAGGCAGCGGCGGCAGAGTTCGGGGTGGCAAAGGTCAGCAGCAAGGTGGTGGCGGCGGCAATCGCATCGACTTGGTCCTTGAGCGGATTGGCATCGAGTGCCGCGTGCCACGCCATGACCTGGGATAAGTCCTCCAGCTCCACGAGCAGCGCGCGCGTTCCTACGGGGTGAATCTGCATCAGATGGCGCTCCGAATCTCGATTCCGCGCTCCTGCAGCTCGGCGACCACACCGCGCAGCAGTTGCACCGCGCCGGGCGAATCACCGTGTGTGCACACCGACTGGGCATCCACGTTGAGCACGGAGCCATCGATGGCCGTGATGGATCCGGTTTCGGCGACCTCGAGCACGCGCTTGACGACGTCCCCCTCATCGCCCATCACCGCATTCGCCTCTCGCCGCGAGACGAGCGTGCCATCGGGGTTGTAGTTGCGGTCGGCGAAGGCCTCGCGGATGACGGTGAGTCCCTTCTTTTCGGCGATGTCGACGGCGACGCCGCCGGGCAGCAGCATAACGGGCAGATCGCCGAAGGCTTTGATGCCGTCGATAACCGCATGGGCCTGAGCCTCGTGGTGGACGATGGTGTTGTACATCGCACCGTGCGGCTTGACGTAGGCCACCTGGGTGCCATTGGCCTGGGCCAGGGCTTGGAGGGCACCGATTTGGTAAGTGATTTCGTCGGCAAGCTCGGCAGGTGCGTAATCGATGAAGCGGCGCCCGAAGGCTGCCGGGTCGTTATAGCCCACGTGTGCGCCGACGGTGACGCCTGCTTCTGCGGCCGCCTTGAGGGTGCCCGCGATGGAGTGCGGGTCGCCGGCGTGGAAGCCGGTGGCGACGTTGGCGGAGGAGACAAGCTGGAGCATCGCGGCGTCATCGGCAACGGGGTTGCCGGCGGTGGTTTCGCCGAGGTCAGCGTTGAGGTCTATGTGCAGCGCGCTCATATTAGGAGGACACCTCTTCTGTAGTTCCCAAATTGTTGAACAATCTATGGGTGCCTAGTGTAGCCCGCATCACGTCGGTTTGTGAAGTGTGTCCCGTATCTGTGGATGGGTGGGACGTGAAAACACCCCCATCACGACGGTGATGGGGGTGCGGCTGCCTCGCGCCGGTGGGCCGGCGCTGCTAAGAGCTTCGCGTTTGAAGCTCGATGGTGCAGGATTCAGATTAGAACGGGAGGTTGACTCCCAGTGCCTGTGCTGCGGCCGGTGCGGCTGCGGCCAGCGCGCCTACGACGCCGAGGACGATGACGGCGATGCCCAAGCCGGTTGGCTTGCCGTCCTCGGAGGAGAGCTTGCCCTTGATGTCGTCGGAGGAGCTCTGGTCCTCGCTGCTCTGGTCGCCCTTGCCTTCGTTGCTGCTGCCGGCGTCGCCGCCCTGGTTGCTGCTGCCGTTATCGCCTTCGGTGCCGGTGCTGGAGGTGGCGTTGGCGCTCTGGCCGGTGGTGTCTTCAGCGTTGGCGGCGGTGACGCCTGCGAGTGCGAGGGCGCCGGCCAGGGCTGCGGCGGTGAGGTTGCGGGAAATGCGCTTCATGTTTCTTACTCCTGGGGTTAGATTGGGAAAGTTTGGTCAACGCCGTATCAGACGATGTTGTCACCGTTAACTGATGTCGACTTCCCACATACTAACCAAGAAAAAGTGAGGTAGGTCAAACTATTTCCAATTTTTAAGCTACTCCACGCAAATTTTCATGAACGCGTCAGGGTGCGCTGGCGCGTCGGATGGCGCCGAGCCTTGTGGTGGTGGGATGAAACTTCCTGCGTGGTTCGGGTTTTGGGGCTTGCTTGCGTGCTAGTTCATCTATTGAATCTTTTAACTTCCTCCAAGGGGTGCGGCCAGAAAAGTGGTGGCCCAACGGGCGCATAAAACCGCAAAAGCCGCGTCTCTCCACCCCCGGTAGGGAGAGGGGGAGACGCGGATGGGCTGCCTGTTGGCCCTAGGCCTTAAACCTCTTAGATGAAGAGCTTGCGGCGAGCAACGACAGCGCCAGCGGCGATCATCGCTGCGATTGCCAGTGCGGCGAGGCCGCGAGCAACGGTGTTGGAACCGGTCTCAGCGGAGATACCGCGGGACTGTGCTGGGGTCTGTGCGGCGGTGCCTTCAGCAACCTTGCCGCCCTGGGCGATGACCTCGTCCTTGTTCTCCTGCAGCATCTTCTCGGAAGCGGCCTTCTCCTCAGCGGAAGGAGCGTCCTTCTGAGCTGCCTCTTCGGACTTCACGTAGGTCTTGCCGTCCTTGGCCAGGTACCAGGTCACGCCACCGATGATGAGGGCGGCCGGCAGAGCCAGCCAAGCCAGCTGCTTCTTGTCGAACTCGGTGCTGGTCGGCTCAGCCTCGGACTCGCCGTTGATCGGGTAGTCAACGGAAGACGGAGCGGTAGCCTCGCCGGTGGCTGCCATGTCCATGTCCGGGGCCATCACGCTGGTGGTGGTCGGCGCGTCGGCATCCTGCTGAGCCTGCTGCTGCTCCCAAGCCCACTGTGCCTGCTCTGCGGTCAGTTTGGTGGTTCCGTCCAGCTCGCCGTTCTCGTTGCGGTGCTGGTAGCTACCGTCGGCCTGCTTCTGGTAGGTGACGCCATCGACCGTGAGTTCAGCCGGAGCCGGAATCTGGGCGGAGGCAACGGCGGTGCCGCCCAGTGCGAGGGAGCCAGCCAGAACGGCTGCGGTCAGGGTGCGGTTGATGCGCTTCATAAGCTTCTCCTTGCGGGGTTTGTGAGGTATGTGAGAGGGATTCAACCCGACGTGAACCACAATAGCCACAACTTTCACATTAATCACAAGGGTTTCGAAATTTCGCTCCGTAACATGGCGGATGCTTTTCGTGCCAAACGGGTGGCATGTTCGGTGGGTTGAGGTCCTCACGGGCGGCGCTACAAGGCGTGTTAACCTGCAAGGATAAGAACGGTGTTGTCTGTTGAGCTGCGAAAATGTTCGATAACTGCGCGTAGTGGCGGAAATCCCCCTGAACGGGGGATGCTGCATGGGGCTTAGCTCTGTTCTGCGGCAGGATCAGGAGCCTCGGTTACGCCCTCAAACTGCCATCCCACCACGGCATTGCGCACCGCGGCAGCCAAAGGGTTGGCCGGCTGGATGCAGCTGATGGTGAGGAGACGACCGGGTTGGGCATCGGTGCCCCAGATGCTCTCGTCCTGCTCAAGGCCGTCCTTCGACGGATCGTGCAGATCTGTTGCGGTGTATACCAGCCATTGCTCGCCGGAGTTCTGCGTGCGCAGGTACAACTTGTCGCCTACAGAGGCTTTGTGCTCGTCGGCGCTACCGTCATAGAGGTTATTGAACACCGCTGGTACTCCCGCACCGGTATGTCCGGCGACCACCACGACGTCCTGCGCATCCGTACCAGGGAGCGAATAGGGTTTATCCTCCGCGGTGTAGGTGCAAGCCTTACTCATCGAGTCGGGGTTGATCTTGTTGTCTTTGATCCGACAGGAGCCTTCTTCAAACTCTGCGCGCACATCAATTGTCGGGATGTACATCTCCACCGCTGGGGAGGGCTCGATGACGGCGGCGGGTTCCGCAACCACATCGGTTGGTTGCGGCGCGGGCGCGTCTGGCTCCTTATTGATCTGAAGTGCGGCGACGATGCCGACGAGAACCATCGCCAAAATAAGGAGAACTCCCAACCCGCGACGGCTGATGGGTGTTCGCGGGCGCGATGCTTGGCGCCGTGGTGCAGTCTTTGTTGTTTGCTTCGGTGTCGTTCGGGTCGGCGCTTGTTGGGATGGCGTTTGTTGGGCAGGCGCCGACGTTGAAGCGGATCGACGGGAAGGGGAAGTTGTCGACGGGGACGAAGCTAGGCGATCGTGGCTGGGGCGGCGTCGCGGGCGGTAGGAAGGGCGCTCAGGGGCAGTGCTCTCGCGGTCGTGAGTAGAGCCCTTCTGGCGGGCACGCTCGGCGCGCAGATCAATACGGATTCCTTCTTCTGGCAGGCGGTAGTTGTCGCGCTGTGCCGAGTAGCGAGAATCCATAGTGAGCTCCTGAAGAGAACGATAATTAGAAAGTTACAGTACTACTCGCTAAGTAACTATTCCGTATGCGCTCACTATGGCTGCAGGGGCAGTCTTGGCTTGCCGGCCTGAACTCTCGGCCTGGATGGCTGGTGATGAGGGAAGCCTTATTTGTGGCTAATGTCTTGCATCAACGGCGAACTGAAAGCGCAGCGCGTAGGTGATGAGCCAGTGGGTGGACATGAAGTGGCCGTCGACAAGCTGCGGTTGCGCACTGGCTGCTAGTGCTTGGGCGCGTGGTAGGACGGAGGCATCGAAATGCTCGGCGAGTTCAACGAGCATCCATGCTCTGGTCAGCGCCAGGCCGTAGAGGTGGGCCAGGCGGCCGTCGGTTGGATCGAGCACCTCTGGGATTTGTGTGAGAGATTCCAGCGTTTCGGTGCGGTGGGGAAGAAAGCCGTCGAACCAGTGTGGGAAGTCTGGCAGCACGCGCGACATGAGCAGAGCTTCTGATAATCCGTTGGAGAGGAAATCGTGCCCGGACAGCTCCCACTCGAGCGGGTAGTCGCGGTCTTCGCCGAAAAGGCGGACAGCAGCCTCGCGCACCGAGCTCGCCAGTGAGTCCAGCCCGAGTTTCTCCGCGGCCTCGAGGATGAGGAAAAGGTTGAAAGCTGTATTGGAATGCATGCCGTGTCGCACAGGTTGGTTGAGTGATCTAAGCCAGTCGTGGCAGTGCTGTGTGGTTAGCTCTACGAGCTTGTCCATCGCTTCGCCAGGTCGAACGGAGGCGAGCTGCAGCAGCCAGGCGCGCCCATAGGGCATTTCATATCCGGGGTGGGCGAGTAGGTAGTTGTATTCCGTGGTGAGGGCTTCTGTGCTGAGGCGATCGTCGAGAAGCGCGGCAAGTTCTTTCGGAGACTCGGGCCCGAGAATCTTGTTTAGTAGCGCGCCTGAGTACTGCATGTGGACGCTGGAGTGCCAGTCGAAACAACCGTAAAAACTGGGGTGTAGCTCGCGCGGGCGCACGTCGCAGTCTTCTGTGGAAGCGCTCGTGTGGTGCATCGCGGCGGGGAATTCGCGCTCGAGTGCGGCCACAATTGCTTCCGCCCAGGCGCTGGCACAAGTTTCTAGCGTGGTCATGCGTCAAGTATGGCAAAGCTGAAGGTGGGATGTGCGTTTCAGCGCAAACGTCGAACATATATCCGAAAATGTGGTGTTGGTGTCCGGTCGCCCTCGTAGTCTTTAGGGCAGGCATCCAAGGGGTGGGGGATGTGTGGGTGTCTGAAAATGCTGGCAATGCTCTTCGTCTTTGGGGGTTGCCACTATCGAAGAAGGGGGAACTGTGCAGTTCTTGGAAAACAGGCCGACGACGTTTAGTAAGAGACAAGTACATCGAATAGGTAGTGCGTTGCGCACTGGGCAAGAGATCGATGAAGAGCTATATCGGCGCATACTCATACATCAGTCTGCTCTTTGTGACCATCTTGAGTCCTTGGCAGCGTCGACACTGAATGAACTGAGCGTGCCGCTGGAGCGCTCGACAGATTCCGTTGTGGAACCGGACTCGAAACGATTCCTTATAGGTTCGCGGGTCAAGACTCGGCAGGTGCTCGTTGAGAAACTGCGGAGAATGCCGAGCTTCCCGCTAGAGAGCATCCAAGATCTTTCAGGAGTGCGAATGGACTTTGATGTGACGCTCTCTGAACAATCAAGGCTGGCGGAGCTACTCGCCCAGGACTTCGAAGAAAGGGGAGCCGACCGCGTCAAAATTCAGGACATGAGAGAAAAGCCGCACTCTGGGTATAGGGCGATCCATTTACATATTTACTCTCCGGCAGGCCGGGCTGAGTTTCAGCTTCGGACGGCGCTCCAGTCACGATGGGCCAACCTTTATGAACTTGCTGGTGACTTGTACGGTCGCGGCATCCGATACCTTGAGCTCGGAGAGCACGTACCGTTGCAATTTGAGACCCAGGTTCGCTCGTTGCATGAGCTTTCAGAAGTGGTGCATAGAGTAGAAAAATACTTCGATGTGCTCTCTTCTCCGTTTGCCGAGCGCCCAGTGGAAACGGTGGAGTTGCGTGAAGCCCGGCCATTGCGGCAAAGGACTTCTAGGATGTTGGATAGGCTAATTAGTGAGCTCGACCGGAGACGGACAGAAAACGAGTCGGAAGGGAGTAAATAGTATGCCGGCTTTTCTTATTAAGTATCACCGTCCGACGGGTGCACTGAATGTCACGGAGTTTGAATCCCTAACTGCGGCAACTCTTGCCCGTCACGACCTCGATCAAATCAACGATGACCCAGACGTTGAGCTCGTTGCCATTGGCGCTGAAAGCCTAGAGTCCGTTCGACACACGCACGCGCGCTACTTCTTCCGTGAGAAGACCGCGCCGCCGTATCCCTTTGTGGCTTAAAGCTTGAAGCTTTGAATAGCGTAGTTAGCGAAGGCTAGCCGCGAAGGATTTTCTCCATGGCTTTTCCTTTGGCTAGCTCGTCAACGAGCTTGTCCATGTACCGAATATTTTGCATCAGCGGGTCCTCGATGTCCTGGACACGGTGCCCGCAGATGCTGCCGGTGATGAGGGAGCGGGATGGGTTCAGGTGCGGGGCCTGCTCGAAGAAGTCCTCGAGGGTGACCTTTTGCTTCCGGACCCGTTCCAGCTCCTCAACCGAGTAGCCGGTAAGCCAAGTGATGACTTCGTGAAGCTCGCTGACAGTCCTGCCTTTGCGCTCTACCTTCTTAACGTAGTGCGGATAAATATCGGCGAAGGGAACGGAAAAGATGCGGTGAGACATGGGCGCAGTATATCGGTGGGCCTCATGGCGCGCGGCGGCCGTTCGTTGTCGCGGTTTAGCCGTGCCAGAGCGTCGAGATTGGCATTGCCCAGAGGTTTTCACCCATCGGCAAGACGTCCTTGCCTGTGTACAAGACAATTCCTGCGCGGAAAGAATCACCAGCTACCTGCTGAAGATAGCGCAGGCCAGCAAAGTCCTTCGGCTGGATCGACATTGCGGCTTTGACCTCCACGCCAACAACGTCCCGGGATCGTGATTCCAGCACAAGGTCAACCTCTTTGCCAGTAGAAGTCCGAAAGTGGAAGAGGCGATAATCAACTGATGACCATGCTTTCTGCTTCAGAAGCTCGTTGGCAACAAAGGCTTCGCAGATGCCGCCGCTAAGCGTGCTGGAAATGTTCATCTCCAATGCCTCTGGCTCGAGGCCTGCCAGACTTGTGGCCAGTGCGGTATCCGAGAGGAAGACCTTAGGCTTAGAGATAGCTCGCTTCTCAAGATTTGTTCCCCATGATGGTAATTGGTTAATCAAGAAGACATCATTCAGAGCAGCTACATAGGTAGGGACTGAGCGTTCGGGAATGTCGAGTGCACGCCCAATGTGCGCCGCTACAAGTTCCGCGGTGCCTTGTGCAGCAAACTTGGCGAGAAGATTGTGTAAGCGGTCAGGGAATTGAATGCCGTAGAGCTCGGCAGCGTCTTTTGACAAGACTCGCTCAATATAAGCATCGAACCACCGGTGTTGCCGTCGCCGACTAGAATCCCTAAGTCCTGGAAAACTCGGCGTGCAGAAGAGCTGGAAGTAGTCAGCCCGGGAAAGGGCGGATGCGGGTTGTACGCTTGCATCTTTTAATGACCACATTCGGCCTGCAAAGTCTTCGTGGATACCTAAACGTTCGCCCACGCTGAGGCCGTGAAGGCGAATAGTTTCTGCGCGGCCAGCGAGAGATTCTTCAGCTCCTGTGAGACTGAGGAGGTTGGATGATCCGGTAAGGATAAAACGACCCGGCCGTCGATCTTCTTCGAGTGCGCCTTTAATCGCGCGAAACAGCTCTGGTGCGCGCTGAATTTCATCTATGGCTAGTGTCCCTTCGGGGAGCTGTCTGACAAAGCCGTCTGGATCTGCTTTCGCAGATACCAGCGAAGCGCTCTCATCAAGGTTAATGAATCTATGTTCCCTACCTTCGAGTAATTGATGGACAAGGGTGCTCTTTCCTACTTGGCGTGCGCCGGAAATAGTCAGCACAGGTGTATCTGACAGAACTTCTTCCGCCAGTTCTAGTGCGTTTCTATGCAGAAAAGAATGAGTCATGGCCGTCAATCTACCTGCGGTGTTGCGGTTCTGCAAGATGTTCATTGCGGTTCTGCAATGCTCTCGTTGCGGTTCTGCAAGGTTCTCATTGCCGTTCTGCAATGCTCGCGCTGCCGTTTGATCACGCTGTGGAACGCCAAAAAGAGGGCACCCGCAGCCGTCGTGAAACGGCTTGGGGTGCCCTCTTCTGTGCGGCCTGGGGAGGTGAGCTAGTCCCAGACGGGGGCGTCGCCAAGCTGCAGCTCGGAATAGCGCGCCTCCGGAACGGTGGCGGAGTAGGGCTTGCCCACGGCCTCCCATTCCTGGTTGGTGTTGCAACGCACGTCCTGGCCGTCGGTGTCGAGCATGGTAAAGCCCCACACCAGCTTGCCCTGGGAGTTCGCTGGCAGTGTGTACGGGCCAACCTTCTGGTTCAGCTTCCAGTGCTGCTCGTGCACGTAGTTGAATCCGTAGGTCTGGGTCAGAACCTTGGCCAGCTCGCCCTCGCCCTTGATGGAACCGGAGACCTCGATGGTCTGCGTGCGGGCCTGGGTCACGGTGTGGCTGACCGGCACGGGCTCATCATTGCGGTTGGCCACACTAGCGGCATCAGTCTGCTTGAACCACCGGCGGGTGGCGGTGACGTAAGTGCCGTTCTCACCGGGCGTCGAGCAGTGCGTGCCCGGCTTGAAATCATCATTCCAGCGCTGCGGCAGCTCGAAGTCCCCGCCGAAGTCAGCGGCGTGGGCCACAGGAGCGGCCGCCAATAGGCTGAGCGCGGCGAAGGCGCTCGCGATGGACTTCTTCAGCACGTCTTAGCCCCAATCGTTGTTGTCGCGAGTGGAGACCTCCACGTGGCGCTCCTTCGGCAGGGTAGCGGTGAAGGTGCCGCCGTTGGCCTGCCAGGTGTTATCGGAACCGCAGATGGTCTTCTGACCCTCGAAGTCGGAGACAACCCAGCCGGCGCGCATGACGGCGGTCTTGCCCGGAGCAATGTTGTACGGGCCGACCTGCTCGCCCACCTCGTAGGACTGGGAGTCGGTGTAGCTGGAGGAGAAGGTGAAGTTGATCAGATCCAGCAGCTTGAAGTCAACGCCGGCGGAAACGTTCCAGGTCTTGGTCTTGGTTTCCTTGATGGAGCGGGTGACCGGCAGCGGCTCGTCGTTGTAGTTGGACACGGTCCAGGAGCCAGCGGAGCCGTCGAAGTAGGTGCGCTTGATCTTAACGGTCTGGCCGGTGTCACCCGGGTTGGTGCAGTGCTCACCGATGGTGGTCGGGTTGGCCGGGCCCAGGTCACGTGCCGGGAGGGCGTTCGCAGCCGGGGTAGCGATCAGGCCGCAGGCAATGGCCACGGCGGCGGTGGTGGAAGCAATCTTGGTCTTGAACATGGTGGATTCTCCTTGGGAAGTAAAGGGGGATTAGTAGATGGTCTGGGTTGGGACTGGGAGTTCGCGGTACTCGTCCGGGGTGACGTCCTCGGTGCGGGTGGAACCGTCCTTGCCCGTGATGGTGGCCTCCGCCCAGAAACCGCTGGGAGCGGTGGTCTGCTTGTAGTTGGAGGTCAGGCTGTACTTTCCGTCCTTACCGCAGTGGATTTCGCGGTAGTTGATGCGGGTCATGGTGGTGCCGTACTCCACGCGGACGCGCTCACCAGGGGCCAGGTCGATGTGCTGCAGCTCGGTTCCCACCGGCATGTAGGCGCGCTTGACCGCGCCAACGGATTCCAGCCAGCCCTTCGGGATATCGCCGCGGTTGCCCTGCCAGTTGGTGTACGGCGCGTGCTCGGCGCCGACGACGAAATCGGTGACCGGCGCGTACTCATAGTCACCCTTGGACCAGTTGAGGAAGTCTGTGGAGTAGCCCGGCTTGCGGAAGGTCGGCTTCACCGCAGTGATGTCCAGCGGGTACCAGGAGCTATCGCGGCCTTCGCAGGTCTCGCCTTCCTTGGGCCAGGATGGGTCGCGCTGCAGGTCCTCGGAAGGCTGCATGATTTCATCCTTCTTTGGGTCCGCGATCTTCTCCAGGCTGGGGCCGGACACGGAGGTGTAGTTGCCCTCGATGGGCTTGGAGTTCGCGCCCGGGGAGCGGGAAGGAATTTCCATGGCGAGGTCCGAAATCGAACCATCCGCCTTGATGATGTAGGCAAAGGCATAGCGCTCAGCCGGGCCCTTGCCGCGGATGACGTTGGCGCCGGGCATGTTTTCCAGGCGGTCATCGTTGCAGCCGACGAACATGGAGATGAAGTCCTTTTCCACTACGCCGTATTCCACGCGGAAGGATTCGCCCGGCTTCAGGGTGACGGGGCCGAAGGTTTCCTTCTCCTGCCAGCCGTTGCTCAGCTTCAGTCCGATGTCGGACTTGGCGGTGGTGTCCCACCCGGAAGGCATAGCGGCCTTGGAGTTGGCCTCAATCTTGTGGTTGGTGCCCGTTTCCACGGAGGCGGTGTATGGCACCTCCTGGTTCGTGGTGTTCTTAAACTGCAGGGTGCCGTCGCTCAAGTAGCGGCGGCCGGTCTCTGCGAAGTGCCACTCGGGCGTGGCGTTGTCTTCACCTGCTGCGCTGCAGCTCTTGTAGAGGTTGGTGATGGGGTAGGCCTGTGGCATGGGCGGAATGTTGGCCGCCTGTGCCGAGGGGGTAATTAATGCCGCGGTTGCCACCAGTGGTGCAAGCGCGCGCAGTCCCTTAGAGAGCACCTGTGTACCGTCCTTATATTTTATTAAGTGAAAAGTGAGAGATCTGTAGAATCCGCAATTATTTTAGGAGGCATGCAGGGGGTAGACAATGGATATAGAAAACGGCTTACGACGCTTGAAGAAAGTTAGTGGCGTTAAGTATTTGCTGGCCAGCCCATTGATCTTTCGTACACAAACTTCTGTATAACCCCGTGTGGGTGGGTCAGTGCAGACCCGGTCTCTTGACTTTATGGGATACGCGCACTGGTGGTTGGAAGCCGGAAAACCTTCTAGTAGTCCACCGCATCACGCACAATAGGGCAGGTCATGCAGTGCCCGCCCCCGCGCCCGCGGCCCAACTCCGCCGAGCCAATCTCTACAACCTCAATCCCGGCGGCGCGCAGCTTCTTATTGGTGTGCTTGTTGCGGTCATAAGCCACCACCACGCCCGGTTCAATGGCCACGACGTTATTGGCGTCATCCCACTGCTCGCGGGCAGCGGCATAGGTGTCCCCACCGGTTTCCACCACCTGCAGACTCCCGACGCCAAGCGCCTTGGCGACGACCTCGAGGAAAGACTGGGTGGGCAGTTCGACGTCGAAAGGCGCCGTGCTCGTGGAGGGATGCAAGACGATGGGTCGGATGGTGTTCACGACCTTGGGGTAGGCGGTGACCTTATCTGCATCCAGGAAGGTGAGCACGGTGTCGAGGTGCATCGAGGCGCGGTCGGCGGCCATGGCGGCGATGATGATCTTCTCGGCCGCGCCTTCCTGGAATAGGCGCATGGCCAGCTGGCTTACTCCCTGCCAGGTGGTGCGCTCACCCATGCCGACGAGGACGATGCCCTTTCCGATCGGCATGATGTCCCCGCCCTCCAAGGAAGCCAGGCCTGGCTCCTCATCGGTATTTCCGTACCAGAACTGAAAATCCGCCTGCGCAAACCGTGGGTGGTAGTTATAAATCGCTCTGGTCAGCAGCGTTTCCTGGTGGCGCGCCGGCATGCGCATGGGGTTGAGCGAGACCCCGCCATAAATCCACGCCGAGTTATCCCGCGAGTACTGAGTGTTGGGCAGCGGGCGCAGCGCAAAAGCGGAAGGTCCGTAGACCTCACGCATGGCATCGATGGTTCCGTGGCCTAGGCCTTCCGGGATTTCGGCGAAGGGCAGCCCGCCGATGAGGAGCTCCGCCAGGCGTTTGTTAGACATGTCATCGAACCAGTGGCGCAGCTCGCCGCCGATGCCGACACCAACGTTCTTATCCAGCAGCTTGAAATCCAGGATGAAATCGCGCCCGCCCGGGGTGGCCAGGGTTTCCTCTAGGAGCGTGTGCATCTCCAGCACCTCGACGCCGTAGCTGCGCAGCTTGGCGACGAACTCCGCGTGATGCTTCTTGGCTTCGTCGACCCAGAGGACGTCGTCGAAAAGCAGCTCCCCGCAATTGCTGGGGGTCAGCCGCTCGTGCGCGAGCCCTGGCGCGCACACCATGACCTGGTGGAGCTTGCCAACCTCGGACCAAACGCCCAGCGGGGGAGTTGTCATGTGTGTGAACCTTTCTCGGCGCGGGTGCGCTGTGCCATCCAGTTGCGTGGTGAGCAGCGGCACCCGGGGTGGTGATATGTGAACTAGACGACAATTCTAAGAAAAGTTCGAGCTTTTTCAAGCTACCGGAAGCCGAAGAAACCCCATGTAGGTGCAGGTTTTGCGACTGGACGCATACTATTATCCGCGTTTATTCACACGGCTCCGGCGCGCACATAGTGAGGTTCCACGCCGCGCTTGTCGACGCCTCTTCCTCCGCCACTGCGACAACACCTACGCTGGCAGGTGCTGCATTTCCCGGCGAGCCGGATGAATAACTTTGAGAGGAATGGAAACTCTGCGCGAATAGTAGAGATGTAAACGCGCGGGGGTAGGTGTGGCGTGCAGTCCGAGGGCGAGGGAGGCCTCGCTACTGGGCGTCGAAGTCCTCGGCTATGAGACTTGCCGCGTGCTCGCGGAGGTAGTCGCGTAAGTACGGCAAGGCGAAATCGACTTCGCCGTGGCCCGTGGTGGTGATCATTTCGGCGTCGAGAAGCCGGCGGCGATAGTTGCCTACATAAGAATCAGTCTTATTGAAGCGTGCCTTGATGTCCGCCATCTTGGAAGGGCCATCGCTTTGAGCCATGTAGACCAAAAAGCTTCGGTCGACGGGGGAGAGGTCCGACAGCGCTGGCTCATGAACAAGTTGGCCGAGCTTGCGCTGTGCTGTTGCGACTCCGCGCCGGGCAGCGTCGATAGAAATCTCGGTACCTCCGTCAGCGGTACGTTCCTTTTCCCTGAATGAGCACTGGCCGACGAGCTGGATCATGAATGGATATCCATGGCACGCCTCAACCGCGGTTTCCAAAGCGTCCTGTGACCATGAGGTGGCGGCGCTGTGAAGGGGTTCCTCCAGTGCTTCACGTACATCCGAATCGGAGACCCTGCCCAGCTCAATGCGGTTAGCGCGTCGAAGAAAGGTAACTGGATTGGTGTCGCCACGACTGTTCAGCTTCCCGGAAAGCAAAGGTCTAATTGAGGACGGGATGCCTGCCATGACAACGGAAATGTCCTCACCCTCGCGAACTAAATGTTGAATCGTGGCGCCGAACTCTATGAGCTCCTGGCTGCGTTGATGGTGCATTTCATCCAGTGTTACAAGAACCCCACCGGGCTCCTGGCGGGATTTCCGGTCGAGCTCACGTTTATAGGCCAGTAAATCCTTGAGCGCATTGCGGAGCGAGTACGTGGACTCTGCGATAGCTCGGGTATCCCAATTGAGCCCGCCTCCAATGCCGAGGATAGAGACGTTGAGGCCTTTGAGCTGTTTCCTCTCCTTAGCCAGAAGCTGAATAATGCTGCTACGCAGTCGCTCAACAAAACCGGTCGTTGCAGTGTCACTGAGCGTGAGCCAACCGCGCTCGAGCGCTTCGTCTTCGAAGGCATTAAGAAGGACTGTCTTGCCGATGCCGCGTGGTCCGATGATGAGTGAGATCCTCTCATGGGCACCAGGGCCTTCATCGAGTGCAAAACCGAAATCACGAATGGCATCGCTGCGGCCAACCAACAGCGGGGGAGTGGCGCCGAGAGTAGCCGTAAAAGGGTTGGTGTGTTTCGGATTCATGTCCCTCACTCTAGACCACAGAGCTTTTGAAGTCTTGTGAAGTTTATGAATTTTGTGAATTCTTTGAAGTTTATGAAGAGCTTTGAAGTTTGAAGAAGGGCCTGCGTCGCTATTAATAGGAGGCAGTGGCGCGGCATGGAGCGATTGGGAAAGAAGTTGGTTTACAAGTTCTTTGTAAGGAGCATCTTTGGCGCAAGGGATGCGCCCGGACATCGTCGTGGATGAAGCGAGTTTGGGGGAGCGAGCATCCGGCCGGTCGGAACAGAAAGCGAGTGCGTACTCACTCAGCAACATTTAACTGGCCACGTACTGTGAACGTATGACTCAGGACACTTTGGAACCCATATCGGCACTGCCGCGCGGTGAGTTCGCCTTCCCTGGCCCGCTTCGCGACGCCCTCGTCACCGCCATCCTGAACGGCACGAAAACCACTACGACGTCCTTGTTGGCCGAGCACCCGTGCGACCACGACCCGCGCGAGGACGTGGGCACTCTTGAGGCTGTCCTCGACTCACACGACAACGTGGTGTGCGTCATCCGCACCATCGAGGTCCAAGTCCGCCGGCTCGCCGACGTCAGCGACAAGCATGCCATCGCCGAGGGCGAAGGCTACACCGATGCCAGCGAATGGCGCGCCGGGCATGAAGAGTTCTGGTGTTCGCCCGATTTCGTTGAGTACATCGGAGAACTAGACATCAACGATGACACCCAGGTGGTGTGCCAGCGCTTTGCTGTTGATGGGCGGTACCCGATTAAGGCATTGGAGCCGTGGGATTCCTGAAGGGGCATGCCCGCGAGCTAGGCGTATTCGTAGCTCGTGCCCAGCGGTAAACATCTGGACTGTGAATGTTCATCTAGATTTTGCCTCAAGGTCGGGGAACCTCTAGTCGCGATAGGCAGAATGCCTCTATGCGCAATCGTCACACCATTCTTGCTTTGACTGCTCTTCTTTCTCTCAACGCCTCTAACGCTATCGCTGCTGAATCGGACCCAGGCCAGGCGGCAGTAGCGACCGGAGACATTGTCTACTTCCAGGATATGAAGGAGTTCGAGCCCCGAACTTGGGATGACGGTAGTCACCAAGGCGGCATCGCTTACTTGGCAACTGCTCTGGAGAATATCCGTCAAGAAGAGGGCGACCCCATTGTCGCCTTTGGTGGAGAACTTGCTGCCGGCAGCCTGTTCGGCTCAGTCTTTCGCGGTGAGTCATTTGTAGAGGCTTTTAACGAACTCGGTGTGGACGTTGGCAATTTTGGCAACCACGACTTTGATTACGGTGTGGACCATACTCGTAGCCTTATCGAAAAGGCCGAGTTTCCATGGATTTCCAGCAATCTGACTACCCAGAATGGCGAGCCGATCAGCGAGGACGGAACCACGTTCACCGCTAAGTCTGGCGACCTCACCGTCGGGTTTGTTTCTCTTACTGCCGACCTTGATCGAACGGTAGCCGCCAAGGATGTGGTAGTGGGGGACTTCATTGATTCCGCACGCGCCGGGGTTAACAAGCTCCAAGAAGAAGGCGTCGATGCAATCGTTTTGCTGAGCCAGATTTCAAAAGAAGACACCACTCGGGTAATGGAAGAGATTCCCGAGCTTGCAGCAGCGCTGCGTGAAGAAAACGAGGCGCAATCACCGGAAGAAGTAACCTACACCGCAGATGGTCGGCCGATTGTCGCACCGCGCGCTGATTATGGAACGTTGGTTCACCTCGACATCACTGTTGACCGGTCCACACAGGAGAACACAGTGAAAGTAGTGAACCATCCGGTCAATCCATCGCTTAGGGCTAACGAAGAGTGGAAGACACGCAGCGAGAAACTCTACGGTGAATTAGACCGCCAACTGGGCGAGCAACTTGGTACTGCGACGCAGGCTTTATCAAAAGCAGAACTAGGTCCGTTGGTAGCGGATGCATACCGCGAACATTTCGATACCCAGCTCGGATGGCAGAACGGTGGCGGTCAGCGTGCCGACATGAAAGAAGGGACCTTGACCCGTCGCGATGCGCAATCGGTGCTTCCTTTTGGAAACTCACCAATCGCGATTCAAGCGACAGGCGCACAGATTAAAGATGCGCTGGAAAAGGGTATTGAATCCAACCCGGACGGTGGAAACGGCTTCCCACGAACTGCCGGATTCACGTTTGATTTCGACGCATCTGCGCCATTTGGCGAGCGTGTCACGGCGATAAAGCTCGATGATGGCACGTCAATGGGCATGAATGCCACCTATTCACTAGCCGTTAGCAACTACGTGGTAAATGGTGGCGACAAGATCGATTCATTCAGCGATGCGCGTGTTACTTCTACAGGCACGGCAATCGACGTCGATGTCTTCTCCGAGTTCATCAAGCGGCATGGTGAGCTCTTACCTTTGAAGACTCCCGATAAGTCAAACGGTCCAGCAAACGGTGGGAAGGCAGAAGAATCATCGATTGGATCTTCGCGAGGAGCAGCCGTTGCTATCGGGGTGATTGCCGCACTGGCGGGTGCTTTCGTCGCGTTTACTCCCAAGCCCGTACTGGAGGGGATTGTTCGCTACCTGAAGACCTTCTTGCCGGGCTCGTGGCAACTAAATCTTCCTTCGGATCGCTTCCCCTTGCAGGGACTGCATCAATAACCAGGGCATTTCAGTTCTACGGAGTCATTCCCACGTTTCAAAAGAGTGGCTGAGCTGCGAGTGTCGAGATATTTTTATCAGCCCAGTCGGTAGACCTCATAGTCATCCTGCACTCCTGCGCCGGGGACGTGCTGAAGTCCGAGCTTCAAGGCTAGGGCAATCGACGCTTCATTAGTGGGGTCGATTATCGCAACGACTGGGAGCTGCGGGAAACGCTCACGCGCGCTGGCAATTGCAGCGGCTGCGGCCTCCTTGGCGTAGCCTTTGCCCTGCGATTCAGGCGCGAAGCGGTAGTAGAGGTTGAGCACTTCTTCACCGGCTTCTTCGCTATGGCGCACGCCAGTAAATCCTATGGTAGTGCCATCGAGCGTGGATACCACGTAGTATCCCAGATGATTCTCGTGCCAGTTGGCCTGCCACGCGCGTGCCAGGTCCGTGGCTTCCTCCCTGGTCTTCATGACCAGTTCAGGGCGGTGCTCGTAAGTGCGGGCGTCCGAGTGGATGGCAAAGATGGCGTCAACGTCGGCATCTGTCGGTGCCGAAAGATTGAGTCGGGAAGTGCGAAGAGTATGAATATCATTCATTGTGAGTCCTGAGGTTGAGAGCGGCGTTCGGCCAGGTTGCCTAATCTGCACACACGTAGTGCCGTCACTCTTGGTCGAAAGTTGCCCGGCTGCGCCGGTCAGAGAGGAAACAACTTTGCCTTAGGCCTCCGATAGGGGGTCGACTCCCGTTTGGACAGGCTCCTCAAGCGCTTCTTCCTCGAAGAATGACGAGTCTTCCACAGCGTTTCCTTCGCTGACATCGCGCTGAACCGTCTTCTTCAGAGCGCCCTCAATGAGTGCGCAGAGTGATTCCCTTCGACGCTCGAAGAAAGCATCAAAGTTATCGCTGCGCAGTGCTTCGGGCGAAATGAGGTGTCCGCGGAGAACGTCGTCTACGCCGTTGGCATCAAAGCCTGATTCGCTCTCAACTTTGGTCAAGTATGCCGACGGTGCGACGCCACCGATGACACGGTTCGTACGTGCGCTCAGCGTCGTTTTGTTGACGATAGACTCGCGGCGTTCATCATCAATTCCGTTCTTTTTGCACCAGTCCTTAGGGAAAATATGGTGGATGTCTACGGCCATGTCCCTGTACTGGAAAGCGCCGAATTGCTTCCCTTCGACCCAGTCCGTAGAGCCCTGTGCCATGATCAGTGCAGCAATGCCCTTGTATGCCGCGGCATTGCGGGTGCGCAAGGAATGAAGGCGGGATTCCGCAAAGGTAGCGTCCTGCACGGTGCGTGGGGCGGTAGTCTCTTCACCCATCGCCCAAGCAGGCACCCCTTCAAGGTCACGCACGAAGCGCGTCTCAATGGCAGAGCCATAAAGCTCGCCCAAGACTCCACTCCAGAACCACTGCGTAATCTTCTCTTTGACGTGGTGCTTGTCTGCTTCCTTGCCAAGAACAACGGCGATGGCAGCTAGCGGAACTAATTGCTTCGGGTAGGGGACATCCCTGAATCGGTAAATATGCAGATCCGCTAGGAAGCCTGCTACCCAGATGAATCCTTGACGTAGGGCGTCGCGCCAGGTGAGGTAGTCGTTCAACTCAAGCCTTAAAACGTCTTCCCTCTTGGCAGACAGACCGACTTTGCGGCCTCCCGAAGAATGCTTGCTTCGCTCAAGAGTCGTCAGCATCGTGATTGCTTGGAGGAAGTCAGTGTTCTCCACCTTGTGGAGGACATCATGTTCTTTCCACAGTTCCTTAGTCTCCACCCAGTCGTCGTTGAGGCGGAAATCGTGCTGGTACCTGTCGTAGTACTCGGCATCGCCTGCAAACACTGCTGTGAGGAGCTCAAAAACGTTTAGTGGGAGCCCACCGACATTGACCTTTTCGAAGACAGTGGCCACCGCTGCCTTGTCCGTCTGCTTGTCGAGCTCAATTGCGGGAATCTTGTATTCGTTGACCTGACGGATGATCCCATCGCTGAATGCGGTCATGAGCTCGGTGTCACCTAGCTTGCCGAACCATTCGAAAAGCCCCATCTGATCAAGCAGTAGCGAAACGGGGATATAACCCGCTTCGTGTTGCTTCTCCAGGCTGCTGAGATCGAGAACGATGTCGCGGTTAAAGTTGGTTCGAATAACTCCATCAGCCGGTACCGAGATCACTGCTTCATCCAGCTCGAAGGGATCCTCAATAGACTTCTGGATATTGATGAAGTACCTGCGGTCGAGGCGCTTGCCGCGTGAGTCTTTGGTGTGAACAACACCATCACCCTTGAGGGCTTGGGTAAGCGATGTCAGTCGTTGCTGGCCGTCGAGAAGCAAGAACTTGGGCTCGGAGGTAGCAGTCGCCTCGGTGCTTTCGATGGGCCGTGGCTTGAACCTGACAGAAGAATTGCCGGTTTCCAGCAACATGATGATGCCCAACGGATGCCCACGGAAGATGGTTATGAGGAGCTGGCGGACGCGCTCGTCCTCCCACTTGTACTTTCGCTGAAAATCGGGGAGCTGAATCTCTCCGTTCTCGGTATTGCGCATCAGCGCCGATAGTTGGTGCATGTTGGTGTTGAAACCCACCGGAGCCTCCTCTGTAGCGAATAGTCTTCTCCAGCATGCCTTAAAAGGGGCAAAGGGGAGGAGAACTCTGGAGATTTATTTCAGCAAAAGGCTGCGTTTGGTGTTGGGCTTAGCCAGGTGAAATGTTCTCGAACTCCTGAGCCGCAATCCTCCCAAAAGGTCCAGCCCCGCTGATGCCTTGGACTCCATGAGCCTTTCCGACTACTCCCAGCTCGCCCTCGATGTACCCATCTCCTGCTGTGATGAGCACTGGCTGGTCAGCAACGTCGCGCGCACCAGCGCATCTATGGGCAGCGGTTGGTGCTGCGTGATTACGGGATTGAAACGCGAGGGCGTGCCACGACGAAGCTGCGCGTGAATTACCGCACGACCCGGCAGAACCTGGGCTATGCCACGGCGATTCTGGACGGTGCCGAGTGGGTGGATTCGGAAGAGAATATCGACGATCTGCATGGTTATCGTTCGTTGCGCCAGGGTCCTGCGCCGGTTGTCTTGAATTCTGCGAGCAAGGCGGAGGAAGCTGAGGCCTTGGCCGCGCGTATCCGGGACTGGACCTTCGGGGATGACGATGTCTCCATCGGTGTGCTGACCCGGACTAATGCGCGCAAGGATGAGATCGCCACGCAGTTGGGCGAGCTGGGCGTGGCCGTGAGCACTGGGCGGCGCACGTCCCGGGAGCGCCCGATGGCGGTGATGACGATGCACAACGCCAAGGGCTTAGAATTCACGCACGTCATCTTGCTTGATGTAAGCCGCGAGGCGCTGCAGCGCGAGCGGGCGTTGCTCTACGTAGCAGCCTCGCGCGCCCGCGATGTGCTCGTAGTGAGCGTGGTGGGGAGGCCTCCGAGCTGTTGCCAGGTTAGGTTAGTCAGTTCTCTTCCTTTGCTTCCTTTCGCTGGAAGGAGCTGCATCACAATCGCAGGAGACGTATGATGTCTTATGACTCAAGTGAAAAGGTGAATAGGAAGGGTTCAAGACATGACTGCAAGCACACAGCTCCTGCACGGCGTTGTACCGCCGCTTCTGACTCCGTTTAACGAGGACTACTCCGTCGACATCGATACCCTCAAGCGTCAGGCCGAACGGCTGATTAAGGCAGGTGTTCATGGTCTGTTCGTTCTCGGTTCTTCAGGTGAGGTGGCTTTCCTTACACGAGAGCAGCGTAAGGAAGTCATTGCAACGGTGGCGGAACAGGCTCGCGGGCGAGTTCCGGTAGTTGCAGGCGTGATTGACATGACGACTCCGCGAGTCATTGAGCATATTGAAGATGCCGTCGCGCTCGGGGTCCAGGGTCTAGTTGCCACTGCCCCTTTTTATGTTCGTACTCACGATGTAGAAATTGCTGAGCACTTCCGACTTCTTCACGAAGCCGCGCCAGAGACTCCCATCTACGCGTACAACATTCCGGTCAGTGTTCACTCGGTACTGGATATTTCTACCCTTATTTCTCTCGCCAAGGAAGGTGTGCTCGCTGGCGTTAAAGATTCTGGCGGCAATGATGGATACACGCGTGCTCTGATTAGCGCCCGCGACAAGGCTGGGGTGAAAAACTTTGTGGTTTTAACTGGCTCGGAAACTACGGTCGACTTTGCTTACCTGGCAGGTGCCGATGGCGTGGTACCTGGTCTGGGCAACGTGGACCCGGTTTCCTACGTGAAGTTGCATGAGCTACTGGTGGACGGGGCGTATGCCGAGGCCGCGGAATTGCAGTCTAAGATTTGTGACCTTTTCACCATCGTTGGTGTGGGCGATGGGACCCGCATGGGCGGAAGCTCGCAAGGTCTCGGCAGCTTCAAGGCAGCGCTTCACCACCTGGGCGTCTTTCCGTCGGGGCTGATGTCCCGTCCGCACGTCGCTCTGAATGATGAGGAGCTGGCTAAGATTCATGAGATCGTCGATGCCGCTCAGGTGATCGAGCCCTAATTTCGCTGAACTACGACGAAACGAGTGAAGAGTGACTAGTACCCTTGCGCTTGATGTCGGTGCAACAAAGATTGGTTGGGGCTTCGTGTCTGATGAAGACCCAACGCAGGCAGTTGCGTTGGGAAAGATTCCTACCCAGCCGGCCGGTGCTTCGCCACAGGAGCAGATTAAGAAAGCCGTTCAGCTGGCGTTGGAAGGATCGGGCATTGCCCCGGCGCGAATCGGCATTGGTTCGCCAGGAGTGATTCAGGCACCTGAGGGACTCGTCACCTACAACGGGGACACCATTAAGAACTGGTCTGGTACCAATCTTCGTGAGGTCGCGAAAGAGGTTGTTGACCTTCCGTGTGCTGTTCACAATGATGTGAGAGTCTGGGCGTACGGAGAGCTGATGCTCGGAGCCGCGAGGGAGTTCCAGTCCGGCAGAGTCCTGTACCTTTCGTTGGGAACTGGTGTCGGTGGTGCGGTAAGCGATAACGGGAGTCTGCTCAGCGGACCTACCGGATCGGCCGGAGAGTTTTCGGAGCTCTTGTGCGCTGATTTCCGGGGCTTTGCGGACCGCGCCGAAAACATTATGAGCGGCAATAGCTTGGCTGCGTATTATGAAGAATTTTCTACGAACCCGGCGAGCGAGCGGGTGCAGTGGAAGGAACGGGCCCAGTTAGTGCTTCCCCTCGAAAAGGTCGTGGAAAGAATGAACCAGGGAGATGAACTCGCTTCCCGGATTATTCGAGGGAATTCTTATGGCCTTGGCCGTGCGGTGGCTGGTCTTGTTTCGGCTCTTGATCTTGATGCCGTTGTCTTGGGCGGCGGTGTGTGTCAGATTGGTGCCGCTGTGGAAGAACCATTCCGTCAGGCCATAGAGGATTTCGCATTGAAGCCGAATCGCTCCGTTGCAATTCGGGTTACTGAATCTCCGGCGACAGCACCGTTAGTGGGTGCAGCGGCTTTTGCTCGAGATAACGCTTTTTAGCACCGTTTATCTGCGATATATCCAGAAGAAGGCTCAGGTATATGTTTAGGTTTAAGAGTAGTGAACTGGCGGAACGCCGAGAAGAAGTCCAAGGGTTAATTCGAAACTCGGTGATTGTCTCGGTGCAAGCGCCAGATGGTCACCCAATGCGCGATACCCATACCTTGACGCATGTCGCTCGTGCGTGCGTTGAGGGAGGAAGCCGTGCAATCCGGTGTGGCGGGTATGGCGGCATCGAGGATGTCGAGGCAATCGCAGCTGCAGTAGATGTACCAGTTTTCGGCCTTACAAAGGAGGGGAGTGAGGGGGTTTATATCACGCCAACTGTAGAGTCCGTCCGTCGATTGGCTGAGGCAGGGGCAGCTGTTATCTGTGCAGATGCCACGGATCGCCCTAGGCCTGATGGCTCAAGCTTTTCTGATCTTGTCGCAGAGTGTCACCGGCTTAATGTCTTGTCAATGGCCGATTGTTCAACCCCGGAAGAAATGCAGCAGGCGCACCACACGGGGGCGGATATCATTTCAACGACGCTGGCCGGCTATACAGAATTCCGGAGCAAGACTGAAGGTCCGGATCTTGAATGCTTGGCAGAGGGGCGACGGCTCTGTGGTGAAGATGCTTTTTTGATAGGCGAAGGCAGGTTTGCCTCGCGCGATGATGTGGCTGCAGGAAAGCGCGCTGGCGCCGATGCAATCATCATTGGCACTGCCATCACAGATCCTGCCTGGATTACGCGGAGCTTCAATAGCTGACGCGGATTGTCACAGCGAAGTCAGCAGAGGCTCGTAATGCCTGAGTACAGACTCTTGATACTTCTTCAGGTCATTGTTCTGTAGAGCATCGACGATGTCTTGGTGCGCGCGAACCGTCCTGCTGAAGTCCTGTGGTTCTTCCAACTTGCGAAGCGGAATGACGTTCATGTGCACTTGCCAAAAGGCATCATTGAGCTCACGGATGATCGGGTTATCAATTTCGGAAAGCAGCACCTGATGGAACTCCCGATCCTCTTCGGCAAAGTTTAGGCCCTGCTTCCGCTTGGCTGACATCTTTTCCACGATGATGCTCAACTGCTCTAGCTTCGAGGGGTCGAGTTTGGCTGTGATTTCTTGCCCGATAGCAAGATCAATCGCCTGCCGGATTTCCACTACATCACGAAGTGTTTCAAGGTTGTCATCAGCGTCGAGAGTCGCTCGAAAAATGAGTCCTTGAACTAGAGCTTTGAGGGACGTGCTGGAGACAAACGTTCCTGTTCCGTGCCTGACGTCGACGATATCTAGCGTCGTTAGGATTCTGATGGCCTCTCGGACAGAGGAGCGAGAGAAGCCAAGCTCTTCGCAGAGCTCTGATTCGGTTGGCAAAGTGTCCCCGGGCTTGAGGGCGTTGTCCCGAATGTATTGTTTGATGCCTTCTACAGCCTGCTGGGTGGTTGAGGCAGGGCGATGTGTGGCTTCACTGAATCCCCACGTTCCGGTGTGCACTGGTTAATCCCTCTTTTCTTTTCGATATATCTTAAGCCTTCCACGTTGGCGGGGTACTTAAAGGATGAGCGCTGCGGGGGAGTAGCACTCCGCTCTGACGATCAGGGGTAGACGGCTATATCTTAAATCCCTTCAAACATCAGACGTCTGATGTATTGTATCTTCTAACATGCTTTGTTGCACAGACAAATTAGAGAGTGATTTAGCTCTCTATATCGAAAGCCCTGAAGGGAAGGCCAAATGCAATCATTCGGAACACTCAACTGGATAGTTCTGATCCTCTATCTCCTGGGAATGCTTCTTGTCGGCGCTTATTTTGCGCGTAGGGCCGGCAGTGATCAGGACGAATTCTTCAAAGCGGGTGGCAGGATTCCTGGCTGGGCGGCAGGATTCTCAATCTATGCCACGACGCTGTCTGCCATCACGTTTATGTCCACTCCGGAAAAGGCGTATCTGACTGACTGGGCTTACTCGGCTGGTAACCTCGCTATTTTTGCCATTGTTCCAATTTTGATCGGTTACTATGTTCCGTTCTTCAGGAAGCTGGATGTCACTACGGCCTACGAATACCTCGAGGAGAGATTCTCCGTAGCCCTCCGAGTCCTCGGCTCGCTCCTCTTCGTTCTTTATCACGTCGGGCGCATCGCCATCGTTATCTATTTGCCAACATTGGCGATCACGTCGGTGGCAGATATCAACCCGCTGGTCGTCGCCGCGTTTGTAGGCGCTCTTTGTATTGTGTACACCTTCCTGGGAGGCATGGAAGGCGTGATTTGGTCTGATGTGATTCAGGGTGTCCTGCTGCTGGCTGGCGCTGCAGCGGTAGTGCTGACGGCCATGGCTATGACTCCCGACGGATTTAGCGGTGCGGTGGTTAACGCCGCTGAAGAAGGAAAGTTCTACTCAGCGGACAACTTCACCACGAATGCAGTCTTCTCCTCGATACCATTCATCTTTATCGGAAATGTACTGAACAGCTTGCACCAGTACACCTCTTCTCAGGACGTCGTTCAGCGCTACCAAACGACTCCTACGATTCAAGCGACGAAGAAGTCTCTCATCGTCAACGGAATTCTGGCGCTGATAACTATTCCGCTGTTCTACGGGATGGGAACGGCTTTGTATAACTTCTACGAAGCGAAGGGTGGTCTGCCTGAGGGAGTCAACACTTCTGCTGTAGTGCCGTATTTCATTCTTTCGGAGCTGCCTGCAGGCATTGCCGGACTCTTGATTGCTGCCATCTTGGCGGCTGCGCAATCGACAATTTCTTCTTCGCTCAACTCGATTTCCGCGTGCGTTGTCGTGGATATCTATAACCGCTTCTCCCCGAAGGAAGCGTCGGTTACTTTCTCTCGCCTGGTCATCATCGTTGCCGGAACCTTCGGATTGGCCGTTGCGCTGTATCTCATCATTACCAACCAGTCGGACCTGTGGGACCTGTTCCTCGCGATCACCGGTCTTTTTGGAGTTCCGCTCACTGCGGTATTTGTCTTGGGTATCTTTACGAAGTCCGCAAATTCCAATGGCGTTCTCATCGGGCTCCTTTGCGGAGCGATTGCTGCGTACTTCGCTGGAAAGCTGGACCAAGGCCCATTCTTGGTCTCGATTGTCGCGTTCGTAGGAACTCTCGTTATCGGCTATCTGGCATCCTTCATCTTCCGGAAATCGGACCAGCACGACATCACGGGCTTGACTATTTACGGAAAGGACCTTGAGTACACGCGGCGTAGCGCCATGCAAACGCCTGTTGCTTAAATCAAGTAAGTTAAGCCCACGCAGCGTGAGTTGTTGCTCTCCGTGGGGTACATCTCGCATGGCCGCGGCGTGCTCGTAACGAGTGTGGAGGGGCTTCGACGCTGTTGCTGTGGTCGGTGGGGTTGCCGCCTCTGGACCGGTGTCCCAGTAGTTGTGCTTCAAGCAGCTTCATCCTGATGCTTCAAGGAAACGTGGAGGATTTCTTCGATGACCGTTGCGATAACGCCCGGTGTTCCTGGATTTATGGTCCGCCAATTCTCGCTGCCAAGGACTGGAAGGAGCCTTAAGGAGTTGTCAATGGGGTGGCTATCGGCGACAAGTAGTTCGCCCCAATCCTCTTGGTGTAGGGATAAATAGGCAGGGGAGTGGGAGTTCACAATCATTTGCTGCAGGGGATTGTCCGGGCCCACTTGGTGGCGTGAATCGACAGCCAGCTCATGCAGGAGCGTATACATAGCGCGAAGCTTGTCGGGATAAATGCCGTTTTCTGGTTCTTCGAAGCATAAAACGTCGTTCGTGCTGGGGTCGATGGCGAGGAGACCCAGGACGATAAAACGCAGTGTTCCATCCGAGAGCGCACGCGCGGGAAGCAGCGGTGCATTGCCAATTTCTGCTTGAAGCGTGATCAACTGACGCGAGCTGTCGATGTCGAGGTCAATCGAGCGAACATCAACGAGATCGAGGAGCGTGTCTTCTAATTGAACAGTTGCTTGATCGCCGATTTCCTGCGTGAGGCGGGCGAGGGTCGCCGGGAGGTTGGCGCCGCGGGCATCGACGCTTGACGGATCACTCATCGCGCTCGGAGCACGCATCGCACTCGGCTCAAGGCCCAGTAGCTTCCACGTGGAAAGCTCTCTACGTACTGCAGCAATTGCTGGGTAATCCGCGCTGCGCCCGTAGACGGATAGAACCGTGGAGCGAACTTCCTTCAGGGGAAGGTGCGGATTGCGCCCCCTTCTACCCGACTTAACCTCGATGGAGTCTTCGGCCGTTGTCTTAATGAACGCGGGGCGGCCACCTGTGCTTTTAATAGCAGTCTTGCGAAATGCTTCTGCAGCCCAGGGGTGCCTTTCACGGGCGTCCTTTTGGGTGAGTGCCGTGAGATCCTCACGGACAAGTTCGATGGTTCGCACGACTTGATCCGCAGTGAATTCCTGCTCCACGAGTTGGAATTCAAGCTCGTACCGCAGGAAAGTCGTGGTGATTTCTACTTCTTGTCCGAAGTCATCTCGAAAAGTTGCGGGGACGATCATCTCGGCGGCAAACGTGATCGAGTTCGTGTCGTTGCCAAAGATTTCGCTGATATCGCCACGCAGACCGCGGAGATTGGCGGCGGCATCGTTGAGAGAGGCATTGGCTGTTGAGCCGAAGAAAGAAATTGCGTCGAAGATATTTGACTTGCCGACAGCATTGCGGCCCACGATGCAGGTGTAAGGGCCGAGATCGACACTGAAATTCTTGAGGTTCTTGAAACCATCAACTTCGAGTCGCGTGAGCATGGAGTCCACTATAGCGTGCAGCGAGTGAACACCCAGGGGCGCAGGATGAGCCGCCTAACTGCGCCCCTTTCGGGTTTTAGATCTACCGCCCAAAGTTCTGCACGGCGTACAACCGGCCGTCGGGGGCGACGGTCAGGCCGATTCCCACGGACTTAGCGCGGGGGTCGAGCAAGTTCTTGCGGTGGCCGGGGGAATCCATCCACAGCTTCACCAGGCTGGCATCGGAGTAGTCGCTCCATGCCTGGAGGACGTTCTCACCACCAGCGGGTAGGCCGGCGGGGTAGAAGGTCCAGTAGTTCGGACGGTGGCGAGTCCTGCCATCGCGGCTCAAGGTGTTGGCCCAATCCTGTGCCAGGTTGGTCAGGTTCGGGTCAACGCGCAGCGGTGCGAGGCCATTGGCCACACGTTGCGCATTGGTTTGATTAATGAGGCCTTGAACGCTGGCTGCAGCGTGCGGAGCCGGGGCTGCCGGGCCGGCAACGGACGGCATGGTGAAGCCGAAGTCAGCCGGGTTGAATGCACCGAAGGAACTACCAGCCTGAGCAGGGGCGTTGATGGAACCGGCGAAGAGTGCTGCAACGGCAGCAACCGGGGCGACGATCTTTGTGGCTTTATGTCCGAATGGGAGGCGGAACATGGCGGGCACCTCTTTCTGCTTCAGGTGTTAAGTGGAGGCTTTTTCGACCTCGTACCGAGCGGTACTTTCACTTAAAATTAAAGCTCTTTTGGGTGCTCAAAATCCATCTGACCAGCAGTTTTAAGGTTTGCCTGTGAGTTTATGTGTCTTCGCGCGGCGGGTTTAAGTTTCTTTTGGGTTTGCCGCCCTGAAGGCTTGAAATCGCATAGTTTTCTTTAGAAATGACGGGCGGCGGGGGTGGCACTTGGGGGTGGCTTCTTAGGTTGATGGAAAGCTTTCCCAAGAAAGTGCTGGTGATGTGTCAACTATTCTCAAAAACTCAGGAATTTCTTCAAAAATCCCTGGATTAAGGCTGGGAAAGTATAGTTTGCGTTTATCCTCCGGTGAGGAACCTGAGTGAGAGGGGAACGTCGAAAAGCATGGCAATGAGCAGGAAGAGGGGCTGTTGAGGCTCAGTGTCAGAAGGTAAAAGATTAAGAAAAGTAATGCAACTATTAATGAAACCTATTGGCATGGTGGGGGTCGGCTGCCCACGCATTGCTAGGCTCGTGCGCCATGGCCCTCTTTGACGCGCCGCTGCTTTTCGACGGCGGCCTTGGAACCCACCTCGAGGCCCTGGGGTACGACATCTCGGGTCCGCTGTGGTCGGCGCGTGTGCTGCGTGAGAACCCCGCCCTCATCGAATCTGCCCATGCGGATTTCTTTGCCGCCGGCGCCCAGATTGCCACCACGGCCTCCTATCAAATCACCTTCGATGTGCTGGGCAGGGAGGCGGAGTCTCTTTTGCGCCGCAGCGTCACGGTAGCGCGTGACGCCGCCCGCAAGGCCGGCGACAGACATGCTGCCCACGGTGATCTATTGGTTGCCGCATCCGTTGGCCCCTATGGAGCAGGCCCGGGCCGGGGCAACGAGTACGACGGGGCCTATGGTCTTTCGGCGCACGAATTGCGCCGCTGGCATGCCCGCAGGGTAGAGGTGCTCGCGGACACGGAGGCCGACTTCCTCCTTGCAGAAACCATCCCGAACGCTGATGAGGCCGCGGTGCTTCTGGAGCTGCTCTCGGCCCAGCCCAAGCCCTTTGCATTGAGCATCACCGGTGCCATCGCGGCCGACCCGATGAAGCTCTCACAGGTGATCGCGCTGGCCAACCAGACACCGTTGCTGGGTGCGGTGGGTGTGAATTGTGTGCGCCCACCGCAGGCATGGGCGGTGGCGAAGGCATTGCGCGCTGGAACGGATAAGCCGCTTTTAGCATGTCCCAACAGCGGGGAGATCTGGGACCAGGGCGCCCGTGACTGGCGTCCTGCTCCCGCCGGCGCGGTGGGATTGACTGAGGCGGCGGCCGAGATGCGCGCGGCTGGGGTCAGCCTACTGGGCGGCTGCTGCCGCCTGGGGCCCGCTGAGATTCAGCAGCTGTGCCGATCGATCCGCTTCGAAGACAAATAGAAAACGCCGCGACAATCCTCTGGCGAGAGGATAGAGTGTTCCTATGAAAAAGTTTTCTCTACTCGCCGCATCCGCTGCACTTCTCATCACAACGCTGTCCGTGCCCGCCGCCAATGCCGAGCTGACCCAGACTGAGCGGGATCAATTCCGCACCGATCCCGTCGGGGCAGTTGCCTGGCAGGCCATCAAGGGCTCCTCGGAGTACGTGCGCGCCGATGGCAACACCATGATGGCCGCGTCCTTCTTTTCCATGACTATGCCGGGGCAGAGCATCGGCATGCCTGCTCTTGAGAATTGCGCAGAGCGCGTCGGCTCCTCCGCGCCGGAGGGCGGCGTGCGCTACGTGGCGGCGGCTTTGTGTGCCACCTTTGATCCGAATGCCCGCGGCGAGGTGCAGCGCGGCGACTTTGGCTACGGGCCACTGGGCTAAGCCGCGCTGTGGTCAGCCGCGCGACGCCCCGTAGCGCGTAGGATCGGATGCTGTCTTAAGGAGGATTGATGCGCAAGCACGTGGTGATCATGGGAGTCTCGAGCTGCGGCAAATCGACGGTCGGGGAGTTGCTGGCGCAGCGCACCGGCCTTCCCTTCCGGGATGGGGACGATATGCACCCGGCGGCGAACATCGAGAAGATGGCCTCGGGGCAGGCGCTTGACGACGATGACCGGAAACCCTGGCTCGAATCCATCGGCCGCTTTCTCGCCGAACAAGAGTCCGGGGCCATCGTGGGCTGTTCCGCGCTCAAGCATTCCTACCGCGACATCATCCGCGCCGCAGCACCCGATACGGTCTTCATCCACCTGCACGGCTCCTATGAATTGCTCAAGGAGCGCATGAGCCGGCGAACCGGACACTTCATGCCGGTGTCCCTGCTTGATTCGCAGTTCGAGACTCTAGAGGAACTTCGGCCGGAGGAGGCAGGCATCGTGCTGGATGTCAGCGCCACCCCGGAGGAGCTGGCCGCCGCGGCGGCCGAGTACCTGCAGGCCTAGAACAGCGCGGCGGCGCCGTAGAAGATAAGGACGATGCCGAAGCCAATCGAGGAAATCAGCGCCTGATTGACGGTCCACGTCCTCAGGGTGGTGGACACGTCCATGCCCATGAGACGGCCAACGAGCCAGAAGCCCGAGTCATTGACATGGCTGCCAAAGACGGAGCCGGCTGCGGTGGCGAGCGTGATGAGGACCAACTGGATTTCGCTGAAGCCGCCAGCCTCCACGGCAGGCACCATGAGCGCGGCGGCCGTCGTCAGCGCAACGGTGGCCGAGCCTTGCGCCAGACGCAGGGCTACCGCGATGAGGTAGCAGGCCAGGATGACAGGGACGCCGAGGTTAGACATGGAGTCCGCCAGCGCATCACCGATACCGCTGGTGCGCAGCACCCCACCGAACATGCCGCCCGCACCGGTGATGAGGACGACGGAACAGATCGGTCCGAGCGAAGACTCCACGGTCTTCTCAATTGCGCTCTTGCCCTCCCCGCGGCGTAGGCCCAGCACGGCCATCGCTGCAAGAGTAGTAATCAACAGCGCGATGGGTGTTTGGCCCAAGAAGACGAAGAAGCGAACCCACGTGGCGGAAGGATCAACAACACCAGCGGTGCCCAGCGTGGTCAACCCGGTATTGCCGAAGATGAGGACCATGGGGATGAGCAGGATGCCAATTACTGAGGCCGGGGAGGCCGGGCGATCCGGGAGTTCGGCATCGCTGACCAAGGCGCCGGTGATGGCTTCCTCGAGGCGGTAGGGATACTTCTTTCCTAGGTGGAGACCGAAGCGGTAGCTGGAGAGATACCACGTGGGCAGCGCAACGAGGAGGCCAAAAATGAGGATCAGACCGATGTCCGCGCTGAAGAACTCACCGGCGGCAACAGGGCCCGGGTGCGGCGGCACGAAGACATGCATGACGGAGAAAGCGCCGGCGGCGGGGATGCCGTAGGCCAGAACTGGGCCGTCCAGGCGCCTGGCGACGGCAAAGATGACCGGCAGCATAACCATGAGACCCGCGTCGAAGAAGATGGGGAAGCCCATGATGAGGGAGGCCACGCCGAGTGCTAGGGGCGCTTTGTCTTCGCCGAAGAGTTTCACGAGGGCGTCGGCAAGCGTTTTAGCACCGCCGGAAGTTTCCACCAGACGCCCGATCATGGCGCCCAACCCCACCAGCAAAGCCACGGATCCCAACGTTGAGCCGAAGCCGCTCGTCATGGTGGGAACCACACCATCCAGCGGGATGCCAGCGGCCAGGGCGGTAAGCGCGGAGACCGTGACGAGTGTGACGAAAGCGTGCACCTTGAAGTAGATGACGAGGACGAGGATGACGGCGATGGCCGCAACCGCAATCCCTAACAGTGGTCCGGTGCCCAGCGTGGGCTCCCAAGTATCCATGACATTCATGAATGTTGATTTTACTTCTGCAGCCTGCGGTGATCTAGGGGTTACACCCCGAGCGCTGGGCCCACCGTGGCCCAGCTGATGGCCAGCTCGCGCCGGAACAGCCCCCATGTGTGGCGCCCCGCGGGAAGCTCGTAATAGTCAAGGTCTACGCCAGCTGCGGTGGCCTGCTTGGCGTAATAAGAGCTGCACCAATAATCCAAACGCTCGTTGAGGCCCAGCGCGGGAAGTGGTGAGTCCTCGATGTCGACGTCAAAATCGGCCGGGCCGCCGCGGGAGACGATGACGAAGGTTTTACGCCCGCGTTGCTGATCGAGGTTGAGAACCGGCGAATGCTGCGCCCACGCCGGATCCCACGGCGCGCCGAAGGAGCGAGCCGGGTCAGTGCCGTAGAACGCAGCACTTGCCCACGCAAAGGACTGCGCGAGAACACCTGTGGTCGAGGGACAACCGGAGAAGGAACCAGACACCTTGAAGCGCGGATCGAACGTAGCCAGCTCCAATGCGGGGCCACCGGAGTTGCTTAGACCCGCGATTCCGTCGCGGCCGTTGCCGTGGAACTCGGCGTCGATAAGCTGCGGGAGTTCCTTGGTCAGATAGGTGGCCCACTTGTATTTTCCGTGGGTGTCATGAGGCTGCGCCCAGTCGGACATCATCGATCCATATGCGCCACGCGGGGAAATGACATTGACATGCTTGTCACGGAAGAACTCGGAGGCCCCGCCGCCGTCCCACCACAGTGCGTCCTCGCCACCGCCGGCACCACCCAGTAGGTAATAGCTCGGGCGGGGCTGCGTGTTCTCCAATCCTCCTGGAGGAAGAATGATGTCGTTGGTGATGACACGGTCCATGGCCGGTGAATAGGCTTTTAGCTCCCACACGTTGTCCTGGACGTGACGCAGTCCGCGCAGTTGTGCCGGGGCTGCCGTCGCCGGTGGGCGCGTAGCGTCTGGTGCCAACACCGGGACTTTCAATTGCTGAAGCACCTGTGCCCAGGCGGCGAAAATGTTGTCGGCGAAGAGCAGCGGTGCCAACGGTCCTAAGGCGATGGGATCGAGGGCACTGGAGTGCTGATCGATGTTGGCAGCATCGCTGCTCATCGTATCCAGTGCTTGTGCATGTGCTGTCTGCGCTAGGGCGGGGGACAGGATCAACCCCGCCGAGAGAATGCCCGCTAGTGCGGAGCGAAAGAATTTCATTAGTTCACAATAGCCAACTAACCCTGCGGTGCAGAACTTCCCCGGCGTTAACGAAGGCGGGGGAGGCGGGGAGAACTGCGGGGTAGTTGGTGGAAGCGGATTAAAGGCATAAAGAAACCCCGACCGCTTTCACAGCGGTCGGGGTCCTCTCACTCTCTCACTGCCGGACTAAGCGCCGGCGGGCTGTGCACACTCTCTGCAGTGGGCGAGGGGTGTTCCTTAGAACAGGCCCTCAGCCTTCTTGCCGGTGTCCTTCACGGTGATCTCGCGGGAGTCAACGTTCTGGTCGTTGTCGGTGGAGTTGTCGCCCTTCAGGCGGGAAATCTGGGTGACCTCGATGTAGTTCTTCAGGCGGCCTTCCTTGGTGTTGCCGTCGCCGAAGTCCAGGTTGGCAACACGAGCGGACTCGCCAGCGTTAATCGGGTTGGCCAGGGTGACCTCGAAGGAGCGGGTCGAGGACTTCTCGTCGAAGCCCAGGTCACGGATGTGAGCACCGTTGGAGGAACGCGGGGTGATGAGGCGGTCAACGCCCTTCGGGCCCTCAGCGGTCTTCACATCAACGCGGTACTGGACAGCCGGGAAGTCGCCGTAGTAGCGCTCGGAACCGACGTTCTCCAGGCGGAGAGCAACGGTGCCAGCGTAACCAGCGTGCTTAGCGCCGGAGGTGGTCAGAACCGGCTTCAGGTCCAACTTCTGCTTGGCCTCGTCGGTCTTGCCGTTCTCGACGTCCTCCTGGACCTTCTTGTCGGCTTCCTCTTCCTTCTTGCCCTCAGCCTCGGACACGGCCTTCTCCTCCGGAGCGACCTCGTTGTCCTTGATGACCTCAGCGTCAGCCTCCGGGGACTTCTCCTCCTCAACAACCTTCGGGTCGTTGACGTCGGTGGTGTTCTGAGCGTCCTTGTTCGGAGCGTAGGAATCAGCGATGTCGTCGTACAGCTTGACGCGAACCTCGTTCTTCATCGGCTGCATTGCAGACCAGAAGGTCGGGGTGGACCAGGTGCCGTTCGGCTTGCAGTACTGCTGGGTACCGGTCATGTTCAGAACGCGGAAGCCGTAGGTAGCCTCACCGGTGTGGTTCGGCGGAACGTCGTACGGGCCGATGGACTGGCCAGCTTCCCAAGACAGAGAGTAGGAAGCGGAAGCGCCGAGCTTGGTGGCAATCTGGTGGGAGACGCCGAAGGAACCTTCAGCACCCTTGCCGGAGCCCTTGCCGCCCATGTTCATGGAGGTGGTCTCGGTGCGGTCACCGTTGACGGACAGGGTGATGGACTGGGACTTGGACAGGTTCTGCTGCAGCGGAATGTCCTTCTTGGTCTGGTTGGTGGTGGAGATGGTGCCAGCCGGCATGAAGTTGTCGGTCACCTTGTAGACCACGGTGCGGTGGTCCTCCCACGGGTTACATACCGGACGCGGGTTGAGGACGTTGGCCTTCATGTGGTCGGAACCGTGGGAAGTGTGAACGATGGGGAGCTTGGCGTTGACAGCCGGGGTCTCCGGGTAGGACTCGGTGTGGGTTGCTGCGGATGCAGCCGGTGCGATGAGGGCGGTGCCTGCAATCGCGAGGCCGGCGATGAAGCCGGCGGTACGACGACGCTGGGTCATTGTTGTTCTCCTGGATGAAAGTTTGGGGCAATGCGGTGACGCACTGTGGTGGCGCTGTGTTCGCGCTGTCATGCCCAGTGCGTGACGTGTTGCAACAATAAGGCGCTTTTCAGGATCACGCACCCCTTGAATTGTTTATATTTTTAAATGCAGAAATACATTTCGATCGGGTGGCCCCGGGTGAACAATTGACTAAGAAATTTGCGCCGACCTTGGTTTTGTCTAACTAGACCGTATTCTGGGAAAACGTCTCTTTGACCGTTCGTGCACAAACTAAAGAATGACCCCATTAGGGGGAGTGAAAGGGTGTTTGTGGGTTCGTGTCACGCGCAATTTCAGCCTCTGTGGTCTAAGGAGCAGACCCCAACCGACCACCGTTTGCTTAAGTAATTCTTAAAAACGGCGCGTTAGTCTTCTTCGATCTCTGGGTCTTCCGCGCGTGCCTGTTCGAAGACCTCAGCCGCCGCGCGCAGGTTGATGGTGCCGATGATGAGGCCGACCACGATGTCTGGCCAGGGGCTCGCCCACGCCAGCATCACAAGACCAGCGCCGAGGATAAGAATGTTGGCGGCGACGTCATTGCGTGCGGCCAACCACGCCCCACGCGTGAGCGCACCTCCGTGTCGCAATTGCACCAGCAGCACCGCGCAGAGCAAGTTGATGAGCATGGCGAAAATGGCCGTGCCGGAAAGTGTGAGTGGCTCAGGAACGGCGCCGCTGATGATCTTCCATATCGCCATGCCATAGGACGCCACCGCGGGGATCAGGATGAGCCCGGCTAGGCCATAGCTTGCTTTGCGACGCCCCTCCACCGACCAGCGCAGCGCTAAGAGCACGAGCGCGTTGATGAGAAAGTCCTCGAGGAAGTCGGCGGCGTCAGCGAAGAGTGAGGCTGAGCCGATGATGCAGGCGATGACGAATTCGACGAAGAAACCGGCGAGATTCAGCGCGGCTACCCAGGCGACAATGCGCCGGGCGCGGGCGTTCAGTGTGGAGGCGGAGAGATCATGAGACACGGCTCCTGAGCCTAGTGGGCTTGGGTGCCGTGTCCCAACTTTTTCTTCTGAGCGGTGGTGCACTAGTCGACGATGGTGACGTCGTCCTCGCGGCGGTGTCTCTCGCCAGCGAAGCCACCAAAAGCCGTGATGAGCGCGGTGACGGCCAGGATGATGATTCCCGGTGTAGAACTGGGGGTCTCATTGGATGCGTTCAATGCAGTGGCGAGGAAAGGGAGCAGGCCCGATACTGCCGACGCGATGTTGGCGGAGATAGCCACGCCGGAATAGCGGACGTTCGCAGGGAAGACCTCCGAGAGGAGGACGCCCGACACCGAATAGGTGATGGTGACTAGGGACAGTCCAATGCAGACGGCAAGTGTGAGGAGAACGGCATTGCCGGTATCGATCATCGCCCACAGCGGCCACGCCATGATGGCGGTGGCGAGCGCGCCGTATCCAATAACTCGACCGGGGCCAATCTTCTCACCGATGCGGCCGAAGATGATGTTGATAAAAATCTGGCACACGGCACCGAGGAGGGTGGCGTTTACGACGGTCTGGCGTTCGAAGTCCAGCGTGGTCGTGGCGTAGGAGAGGACATAGGTGCTCATGACGAAGAATCCGCCGATGCCCAGGAAGGCGGCCGCGGAAGCCAGGCATAGTTGTGAAAAATGCTCAGTGAAGAGCTCTTTCAGTGAGCCCTGATGAGCTGCCTCGTCTGCTTCTGCCTCCTCTTCAAGGGCCTTGTAAACAGGAGATTCTTCAGCCTTCGTGCGAATCCACAGTGCTACCGCAAGGAAAGGAAAGGCGATGAGGAAAGGCACACGCCAACCCCAGGAGCTCACTGTGGCATCGTCCAGCATGAGTACAAGCGCGAAGGCTCCGGAGGAAAGCAGCGTGCCGGCGGGGGAGCCGATCTGCACGAAAGCGGCATAGCGACCGCGCTTCTCGGCTGGGGCGTGCTCGATGGCCATGGTTGTTGCGCCGCCCCATTCGCCGCCGACGGCAATGCCCTGAAGCAGGCGCAGAATGACCAGTGTGATGGGCGCCCAGATGCCAATGCTGTCAAAAGTGGGAAGCAGGCCGATGACCCCGGTGGCCATGCCAATGACGACGATGGAGATAATGAGGGCCGGTCGGCGGCCCATTCTGTCGCCAATTTGGCCGAAAATGACCGCACCGAGAGGGCGCGCCAGGAAGCCCACTCCGAAGGTGGCGAAGGATGCCAGGGTCGCGCCGGTGCCTGACATCCCCGAGAAGAAGAGATCGTTGAAGACGAGCGCGGCCGCGGTGCCGAAGAGGAAGAAGTCGTACCACTCGAGGGCTGTACCGATGAACGCGGAACTGGCGATGCGGAAGACGTCCTTTGACTCGACTTGGATTTCCTCGGTACCCGATTGGGCCGGGTTGGAAGGAGGTGCGTGGGTAGTCATATCGAAATGCTCCTTATATGAAACGCATTACCTTTCTGGAAAACATTAGACGCACATCACCTTCCGGTGAATGGTTGGAAGCATTTTCTATGCATCGACCCATTAACGGAGAGGGAATCTTGTTCCTCTGCACAAGAGCTATCGCTCGGTCCGGTGTAACGCCAGCAATGCTCGCGCGGCGTCTTTCGGCCGCGTGATGTCGAGTCCCGTGAGTTCCGTGACCTGCCGCAGGCGGTTGAGCACCGTGTTGCGGTGGCAGTGCAGCGCCTCGGCGGAGTCCTTGATGGAGCCGCAATCCAGGTAGGTGGTGATGGTTTGGTAGAGCGGCGCGTTGGCAAGGCGTAGCTCGGTGATGGCTTGCGTGAGCTCCGTGATGCCGCTGGCTGGGAAGTCTGCAATGGCATCGCCGGCGACGGCCCAGAGGGCGTCGGGCGCTTCGGTTAAGTTGTCCAGCGGGCCGGTGGCATCGAAGATGCGCGGCGCTTGCTGCGCCGCCGCGCGAACTCCAGCTAAGCCGATGACGTCGCGGAAAAGTATGCCCGAGATCTCCGTGAGCTCTGCGCCGGTGTCCAGTGTGGGATGCTCGCTGTTCCTTTGGTCTCTAGGCCAGAAGGCAACGAACATCCCACGCGCGCCATGGCCGAAGGCTTCGCCGGAGGAGATGGGTTCGTCGAGAAACGCGCGCATCTCCACCGCAGCGGTGGGGTGGGCCACCGCGACGTCGAAGTGGCAATCTGCATCCAGGTTGAGCGCGCGGGTGATTTCCGCGATGCCGAGCGCACCCAGGGATTCGGTGGCGAAGAGCCTCTCCAAGTGTCGGGCGTGGGCGCGGTGTACGTCGTGCTGACCGCGAGCCTCCTCCAAGCGGTAGGCATCGCGCACCACCAGGTTGTACATCGTCACAACGGAGTGCACCTGCGCCACGTGGTCGATGAGTGCCTCCTGATCCGCGCCGGCGGCCCGGCGCAGGTGTTCCCAGAGGACGGTGAAGTCGAGCTGGATGGCGTCGATCAGCGTGGCTAGCTCCACCCCCTGGTGCGCGCGCCGCCGGCCCAAACTCTGGGCGTGGGTGCGCAGTTCCTCCTCATCCATCGCCCCAACCAGCACGTCCGTGATGCGCGCGAAAACCTCGAAGGCGGTCAGGCGCAGCTCGTCCTCGCTCACCAAGGAATCGCCGTAGCGCCCCGAGCGGGAAAAGGCGGCGAGGAAATCCTCAACCAAGCGGGGGATGGTGCCATGGACCTTCGCGACGATATCGTGCCAGCGCTTCTCGTGCATGTGCACAACGCTACACGTTGGGCGCTGGTGAATTGCCCTCTATGTCGAGATGCGCATCACTGCTGCGTTTAGCATGTGGGGACTAGCACAGCACGCGTCGCGTGTATTTTGTCGGAGAAACAGGAGAACTCAGGAGGACGCATGATCACACGCATCGACAACGCCCACATCCTGACCCAGGATCCCGCGCGGCCGGTTGCGGATTCGGTGGCTTTTGCCAACGGGCGCATCCTCGCGGTGGGGGAGGCTGCCCGCGCCCTGCCCGCCGACGAGACGTGGGATGCCGGCGGGCGCACGCTCACTCCTGGCTTTAACGATGTGCATTCCCACACCGTGTGGTTTGGCCAGACGCTGCTCGAGGTGGATCTTTCCGAGGTCACAACTCCTGATGAGGTCTACGCCGCCGTGCGAGCCGCCGACCCGAACCCCGACGGTTGGGTGGTGGCCTCCGGATTCCGTCCCTCCGGGCTGGATGCCCCGGTGGAGATAGAGCAGCTCGACCACGCTACTGGTGGCGCTCCGCTGTTGATCAAGCACAACTCCGGCCACGCCTACACGGTCAACACCGCGGCCCTGCGCGCGGCGGGCGTCGATCCCACCAACCCACCGAAGGTGGAAGGCGGCGAGTTCGTCCGCGATGCCGATGGGCACTGCACGGGGCTGCTCGATGAAAACGCCATGCGCGCCATCCAAGAGGTGACGCTGCCGGAATCCGGCGAGGAAATCGGCCGTGCCTTGGAGCTGGCCACGCGCCGCTACCTCGAGCGCGGTCTGACCTCCGTCACGGATGCCGGGGTGGCCGGCGGCTGGATCGGGCACAGCCCGCGCGAGATCGCCGCCTATCAAAACGCCACCCTGCACACCCGCATGCAGGTGATGGTGACCATGGACGTGCTCCACGAGATTCCCGGCCACGCCTCCGACGGTCCCGGTTGGGGCCTCGACGGCGGCTTGCGCACCGGTTTCGGCGACGAGTGGCTGCAGGTCGGCCCCGTCAAGATCTTCAGCGATGGCTCCCTGCTCGGCACCACCGCCGCGCTGACCGAGAGTTACGCCTGCTGCTCCCACCACGGCTACTTCCAGGGGGATCCTGAGCAGATGCGAACACGTGCGCTGCAGGCGGCGAATTCCGGCTGGTCCTTGGCCATTCACGCCATCGGCGATGCGGCAGTGGATTTTGCGATTGAGACGCTGGAGGAGGCCGTCGACAAGCATGGCGCGCCTGCGATGCCGCACCGCATCGAGCACGGCGGCGTGGTGCGCCCCGACCAGATCGAGCGCCTGCGCGGCCAGCCCATCGTGGTGGTGCCGCAGCCGCTGTTCATCCCGGCTTTCGGTGATGCGATGGCGGACTCCCTTGGCCCGGAGCGCACCGCGTGGAGCTACCCGGGCAAGCGGCTTCTCGACGCCTCCCTCATCCTCCCCGGTAGCTCCGATCAACCCGTGGCGCCCGGTGTGCCGCTGGAGGTCATGCAGGCATTCGTGGAGCGGCGCACTGCCTCGGGCCGGGATTATGGGCCTGAGGATCGTCTGACCCCTGCCGAGGCTCTCTACGCCTACACCGCCGGCTCGGCCGCAGCAACTGGTTGGGCCGGGCGCAAGGGGCAGGTGATGCCTGGGCAGCTGGCGGATTTCGTGCTGCTTTCCCAGGACCCGCTGCACACTGATGACCTTTCCACCATCGACGTGGCCGCCACCATCGTGGGCGGCGAGCTGCGCTACGGAAGCTTTTAAGGAGTAGACATGCGAGCAACCACTAACGAACAATTCCTGGCCGATTTCCAGGCCATGTCCGCCAACGGTGCCACTGCGGGCGGCGGCGTGGAGCGGCAGGCGGCCAGTGAAGGCGATAACCTCAACCGCGCCTGGTTCCATGAGGTCCTGGAGTCCCTCGGGGCGCGCGTTATCTACGACGAGATTGGCAACCAGTACGGACTTTTCGAGCTCGCCCCCGGCGCCGAGTACGTGGGGCTGGGCTCACACCTGGATTCGCAGCCGCTGGCTGGCCGTTTCGACGGTGCCTATGGTGTGCTGGCCGCGGCCCATGCCGCCGGGCGCGTGGCGCAATCGGGAGCCACGGCGCGCTATAACCTGGCGGTCATCAACTGGTTCAACGAGGAGGGCTCGCGCTTTGCGCCGTCTATGATGGGCAGCTCCGTGTTTGTGGGAACGCTGGCGCTTGAGCGCGCCTACTCCGCCACTGACCTTGCCGGCGTCACCGTGGCGCAGGCCCAGGAGGAAGCGGGCTGGTCCCCGCGCGGCGAGGCCCCGAAGCTCGCGGCCTATGCGGAGATTCACGTCGAACAAGGTAAGGAGCTCGAGGCCGCCGGCAACACGATTGGTCTGGTCACCGCCACGTGGGGCGCGAAGAAATTCCAAGCGGTGGTCTCCGGTGAACAGGGTCATACCGGTTCCACTCTGATGGCCGATAGGAAGGATGCGCTCTTCGGCGCCTCGCTCATTATTGCCTCAGTAGAGCGCCTCACCCATGAATTCGAAGAAGGGCAGCTGCAGGCTTCGGTCTCGCAGCTAACACTGGAGCCGAACTCGCCGGTGACCATCGCCCGCGAGGTGCGCTTCAACGTGGACGTGCGCTCGCCGTCCACGGAGGTGTTGGACAAAGCCCAAGCGCGCCTGCAGGAGATAATCGCCGAAGCAGAGGAGGAATCCCGCACCTCGGTAGAGCTCACCCCGACGCACGAGTGGGCGCTCAACCCCTACCCGGCAGCCGGCGTGGCGCTGGCCCGGGAAATAGTGGAGGAGCTGGGGTATACGCACCAAGAGATCTACACGGTGGCCGGCCATGACTCGACCAACCTCAAGGAGGTGGTGCCGACGGTCATGCTCTTCATTCCGTCGGTCGACGGCATCTCACACAACGAAAAGGAGTTCACCACGGAAGAGGACTGCGTGGCCGGTTTGGACGTGTTGACGCACGTGGCGCAGCGCCTCGTGGAAAACGGCTGCGGGGAGGGCTAGGTTCCTCGTGTTATGCCCCTAGCTCGGCCGACGCGCTAGTCCTCATCGCTCCACGGCATATACCCGAAGGCTTTCAGCGCGGTCTCGAACCCACGCTTCATGGTGGTGAGCTCTTCCTCGCTGAACTCATAGGTGCGCAGGCGCGCCGGGCCGGTGAGAGGCACGTGGAGCAGGAAGCGCCGACCTTCCTCTGTGATGCTGCACAGGCGGCGGCGCAAGTCCTCTGGATCGTCGTCGATGGAAATGAGATCATCGCGCACCAAGCGCTTGACCGCCTGTCCGATGGTGGCGGGCTGCCACCCCAGTTCCTTGCGCAGCTGCAGGATGGGGATGGGGCTCTTCTTATCAATGAGCCGGAGGAGCGAAAGATGGGAACCGGTGATTCCATATTCGCGGCGTGCTTCAGTATCGAATCGCGCGCGGGCGCGCTCGAAGCGGCGGTATTCCGCGATGGTCTCATCGATGAGGTCAAAATCCGTCACGTGCTCAAGCCTAAGAGCTCGAGGTTGGTGTCCGCAAATGTATACAGCGGAAACCCTAACCAAAAGTGGATGGGTCGATGGGGCGTTGCGAGCGGGGGAGTTTTTCTACTACGAGGCGGTAGGAGTCCGTCACGAGTTCGGCCAGAAGTTCCGGGGTCAGCTGGGGATCAGGGTGTACCGACACCCAATGTCGCTTATTCATGTGGTAGCCGTGCGTGATAAAGGAGTGCTCGCTACGCAGCGCCTCGGCATCCAGAGGCTCGGCTTTAAGGATGGCTTGGTGCTTGCCAGTGACTGCGGTGAGGAGAAGGAAAACCTTGCCGCGCACCTTAAACACGTCCCAGTCTGGTCCAAAAGGATGCGTCAGCGTGGCGCTGGGGAGCTCCATGGCGCGGGCGGTGGCGCAGGAGTGAAGGTCCAGGATGGCGGAGCCTCTTGAGCTGGAATTCATGCGGTCCAGCCTAGGTGAAAAACACGGGTTAAGAGTCAGAAAGTGTGTCTGGGATCGGGGATTTCTAGGTTCTGACCTTTAGGTTCTCGCAGAATATACGTTTGGGGAGCATATATCTGGCTTTGGGACGCTAAATCCACGGTGTGGCTGCCTACCTGTGGTAGTCGGCGGTGGTGTGGTGATTCAATGCTAGAAATCGACCACACTAGCACTGCGGCGGCGATACAAAAAGCAACGAATCGAACAGCTGAGGCTTCGACCGATGGCGGTATAAACCAGGTGATTCTCGGCCAACAAGATTCCCGCCGATGTCACCAATGCAGCACCATTTGCCCAGCCCATCGCCTGCTGCGCTGCGCCGAGAACCTGAACGGAACTGGCTCAATGAAATGGCTCTAGTGTCGCGCACGTTGGGACGGTGGCGTAGTAGTTGCTGCCTGTCCGGCGTTTCCTAGCGCACCGTCGGCCGTACCGGCTATCTCAACGACTAGGACTTCACTAACACCGTCTACGCCCAGTCAGTCGGCCTGGAAGTGGCCAAATCTAGCCCCGGTGACACGCCGAGCCAGACACACATTTTGGGGTTAAGGGTCAGAAAGTGTGTCTGGAATCGGGGATTTCTAAGGTCTGACCTTTAGGTTCTCGCAGAATATACGCTTTGGGAGCATATATCTGGTCCTGGGACGCTAAATCCACGGTGTGGCTGCCTACCTGTGGTAGTCGGCGGTGGTGTGGTGGCCCAATGCCAAAGAATCGACCACGCTGTCACTGCGGCGGCGATACCAAACGCAATGGAACGACCAGCAAAGGCACCACCCGATGGCGATGTACGTCGCTTTATTAGGTGTACTGACCGGGTACGTTGCGGGCACGCCGGTTCGGCGCACCGCCACAGCCGCTTGCGCCACACCAGCAGCACCGGCCGCCC
>QWCP01000075.1_pt1 | contig 52276 bp, 44 predicted proteins | sample 1972561 | NCBI WGS metagenome assembly QWCP01 (sample SAMN09866705, study PRJNA288562) | Human vaginal metagenome isolate pre4_vaginal, whole genome shotgun... | isolation source: vagina | host: Homo sapiens | place: USA: California
GCCGAGAGATGCAGACAACCTCTCGCTACGCTTCGAGAACGTCTGCATCTCTCGGCGAGGGTTACTCTTTTATTGCACTTCGTTTTGGAACTTGCAAAGAATCATTTTTTTTTTACAACGAAAAACGCTATGTGTAAAATCGGTGGCACGTTGCACGGAAGGATAATAAACGCTGAATTTTCTTTACAAAGTGCCTCTCATAACTCGCATAAAAACAACCAACGGCAAAGTTGGTCGCAAATATGCGAATTTTGAGCAATGTTTGTAAGTTATTAATATTTAGAGAATTACGGTTATGCCGTCTCTTTTCCTTCCTGTTTTTACCACTTTTGAGCGATTGAAGCATTGAGATAAGTCTGCTATTTGCATGCTTTAATGCCGCTGTGGCATGTGAATAACACCTCTAAAGAGTGTTTCCAAGAGCATTAAGTCCATGTTTCAGCTTGAAAAGACGCCTCATTTGTGAAAATCAGCCCAATTTTGTTGAGCGTTTGCCTATTAAAATTTTCTATTTCGCAGATTTTAGATGGTCGTTTTTTGGTAAAATGATAGGACAAAAGCAGCCGAATGTCTTTTCCAAAAAAGGCAAAAATTTCATTGAAAGAGTAATTGTTGTAGCAACAAAAGAAAGCGAGCGAGGCTAACAATGTCATTTGAATTGTTGCTGAAACAAAAGAACAAAGATTGTTTTTTCACAAGAAGTAATTTATTCTAAATGAAAGAGTCATACGAAAAGGTAAAAACTTTGTGAAAAACAGAGACTGTCTTCCCAGTTTTTTATACCTTTGTGAAAGCAAGTACCATTGATTAACGGTTTGCTTTCATGCCGCTGGCAACATAAAAATAATTGGCTAATTCGCACCATCTATAATGAAAAAGAAGAAGATATTCTTAACAGGAGCTACTGGACACATGGGGTCTGAAGGATTGAAGCAACTGCTCCAACGACGTGATGAATTTGACATTTGCTTGTTGGTACTTCCTACTGAAAAGGACCGGAAAGCCATTGCGCCTTACGAAAAACTATCAGGCGTAGAGGTTATTTATGGCGACCTAACCCGCTACGAAGATGTGCTTCAGGGAGTGAACAATGCCGACTATGTGCTTCACGTGGGTGGTATGGTATCTCCCGTTGCGGATTATTATCCTCAAAAGACATTGCAAGTCAACGTAGGTGCGGTGAAGAACATTATCAGAGCCATCAAGGCACAGAGCAATCCCGACCGTGTGCATTTGGTGTATATCGGTACTGTGGCACAAATGGGCGACCGTAACGACCCTATCCACTGGGGACGCGTTGGTGATCCTATCAAAATTAGCATCTATGATATCTATGCACTGTCTAAAGCCATGGCAGAAAGAGAAGTCATCGAGTCGGGACTCAAGCATTGGGTGTCGCTGAGACAAACGGGCATCCTATATCCGTCCATCCTCAACAAGCTCGACCCTATCATGTTTCATCAACCTCTCAACGGTGTTTTAGAATGGGTAACCGCAAAAGATTCGGGAGTATTACTTTCCCACGTATGCAACCAAGATTTACCAGAAGATTTCTGGTGCCGCATTTATAACATTGGAGGCGGTGCCGAATATCGAACTGTCAACTGGGAATTCATGCAATTTACTTTCACAGCCTTAAAGATAGGGAACCTTAAAGATGTCATAGAACCCGATTGGTTTGTACTTCGTAACTTTCACGGTCAGTGGTACACCGACTCGGATATATTGGAGTCGTATCTTCATTTTAGAAGTGGTAAGATTGATGAGTTTATTCAGGAAATGGCAGAAAAAGCTCCTCTAAAGATGAAAATGGCACGCTTTGTAGCCTCCAAACTGATAAAACACCTTGTATTTAAGCCCACAGCCAACAAGCCTTTGGGACCACTTTATTGGAAGAAAAAGAATATCGAACCCCGCATCACAGCCTTTTATGGAAGTATGAAGGCATGGAATGAAATTGCTGGGTGGGAACACTTCAAATTGTATTATCCTTCTTCCAAGCCCATCTTGTTGAACCATGGATATGACGAATCAAAACAACTGACAGAACTCGACCTTAAAGATATGCAGCAAGCTGCCGCTTATAGAGGAGGGAAATGCCTGTCTACCCAAATGACTAAAGGCGATTTAACGACAAAACTGGAATGGCAATGTGCTTTTGGTCACAGATTCAAAGCCTCGCCAAGACTTATTCTTTTGGGTGGACACTGGTGTCCAGAGTGCTTCCCTATGCCATGGAATTACGACGAAGAGGCGAAACGAAATCCTTTCTTTGCCCAAGTATGGAAGCCCCTCCACAGCCCTGACGAACACAACGTGTACGATGAGACCATTATCAAAGGGTTGCAAGAGTGAAAAAGGAAGAAAGGGAAGAACTTTTTTGAAGGAATAACTATCTTTTTAGTTGCGCCTGCCACCTATATATAACTGTGTCGGGGGTCTGATTGTGATTTATGGTTTGAGGCGTGAGCTTTCTGCCTTTCGTTGCCAATCCAACAATAATCCAAGTAATTATCAATAAGACAAATCCCAATGTCGTCATATCTTACCTACTTATAATAGTATTCTTGCAAATTTAACCTAAGTTCGTCTCGGGATTCTCGTATTTTGATAAACGTTTTTTCAACTGGGCTATTTCATAAGAGTAAAAGCACGAAAAACATCTGAAATAAGCAAGAGGACATGGCTTTTTTTAGAGAATTTCCAAAAAATCTTACAGAGGAATAAGGTTGAGTCAGACCATTCTTACTACCGCTGAATAGTGACATCAGACACAAGTCCGTTAGAAAATATTAAATACAGAAGCACAAAATAAACATTTCTCAAACTAATTGTTTAAATTTGCAAACGATAATTTACACATGCTCCACTATTCACTGGAAATATAGCATAATATTCAAGTTACAATATCAAAAAATAATGAAAATCAATCATTACATACTTTTAGTGGCAATGATTTTACTGCCGTTTGTATCATATGCCCAACACCCCAACGCCCATCAACCGACACTCTCGGGGCGGATTGTAGATGCGGGTGGTGAGCCATTGGTGGGCGCGCAGGTTAGGTGGAAAGACACCAAGACGGTTGCAGTGACCGATGTGGACGGGAACTTCCACATTCCACAAATACAAGGAGGGCACTCCATCGTGGTGTCATACATAGGCTACAAGTCTAAAACTATCACTGTGAAAAACGCCCAGCAAACCATAAACATCATCATGGACGACGATGCGCAAAACTTAGACGAGTTGGTCGTGGTGGGCTATGGCATACAAAAGAAATCGGCTCTCACTGGCTCCGTGGAGACCATCAAGCAAAGCGAGTTGCTGATGATGCCCACCGTTAACATAGACAAAGCCCTGACTGGACAGGTGGCGGGCTTGCAAGTGATGCAAGCCACGGGCGACCCAAGCTCGGCCAAGGAGAGCAACATGAGCATTCGGGGCATTAATGCCGCACCGTTGTTGGTCATTGACGGCGTGCCAAGGTTTGGAACCAATACCTCGGATGGTGAGACGAGGCTCTCAGACCTCAACCCTGACGACATAGAGAGCATATCCATTCTCAAGGACGCGGCAGCCGCTGCCGTTTATGGAGCGCGCGCGGCCAACGGTGTGATATTGGTTAAGACCAAGGGAGCCAATGGGGACAGAAAAAACCGTGTGAACTATCGCGGACAATACAACATGGTGATGGCCACCCAAATGCCACAATTCTTGGACGCATACCAATTTGCATTGCTCAGGAACAGAGCCGTGGAGAACTCACCCGCCACCACCATCAAACCGTTTACCAACGAGCAACTCGAACAAATAAGGAACCACTCCAACCCCAACGTTTATGGCAACGAGGACTACATGAGCTATCTTAACAACACGGGATGGAGCACCTCGCACAGCGTATCGGCCAACGGCGGGGGCAAGACCATGAGCTATTATCTCTCATTTGGTTATGCCGACAGCAAGGGGTTGTATAGCGGTGTAGGTCGCAAACGTCTTAACTACATGGCCAAGATAGATGTAAACGTGGCGCGCGGATTGGCTCTCTCGGTTTCGTTTGACGGCTCAAAGACACGCGCCAAGAACAGCAGTTACTTCACCATAGACAACGCTTACGCTTTCTCACCGTTGCAAGTGGCGCGTTTCGACAATGGCATGTTGGCGAGTATCGATGGCACCAATCCCCTGATTAGCGTCCAAGGATTGGGTGGATATATCAAGGACAATGGCAGCATGAGTTCAATTGCTGTGAACCTTAACTACACTGCAGCATGGCTTAAAGGACTCACGGCTTACGTCAGAGGCGTATTTGACGATAACAAACGCGTCAAATCCACCGTCGACAACCCCGTGACACTTTATACCTACGACGCTGACAAGGGGAGCTACGACATTGATTCCAAGACCGTTTACCCCACGGCCAAGGCCACACAGGGGCAGGACGACTTTTTCTTTGATAGCCAACTGTACGAGGCGGGCGTCAACTTCAACCGCACATTCGCCGAGAAACACGACGTGGAAGGAATGTTAGTGGCCAACTACCAGCGCACACACACACATTATATGAATGGTATAAACCTCGACAAAAGCGTCTACCCAGAAATTATCGGCACAGCGCAAAAAGCCAGACTGAACGGCAACGAGATTTACAACCAGCGCGCCTCGCTCATTGGCCGCGCCAAATACGGTTTCGCAAACAAGTATTTTTGCGAGTTCAGCTTCCGTCTTGACGGCAGCAACAACTTTCACCCTGACCGCCGATGGGGGTTCTTCCCGTCAATGTCAGCGGCTTGGGTCATCTCCAACGAAAAGTTCTTCCGCAATTGGAAACAAGGCATCCTATCCAACGCCAAGCTCAGAGCCTCCACAGGATGGCTCGGCAACGACGGGCTTGTAGGCGCTTACTCATACCTGCGCACGTACACAGAGACCGTCAACAGCGGCTATAACCTCGGCGGAAACTTCACGCCTGGGCTGATGATGTCAAGCAATCCAAATATCTTCCTCACTTGGGGCAAGAGCCACGACTACAACGTTGCGGCCGACTTGGGTTTCTGGGGTGGACGATTTGGGCTGTCGTTCGAGTACTACCTGCGCTACGAGACTGACAAAATCACAGCCGTGCCAGATTATCTATACCCACCATCGACTGGCGTGGACGGCATGGTGCCCAACAAGAACTTCAGCAAATTGAAAGCGTGGGGATGGGACTTGACGCTCAACCACCGCAACACCATCGGCAAACTGAAATACGGTTTGGCGATCACCTTGGCCAAAAACAACGACAAATACATTGATTTCGGTGATGAGTCGACACAGCTCCCCAACCTCAGACGTAAGGGACGGAGCAGCATGGTATGGACCATGTACCAAGCAGACGGACTTTTCAAGAGTCAAGAGGAAATAGAATCGTATGGCGTAGACCAAGATGGCATGGGCAACGCAACGCTCGCACCAGGCGACATCAAATACGTGGACCAAAACGGCGACCACAAAATCGATGCCAACGACCGTGTTTATGTAAGAAACTCCTCACGTCCGGACCTCGATATGGGGCTTCGCATCAACCTGCAATACAAGGGATTTTTCATCAACGCAATGTTCCAAGGAGAATGGGGATATAAGCAGAACATCAGCGAGCTGTACACGCTCGACAACGGAACGTTACAGAAATTTCAAAAATATCACCTCACCGACACGTGGACACCCGACAACCCCAACGCACGCTATCCACGAATCAAGTTCGCCACCAAGAACGACAACAATCGACGTCAATCCACGTTCTGGATTAGCGATTGCAATTTCATGCGCCTCAAACTGCTCAGTTTAGGCTATCAATTGCCATCCGCTTTGGTTCGCAAGCTAAAGATAAGCTCGGCCAGCGTGGCATTGCAGGGCAGCAATATCTTCACGATTACCAATCTGAAGAACATGGACCCAGAGTCTTTGCGAGGCTATCCCGTACAAAAGACCTATGGCATAACGCTGAACCTTGGTTTCTAAAAAAGCCATACTTAATTTTCACACAATCACAATCGCATATCAAATGTTTAGCTTCAAATATAAGTTTTACACCGCACTCGTCACCATCGCAATCGCTTTAACAGCCTGCGACAATCTCTTTGACGACGCGCCAAACGACAAAATATCAGACAACAAGGTGTGGCAAAACAACCAACTGTTAGACGAATACGTCAACGGCTGGTATCGCAACATGAGCGACGGCTTCAAGACATTAGTTCCCTCCAATGCCTTGCTCAAGGGCATGTCGCGCTATTACTTGCCATGGTTCACCGATCAGCTCTCCGTGGGCAAAGCCGATTGGCTCAACGCGGGCTATGGCGACATTCTCCAAGGCAACCAAGAGACCATCACAAACTGGGCCAAAAGCTTATGGACCAAGGACTACAGCCAACTGCAATACATCAATTCATTCCTTGCCAACGCGGACAAGGTGACCAATGCGGAGCGGCGCAAGCGCATAGAGGGCGAGGCCCATTTCTTTCGTGGCTATTATTATTACATGCTCTGGCGGCAGTTTGGCGGCGTGTTGCTCATAGACCATCCTTTCGATCCGCTCAATCACCCGGAACAATTCCCACGCGCAAGCTACCAACAGATGGTGGATTTTATCGTGGAAGAGGCTGACAAGGCTGCCGAATCGCTCCCCGATAAACACGAAAAAACACAAGCGGGGCGTGTGACCAAGGTGGCCGCACTCATGCTGAAGGCCAAAACCTACCTGTGGGCGTCAAGCCCCATGTACCAAAACAAGGCACAAGAATATCTTGGGTTCAAGGACGACCAAAGCAAGGCAATGCTCCAAAAGGCCAAACAGGCCTACGAGCAACTGCTAGCTCTCGACGCCGTGTCGCTCGTGCCCATCGACGCCAATACTGAGGAGGACATCGCAAAAGCCTATCGCAAGATTTTCTTGACTAAGAACTCGCAGGAGTCTATCCTTGAGTTGCAACACGCCGATGACGGCAACTACGCCACCAACTTCGGCCACAAGCTCGATCGCGACGCCGCCCCACCATCGGCAACAGGCACCGTAGCCGGCTACACGCCCACCCAAAACCACGTGGACGAATACGGCATGCGAGCAGGAGCCACCTATGATCGCGCCAACCCCTACGCCAACCGGGATTACCGTTTCTACGCCAACATCGTGTACAATGGAGCCATGTTCCGCGGCAAAAAGATTGACGTGGCCACCACCGACGGCAAAAAGGGCGTGGACCTCAAGCCCTATGGCACCTCAGAGTCGGCCGCCGCAACCCGCACGGGCTACTATTTGGGCAAGTTCGTGGACGAGGACCAAACCATCGATTATAACGACACCTATGCCAGCAAACAAAATTACATCATCTGGCGATTGGCCGAGGCCATGCTTGACTATGCCGAAGTGTGCTACCACCTTGGCGACGAGGCCACAGCGTTGAAGATGGTCAACGCCATAAGGCAGCGCGCGCACATGAACCAACACAGTCAAATCACATGGCAACGCATCGTGAACGAGCGGCGCGTGGAATTGGCCTTCGAGGAAACCACCTATTGGGACCTGTTCAGGTGGGGCATTGCCGAAGAGCGCCTTAACGGCAAGCAGACACCGCTCAAGAAAATGGTTATCACCGTGAAAGGTGGCAAAACAAAATACAAAGTGGAAAACTGCAACCGTTTCCCAGGTCGCGTGCGCAAATTTCAAAGCATGCAATATTACCTGCCCATCCCATGGAGTGAAATCAAATACCACCATATAGCACAAAATCCTGAATGGAACGAGGTGTAAACGATGTCTCAACAAGTTTTATACAAACGTTCATAACATACAAAAAACAATAGATTATGAAGAAAAAAATAACGCTATGCTTAGCACTCTTGGCCTTGCTGCCCATCGGTGCATCGGCTCAAACCACCTACAACCTGTTCCCCAAGTCGGACGTGGATGCTGATGGTTGGCTATGGCTTAACTCAGAAGAGAAGATAGAAAAATATGTAGGCCTTATCAACGAGGATGACTACCGAGTGGACCCCAACGGCAAAGTGATACAAATGGTGTACGCCAATCAGCAGCCCGACTATCCACCTACCGAGGCAGATGCCAACATTCAGGGAGCGGGCACTGACGGCGAGACTGGCTCAGCGGGCTGTCGCACGGGAGCTTTAGTACTGCAACCAGCCAAAGGTTTTGGGTTAGTCAATGGTGGCGGTTTCGTAGTGTGCTTGCCATCATGCGCCACTTACGCCATCTGCTATTCGTCCAACAGCAAGATGACCGCCCGTATCGTGGCCACGAACAATGCCAACGCGGACATGACAAAAACGAGTAACAGCGAAACACCGATGAATACCGATGAGGGATGGCACGTGATTTCCGCCAAATATGTCTCGGTTTTCAATACCATGCCCAAGGGTATCAACAATTGGAATGGCATCGAAAAACTCAACAATAACGACAATATCACCATTGCTGGTGACAAACCGGTGTACGTTTGGTTTCAAAGTTCCACTCGCGACACCGTGTACATACACGGCATCAAGGTGACGACCCCCAAAGAGCAAACACTGGGAATAGATCGCCACGTATGGCTGTCAAACGACCATGCTCCACGAGCCGTCTATACAATTGACGGCCGTCGTATGGACGACAAAGTCGCGCTCCAACCGGGTGTCTATATCGTGACTACGGACAAAGGCAACCGCAAGGTGGTCGTGAGGTAATCCACCATCTAACGTCATCGAACAATCCCCGACATACGCCACATAAGACGTGAGCCGGGGATTGTTATTAACGCTGGGTGACACATACGACATGCACCGCAACAAAATCTGTAGTAATTATCGCACCACTACCTTTCGCGTGGTGCCATCCATGTACTTCACAATATTTACACCCTTTCGCATTCGGAGCAAAGCGCGCCCATCCAATCCATAAATGGCTTTGACACGTCGTGGAGACGTTGTAGTATTCAAACCCATACTGTTTTTGGGCGGCATGATACCTATCACCATTGACTGCTGTTGCGAGTAGTTATTATCGCCCATGGACAAGTCTATGTCGAAATAGCCATCGCTTTTTCCGCGCCATCCCCAGTTGATGTGCACCTCGCCCGTGGCGTTGTAGCCGTCCACCACCCAAGCGTGGCCACCCTGCGAGGGACTGTTGCCCGAATAGAAGACAGGGCGACCCTCGGACAGCTCAGTGAAAATGAGATCCATCCATTGCTCCTTAGTGTAGTCCGCACGTTTCAGATAGCGTATCTTCTCACCGTCATAGCGGAAATTCTCTACCATATCATGGGGGATATTGCCATAGGCGAAAGCCGAGCTGCCTGACAATTGGTACATCATGCCCACCGACACGCCAACGTGAAAACAGAGCGTCGACACCGCATCGGCCTCCTCGTCGGAGTAGTTTCGATAGCTTGCCAAAGAAAAATAATTGTCGCGCATCTTTTCCCAAAGATATTTTGTCTCACCAAAATTGGCCGAAAGCTCGCCGCCACCAAGCAGTGGCTTGTAAGTCTTGGAGCCCTGCCCCATCTCAGGATAGTTGTAATACTTCATGATTTGGGCCAAAGCCAAGGCGACGCAACCCACTGGACAATGCTGCTCCACGCCATTTTTGTCTTTCTTTGTGGGGCATTGCTCATTGAAAGGCTTGCCTTGCGCCCATGTAGTTTTTAGCAGCGGAGCCACCGAAGGCTTATGCTGGGAAGGGTTGGGAGCCACCAGTTGCGCTGCCGCCGTCAAGGCGGCAAGCAACAGCGTGGCCACGCACAGCGCATATCTTCTCATCTGTCGTAGTTTAAAATACTTTTAGCTTACTTGACCACCTTCATGGTTTTGCCACCTTGTCGCACCACATACACACCTGGTGTCAGGGTTTGCCATTCGGCGGCCACACGCTTGCCATCAAGCGTAAAGATATCAACCTTGCCTTCGCTGACAACGCTCACGGCATTGATGCCTGTCGTCTCGGTCACTTTGGTCAGCGTGGTGGCAAAAACATTCTTGCCACTGAATTTAGGCAACTTGGCATTTGTCATCTCGCAGTAAACTCCCTCGGGATGATCAGTGAGGAACGTGAACACGCCGTTAGCCTCCGTGTAGTCGGTACCCGCCACAAGCGCGGTGCCGTCTTTCTTGTACCAAGTGAACTTAGTAGCGACGCCATCAACGCTGCTCTGGGCTGAGAGGTCAACAGTTTTCTTGCTGATCTCATCTATTTGTAACTTTTCTTGCGGCGCATAAGTAAGCGTCTTAATATTCTTCGTGGGCAGCGTAGCGAGCGTGAAATAGTTTTTTGAGATGTTGACCGTTTTTATCTCGGTGTATTTCAACTCCGTCAAACGGTTGTTCATGGCAAACAATCGACCGGTCTTCAAGCCTGTGTTGGCAGTCAAATCCAATGCCTTGAGATTGTTGTTATTAACGCCAACATAGAGGCCAGCCGTGGTATTGTTGCCCAAATTGAGTGTTTCCATCTCACAATTCAATGCGTAAATATCTCTCAGCTTGGTATTATGGCTCAGATCAAGGTTCACAATCTTGTTTTTGGTAAGGGTAAGCTTGGTCAGATTTGTGAGCGCAGAAGCGTCAAAACCATTTAACTTGTTGTTTTGCAAATTAAGTTTTGTTACCGACGATGGCAACTTAACAGATGTGAGCAAGTTATTGCTCAGGTCCACATCGTAGAGTTTGGTGTTCTGGCTCAAATCCAGCTCTGTCAGTTTGTTGCCGTTGGCGGATAGCCATTTCAACTCGGTGGCTTTGCTCACATCGAGCACCGTGACGCCTGTTCCATTCATGTTGGAGGTGCACTCAAAATCGTTGAGTGGCTTGGTGGCGTATATTTTCACCTTGCCCTCGCCTTTGGGAGTGCCTTTTACGGCCTTGGCCAAAACGTCATAATTATCAAACACTCCCACAAGCTTGGCAGCCTCCACAATAGTTCCGTCTCCCCAATCGATGGAGACGATATTTTCCTCAGCTACAGCACTGCCAAAATTGAGCTCATGCTCTGTACCATCTGCGGTGTAAGTCAACGTGATGACCGGTTCTTGCTGTTGTGCGTTTGCAGACACTGCCAACGCAAAAAGAATAAATAATGAGTACAATTTCTTCATAATAATAATGTTAATGATGTTTATAAAAAAAGTTGTTAAACGTTCTTTCAAGCATAATGCCTTATTAGTTGCAAATTTATATATTTTTATTGACAATACAAATAAAACATTTTTCAAATACACGGCTTTTTTATGGTTCATCCGACATTTCGAGTGACACGACAGTCATGTAATGCATATAGCCTAAGTTTAAAATACCGTTCAGCCCTAAATCCGCAGGCATTGCGTTTCATCACATAGCCTTGACGCGCAGACTGTTTCGCCTAAGGGCTTGGTGCTACATATACAACTGTCTCGAGATGATGATTGTAATTGCTATTTCATCCAAAGTCGTTGGCTATTCTTGAAGCATATGATTAACAACCGAAAAAGCTCTTGAGCCTTCTCTTCATATCTTCCTTACAATCCTGCCACACCTTAAGGTTTTGTGCATACTCCTCTTCTAAGCGCTTTCTCTTATCTTCCCGCTGCCACTTATCTTGAGACGTGTGCTTTCTGCCTTTTGTTGCCAATCCAACAATGATCCAAGTAATGATCAATAAGACAAATCCCAATGTCGTCATATCTTACCTATTTATAATAGCACTTTTGCAAATTTACATAAAAACTGTGATTTACGCACCAATAGCACAAAGAAAAAAGGATGGAGTAAGAGAGAATTAGCGCAGCATTTTTACTTTGTTACCTTGTTATCTCAATAGAAGGTTTATCTTTATTGTTTAAGGGACTTTGAGCAATCTTTCAAGAAAATAGTTTGATGATATACTACAAGAATAAAATTTTATAAAAGAAATAGAGACAACCTTTCCTCTTTTTGTATACCTTTGTAAAAGCAAGCTTCACCTATTAACGACTTGCATTCCGTTTTGAAATATAAAAAATATTTGCAGCAAACTACTACTTGTAGAGGTATGGAATGAAAAAGCGAAAGATAAAGAGCATCTAAAAATAAGCAGTATTAGAATATGGCAGTAAAATCAAATGACACAAATCTGTCTGAATTACTTCAGACAGTTGCTAATGGAAAAAGTCAATTGCCCGATTTTCAACGTAGTTGGGTTTGGGATGACACAAGAATTTGCAAACTATTAGAAAGTCTGACTTCTGGATTTCCAATGGGAGCAGCAATGTTTTTGGATTATAGTTTGGATGCAGACATAAAATTCAAATATCGTCTATTTGAGGGAGTGGACAAGAAATACCAAAGTGTAGTGCCAGACTCTTTGGTGTTGGATGGGCAACAACGTCTCACAACGCTCTACCAAGTATTTATGAGCAAAGCTCCAGTTATTACAAGGACAGATACAGACAAAGAAAGTGTCATCAAGAGATACTATTATATGGATATAAAAAAGGCAATTGATCTGGAAGCAGACCGATTAGATGCCATAATATCTATATCTGAGGATAAAACCAAAACAGAAAACATAGGCAGAGATATCATTCTTGACTTGCGGACGAGGGAAGACGAGTATAAGAACCTGATGTTTCCATTGAACCTAACTTTTTCCGACACAATGAATTGGATTTGGGGATTAATCAAATACAACCAAGAAGCAATGCCTATTATCCAAAAGTTTCAACAAGAGATTTTAGAGCCTTTAAAGAAATATACCCTTCCTGTTATTACTCTTGCCAAGGACACCACACCTGAAGCAGTATGCCAAATATTTGAGAATGTTAATACTGGTGGTGTTACACTCACTGTTTTCGAACTCGTTACTGCAAAGTTTGCCGCATCGGGTAGCAAAAATCTTCGAGAAGAGTGGGATATGCTAAAAATAGAACTTAACAAACGAAAAGACGATTTACTAAAAGACCTTTCGGGACCAAACTTTCTTACTTCTATGACGCTCCTTCTATCTTATCTAAAAATGAAGAGAGGTGAACGACAAACTGTTACTTGCAAGAAAAAGGATGTGCTGAAATTAGAATATGACGATTTCTTTTCTCATCTTGAGGATTTGAAGCAGGGCTTTACATGTGCTGCTAACTTTATGGTTAAACAAGGTATTTATAAATCAATTGATATTCCTTATAACACTCAACTTATACCTCTTGCCGCCATATTCGCTTATGATAATACGAATGGAAAAAGATTGAGTTTAATGCAAAATCTGAATTTACTGGAACGATGGTACTGGTCTGGAGTATTCGGTGAACTTTATGGAAGTGCCAACGAGACTCGGTTTGCACAAGATATTGTTGGAATATTCGATTGGATGGAAGATGAAAATTATGTCCCAGAAACCGTTACAAGGGCGAACTTTGATGCTACTCGATTGTTGTGGCTTCAGACACGGAATAGTGCCGCTTATAAAGGAGTTATGGCTTTGATAAATAGGCAACACCCGAAAGATTTTATGAGTGGACAAGACATGAGCATCGCTAATTATTTGTCTGAGCTTACAGATATCCACCATATTTTTCCACAAGCATATTGTACAAAAGAAGTATTACCATCAAGAAAATGGAATTCCGTAGTAAACAAGACGCCTATTTACGCAGCAACTAACCGTTCTATTGGAGGGAAAGCTCCAAGTCTGTACATTCAAACCATACGTAATAAAGGAGTTGCAGAAGAAAAGATAGATGTTGCTTTAGAATCTCATAACATAAATCCAACTTTACTCAAAAGCAATAATTTTGACGCCTTTATTGTTGATAGAGCAAAACGGCTGCTTGATTTAATTGAAAATGCTATTGGCAAAAAAGTATCGGGACGTGAAAGTGATTCAACTGTCCAATATTTCGGGGCATATCTCACAGCAAATAGCAAAGAACTATCGCAGCTTATTATAAATGGGGCTGCACGTTTAGCGAAACAACTACACAAAGGACAAGTTGATAAAGCAGGAGTAGACTACTATAATGGACATTTATCTACCGTTGCATCAATGGGTACTACATGGCAAGAACAAGTAGTTGGATACTTACATGATGCCAGTGAAGACACTCCTTATTCTGTTGATGAGGTTTTAGATTTGCTAAATGAAGAATTGAGAGAACCGTTACCTGTAGAAGATAGAAAAGAAATTGCAACAGCTCTTCGACTCCTCAATCATCATAATGCGCCAGACAGAGAAACATATATACGTGATATAGGAAAAAATGCTCTTGCAACGGCAGTAAAATTATCTGATTTGTCTCATAACATGGACTTATCTCGCCTGCCTAATCCTACAGAAAAAGACTTTGCTCGAGTGGCGAGATATAAAAAAGAGTATGATTATTTGAGCAGTTCATCAAAGCAACTTCTTTAAGGGTAAATTGACAATAAAGAACAACATTATTAAACACAAACGATTTTAAGGGTATAGGTGAATTCCTTCCCTAAAGCGACAGCCATGGCACAACATTTTGGCTGTCAAACAGATATGGATAAAAAACAAAAAATTGCTGTAAAACCTTGATTTTACAGCGATTATCCTTGTTTTGAAGGCTAAAATGACGTATTGTTTGACGTCCTCTTGAAACCTCTTTGTGGACCAGCCTGGGCTTGAACCAGGGACCTCCAGATTATGAGTCTGTTGCTCTAACCAACTGAGCTACAAGTCCGACTTATTGCTATGATGCATGATAAGTTTGCGGATGCAAAGATAGAAAATAAAATTGATATTCGATAGCTTGGTGCCTAAAATTCTATCATTTTACACACTTTTTTGTGAAAAACTGCGGTATTTAGCGAAATAAATGGAATAAAGATTGCCTTATAAACGAAGAAAATCCCTTAACCGACAAGGCGCAATCCAACAAGTACCATTAAAATACCAAGGAAGACACTGCCTGCAATATACAAAGTTCCGTATAAAATATGTCCGTTCTGTAAAAGTGACAGACTTTCGTTTGAAAAAGTTGAAAACGTGGTAAAACCTCCACAAACGCCTGTAATCCATAACAGTTTCATGTCACCTTGAATAGCTACATTCCGTTCTGCTAATCCACAAAGAATGCCAATGAGGAAACAACCGAGAAGATTTATGACAAAGGTTGCGAAGGGAAATACCGACAAAACACTCGATGACACGAATTTAGAAAGTAGATATCGGGCTACAGACCCCATGGCTCCACCAACGGCAACATATAACAAACTGCGAAATATATTCATGTGGCAAAGGTATAAAGAATTATGATAAAAGAGATTTCTTCTTCTAATAAAAACTTTCGTTTGATGATTTTTCTTAAAAAAATAGTATCTTTACCAAATCATATTTATTGGCTTTCATATGATTTAGTTATGTTGAAAATTTATTACCGAGCTTATACACAGGCACTTGTATGGCTTTCCTTAGCTTTGATAATATGGGCTTTGACTTCGTGTAAGGATACTTTTGAAGAGCCAGAGCCTACACCACCAACTCTTTCGGTAGCTCCTGAACTAACCACAGATCAACTTTCAATTGCGTTTGATGTCATTAGTTGCAAAGGAACATTTAAGGTTGAAGATGCCAACCGTGACGCACTCACATCGCCCAAGATAGTGATTCATGACAATCATGTCAAGGTAGAACTGAATCAGGAGTTCACGACACTTAAAATTACAGATGCGAACCAACTTCCAATATACCTACAAATTCATTGTACTCATCCAGATTTAATTCCTGTCTCTCATAGTATTTACCAAGATTATGGCGTTATCTCTTATCATGCTATCAAGTATGGAGTTGGAAAAAATAAGATTATTGAAAAGACCATCCGAGGAGATGCTGCTCAAGTTTCTATCAACGAAAAAGGTTTACTCATGATTAAGAGTCTCAAGCCAGGTACGATGTCTTTTTTCTTGACAGATAGTAGGGGAGTTGTTAATTCTGTTACTATTTTTATCCATAAGGGTTGGGACCTCACCAGCAACCATCTTGAAGTAGAAGGAAGTCCTGGTGAACTTCTTTGTTTCTCAATTCTGTTTGGAGCACGACAATGGGCACTTACTGAAGAGGGTAAGGTGAGTCTGTTTAATCTCGTCATTAATGACGAAAAATTAGACCATCTTATTTATCCACATCCGTGGTTACAACTACAAGTTCCAAAGACGGTTAAAGACAAAGTGGTGTATCAACTTGAGAACAAAGATGGAAATCGGGCAACCATCACCATCCATATAAAAGCGTCTTAGTATTCTTCAATATTCCGAATCGTCATGATAAAATTTCGTGAGGCAATGCTATCCGACTTCATTGGTGCGTGGAAAGTTCTCCGTATGGCTCGAGATACGATGTTGAAAGCAGGTAGACACCAGTGGACAGCGGAATATCCTTGTGCAAAAAATGTGATGGAGGATATTGCGTCTCATCAAGCTTATGTACTCGAAGCCGAAGGAGAAATCGTGGGATATGTTGTGATAGCAAAGAATGGAGAACCGAAATACCGTGATATTCAGGGGCGTTGGCTGAGCGAACAAGATTATTTTGTGTTGCACAGATTGGCTATCAGTCCAACTGTTCGTGGTAAAGGTTTAGCCAAACGAATTTTTCATGAAGTGGAAAATTTATGCATCAGTCAAACAATACATAGCATAAAAATAGATACCAATAATGACAATGTCGAGATGCTTGGTATGTTACAGCAACTGGGTTTTACTTATTGTGGTATTATCAATTATGATAAAAATAAACAACGCCTTGCTTTTGAAAAGTTAGTATAGTCTTTGCTCTTTCTTTATTGGATGTTGTAAAACAAAAAAGATGCTCCTGTTCTTTTATGCTAACCCCACCGTTGTGTGGCTGATGACACGCCTTTTCGCACTTTCTATCAAAGGCTTTCGAAAAGCAAAGCACCGCATTGAGCTCAAAGCTCCATCATTTTCGTCCGAAATCTGCAGGTACTTCGCCCCATTTTGCTGTTTCCCATTTAATGACAGGATTTTGGTAAACATGGGTGCGTAGCCACTGTTCGGCTCTTGTAATAATCTGATAAAGCGGTTCGGTTTGTGGGGTGCGTTTCAATTTTGTCTTACATTGTTTCTTTTTCACCCACAAAATGGCATTGTAGCTATCCGAGTAAATCGTTTTTTGTGTATCACCTTGCTTCTCTAACAATGCCAAGGCGTGTACGATAGCCAAAAACTCACCTATATTATTAGTGCCATGTAGGGGACCAAAATGAAAAACTTCAGCCCCCGTAGCCAAGTCTATCCCCCGATATTCCATTGGGCCGGGATTGCCCGAACATGCGGCATCCACAGCCCAAGCGTTTGCCTTTACCTCTAAGGGCAAGGGCAATACCGTGTCGTGTCGATAATCAGGAGGATTTACACAATTATCTTTCATCCGCCAGCTCTTTTCTACATTCTCTCTGGAACCTCGATACCTAACAATTGCATGGCATTCTTAATGGTTTTTGCCACATTCGCTGCAAGCACTAAGCGAGCTGTCTTTTCCTCTTCTGAATTGGCGTTAAGAATGCTGTAATCATGGTAGAACTGATTAAAATCTTTGGTCAGTTCGTAACAGTAGTTTGCAATACCACTTGGACTGTAGTCAGTGCCAGCCTGTTCTACCACGGCTTTATAGTCGTTCAGCTTCTGAATTAAGGCAATCTCTTTATCATTCAGAGGAGCATTTGTAGATAATTGCTGGGGCAGTTTTATGCCCTCTGCCTCGGCTTTCCGCATGATCGAACGGATACGCGCATACGTATATTGAATAAACGGTCCTGTGTTGCCGTTGAAGTCGATAGACTCTTCTGGGTTGAACAGCATGTTTTTGCGTGCATCTACTTTCAGGATAAAGTATTTGAGGGCTCCCAATCCAACAATGCGTGCAATGTCTTGTTTTTCTTGTTCGCTCATGTCATCAAACTTGCCCAACTCGTCACTGGTCTTGCGAGCATCGGCAATCATCTCTGCTATCAACTCATCGGCGTCGACAACAGTTCCCTCGCGGCTTTTCATCTTACCGTTTGGTAATTCAACCATGCCGTATGAGAAGTGTACCAACTCCTTGCCCCACTTAAATCCTAAACGGTCAAGCAAGATTGACAGCACTTGGAAATGATAATTCTGCTCGTTTCCAACCACATATATCATTTTGTCGATAGGAAAATCCTTAAAGCGCATTTCAGCCGTACCAATATCCTGCGTCATGTACACGCTGGTACCGTCAGAACGAAGCAACAGCTTTTGGTCAAGTCCTTCTTTTGTAAGGTCTGCCCATACACTGTTGTCATCCTTTCGGAAGAACAGTCCTCTATTGAGTCCGTCTTCTACTTTAGCCTTTCCCTCGAGGTAAGTATCTGATTCGTAATATATCTTGTCAAAGCCTACGCCCAATGCCTTGTACGTTTCGTCAAAGCCAGCATAAACCCAACTATTCATTTTTTTCCATAGCGTGCGTACCTCCTTGTCGCCTTGTTCCCATTTCACAAGCATGGCACGCGCCTCTTTCATCAATGCTGACTCTTCTTTTGCTTTGTTCTCTGCCGTCTCTTCGTCCAGCCCCTCGTCAGCCATATACTTGCTTTTCAGTGCTGCCAGTTCGGTTCTGTAATGCTTGTCAAATGCCACATAGTAGTCGCCAATGAGGTGATCGCCTTTCTTTCCGCTCGATTCGGGTGTTTCTCCATTTCCCCATTTCTGCCAAGCGAGCATGGATTTGCAAATATGGATGCCCCTATCGTTCACGATGTTCGTCTTCACCACCTTGTTGCCGTTGGCTTCCATGATTTGTGCCAATGACCATCCCAACAAGTTATTCCGCACATGTCCTAAGTGTAACGGCTTATTCGTGTTAGGTGACGAGTATTCTATCATCACGAGTGGCGAGTCTTCGGTTACAGGTTTTTCGCCAAACTTATCATCCGCATGAATGTCGTTCAATAGGTCTACCCATGCTTCTTTGGCAATGTTGAGGTTCAAAAAACCTTTCACTACATTGAAACTTGCCACCGCGGGGCAGTCTCGAACCAATAGTTCACCGATTGCCTTTGCTGTATCTTCGGGCTTTTGTTTGGATATTTTCAAAAAAGGGAAAACCACTAAGGTGAGGTTTCCTTCAAAGTTACTCTTTGTTTTTTGTAGTTGTACCATTGACATTGGTACCTCTTGACCATAGAGTTCTTTCACTGAAGCAATGACAGAACTTGCAATTTGGTTCTCAATTTTCATGCTAATAAAAAATAAAATTTACTGACACTGAAACAATCTTCATGCTTAAAAAGCACACATATCAAACTTTTTGATGCTTTATCAATAGAAGAGTTATGCGCTGCAAAGGTACAACATTTAATTCAAAACAACTGGGTAACCGCTGTTTTTTATCCCACTTCCCACCCTCATCTCTTAAAATACAGTCAGTTGATGGTCGTACACCATGCGCTATACGCCATGCATTCGTGTGCTGACGTGCTGAACCTGCACCGTAACTTGATTCAAAAAGAATCATGCTGTTGGTTCCGAACAGCTCATTTGATCACACGATTCAAAAGGTTTCAACTCGCCCTGTTCTAAAAGATTACACCATTATGTGATGTTCGCAAACAGCAAATGGCTTGCTGTATGGCGACTATATCAAGTCTACCTCAAAGTTGGCTGCTTGTATTTGCATGTCCAATTTGCGCAGTTTCTTTGCGTATAGGTCTATTTCTTTGTTCAAATCCTTTACGTTAATGGTCGTTACGTATTTTATCTCCGACCGTGAATAGCGATCCATGCCTTGAGATGCCTGCTCAAACATATCGCGCAAAATGGAGATGCGCTTTGTGAGTACATCTCGTTCGGCTATCATATCGGTTAATGTTCGCCCATTGTGCTGGGTTTGAATGTTTGTAATATTTATTTGCAACATCAACTTTTGGAGTTGAATGAGACAATCGTCCAACTCTTTTAGCAACTCGTCAGGATGCTCAGCGGGTTCATCTCCCTCTTGAATTTTAACGTTCTGTACCAACCGAGTTTTGAGTTGGTCTATCTTCTTTTGCAAATCTTTCCGAATACTTAGTGCTTCTGCTAATTTCATGTGGATGCGTTTAGATGGTTTTCATAAAAGAATTTTCGGACAACATTTCGCTGTCCTTCGTTTTGCCATGCGTTGAGCGTTTATTGATGTTGTACGTATTCAATATCTTCTACCCAACGTTTGGTATGGCGAAGATACAAAAAATAATTGAAACAGTCCTCCTTTTGGATGAACTTTCTGACTTATTCAATAAGATTTCTTTCTTGTATCAGCCGTAACTACAGTTCAAGGAATTTCTACTACCACTGCTTTTCCTGTAAACTTGTAAGGCTCGGTTGTGAGGACAGAGTTGTATTTTTCCACCTTTCTGCCATTGATATCGATGTCCTCGAGGGCAAAAATAAAGGTGGTGGTGTCCTTTTCGCTCTCTCCTTTGTGGACGACAGTAACCTTTGTTTTGTAGTCTTTACGGCAAATGACATTGAAATCGATAGCTCCACTATTGTTTACCGAACGAACACTTTTGCTCCCGTCGAACGCGAAAGGAAGGTCATTACTCAGTTGGTGCGCACGCCCATCTATATATAAGGTGATGTTTCCCTCAACAGGTAACAAAAAGCGTTGATAGTGTGAAAAGTCAGAAAAAGTACTTTCCGTGAGGTGAATCACCGCTGACGATATTCGCAGGTTGAAGTTTCTCTCTGCAAGACTACTGTCATGGGGGAGGATGAACAGCTCTCTTGTGATGCCGCCGCTCCATTTGTTTACCTTATAATCTGATTGTTGAATAATTTTGAACATCTTTTGTTGGTTTTGATGATAGAAAGATAGCTTTGTCCCAAAGTTCGAGTGAAAGCCACTTTCGCAATGAACGATGTGGCGAAGATACAAATAAAAATAAAAGGTACGCACTCTTTTCAAAGATTTTTATACGATGATGATGATGTGTTGGAAACTCTGAGTATTCACACTTGCAAAACCAAAAGTCGAAAAGGAAAAAAATATTGCACACTGCTCCGTATCTCAATTATTTGATTTATCTTTGCAGCAATCATTACACGTTATCAAACAAGGTATATATGAAAAAGACATTGCGAAATATTTTCTGCTTAGCTACTTTTGCGTTAGCGACATTATGCTCTGTTTCTTGTACGCAGAAGAAGTTCAACATCAATGGCAACATCGCACAAGCGAAAGATTCTACTTTATATTTTGAAAACATGGGGCTGAATGGTCCCAAGGTTCTCGACTCGGTGAAATTAGGCGAAGACGGTGCATTTAGTTTTAGTGAGAAAGCACCTGAGGCTCCCGAGTTTTATCGTTTGCGCATTGCTGGACAAATTATTAACCTGTCCATCGACTCTACCGAGACCGTTCAGGTAAAGGCTTCGTATCCAACGATGGCGTCACAATATGAAGTAAGCGGCTCTGACAACTGTTCGAAGATAAAAGAACTTACTTTGAAGCAAATGGGCTTGCAGGCTTTGGTGAACAACATTGCCCAAAATATCAACCTTACTTCCGAGGTCATGGACGACAGTTTGCACAAGGTCATGGCAGCTTATAAAAACGATGTTAAGCTGAACTACATTTTCAAAGAACCCATGAAAGCTTATGCGTACTTTGCCCTTTTCCAAACCATTCACTGGGGTGACGCCAATGTGTTGGTGTTCAATCCACGAACCAGTGAGGACGATATAAAGGTTTATGCAGCTGTTGCCACCAGTTGGGATACCTATTATCCACACGCAGAGCGAGGAGAGAACCTTCATAACATTGCGATTGAGGGGATGAAAGATGTGCGTATTATCCGCAACAACCAACAGAAAGTAATTGATGCCAGTAAGATGGCTACCACCGGTCTCATTGACATCGCCTTGCCCGATAACCGTGGAAACATTCGCAAGCTTAGTGATTTGAAGGGAAAAGTGGTGTTATTAGATTTTCATATTTTTGCCTCAAAGGAATCTACTCAACGTATTATGATGCTTCGAGAGCTGTATAATAAGTATCATGAGCGTGGTTTTGAGATTTATCAAGTATCGGTTGACCCCAACGAACACTTCTGGAAGACCCAAACAGCGGCATTGCCATGGATAAATGTGTATGCAGCCGAAGATGAGCAACAGCAAATACTGACCAATTATAACATACAATCCATACCTACGTTCTTTATCATTGATAAAAACAATACGTTGCAAAAGCGAGACGTACAAATCAAGAACATCAACGCAGAGATTGAATCGCTGTTATAAAATACTAAAAAGAAGGTAGAGTGTGCTCACGTATGGGGTAACTATCGCATCAACGGCAGGATGTTGATGCGCACCTTCAACACTTATAAAAGGCTATCAGACATTCCTTTGAGGAATTGATGATGGTCTTTTTTCGTTACGAAAGTTGTGAGCGATGATTTCTTTGGTCAATGTGAATCCCTTAACCTTATGGCGTCCAGAGATGTCTACCCCAGCATAATCCATCATGATGATACCCAATGCCCCTGTATGTGAAAGATTTTTTAGATAATGAATGACATACTGATTGGTGACGGAGGCGTTTTTCCTATAGCCTTCTGATGTTGCTATCCGCTCGCCTTGTACCACGACACTCTCTGCATAACCCGAAGTATGGTTAATAACAAGGGGGCAGTGCGCATTTTCTTGCTGCCTCGACATTGTAGAGAAGTCCAACAAACGCTTTATACTTTGGCATTTCAAGGCTACCGCTTGTTTCCCCTCGCTGGTGTCATAGAAGTCTTGCACATAGAGCGCACCCTGACTGTCTTCATGATATAATTCGCCTTTAGATTGCAGTGCAAAGTCGGGTTCGTGCGTCCAGCCACGTACATATGCGCCAATCGGTTTGTCCGCATACACATCTCTACTCAACAGTAAAATTTTTCCACGCATCTCGCCCAAGGTCAAATGGGGGTGATATGCAACAAACAAGTTTTCAAAAGCAGGGGCATGTAACAACTCTTCCATGAGTCCTGCCCACCGCTCATCGTTTTTGTCAGCACTGTTTTCGTGACGCATCAGGACAATAGCAAACTCCGATGGGTTCTTTCTCAACGAGTCGCGTAGCGTGACAAGTGCCTCTTTCATGGAAAGACGCGTTTGCCATGTTCCATGAAAAATAACCAACGACGGATTGCCAACGGAGTCTATATGCACGGCAGGGCGCAAGTCAAACGCCCTAATTCCCGACTTCCATTGGTTACCCAAACTTACATCTTGAGTGAGCGCAAATTGTTTGCCTGTCCTCTCGTCTTTTTCAACAAATCCATTCCCCGTACAAGCATCGTGTGTCCCAGGAATAGACAGCTCGTAAAGAAACACATGATCATTGATAGCGGCTAACCAATTCTCGGCAAACGCTGTCGTGGCAGTACTCAGTAAGAGCCATAGACAGCTCATAAAATATTTGTTCATGGGGCGAAACGTATGATTAAAGGAAGAGTCATTAGAAACTACGTAACCATGCTTGCAGGTCCAAACGCATTTCTACGTGATATCTATACCTACTATCAAATCCATATCCATGCCCTCCAGAGGGATAAACGTGCAACGAGGCAGGTACATCGTGGCGATATAGTTCAAAATAATAGTTCACACCATTTGCTGGTTGCACCACATTGTCATCGTCTGACAAAGCAATAAAGGCTCTGGGCGTGACACGTGTTACCTGTATGTCGTTGCTATATTCACGCTCCTCACGTTTGCTTGGCTTACGTCCCAACAAATTGTCATGCGACTCTTTGTGGGTAAAATCAGGCATCATCGTAATGACAGGATAAAACAAAATCTGGAAGTTGGGCTTGGCATCTCCTCTGCTATGTGTTGCAATGGTAGAAGCCAAATGACCTCCTGCCGACGACCCCATGATGCCTACGTCGTTTCTGTTGATGTGCCACGACTGCGCATGCTGCCTTACCAGTCTCATGGCTTGTTCGGCATCGCTGATAGGTGCTTGTGCTACGCCATTGGGTAGTCGATATTTCAGCACAATTGCCGCAATCCCCAGGTCATTGAAGAATGGTGCCCATGCAGTACCTTCGTTTTCCATGGAAAGTTTGGCATAGGCTCCGCCGGGGCAAATCACGATGGCACGCCCCGTAGCACGCTTGGCATCTGGTAGATATACGCGCATCTTCGCCGTATCGGTATCCACACCAGTGGAATGGGGGACACGTCCGTTCCAGATGTTCATTTCTAAAACACGCTGTGCAGATGTGTTGATGGTGAGCGACAAGAAGAGAAAAATGGATAAAAGTTTGCTTAGCTTCATGAGTGATTTTATTTTGAGCGTATGGAATGAGTGCACACAACGGCAGGGGTTTGCAGGTCTTGTTAGCCTGAGTTCTATTTAGTTAAAATGGTACATCGCCCCTTGCTCTTCTCCAGAGAAAGTGGTACTCATCTTTGAGAGAAGTCTTGTGTCCACCTTTTGCAAAGATAATACGCATTCAGTTGACCTGCAAACAAAATTTCATCTTTTCACATATAAAAACGATTTGCAACAAAAAAGCAAACTTGTGTGGATTCGCTGCTCGAGTGAGATGTATGAGGAGATATTAAACTTTAATGATTTGTTGGTGAAGGCATCCGTTGCTATTTGTCTTATTATTTTACCAAAAAACGACCATCTAAAATCTTCAAAATAGAAAAATTTAATAGGCAAACGACATGCAAAAATGCACTGATTTGAACAAAATAAACGTCTTTTCTGGCTGAAACATGGACTTAGCGGTCTTGGAAACACTCTTTAGAGGTGTTATTCACATGCTTCAACGGCATTAAAGCATGCAAATAGCGAGCTTATCTCAATGCTTCAGTCGCCAAAAAGTGGTAAAAACACGAATGAAAAGAGACGACATAAGTATAACACATTCAATAACAACAAGTTAAGAAAGTCGCTCAAAATTCGCGTATTTGCGACCAACTTTGCCCTTGGTGGATTACACGCGAGTTATGAGAGGCACTTTGTAAAGAAAATTCAGCATTTATTTTCCTTTCATACAGCATACCAATCCTATATTACAAACGCTGTTTTGTTGGTGCCTTTCGGTGGAAAAATAGCTGTCGTTCACGAAAGAGCCGTGCCCAAAAGACTGAAAAAACATCTGATTGCTTGGGTGTGCCGTCATTTTTATTTAATTTTGCAGCCTATGGTATTGAATTATATTTGGGTAGCATTTTTCATCATTGCTTTTGTTATTGCTTTGTTGAAAATGATTTTCATGGGCGACATGGAAGTCTTTCCCGCTATGATGAACTCTACCTTTGACTCATCGAAAACCGCTTTCGAGATTTCTTTGGGCTTAACTGGAGTGTTGTCATTGTGGCTTGGCATCATGAAGATAGGCGAGAAAGGTGGAGTGATTGCTGTCTTGTCACGCATACTTTCACCTGTGTTTACCAAACTCTTTCCCGACATCCCTAAGGGACATCCTGTTACGGGAAGTATTTTTATGAATATAGCCGCTAACATGTTAGGGCTTGATAATGCAGCCACGCCGTTAGGACTCAAAGCCATGGAACAGTTGCAGACACTCAATCCCAAGAAGGACACAGCTACCAATCCCATGATTATGTTTTTGGTTCTGAACACCTCAGGACTGACATTGATACCTGTGAGTATCTTGGTGTATCGGGCGCAACTTGGAGCAGCACAGCCCACAGATATCTTTATCCCTATCTTGTTAGCCACCTTCTTTTCTACTCTGGCAGGTATTGTTATCACCTCTCTTTATCAAAGAATCAATCTTCTCAATAAGGTAATGGTTGGTGTCTTAGGAGGTATGAGCGTACTCGTGGCTCTCATCATTTGGAGTTTTGGACAGATGAGTAAGGACACCATGAACGTGGTGAGCACCAGTGTAGCCAACATTCTGCTCATGACGATTATTGTGCTGTTTATTCTTGCCGGCTTGCGCAAGAGAGTGAATGTGTACGATGCTTTTATCGAAGGAGCCAAGGAGGGTTTTACAACAGCTGTACGAATCATTCCTTATTTGGTAGCTATTCTTGTGGGTGTTGGTGTGTTTCGTGCCTCAGGTGCTATGAACCTCTTGGTAGAAGGCATTGAGTGGTGTGTGGCATCTGTTGGGGGCGATACCGAATTTGTAGGAGCACTCCCTACAGCATTGATGAAACCGCTTTCAGGTAGTGGGGCACGTGGAATGATGGTGGATGCCATGACGACATACGGTGCAGACTCTTTTGTAGGACGTTTAAGTTGTATCTTTCAGGGGTCTACCGATACAACGTTTTACATCTTGGCAGTGTATTTCGGTAGTGTAAATATCCGTTATTCTCGTCATGCTGTGGTGTGTGGATTGCTGGCAGATTTTGCAGGAGTCATTGCGGCAATAGCCATTGCGTATATGTTTTTTTAGTAGACAAGTTGACGAGTAGACAAGTTGACAAGTTGATGAGTTATTTAGTTTTTATGTTTTTGAGTTAAAAGTTTATAGAGAAATGAATTACATAGATTATCAATATTTCCCCATCGGCACAGAAGAAACAGCGGAATTGTCAACTTCTGAACTTGTCAACTAACCAACTAATAGACTTGTCAACTCGTCAACTTGTCAACTCGTTAACTAATAACAAAACACCATGTCAAATCTAAAGTCATTAGTAAAGGATACAGCCATTTATGGACTGAGTAGTATTGTAGGACGATTTCTCAACTACTTGCTCACACCACTCTATACCATAAAATTGGCATCTGCGAGTGGAGAATACGGCATCATGACAAATATGTATGCCATTACAGCCTTAATCCTCGTCATATTGACGTTTGGATTGGAGACCACCTTTTTTAGGTTTGCCAACAAGTCGGGGGAAAATGCGAATCGTGTGTATTCCTCTACGCTTATTACCGTGGGGGCAGGAGCTTTGGGTTTCTTCTTGTTAGTACTTTTGTTCCTTTCACCCATTGCCTCGTTCATGGGTTATGCCCATCATCCGTCCTACATTTGGGTGATGGCGCTCACGGTGGCTATCGACTCGTTCTTGTGCATTCCATTCGATTACCTTCGTTTTAAGAGTCGTCCTATCAAGTTTGCATCGATCAAAGTATTCATTATTGTTCTGAATATTTCGCTCAACTTGGTGTACTATCTGTTGTTTCCAGCCCTGTATGCTTCTCATCCTGAATTGATGTCTCATATTTATCTGCCTTCGGTAGGAGTGGGTTATGCTTTTTATATCAATTTAGCTTGTTCGGCACTCACCATACCTTTGCTCTGGAAAGAGTTAACCAGTGTGCCTTATCATTTTGATGCAGCCCTCATGCGGCGCATGCTTTCGTACAGTTGGCCAATCTTAGTGTTAGGCTTGGCAGGTATATTGAATCAAACAGCTGATAAAATTTTATTCCCCCATATTTATAAGGGAGACGACAGTTTGATGCAACTGGGTATTTACGGAGCAGCCAGTAAGATAGCCATGATTATGGCGATGATTACGCAGGCTTTCCGATTTGCTTACGAACCCTTTGTGTTTGGCAAGTCTGAAGAGCAGGACAATCGAGCTACCTATGCCAAGGCAATGAAGTATTTCATTATCTTTACACTTCTTGCTTTTTTGGTGGTTGTAGGTTATTTGGACGTGTTGCGTTATCTGATAGGAAAAGATTATTGGGCAGGATTGCAAGTGGTACCTATTGTCATGGCAGCCGAAATGATGATGGGCGTCTACTTTAATTTGTCCTTTTGGTATAAGCTGATTGACAAAACGATATGGGGAGCTTATTTCTCTGGCATTGGATGTGCGGTATTGATAGCGATAAATGTTATTTTTGTTCCTTGCTATGGCTATATCGCTTGTGCATGGGCTGGCTTTACTGGTTATGGTGTAGCCATGATCTTGTCGTATGTGGTGGGACAACGCAAATACCCAATCAACTATCCAATGAAGAGTATTTTTAAGTATGTGGCCTTAGCAGTGGTATGTTTTGCCGCCATGACGGTCTTCAACCAAATGCTCCCCAGCGCAGCAGCATTGGGGGTAAACACCTTATTAATATTGTTGTTCGTCTCGTATATTGTCAAGATGGACTTCCCATTATACCAGTTGCCCGTTATTGGAAAATATTTTAAGAAATCAACTAAATAAAAAGAATGAAGAAATCAACATTACTCCTTGCCGGACTTCTTGCTGCCAACGTAGCAAGTGCCGATGAAGGCATGTGGACACTTTACAATTTACCGCAAGCAGTGTATGAGCAAATGCAAGCAGAAGGATTCCAAATGCCTTATAATGACTTGTATTTTAGTGACCATGCTATCAAGAATACCGTTGTCAACTTTTCTGGATACTGCTCTGGTGTAGTTGTGTCGCCCAATGGTTTGGTATTTACTAATCATCATTGTGGATTTGAAGGTATTCGCAGTCACTCCACTGTAGAACACGATTATATGAAAAATGGATTCTATGCCAAGTCATACGAAGAGGAGTTGCCAAATAAGGATATGTTTGTAAGTTTTATGATTGAGCAGAAAGACATTACCGACAGGCTGAGAAAGTTAGACTTTGACAATCTCACCACCGAGCGACAGAACGCAATACGCGACTCGATACAGAACGCCATGAGCGACTCCATCAAACGCATTGACAAGACACTGCACATAGGGATTGACGCCTTCTACGAGGGCAACACCTACTATGCCACCACTTATCGGCAGTTCAACGACTTGCGACTGGTATTTGCTGTGCCCAAGTCAATGGGCAAATTCGGCGGCGAAACCGATAACTGGATGTGGCCACGACAAACTTGTGACTTCTCTGTTTTCCGTATTTATGCTGATAAAAAGACGAATGGTCCAGCCGAATATTCTAAAGATAATGTACCTTATCGACCCAAATATTGGGCACCTGTTAGTTTGCAAGGATATAAAGATGGGGACTATTCTATGACGATTGGTTATCCTGGGTCTACCAATCGTTATCTCTCATCCTATGGAATTCGTGAGCGTAGAGATGCATTGAACACACCTCGAGCACAGGTGAGAGGTGTAAAGCAAGCCATTATGACTCGTCATATGCGGGCAGATGAGGGTGTGCGTATCAAGTATGATTCGAAGTTTGCGCAGAGTGCTAATTACTGGAAGAACTCCATCGGTATGAACAAGTGCATCGACTCCATCGGCATTATCAACCAAAAGCAGCAATACGAGCAGAAAATACGCCAATGGCAACAGGAAACAGGGTATCTGAAGGGCAAGCTCGACTTTGATACCATGGCTCGACTCTACAACCAACGCCTTGATGTCATGAAGGCTTTTATGTTCTTCCGGGAGACATTCGGCCGCACCAACGAGTTCACCAACCGTGCCATGCAGTTGAACAATAAGGAAATACACGGTCCCAAAAACAACCCCAAGAAGCAGTACATCCTCTTCAAGGACAACAGTGACGAGTGGGATGCTGCCTTGGATAAGGACGTATTTGCCGCACTCTTGAAGAATTATCAAGACAAAGTAGAAGCGAAGTATTTGCCAAAATTCTATCAAACCATTGCTAAAAAGTTTGGTGGAGACTGCAAACGCTATGTAGAGTATCTGTATAAAAAGTCGTTCTTAATGAAGAGCGGCAAGCGAATCTACACCATCAAGAAAAGCTACCAGCGTGACCCAGGTGTTGTGTACAGTCTTGATTTGCTTGAAATCATGGGGCAACTTTCTGCTGATAAGTCTCAGTACGAAGACAGTATTGCCCTACAAGAGAAGTATCTGTGTGCTGCCAAGCTGCGCATGGAGGAGGATATGCCGCATTATTCGGATGCTAACTTTACCATGCGGTTGAGTTATGGACAGGTTGGAGGCTTCTTGTTAGGCGGTAAACCTTCGGGTTATTATACTACAGCTGAAAGCATGGTGGAGAAAATGAATCGTGCCAATGAGGTGTATGAGTATCAGGCAGAACCTGTGATGCAAGAAATATTGAGTGCTGACAATTTTGGGAAATATCAAGACAAGAACACGGGTAAGATGCAATTATGTTTCCTCACCAACAATGATATCACTGGTGGTAACAGCGGAAGTCCTATGTTTGATGGAAAGGGGCGGCTCATCGGACTGGCTTTCGACGGCAATTGGGACAGTCTTTCGAGCGACATCAACTTCGATACTCGCTTAGCTCGCTGCATCGGAGTGGACATCCGTTATGTGCTTTTGATGATGGATCGGTGGGGACATGCGGATCGTTTGCTCAAAGAAATCAACGCTCAGTAAAGCTATGGTTGCGCAATAGCTTGTATCTCTGTGCTTTGTCATGAACGATTTGACAGTCGCTTGTATTCAAAAAAAGGTGCATCATACTAGAAAAAATTCTCGATATTTGTAACACAATCAGTGTTTTCTACGTCTGATAGATTAGAACACCTCAATGATAGTGTGTCTTTGAAATCGTATAATATAAAAAGTTAAAAATTAAAACGTATGAAAAAAGTGATGATGATGGCAGTGTTGGCACTCATGGCCATGTCTGTTCAAGCTCAAATGTCGGTAGACGGTTTGATGAAAAAGTACAAAAAATTGCCCAAGGCAGAATATGTACATGTGCCGAAAGCGATGATAACTCTTGCCAAAGCGATAAAGACTGGCGACGCCGATGACTATACGAAATACCTCAAGAACATTGACAGTATCAAAATCTTGGATATGGAGGATTGCTCAAATGCTGTCAAACAACAATTTCTTAAGGATGCCAATCAACTGAAAACAGCAGGGTATGAGGTGTTGATGACGGCAAAAGAAGCAAAAGAGCAAACCGTTATCTTGACAAAGAGAAACAAAACGGGAATTAAAGAGCTTGTCGTCGTGGATTCGGATGATGACGATGCGACATTAATTCAAATCTTGGGGAATATCAAGAATTCAGAAATACAAAAGATAGTCGCTAAGAAAAAGGAAAAATAGTCAGCTTCCAACTCACTCAACCTCACAAGCTGTATGGATGCCTCACAGTTTAAGCAGTGTTTCTTGCCATGCCATGAGCAATTGTTTCGCATGGCATGGCGACTCACTGGAAACATGCAAGCTGCCGAAGACTTAGTGCAAGAGACCTTTCTTAAATTGTGGATGAAGCGTGATGAGTTAGCTACCATCGACTCGTACGAGGGTTTTAGCGTCACCATCTTAAAGCATTTGTTTTATGATGAGCAGCGGAAACATCGCTTGCAAGCAATCCCTCAAACATTGGAGCAATTGCAAATACCACATCCTGATGATATGGCAGGAGCGTTTGAGGAGGAAGACAGCGAACGTTTCATCATAAAGTTGATACGTCAATTGCCTAAGAAACAGCAGCAAGTAATGCTGCTTAGGGATGTGGAGGGACTTGACTATCAGGAGATAGAGAAGCTGACAGGACAGAAGACGGTGCATATTAGAGTGCTATTGAGTAGGGCACGAAAACAAATAAGACAACAACTAAAGGAGATGATGCAAAATGGAAAGTAATGAACTTAAAAAACTCGTGGAACGTTTCTATGAAGGACAAACCACCGAGCAAGAAGAACAATTGCTGCAACATTATTTCCTTGACGGTGATGTGTCGCCCGAATGGGCAGTAGAACAGCAGTTGTTTAAGCAGCTGTATCAAGCGGACGTTCCTGTTCCTGAATATCTTGAACGACAATTGTCGCAGCAAATAGACGGTTGGAACAAGATAGAAAAGCTGTCCGAACGAAAAGCACGAACGTTCACTTTACGTTGGATAGTTGGCGTAGCTGCTGGCTTGTTGCTCCTTTTCTCGGTGGGCTTGTTGGTTCACTTCCAACAAAAAGAGGATGAAATAGCAGCACAACGAGAAATAGTGAACAATCCTCAAGATGCGTATGCCGAGACAGAAAAGGCACTTCTAAAGTTTTCTAATACTATAAATAAAGGATTAAAACAAGTCGAAAATGAAACAAGATAGCAACTCTCTGATGCCATTAAAACGCATCCTGCTTGTTCTTATTCTGACAATGAGCAGCATGTATAGCGTAGCACAAGACCAATTGTTTAAACAGTTTGATGATGCCAAGGGGGTGAGTACCGTTTATATTTCGCCCACAATGTTCAGGTTAATGCCCAAGTTGGAGTTTGGGGATAAGGATATTACGAAGATTGCCTCTAAACTAACCAAACTACAAGTGTTAGAATGTGAACGTCCGTCGTTGATACCCACCATCAAGAAGCAAGCCACCAACTACTATAAGACCAATAAATACGAGGTAGTGATGAAGATTAAGGATAAAGATGAACGCACCACTATTTATCTTAAATCGTATGGAAAGAACAGCAATGAGTTCATTTTGGTGAACGAAGAGCCAAAAGAAATTACGATTATACAGCTCGTGGGGCATATCACTTTAAGCGAAATTAAAAACATTGCCAAGTAAGCTGTAATGGTATCAATGAGCATTCGTCTCTCCCGTGATATGTTTTGATACATATAGAAAATGAATGGAATTTGTTGAAAAAACACAAATAATAGGAGTTTTGTTCGTTTGTTCCCTATTATTTTTTTATCTTTGCGTGGTTTTGTAACTGTATGCGACCAACCTCATTAGTTCTGATTGCCGTCATGAGGCAATTGATTCTTTATATCATTTAGCGCATTAAGTTACAATAGAAGAGGATTTTTTAGATGTTAGACAAAACAATAAAGTTTTTTATTTTTTTTAGATGAACGTAATTACGAAAACAGTTCAATTGCCTGATGGCAGAACCATCAGCATTGAAACCGGGAAAGTTGCAAAACAGGCCGATGGCTCAGCGGTAGTTCGCTTGGGTAACACGGTGCTCCTCGCAACTGTTTGTGCAGCAAAGGATGCAGTTCCCGGAACAGATTTTATGCCTTTGCAAGTTGATTATCGCGAGCAGTATAGTGCCGCAGGTCGTTTCCCTGGTGGATTCACCAAGCGTGAAGGCAAGCCAAGTGACAATGAGATATTGACATCTCGATTAGTGGATCGTGCACTTCGTCCATTATTCCCCTCCAATTATCACGCAGAAGTGTATGTACAAATCATGCTCCTTTCTGCCGATGGCGTAGATCAGCCCGATGCTTTGGCAGGGTTGGCAGCGTCAGCAGCCATGGCATGTTCAGATATTCCTTTCGATTTCTATATCAGTGAAGTTCGTGTAGCACGCATCAACGGTGAATATGTGGTGAACCCAACATTTGAACAGATGAAGAGTGCCGATATGGATTTGATGGTAGGTGCCACCAAAGACAATATCATGATGGTGGAAGGTGAAATGGATGAAGTGTCTGAGCTTGACCTTATTGAAGCTTTGAAAGCGGCACATGAGGCTATTAAACCGATGTGTACCGTGCAAGAGGAACTGAATAAGGAATTGGGTAAAGATGTGAAGCGCGAGTACGACCATGAGGTGAACGACGAAGATTTGCGTCAGCAAATGAATGACGAGTTGTACCAGCCAGCCTATGATGTTACTAAGCAGGCTCTGCCCAAGCAGGAACGTCACGATGCTTTCGATAAGATTATAGCCGACTTCCTTGAAAAATATGATGCAGCACATGCAGATTTGACGGAAGAAGAGTTGGAAGAGAAGCATGCGGAGGCTACACGCTATTATGATGACGTGTTGAAAAATGCGATGCGTCGTTGTATTTTGGACGAAGGAAAGCGTTTGGATGGGCGCAAGACTGATGAGATTCGCCCGATATGGTGCGAAGTGAGTCCGCTGCCCATGCCTCACGGAAGTGCTATCTTCACTCGTGGAGAAACACAATCGTTATCAACTTGTACGTTAGGAACCAAGCTTGATGAGAAAATGGTAGACGATGTCTTGGACAAGAGTTACCAGCGTTTCTTGTTACACTATAACTTCCCACCATTCTCTACTGGTGAGGCGAAGGCTCAACGTGGTGTTGGACGCCGCGAAATAGGTCATGGACACTTGGCATGGCGAGGATTGAAGGGACAAATTCCTGAAGACTTCCCTTACACGGTGCGCTTGGTGAGCCAGATTTTAGAGAGCAATGGCTCTTCTTCTATGGCGACTGTTTGTGCAGGTACATTGGCGTTGATGGATGCAGGTGTTCCTATGAAGAAACCCGTCAGCGGTATTGCGATGGGCTTGATTAAGAACCCAGGCGAAGACAAATATGCCATTTTAAGTGATATCCTTGGAGACGAGGACCACTTGGGGGACATGGACTTTAAGACAACTGGAACAAGAGATGGCTTGACAGCTACGCAGATGGATATCAAGTGCGACGGTCTGAGCTTCGAAATCTTAGAAAAAGCATTGATGCAAGCAAAGGCTGGTCGTGAACACATCCTTGGCAAGATGCTCGAAACCATGCCTGAACCACGTCCAGAAATGAAACCTCAGGTGCCACGCATCGAAGCTTTTGAGATTCCTAAGGAGTTTATTGGTGCTGTTATTGGTCCTGGTGGTAAGATTATCCAGCAGATGCAAGAAGATACCGGTGCCACGATTACCATTGATGAGTTGGATGGCGTGGGAAAAATCCAAGTGAGTGCACCTAATAAAGAAGCCATTGATTCGGCGATTGCTAAGATTAAAGGCATTGTTGCCATTCCAGAGGTAGGAGAAGTTTACGAAGGAACCGTTCGCTCTATCATGCCTTATGGTTGCTTTGTAGAGATACTTCCCGGCAAAGACGGTTTGTTGCACATCTCTGAAATTGACTGGAAGCGTCTTGAAACTGTTGAAGAAGCAGGCATCCATGAAGGTGACAAGATTAAGGTGAAATTGTTGGAGATTGATCCGAAGACAGGTAAATACAAACTTTCTCGTAAGGTATTGTTAGAAAAGCCCGAAGGATATGTAGAGCGTGAACGTCGCCCACGTCCTGAACGTCGAAACAATATGAACAACGATCATCGCCCACGACGTGATGATGACAATGGCTATCATCACCGAAATAATGGTGGATATGGCGATCGCCCACAGCGTCGATTTGAACATCATGACGATAATGTAGATTCTGTTGACAATACATCTAACGATTTTTAATAGAAAAACAATACTTCATCAAGCACATCATATATGAATATTGGTGTACTTGACGAAATGATAAAAACTAAAAATAGTAAGTAGCATCATGTTACTTACTATTTTTTTTGAGTACTATATTTAGTTCATCAATAGCTCTTTTTACTGAAGTTACCCCTTGTATGGTCAGTGTTATACAGTCTTTCACTTTTTAGAGAATTATTTGAGGCGCACGACTCTTTCGTGGAAGAGCGATATTTGAGCCGCAAAAACCACCCACCAAATAGTGTGTGTAGGGTTGGAGATACGCTGTTTTGGAAGATGATAAATGCTGAATTTTCTTTACAAAGTGCCTCTTATAACTCGCGTGTAAACCACCAACAGCAAAGTTGGTCGCAAATACGCGAAATATGAGCAACTTTCATAACCGATTGTTATTGAGCGTGTTATATTAAAGTTGTCTCTTTTTATTCCAATTTTTACCACTTTTTGGCGATTGAAGCATTGAGATAAGCCTGCTATTTGCATGCTTTAATGCTGCTGAAGTATGTGAATAACACCTCTAATACATGTTTTCAAGACCGTTAAGTCCATGTTTCAGCTTGAAAAGACATCTTTTTTGGTAAAATCAGCCCATTTTTGCATGCCGTTTGCCTATTAAAATTTTCTATTTTGAAGATTTTAGATGGTCGTTTTTTGGTAAAATAAAAGGACAAAAACAGCAAATGTCTTTATTACGAATGATAAGCTTACTAAGTTGGGAAATCGTAGTCATGTGATGGCAGGGACGTACAAGTTATATTTTCCTTTCCTTTATGTTAGTCGGTATTCAGTCGTTTGTCACTGTATGTACGCATAAACAATAAAGCGATTACTTAATGCGTTCGTTTCGCAAGAATTCTTCAAAGCTGTCCTGATAGCCGTTGAAAATATTGATGTCAACATCGCTCTTGATGCCTTTTACTCTCCCGTCAGGACTTAGCTGCCACATCACCAAGTGAACGTTAGGTTTGTATTCGCCATAGCGCGCTATCCAAACGTTGTAGTTTTTCATGAGGTCTGGTGCTTCGGGCAGGTATTTATTGACAAATGTCTGACTGATATACAAAATAGGTTTTACGCCTACATGCTTTTCCACTAATTGTAACCATGCTCTCACCTCGTTAAACATCGCTTTTACTCCGCCCATCTTGGCGATTTGACTGGGATAAGGCTCCACATCAAGGACTGGAGGGAAGTCTCCCTTTTCAAAGAGGGTGTTACGCAAAAAGTACTTGGCTTGTGCCTTGCCACTGGTCAGGGTGGAGAAGAAGTGATAAGCACCACAGTGGATTCCGTTTCTTTTGGCAGCCCGATAGTCGCCCTTATAATATCTGTTTCGTATCGTTGTACCTTCTGTTGTCTTGATGTAGCAGAAGGAAATGGGATAGCTCACAGTGCCACGGATGTGTTTCTTGCTAATTGTCCCCAAGTGAGTGATGCGGAGTTGCTTCCAATAGATAGGGTAATGTTTTTTGCCTATTTCGTGTTGGTGGCGTGAAATGTCGATGCCATAGATGCGTTGCCCTGTATAAACCAGTCGCTCTCCAAGATAGCGATCCGCTTTCCATTCGCCTAAACGCAGCTTTTTAGGCGATGAGGCGAAGCCAAATCCGCTACGTTCGCCTTGCACCCAATAGCCATGGTAATAAGTTTCATCGGTAGATGTGTAGCTGCCAGCACCATCGGGTTGTCCTTTTTGATTGAGTTGCCCCGTGTACACGCCATTAGAATCGGTACGAGTTCCATGGATTAAGGTGTTTGCTTTCCATAAGCCAACGATTCGTTGGCCGCAGCTATCGTAACTGACGCCTTTGCCTTCTCGTTTGCCTTCGACCCAATGCCCTGCATACACGATACGACCATGATAGCGCATTTCACCATAACCCTCATATTTTCCTTTGACCAGCGTGCCACGGTAAGTATAGCCACGCTGCTGTGAAACAACTTGTACATCGGGGTGTATTCTGCTGCATGACATGCAGAGAGAAAGGACGAAAAACGTTACGAATGTGGGAAGCGATGAATGTAAGTAGAATTTCATGGCTTTCCCTCCTTGCTGAATAAGTCGAGTAATTGTGTTCGGTCAATGACGTGTTTTCCTTGTGTGATGCCAATCAAACGCCCACAAGAACTAAAAACTGGAGAACCAGCACCTGCCAGCACAGTTGGTAAATCGTGTTGGCGGTCGTGAAGAACGGTTGAAAGGATGCAGCAATGCGCTTTTTCTGTTGCCAATTCTGGAATGCCGAGTCCACCATAACCTACCGCCAGTGCATCTCCGTTGCTTTTCGCCTTCCACGGCATGATAGATAAAGGAACTGCACCTGTTGGTGTTGTTTGCGTTGTTGTTTGCAGTAGCACTGTTTGCTGTTTCGCTGAAGCGTTGATTTCTACCATGTAGACATGCTGGCGTTCGCCTTTTCTGTTGTTGTAGTGAGCGATATAGCTCGTTTTGTGGAAGATGCGAATTTGCTTGTTTGTCTGAATCGAATCAAGAATGTTTGATAGCGCTTTTGCATGTGCTGCCCTATTTTTTATTTCGTCGGTGTATCCTGCCACCGTATTATATCCTTCGTCATGCACATTATGTATGCGGAGATAGTAATTGAGTTCTTTCAGTCGAGACTGCAAGCGGCGTATTCTCTGCTGGTTTCTCGCTTGTTCTTTTCTTATCAGCGTACACGCATCAATGCCGACAGCTTTGTTGACATTGGTTTTGATAGTGACCAATCTACCATGACACGATGGAATTACGGCATATCGGTTGAGCCAAACTCCCGTAGAGTAGGTCGTTAGGGTGGAAGAATCTCGATGAACAGAAAGGCGATTCAGGCTCGAATCGGATGAGATGTCTGCAAAAAACAAAACTTTTTTGCCATTGCATACAATTTCGTACCATGACTTACTTTCAATGACAGCCACTGCACGTTTCATTTGTTGTCCAGAGGAGGGCCAACAAGTCCATGTCACCCACGTAATGACGAATAATAGTGCGATGACCAAAGCTATCAGCTTCAAGCGGCTGATGTTGCGAAGTTTCTGTTTCATGCACTGCAAAGTTACCCTAAAAAGCAGATAGTGCAAAAAGATACTTGCCTTATTTTTATTTCTTTCGTATAAAAATAGTGGCACACAACAGGACTACACTTGATGATAAAGCGACTGAATGTAAACGATGCTGTATTTATGTTCGCCCCAGTAAATAAAATGACATGGTGAGATGAATATCTATCTATCACACGAAGCGCATCTGCAATTAGGCAATGAAATGTTGAATTTTGCTCTTTTTTATCATTTTTCAACGATAGAATCTTCTATTTTTCAATAATTTATGGTATATTTGTAATAAAGACTTCTGATATAACATTTTAAGGAAGACTTTTCTTCTAAAGAAAAAAATCAAATATGAAAATGAAAACGAGTAGAACTTTTTTGGATGCCATTGCGCATCGTCGTAGTTATTATGCGTTAAAAAATGAGTCGCCAATCTCTGATGACGCCATCCGTGAGATAGTTGAGTGTACTATCAAGCATGTTCCTTCACCCTTTAATAGTCAGAGTACTCGGTTGGTAGTGCTATTGGGTGAGCATCACCAAAAGGTGTGGGAACTTACAAAAGATGTATTGAGAGAGCGAATCGCTCCCGATAAGTTTGCGCAAACAGAGCAAAAGATTAACGCTTCATTCCAAAGCGGATACGGCACGATTTTGTATTATGAAGACCAATCGGTAGTGCGTGGATTGCAAGAAAGGTTCCCCTCGTATGCCGACAATTTCCCCATTTGGTCCGAACAAACGAATGGTATACATCAGCTAACCTTGTGGACAGCACTCGAAGATGCTGGTTTTGGTGCTTCAATTCAACATTATAACCCGTTGATAGACGAGGTGGTAGCGAAAGAGTTTCAGATACATCCTGATTGGAAGTTGCGCGCTCAAATGCCATTTGGTGTCCCAGCAGCAGAGCCGCAAGAGAAAACTTTTGAACCTCTTGACAAGCGACTTCGCTTCTTGAAGTAGCAGTAATAAATTGATTATCAATTACCAAAATTGTTCTGACCATTTCAGTCTCGAACAATTTTGGTTTCTTCAAGTGGACTTCTTCCCGTCTGTTGCTTCTTCGCTTAGTGCTTATTTTGTGTTCCTTTGTTCGTTACACTTTTAGCACCCGATAGAATTTGGTTATATTCTTCTTTATTTTTCAGCAGTCGTATGGCTTCTTTTGTTTGTTTGTCGTACTTTAAGCCGTTCTGAATGGCTCCGCCTTGAAAGTAATAAGCCGTTAGAATGTCAGCCGATATGATTTGTTTCAGTTCATTTTTGTTCAATTCCAAATCTTTTGCAACATCATGAGTCAGTTTCTTTTTGAGTGCTGCAAATTCTGGTTTGGCATCTTCATAGTATCCTTCAAACTTAGCTATCTTTTCCAATTCCTTTAACATCTTCTCGGTTCCTGGGTCATAAGTAAACTTATTTTTGAGAACCTGCTGCTTAAATTCGTTGAATTCAGCATCTGTTAATTCGAATTGATTTGCGGGTGCAATCGTCTTGTGTTTGGCAATATAGTCAATCACGTAGTTGAACATCGTTTCTGTACTATCGCCATGTTGCAAATATGCCGAAATATTGGCAATGGTGTCGGGCTTGATTTCTACATCTGGCATAATGCCTCCACCGTCTCTCACCTCACGACCATTTTTGGTATAAAATACCCTTGTCAGTGAATCGGGAAGTTGAGTATTAAGAGTTTTCCCCTTCTTGTGTTTGTAGTTAATGGCTTGAATACATCGACCACTTGGTATATAATAATGTGCGGTGGTCACTTTCATGTTGCCATTGTAAGGAACTTGCACCGTCATCTGTACCAAACCTTTGCCGAATGTGCGAGTTCCTACAATGACAGCTCGATCTAAATCTTGCAAACTGCCACTGGTAATCTCACTGGAACTCGCTGTCATGTTGTTTACCAAGACAACCAAAGGCATGATTGTATCTACAGGTTCCATGCGTGTCTTAAAGGCATGGTTTGCACGTTTCAGCTTTCCTTTGTTGGTAACGATGGTGACATCTTTCGGTACAAAGATGTTCACCAGGTCAACAGCTTCTTGTTCAGAGCCGCCACCATTGCCACGCAAGTCGAGTATCATGCCTTTTGCGCCTTGCTTTTTCAGGTCAATGAGGGCTTTACGCACCTCTTTGGCGCAATCTTCGTAATACTGGAAAAGATTGATGTATCCAATGTCCGAGGTTAGCATGCCATAAAAAGGAATGACAGGCATTTGGATAGAGCGGCGTTTTACTTTGAACGTCATTATCTTTCCTGTGGAAGGTCGCTTTATCTTTAATAGGAAAGTAGAACCGGGCTCGCCTCGAAGATGTTCACTCACATACTTCGTATCTTTACCAACCATGGTAGAATCGTCAATCTGAAGGATGATATCCCCCTTTTTTAGACCCACTTCGGCTGCTGGCATCTGTGCATAAGGCTCGTCGATAACAGCATTTTTGAGTTGCAGATGATAGCGTATCAAGGCTCCTATGCCGCCATATTTCCCGGAGATAAAACGTTTAAGCTCCTGTGTCTCACTCGCTGGATAATACTCTGTATACGGATCTAAACGATTCAGTATCCCCTTGATGCCATCACCAATGACTTCATTGGCATCAAGCGTATCAACATACATCAAGTCCAAATTCTTATAAACTGTATTGAAGATTTCTAAATTTTTCGCAGTTTCAAAGAGGTGATTTTTGTCTTCCTGCCCATAAGTAAGCGTGGGCAGTATGACTACCAATAAGAGAGATGTCAATAATTTTTTCATTCTACATGATTTTATGATGAGCAAAGATAATATTTTAACCTAATAATGAGGCTTGGATTCACAAAAATTTGCCCATTTTAAGGTACAACGATTATTTTTTTTCAAAAAAGTTTGCAAGTTTCAAAAAAACGTTCTACCTTTGCATCCGCAATCGAGAATACGAATTGTACAAAATGCTTCAATAGCTCAGTTGGTTAGAGCACCTGACTGTTAATCAGGGGGTCGTTGGTTCAAGCCCATCTTGAAGCGCACAGAGCGGAAGTCCTATCAACGGGGTTTCCGCTCTTTTCTTGATAAGAAAATATGTTGGCTATGGGTGCTCATTTATATGGCGTAATGCTGTTGATGCATGTGAATAACACCGCTAATGAGTGTTTCCAAGACCGTTAAGTCCATGTTTCAACTTGAAAAGTTATCTATTTTGACAAAATCAGCCCATTTTTGTATGTCGTTTGCCTATTGAATTTTTCTATTTTGAAGATTTTTGATGGTCGTTTTTTGGTAAAATGATAGGACAAAAACAACGAGTGCCTTTACCAAAAATGAGACGAAGTAAAAGCGTTGAGAGATGTTATCTACTTTCTATTGATTGCTGTCCGCTAAAACTTACTTGAGCATAAAAAAAGTTTTAGCTGACAGCAATCATTTTTATCTGTTAGTACGTAATGATGCCCAACCAGCGCAATACGTCGTTAAGGTTGGCCACAATCATTAACAACAACAAGATGGCGATGCCAACATATTCAGCACGTACCATGAACGTTTCACTCGGTTTACGACGAGTGATCATCTCATAGAGCAAGAAAAGTACGTGACCACCGTCCAAGGCTGGTATTGGCAAGATGTTCATGAATGCCAAAATGATGCTAAGGAAGGCCGTCATGAGCCAAAACATGTGCCAATCCCATACAGGAGGGAACAGACTTCCAATAGCTCCGAAGCCACCTAACGACTTAGCACCATCGGCGGTGAACACATACTTCATATCACCAACATAGCCTGCCAAGACATTCCATCCATATTTTGCACCCGCTGGAAAGCTCTCAAAGAAACCATATTCCTTTTTGGTAGGCGTATAATAAGAATACAAATTGGTCATACCCACGCCTAACATCAGACTGGAGTCCAACAATACCTGAGCCGTATCTACCTTAGAAGTAGCAGGATTCATAAAGGCAATGCTTGCTGTACGAATTTTCAGACTATCCGCATGGGTCTTTGCCGCCATGAGTTCATCGCTCAACACGCCCACCTCTTCTTGGTAAGCATTCCAAGAATCGATAGGTTTGCCGTTGATACCCACCAAACGGTCACCTTTCTGAATGCCAGCCTTAGCTGCTGCACCAGAAGGCATAACGCTGTCTACATCTGCCAATATGTAGGGTGTTACAAAGCGTGGGGTGCTCTTCAACATCCCCAAAAGGTTCAAATCGCCAGGCAGGTTAATGCTCATCGGTTTGCCATTGCGAATGATGTCTACTCGTTTGGCGGTGGACAAGTCGCGATACACATCCGCATTAAAGTCCCTGAATGCGCCTTGGTCTGTCCCCACAAGGATGTCATGATCTTGAAATCCATACGACTTGGCTTCTTGATTGAAACGCATTCCCATGTTCATATCTTTGACCATGACATACGATTCGCCCCAATAAAACAGCACCATGGAATAGATAAAAAGCGCCAAGAGAAAGTTGACAGTCACTCCACCAATCATGATGAGCAGCCGTTGCCATGCTGGTTTAGAACGAAACTCCCAATCTTGAGCTGGTTGCTTCATTTGCTCTGTGTCAAAGCTTTCGTCAATCATTCCTGAAATCTTGCAATAGCCACCCAACGGAAGCCATCCCATACCATAAGTAGTATCGCTAGTTTTGGGTTTGAAACTAAAGAGATTTCCTTTCCATTTACCAATGCTGACATCAAAAAATACGAAGAACTTTTCGACTCTTACTCCAAAGAGTTTCGCAAAAAACATATGTCCCCCTTCGTGCAAGAGAACCAATAAAGAGATAGCCAGTACAAACTGAAGCAATCTGATTAAAAATATTTCCATTTTATCTTAAGTTTTTTTTAGTTTTTTGGTTGTTAAGTTTTTGAGTTCTTCTGCCATAAAGCATACTACTCGAAAACAACTAAATCATCAACTGTCAGCGCATGAACTTATCAACTCATGAACTCACTAACGTCTTAACTCGTGAACCATCTCTTCCGCTACGCGACGTGTCTCTGCATCGGTATCCACATAAATTTGATATTGGGAAGATTTGTCATAAGACACTCGCTGCATCGTCTTCTCAATGATATTGCCCATGTCCAAGAACGAGCATTTTCCATGGCGGAAAGCCTCGTTCACCACCTCGTTGGCAGCATTGAGTACACAAGGCATATTGCCCCCTTGGCGCATGGCCTCATATGCCAATGCCAAACACTTGAATTTTCCCATATCGGGTTCAAAAAACTCCAAGGGCTGCTTAAACATGTCTAAACGCTGCCCATGAAGTGGCAAACGCTCTGGAAAAGAAAAAGCATACTGTATGGGCAAGCGCATATCAGGAACCCCTAACTGTGCCTTTATGCCGCCATCGGCAAACTGCACGGCACTATGGACAATGCTTTGAGGATGCACGAGTACTTGTATTTTCTCAACTGGAACACCAAAGAGCCACTTCGCTTCAATTACCTCAAAGCCCTTGTTCATCATTGAAGCCGAATCTATGGTTATCTTCGCCCCCATTTCCCAAGTAGGATGTTTCAAGGCATCGGCAGCTGTTACATGCTGCATCTGTTCCAAGGTGTAGGTTCGGAAAGGACCGCCACTGGCTGTAAGGAGTATCTTTTCTATTTCGTTATCACTTTCTCCAACGAGTGATTGAAAGATAGCACTGTGCTCAGAATCGACAGGTAGAATAGGTACATGATGTTGCTGAGCCAACTTGCAAATCAGTTCACCTGCAACAACAAGCGTCTCTTTATTGGCTAAGCAGATTTTTTTTCGAGCTTGTATGGCATGAATCGTGGGCGAAAGACCTGCAAATCCGACCATAGCTGTTAATACCATATCAATAGGAGTGGCTGACACGATTTCATCAAGCGCAGCTTTACCAGCATAAATCTTAATGTCTGGGCAATCATTTAACAGTTGACAGAGGGGTTCATAATGCGCTTCGTTGGCAATAACGACAGCAGCTGGGCGAAACTTGCGTGCCTGTTCAGCCAATTCCTTAAAACGATTATTAGCCGTAAGGCAATAAACTTCATATAAGTCGGCATGCTGTTCAATCACATCCAACGCCTGTGTTCCGATGCTCCCCGTAGAGCCTAATATGCAGATTTGCTTTTTCATGAGTTGTATTTCCTCCTATCTTTTTTGGCTTATGAGCTTATAAATCTAATAAACCTTCTGGCAACGTGATGAATATTTGACGCTTCTCTCCGTCGATGTCCGTAATGAGTTCTTCATTAGCTGGTATCAATTTACCATCTTCCAGCTCGAACAAAATATTAAGCGTCGTATTATCAATTGATTGAATCACTCCTATTTGATGCCCTGTCGTAGCGTCAATGAGTGAAAAACCCAAGAGCTGCGTCCACGACCTGCATGCACCGTCTTGATGTGCAACCGAACGTGGGAAGAATACTTCACTCCCTGTCAGTTCACGAGCTTGTACTTCTGTATCAATATCGCAAAACTTTATGTAAGCCGTTACATCGTTACGGAAGCGATATTCTTCAAAGAAAAAAGGCACCAAAATGCCATCTACCTCTAATATAAGGTAGTCAGCATCCGTACGATCAAACACATCGTCCTCAAAATGAAAAGACAATTCGCCTTTTACCCCATGGGGCTTTCCTATTTGTCCAATACGGTAAACATCCTCTTTCTTAATCATCTACTCGTTTTATATGTGCCCCTAAAGCATTCAGGCGCATTTCAATATTCTCATACCCACGGTCTATCTGGGCTATATTTTCTATTCTACTTGTGCCGTTAGCACTCAATGCAGCAATCAGTAAGGCAATACCAGCCCGGATGTCTGGACTACTCATGCGTCCTGCACGCAGTCTTATCTTCCTGTCATGCCCTACGACAACTGCACGATGTGGGTCGCAAAGGATGATTTGCGCCCTCATATCGATGAGTTTATCCACAAAGAAGAGTCTACTTTCAAACATTTTTTGATGAAAGAGTACGCTCCCCCGTGCTTGGGTGGCAACAACTAAAAGGACTGACAGCAAGTCAGGAGTAAGTCCTGGCCATGGAGCATCGCTCAATGTCATGATGGTGCCGTCTATAAACGAATCTATTTGGTAATGGGGTTGGTGCGGAATCACGATGTCGTCATCTTCAACTTGTATTTTTATCCCCAGTCGACGGAAAGAGTCCAAGATAATGCCAAGGTTTTTTACGGAAGCATCTTTGATTCTTACTCCGCTACCTACCATGGCAGCCATGCCAATAAACGAGCCTACCTCTATCATGTCGGGCAATACTGTGTGTTCTGCTCCGTGCAGAGATGAAACGCCCTCAATCGTCAAAAGATTTGAGGCAATGCCACTAATCTTTGCTCCCATATCATTCAACAAACGACACAACTGCTGAATATAAGGCTCACAGGCTGCATTGTAAATAGTAGTAGTACCCTTAGCCAAAACAGCTGTCATAATAATATTGGCAGTACCTGTGACGGAAGCCTCATCCAAAAGCATGTATGTTCCATGTAGATGCTCTGCTTCAATATGGTAGATGTTACGAGACTCTTCGTGCTTAAAGCTTGCACCTAACTTCTTAAAACCCAAGAAGTGTGTGTCCAAACGGCGACGTCCAATCTTGTCTCCCCCTGGCTTTGCGATAGTTGCCCTACCTAAACGGCCTAACAGAGGACCTATCATCAACACCGAACCTCGCAAAGAAGAGCACTTCTGAACAAACTCGTCGCTATCCAAATAAGCCAAATCAATGGCATCGGCTTGAAAGATATATTCATTTTTATGAACACGAGTTACTTTGACGCCTACTTGCTGCAACAGGCGAATGAGATTGTTCACATCAAGAATGTCCGGAATATTCTTTATTCTAACAGGTGCTGACGTAAGGAGCGTTGCACAAATCACTTGCAAAGCTTCATTTTTGGCACCTTGGGGTTGAATCGTACCACTCAGTCTATGACCGCCTTCAATGACAAATGCCTCCATAGACTTATCGCTTCTTTCGTTTTTTATCTATATCTCGCATATCGATGCGATCGAATTTGAATTGATTAAGGTCGAGTACGATTTTCCCATCTGTAAACCTTTCCAAATCAAAAGCCACTTTCTCATCATCCGAAGAGCCATGCCCCCACTGCACCAAGTCACGCTTCATCTGGTTAGCAGTGATACGAGTCAGTTCGTCACGTTCTTCCCCAGGCTCCATGTTCTTCAGTTTTTCAAACATTTCAAACATCATGTTGCCATAATGTCGCACAGGGATACGGTTCATGGGATACTGCACAGGCTCTGCTTTCGTATAAATCTTAGCTGCTTGAGATACATCGAAAGGATAATCGATGTCCAATTCAAAATTGCTCATAATAGCCAAATGGTCCCACAACTTGCGTAGGTATTCCTCGCTCTCCTTGTTTTGTGGGAACATACGAGCCATTGTCGAGACAATGGTCTCGGCACAATGCTGCCGCTCTTGTCTGTCGGTAATGGTCAACGCATAATCAACCATGTTTTGTACCTCACGGCCATATTCTGGCAAGATGAGTTTCTCACGTTGGGTATTATAATCTAATCCTTCAATATCCATAGCTTCTTTTTTTTCAATAGACCGTAACTTACCGAATCAACAAGGCAACGTTAAAGCAATTTCTTAGGGGTTTTGGCAACAAAATCCTTCAAATAAAACGGAACAAAGTAGGCTACATCCTCAAATTGTTCATTCATCATCCGCTTCTCTGCCAAAGGGAACATGTTTTTTGCCAAAGGCTCTACATTCTTGATGAGATGAGCGTTGGGGTGATTGATTACCTCGATACACTTTTCTGCACCATTCCCAAAGAAATAAACAGGACGTTCGTCGAGATACGACTTATATGTATCCGCATCAACTACATCCGCTTGAATGGGACGAACCTCATTTAATGCTCTGTCAAACAATTGTGCATATACTTCCATGCGACGAGCATCCAACATCGGACACAACAGCGCATTCTCTTCTTGAATCTGTTCACGAAGCAAGACAGGCACACACAAGAGATGGAGCGTTGGTACTGATAACAATTTTACGGAGCGTCCGTAACAAATTCCTTTTGCCATGGACACACCAATTCGAAGACCTGTATAAGACCCCGGACCACAACTCACAGCTACGGCATCTAACGGAATTAAATGACTATCTATGAACGACAAGGCCTCATCTACAAATACACCAAGCTTGACAGCATGATTGGGACCGCTACTATCTTCTTTCTCAAAAATACATGTTCCATCCTGACTTACAGCCACAGAACATACATCTGTACTCGTCTCTATGCTTAAAATACACGACATACGTCTATCTATATAATCCTAAATTAAAATGCAAATTTACGCTTTTTTCCTGCAAAATGATTACTTTTGCATAAATTTAACGTGTTGAAGCTATGATACAATCGATGACGGGTTACGGAAAAGCAATCGTAACCTACAAAGAAAAAAAAATAAATGTTGAAATTAAATCCCTTAACAGTAAGTCGCTTGACCTCTCTACTCGTATCGCACCGCTGTATCGAGAAAAGGAGATGGAGATTAGACAGCAAGTATCAAGTGCGCTGGAACGGGGGAAAATAGACTTTTCTATTTGGATAGAGAAGGATATTGCTAACGAAGTAAACCCGATTAACTCGGATATTGTTGCGCATTATTACCAACAGATAAAACAAATAGCAAAGACAACAGGCATTCCAGAGCCCTTGGATTGGTTTCAAACGATTGTCAGATTGCCCGACATCACATTGAAAACAGAAATTGAAGTACTGCAGGACGAAGAGTGGGATATGGCAAGACAGGCAATAGAGGACGCACTTCAGAATTTAATTAGCTTCCGTCAACAGGAAGGTGCGGCTCTACAAAACAAGTTCAATGAGAAGATTGATAACATTGCGCGACTACTTCAAGAGATTGAACCTTATGAGAAGATGCGCGTAGAAAAGATTAGAACCCGAATTGTAGATGGTCTCGAACAGATCCCAAATGCCGAATACGACAAGAATCGCTTGGAGCAAGAACTCATTTATTACATCGAAAAACTCGACATCAGTGAGGAGAAACAACGCCTTGCCAATCACTTGAAATATTTTCGTGATACCATGAACGAAACTGCTCCCAACGGCAAGAAGCTCGGATTCATTGCTCAAGAGATGGGACGTGAAATCAATACTACTGGTTCAAAAAGCAATTTGGCTGAAATGCAGAACATTGTAGTGCAGATGAAAGATGAGCTGGAACAGATTAAAGAGCAGGTGCTCAACGCTCTGTAAGCCAAGAAGGGGAGCCTCCCCCAACCCCTCCAAAGGAGGGGAGGTATAAGCTGGGGAGGATAGAGCGATTAGGATTTATAAAAATGACTCACACACAGGAGAGCTGTACCATTTGTACTTTGGGATTAAGGGAAAGGGTATCTTCCTGAACTCTATTCACTGCGCTGATGACTGTTGATAAAGAACATGGGGAAAAACAGGCAAGAAAGATATAAATACGAGACGGCAGATGCTTCTTTATACAAGGTTTTGCAAGAGCGGGCACTGCAACATCGAAACTATCCAACGCAAGCCGAAGCTGTGCTTTGGGAATACTTAAGGGGAAATCGTTTGGGAGCAAAATTCAGAAGACAGCATCTGATTGGTCAATATATTCCCGACTTTGTATGCCTTTCCAAACAGTTGATTATTGAGGTGGATGGGGGTTATCACTTCATTGGCGACCAAATCATCTCTGACGAGCAGCGAACAGCATATCTCGAGTCTTTTGGTTATCATGTTATACGATTCACAAACGAAGAGGTGTTGGCTGACACGCAAAACGTACTTCAGAAAATAAGACAAATCATGAATCATCTAAACGAACAAAACAAACAGCAGACCGTACAAAATACCACGTCCACTGATAAAACTCCCCTCCTTGGGAGGGGCGGGGGGAGGCCCCAATCTCGCCTCATCATCTTCTCTGCTCCCTCTGGAAGTGGAAAGAGTACCATCGTGAACTGGCTCATGCAAGAACATCCAGAACTAAAGTTGGCATTCTCTATCTCGTGTACCAGTCGCCAACCAAGAGGTACAGAGCGAGATGGTGTGGAATACTTCTTTGTCAGTCCACAAGAGTTTCGCAAACGTATTGACAACGACGAATTCTTGGAATACGAAGAGGTATATGAAGATCGCTTTTATGGAACGTTGAAAACGCAAGTGGACAACCAGTTGAAAGCGGGTCAGAACGTTGTTTTTGATGTAGATGTTAAAGGTGGCATAAACATCAAACGATTTTATGGCGACAGGGCATTGAGCATCTTTATCCAACCGCCTTCTATCGACGAACTGCGGAGACGTTTAGAGAGCCGTGCCACCGATGCGCCACAAGTGATAGAAGATCGCTTAAATAAGGCGGCTTACGAACTGACCTTCGCATCGCAGTTTGACAAAGTGGTGGTGAATGACGACTTGGACAAAGCAAAGACTGAAACACTGCAAATCATTCAAGAATTTCTAAGACATTGAAATCTATCGGCATTTTTGGCGGTTCTTTCAACCCCATTCATAATGGACACATCCAGTTGGCAAAGCACATTCTTAGGCTTTCTGCCTTGGATGAGATATGGTTCATGGTGTCTCCTCAAAATCCCTTGAAGCCACAAGGCAGCTTGCTCGATGACCATTTGCGCTTGAAAATGGCACAGGTTGCATTACAAGACGAACCAAGACTCATTGCTAAAGATGACGAATTCCGACTCTCTAAACCGTCATATACCTGGCATACGCTGCAATGTTTGTCGAATGAGCATCCTGACACCTCGTTTACACTCATTATCGGTGCTGACAACTGGCACGTGTTCAATCAGTGGGCACACTATCAAGAAATCCTGCAAAAATACGAAATCATTATCTATCCACGCCAGCACACCGCCATTGACACAGCGTCATTGCCCTCAAATGTTCATTTGGTAGATACGCCCCTATACAACATCAGTAGTACGGAAGTGCGCCAACGCATCCAGCAAGGCAAGTCGGTAGACCTGTTGATACCCTCTGCTATCGTGCCACTTGCCACTCGGTATTATCCACATCCGTGAGCGTATGTAGGGTTGGCAATGCTCTTCATAGAAGAATTATAAATGCTGAATTTTCTTTACAAAGAGCCTCTCATAACTCGCGTGAAAACAACCAAGGGCAAAGTTGGTCGCAAATACGCGAATTTTGAGAAAGTTTCATAACTCGTTATGATTAAACTTATTACGCTTAAGTCTTCTTTTTTCTTTCCTATTTTTACCACTTTTTGGCGACTGAAGCATTGAGATAAGCCTGCTATTTGCATGCTTTAATGCTGTTGTTGCATGTGAATAACACCTCTAAAGAGTGTTTCCAAGACCGTAAAGTCAATGTTTCAGCTTGAAAAGACGCTTATTTTGTTCAAATCAGCGCATTTTTGCATGTCGTTTGCCTATTGATTTTTTCTATTTTGAAGATTTTAGATGGTCGTTTTTTGGTAAAATAATAAGACAGAAACAACAAATTCTTTTGCCAAAAATGAGATGAAAAAAACGACGCTGCACCTTCACAAAAGTGGCATTGTTGTGATAACAAATGACAAAAAATGAAGCGAATGAAAACAAGCAGTGCGATTCATTTCATTCATTAGTATTGTTGTTGAAACAATAGAACAAAGATTGTTTTCATCATCAACAACCTTTCTCTTCTATGAAAGAGCCGCGACCTTATTCACATTCGCTTCATTGATCGACAAGTTTATTTCAACTTAAAAGTGATGGGAAGATTGTATATAACCCGCACAGGCTTGCCTTTTTCATATCCAGGCTTCCACTTCTTTTGCAACTTTGCCACTCTGAGGGCTTCCGCATCTAACGATGGGTCAATAGATCTGACAATCTTATAGTCTGACAGCGATCCATCTTTTTCTACAACAAAACTCACGATGACGCGCCCTTCTATTTTCTTTTTCTGCGCTTCTACGGGATATTTCACGTTTGTTGCCAAAAAGTCCCTTAAAGCTGGTATGCCCCCTTCGTACTTGGGCATCACTGATGGTACTGTATACACTTTATCGGCATTATCTTTTGCTCTACCACCTTTCTTCTGTGTTTTGACAGGTGTCCGTTTCTTTTTGGGTTGCTGTGGTAGCGTGTACCGCAAAACTTTTACGGCATCTTTCTTCACAATAGTGGGTTGTTCACTGATAGAGCGTGCAATACTCTCTATGTTGCTCGCTGCGAGGAGTGCGGCTACGAGCGGAAGGAAAAACAAGTATTTAACCTTTCCTACGGGTTTTGTTCTGCGTTTGTTCATCATCTTGATTCTTTTTTTTAATGGTAAAACATTGAAATTATTTGAAATTGTAGCTACATTCTTTTGATACGACAATCCTAAGAGGTGGTACTGGTAGGTTTTAGAGTTGATTCCATTTGTCACCACTCGATGATCTGCCAAATATTCTATGTTCATTCTCACCTCTCGTCTCAACAACCATGCAAAAGGATTCATCCAACACGCAATGGTAAAGAGTTCGGAACAAATGACATCTATCGAATGCCATTGTCTGGCATGTGTCTGCTCGTGCACCAATATTTCGTGCAGTTGAACAGGCGTTTGTGCATCGGGATTTACAAATATCCATTGGAAAAAGGAGAATGGACTGCCTTTGCCCTTGATGACATGTACCTTGCAACCGTCAATCTCGCGCGTCTTGGTGCGGATAATCATGGCCACAATCATGCCTACTTGCACAAACATCCGAAGCAAGAGTACCGCTGCCACACCTATATATATCCATTGCGCCACGTTCATCCAAGACAACTCGGTCTTCTCTGCTCCGACAGTGAGCTCAGGAAGCACTACTTGTCGGTACGTTAATGCCATTCCTTGAGAGGTTTCAGCGGTCATGAGCCAATCGATTGTTGGCATCAATGGAACCAAGAAGGCGATGGCATAAATGCCTAACAAAAGACCTCTTCTCCAACCAAAGAACGTGTCTTTGGCACAAAACATCTGATAAAAGCCATACAACAGTATGAGGGCTATGTTTACTTTGACAAGATAGATAAGCATAATCTGAGACCTCTGCAAAACCTTACCCCATTCTCTATCATTCTTGTTTTTGAGCACTATTGGCTCACCTGCAGTCTATATTTTTGATTTTTATGCTGTATAT
>QWCP01000077.1_pt1 | contig 51571 bp, 43 predicted proteins | sample 1972561 | NCBI WGS metagenome assembly QWCP01 (sample SAMN09866705, study PRJNA288562) | Human vaginal metagenome isolate pre4_vaginal, whole genome shotgun... | isolation source: vagina | host: Homo sapiens | place: USA: California
CTACAAGGACCTGGAGCCGAACAAGGAAGTTACCGGCTCCGGCTGGGGCGACAAGGCTGAGGCAGAGAAGATCCTCGAAGAGGCTAAGGCTCGCTTCAAATAATTCGCACTTCTAAGGGACGTTTCGATCAAATAGAGGCCAAAATCCGGGGGTTTGAGAGGCCTTAGTTGATCGAAACGTCCTTTTTCTTTGTCACCGCGACAACTCCTCATTCGTGACGTACGATTCGATCAAATAGGGGGCCGAAAACAGCGGTTTCTGGGGGGCTTATTTGCTAGAAACGTACTCATCGGGGGCACATGAAAATTTTCGAGGGACGCGCGGGCACTCGCCGTGCGGCTAATGGCCAGGCAATCAAGATTTGTCGCGGTCTGTATTTATCTGCGGTGCCAACGCCGCGCGAGCTCGCTGAAGTCGTCTCGCGGCATTGGCCAGACTCAGCTCTGGATGGCTACTCCGCCGCCCAGCAGTATCTTGGCCAAGAACTGACTTTTCCGCTTCACTTCCTGCGCGCAGGAACGATGGCACCGAGCACGTACTTCCGGAGCCGACGGGCGCGGCCCAAAGCGCTGGGCAGCATGAATGGGGTAAACGTGTGTAGCCCGCTGCAATGCGTTGAGGCGATGGAGCACGAGGATGCCGTGGCCTTCATCGAGGCCTTCTTCGCTGGGCCGCATGGGCGCTCGCGCATCGAGACGGAACAGCTGGACTTTCGCCGCCTGCCCAAGCACACGCGTGAGGTGTTGGAAAAGGCCATCGTCGGGGCGGATAGCAAGCCGGAGCGCGACCTCACCCGGGGTCTCGATCCCCACGTCAAAGTCCGCAACAACGTGCGGATTGGCCCCTACCGCTGGGACTTGCTCCTAGAGGAACACAAGGTGGCCATCGAGGTGGACGGATACGCCTACCACAAAGGCGAGAACCGGCAGCGTTTCGAGATCGACCGCCAGAAGCTTAACGACGCCATCCAGCGCGGCTACCGGCCCCTCCACTTCACCGCCGCCACAATTGAGCACCACCTCGACGTCGCGGTTCACCAGGTTCTCGCGGTCATCAAAGGGCGAGGCGAGCTCGTTCCTCCGCCGTGGAAGTGGCATCATTACTGGCGGTGGGAAGGCGAGCGTTGGGCAGGCTAGCGTTGCAGCTGTTCAGCCGCAACGTGCCGACAACGAACTGGGCTGACTAACGCTGCGGCTTACTAACACTGCAGCTAACTAACTGCAGTGGGACGCGAGCCAGCCGTCGAGCTCCGATTCCGGGGAATCGGGGGCGATCGGGTCCTCGGCGAATTCCTCGCCCGTGCGGGCCTTGTCCTTGGCCGTGGTGAGCATGAGTGAGCGTCCGTCCGGGTAGTCAATGACCGTGTTGGCGGAGGCGTAGCCGGCCGTCGGTTCGCCGAAGGTGCGCACGTTGTCTAGGCCGCGGAAGGCTAGGAGGGTGGCTTCGGCGGAGGAAGCGGTGTCACCGTCGGTCAGCACGGCTACCGGAATGTCGAGCTTGCCACCGGACGTGGTGGTGGGGGTGCCACCGCCGGTGACAGAGTTGCCGTCAATGACAACGTCCGTGGTCCCCATGCGGCTGACAAAGGAGAGCGCGGTGCCGTCCGGCAGCAGCGGGCTGAGCCCCGCGTACATCGGGCCCATGTCACCACCGTCATTGCCGCGTAGATCGACCACTGCGGCACAGGCCTCTGGGTGGGCGGTCAGACCCTGCGCCAAAGTATCGGCGTAGGTTTGGCCGTCATCGTGGCGGCCGATGGACGGGACGGTGGCGCGCAGGACACCGTCGTCGTAGTTGACGACGGGGGCGGTCTTCTCAATCTCCTTCTCCGACTCCGTACTAAAGACCTTGGAATGCTTACCGCCGGCGGCGTCGATGGCGGCATCGAGGAGCCCCGCGTTGGTCGGATCCTCCTCAAAGGCCTCACGGGCGCGCTGGAATTTATCGCTGTCGCCGTAGATGCCGTTAAGCGCCGCGGTATCCACCATCGCGGTGTTGATGCGCTTTTCGCTGGCGTTGAAGAGGAATACGGGTTTGCCCGCAAACGCCCCGCCATAGGAGGGGCCGAAGAAGTACACGGCCGCGACCACGGCGATGAGAGCAACGACGAACAGGCCACCGAAGATTTTCAGTACCGTTTTCATTCTTTTCGCCGTCCCGTGCGCAACACGTAACCGCGGAGAGGCTCCACAATCACGATGGCAAGGAGCGTAACCAGCCAGCCCACTGCCAAGAAGCCGAAGGCCATGAGCAGGCGGGCGAGTACATTGACGTCGCTTGACTCGACGCTGGAGAAGAACATCAGCGAGGCAATCCCGCCGCCAAAGAGGAAGCCGAAGAAACTCAATCCCACGACGGGCCCCATGACCGCAAGCGCGCCGGACCGGAACTGGAAGCCACGCGGCACGCCCATGAGATCCAGGGAGCGGATGAGCTCCTTGTCTTCAAAGATTCCGGAGACCTGTCCCAGGATGATGGACATGGTGGTCAGCGTGAAGCCAAAGATGAGGGTTAACACGACACCGGTGGAGATGTCTTTGAACACCACGTTCGTTCCGGGGTCTTCCTTGAGCGACAGAGCCAGGGCATCGGAGCCCAAGGGCGCGGTAACGAGGAATCCCGCCAAGTAACCGAAGAAGCCGATGGCAGCACTCCGCCTCCACGCGGGGCGCGCATTACCCGCCACGCGCTGGCAGGCCACGAAGTGCGCGGTACCCGGGAAGAGGGACAAGATGTGCGCGCCGAGCTGCAGGATGAAGGGAGCGATGAGGTTGATGCTCATCAGCATGCCGAACATAACCACGATGACCATAGCGGTGGGCGGGCCCGCCTTGCCGAAGAGGAAAGCCCCGCCGACCGCCACGATGACAAGGAAGACGATGGCGCGCCACCAGCGGTAAGCCGCGGGCATCTGACGCTTAGCCACGCCCAGCGGGCTCACCCGCACCCGGCGCATGCCGACGAGTGCTGCGCCGATGGCCAGCAGGAAAAGTACGCCGGCCACGGCCAGATAACCCCACCAGGGCAGCAGAATCTCAGGCAAAGAAATGGAGCGCATCTGGAAGTCCAGCTGGGTGAAGACCGGCGCGATGAGCTGGCTGATCAGCCCGCCGAGCACGATGCCAATGATGGCTTGCAGGCCCGTCTCCACGATGGCCATGCGCTCCACCTGGCGGGAGCTCAATCCCAACAGGCGCAGGGTGGCCAGGCGCTGCTCCCTGCCTGAGGCGCCGAGGACAGCGGCTTGGGCTGTGAGGTTAAACAGCGCCGGAAGAATGAAGGCGCAGGCCAACAGGGCCAGAGCAAACCACGAATACAGGAAGAACTCAATCTCGTTGCCGAAGGGCTCCTTGAGAGCCGGGGCGGCGTCCTCGACGTGCTGGGCGCGCTCCCAGAACATCCAGGTGCCACCCGCAACGAGGAAGGCAATGGCGGAACCAATGGTCAGGCTCACAATCGCCAGCACCGAGACAATTCCAGTACCGGAGCGCGCGCGTATCGATTCGCGCTGCAGGTCAAAGACCAAGGTTGCGGTGTTCATCGAATCACCCCAAGGCGGCGGTCGTCGTGGATGATGCCATCGCGAATCTCCACGCGGCGCTGCATCCAGTCGGCCACCTTCGGGTCGTGCGTGACCATGACCAGGCTGGCCCCGGATTGGCGCACAATGGTGGTGAGCATCTGCATCACCTCATGACCGGTGGACTGGTCCAGGGCACCGGTGGGCTCATCGGCGAAGACCACGCCCGGATTCGCCACCAGCGCACGCGCGATGGTCACGCGCTGCGCTTGACCACCGGAAACCTGCGCCGGGCGGCGGTCCGCCAAATCGCCCAGGCCCAGTTGGTCCAGCAGCTCCATCGCCCGCTTCCGGGCCGCATGCCGCCCCATGCCGTTGAGCATGCCCGGCAGCGCCACGTTGTCGACGTTGCTCAGCTCCGGCAGGAGCTGGCCGTCTTGGAAGACGAAGCCGAAGTTGCGGAGACGAGTGCGGGAACGGGGGGCGTCGCCAAGCGCGGAGAGCTCCTCCTCCCCATAGCGCACGCTGCCGTGCGTGGGGGTGAGCACGCCGGACATGCAGTGCAACAGGGTGGACTTGCCGGAACCGGACGGGCCCATCACGGCCACGAGCTCGCCCGGCGCGATGTCGAGGGAGATTCCGGCGAGCACCGGGCCGCCGCCGAAATCCTTGGTGATGTCTGTCAGGGAAAGTGTTTTTGCCATGTCTCTCATTCCACCGTGCCGGGCCCGCGGAAAGAACAGCCCTAGCGTTGCTCTTTAAGGTAGTGCCAGCACTACCCCTCGCGCGGCCACCGCCCGATATGCTTAGCACCGTGTTCCGAAGAAAACCCCAACCCACCAGCCACGAACAGCAACAGGCGCGGCAGATTGCGCAGCTCACGGCCTCGCGTCGCGCCATCGCGGATGCCTATGAGGTGGAGCGCGCCCGCATCGAGCGCGACCTGCACGACGGCGCGCAGCAATACCTCGTGGCCGCGAGCATGAAGCTGGGCGAGGCTCTTCTCGACGCCCCCTCCCCCCTCTCCGAGCTCCTCACCGCCGCCAAGCAGGACGTGGACCGTGGCCTCAATTCCCTGCGCACCACGGTGCATGGCATCCACCCCCAGGTCCTGCAGGATCACGGTTTGGTGGCCGCGCTTGCCGACGCCGCCTCCTCCCACGGACCCCACGTCAGCGTCTTCGCTCCCCACCCGCTTCCTGAGCTCTCCGCCTCGGTGCTGGCCTGCGGCTACTTCTTCGGCACGGAGGCTCTGACCAACGCGGCGAAGTACGCACCGGGTGCACCAGTTTCTGTTTTAGTGACCGCGGATGCCTCCTTAAAGATCACCGTGGTGGATGAGGGCCCCGGCGGTGCGCAGGTTGTACCCGGCCACGGCCTAGCGGGCATGGCCGAGCGCCTCGCTGCCTTCGGCGGGGAAATGACGCTGTCCTCCCCACCCGGCGGTCCGACCCGGGTGGCAGGCTCAATTCCCCTTCTTCTCAATCGCGGACAGTCAGGAGTTCAAGCATGAGTTTGAGAATCGTCGTGGCGGATGACTCCGCCATTCTGCGCGAAGGCCTCGCCGGCCTATTGGAACGCCGCGGGCATTTAATTGTGGGCCAGGCGGACTCCGCCCCGGAGCTTGAGGCCGTGATGGATAAGCTGCGTGATGAGCTTCCGGACATCGTCATCACGGACGTGCGCATGCCACCAGGCATGGGCGATGATGGCTTGAAAGCCGCCGTGAACTTGAGAAATGCATACCCGGGCTTACCCGTCATGGTGCTCTCCCAGTATGTAGCGCCCGCATATGCGGTGGAGCTCTTCGACTCCCCCGATGCCGGCACAGGCTACCTGTTGAAGGACCGCGTCTCCGAGGTGCGGGACTTCCTCTCCAGCCTGGACGTGGTGGCTCAGGGCGGCACCGTCATCGATCCCACCGTGGCGCAGGCGTTAATGAGCTCCGGGCGCAGCGGTCTGGGCGAGCTCACTCCACGCGAGCGCGAGGTTCTCGAATTAATGTCCCGCGGCAAGTCCAACAAGGACATCGCCGCCGAGCTCGTCCTGTCTTCCGCCGCGGTGGCCAAGCACGTTTCCAATATCTTCACCAAGCTGCGGCTGGACCCCAGCGAGGACAACCGCCGCGTGAAAGCCATTCTGGAATACCTCTCAGCACACCGCTAAAGCCCGCGCCCGCCCACCGTCCCACACGAGCGCCCTGACAGAGACCGTCCACAGGATCCCAAGGAAACTGTGACGCAAGACGCATAAGCTTGTCCGTGCCCTTACCCAACCCACTCTGGAAGGACCCCGCTTAATGGACGTGCAGCTCAACATCGTGCGCTTTAACCGAGAAAAGATTGCTGACCATGACTATTTTCTGGAGTTAATTCAGACGGAAGGGCTGGACTCCTTCCGGAAGCCGGATCCAGAAATGGAAGAAGCATCGGCCGCACTCTCCAAACTCTTCGGACAGGACGTGCCCGCGCATTCGGCCGTCACGGTCACGATGGATTCGAGCAATTTAGAACTCCAAGAAAAGCTAGCTTTGCTGGCGTATTACCACGGCTTGGTGGTCTTCATTGGAACCACGGACATCCTCTTTAATGCGACTGGAATCCCCACGAGCAGCAATGGCCTTTCCTCAATCAGGAACTGCATGGGAACTATGTGGCGACAGGTCAGCAGACCTATGCTTGATCGCGCCTTTGAGGACGCCCTGCGCCTGCCGGTGTCCGAACAGACGTGGATTCAGGTAGCCAACTATGGCTCGGAAGAACGAAGCTACGGCCTCGAAATATCCATGCACCTGCGCGCAAGCGGGCAGTTCGAACTGATATGGTCCAGCCTCCCTCCAGAGGCCACTGAACCGGTATTCCGCACGCTCACTGTCGATACTTATGAAGAAGCACGAGAGATTCTGCTTTCTTTCAGCGATCACAACCCGTTGATCGAAGAACTTGCGTGGGAACCGTTGCCTCAACGTGAATCTAAGCCAATCCTGGATGCTTCAGTCCGCCACGAAACACCCTGGCGCCGGCTGGACGCAGTGAAGGAGCTCCCCGCAGGCGTGATGGTCCACCTACACAAATGGCCAACGTTTTCCCTGGCCTACGGCCGCAATGCTCAAGGACAGTGGACCGCGAAGGTTTACGATAACCTCGGCACCGACAATGTGCAGACCTTCGACATCGCAGACGAAGTCATCGCAGTGGCGGAGCACTATTTGGACGGCAACGGCGAGATGATTTCCACGGTCTTCCCGGACTCTTCATCTTCGGATCCGGCACCGTACACCACGGTCACCGCAATGGAGCTTCCGGAGCGCGAGGAGCAGTGGACAGAAGCATCAGTATGCATGATGCACCGCATCCGTGCTGACCATAATGGCGAGCCCAGCCCTCGGATGCAGAAATATATTGAGAGGATTAACTCAAAGCTCGGAAGCGAAATCCTCCTCGCCGAGGAGCACGTGGAGGCACAAGCACTCACTCGGCTGCTCATCCCTGCCGACGTCAGGTCGGTCACGATAGAGAGGCTTACTCATCTGGCGCAGGATCATGGCATTTCGCTTGTTGTCGATGATTCCCTGGCACTGTACAACCCGTCGGGCAAGCCGCTTCCGGGGGCTGAGAGCTGCCAGTTGAAGCTACTCGCGGATAAGTTGTATGTGAACACCTGGGAGGTGGCTACATCCTCCTCCGTACTCGAAGCGGGGCTTCGCCTCTTCACAGGATGGAGGCTTGAGGTTCGATCCGGGAGTCAGGTGGACTTCCAAGAGCGTTATACCTTGGAAACAACCTATACAGGCGACAACGTTTCGCTTGACCTTGCCACCCCCGACGGGAACCTACACGAAATCCCATCCATCCCACTGCCCCTTGCTCTGGATTTGATGGTTGAATTCACCTACTCCCCGGCGCAGTTGGTGGACAAAGTGAATTGGCAAGATCAGAAGTCGTCCTCAGATATCCCTGAGGAAGAGCGCTTCATGGTCAACGCCACGGTCTTCGGCTCAGCTGCGTATCTTTTCAACGATGACCTTCTCGAGGCAGTTCGCCAGGACGGCTTCCCCGAAGTGGGAGCGTGGGTAGCGGCCTTTGACCGAATAGTCCCGGGCGACTACTGCCAGGTCGACCGCGTGCAACCCTCAGAAACAGGAGCGGCACGCTACCTCGTCGAATGGGGCCACAACAACGGTGAGGAAGAAAACTTCCAGATGCTCCTTGAGGACATCGACGAAGCCTTGTCCCTCCTTGAACGGTTTGTGAACGGGGACCGCGCAGAGTTTGAAGCCCTTCCCTGGACGCGGCGAGTGGAGTAACAGCACTAGGCCCTATACCTGACTAGGGTATGGGGCATGAGAAACGTAACGCCACAGGAAGTACCTGAGAACGCCCAGCTTATCGACGTCCGCGAGGACCACGAGTGGAACACCGAGCACGCCCAGAGCGCCACGCACATCCCGATGGGCGAACTAGTTGATCGCATCGACGAGATTGACCCGGACCAAGACATCTACGTCATCTGCCACCTAGGCGGGCGCAGCATGCAGGTCTGCCAGTACTTGGAGCACACCAAGGGCTGGGACGTCATCAACGTCGAGGGTGGAACGGATGGTTGGAAGGCCCAAGGCTGCCCTATGGTTTACCCAAACCACTAGTGGTACCATTTGCGGTACCATACAGGTGTGGTTTCCAAGATAGAAAAGATCCTCACAAAGATGCGGGCCTCACGGACAAACGTCCGCTTCTCAGAGCTGCAACTTGTATGTGACTTCTATTTCGAACGCCAAGAAAGCGCCGGAAAGAAACGGCGTGGAACTTCGCACATCGTTTATAAAACCCCATGGCAGGGAGACCCCCGAGTCAATATCCAAGAGGGGCACAACGGGAAAGCGAAGCCCTTTCAGATTCGCCAAGTTTTAGCCGCCATCGACCACCTCCCCTAGGAGCAGATCATGAATCTCGCAGACAAATACACTTACCAAACCGCTTGGTCAGAAGAAGATGGCGAGTTCGTTGCCACAGTCCTAGAGTTCCCTTCCCTGTCATGGCTGGATGCTACTGCGACCACCGCAGAAGCCGAGTTGCGCAGCGTCGTCGAAGAAACTCTAGAAGATATGCAACGCAACAATGAACACATCCCAGAACCATTCGGACAGCGAAGCTACTCGGGGAAGTTCAACCTCCGCATACCTCAGTCACTTCACCGAGACCTGACCATCGAAGCAGAACGGGAAGGCGTTTCTCTCAACACACTCATCGTGCAGAAGCTAGCCTCAGCCTGAAACTAGTGGGCCACAACCCATAATTTAGGCATGCCACCGTAGGCGCGTTAGAATCATCGGCATGCCTTCATTGAATTCTGTTTCCATCCCTACCGCGCTCCTGGAGTCCCCTTCCTTCCAGCTGGAGCGCCTCCGCCGCCGCACTCGCGAAGGCGTCGAGGCCGCGCTGCAAACGCAGCGGACCACCCTGCGCGAATACTGGGTACTCACCTGCCTCGTTGCGGAGACCGCGTCGTCCCAGTCCGCCCTGTCGGAAACCCTAGCCATCGACGCCTCCGACATGGTGCGCCTCCTCGATTCACTGGAGTCCCGCCACTGGGTCAAGCGTGAGCGTGACTCCAAGGACCGCCGCCGCCAAATCATTGCCTCCACCAAGAAAGGCACCAAGGCCCACAAGGAGCTTGCGGTCTTGGTGGCGAAGGCGGAGGACGAGGCCCTCGACGAGTCCACCAACAAGCAGCTCAAGCACCTGCGCAAGCTGGCCACCGCCATCATCGCGGCCGACGCGCCCGGTGATGCAGAAAGCAGTGATGCCTAAATGACGGAGCCCGATAATCTTCCTAGTACCGGAGGCCGCCACGCCCTCCAGGCGGACGAGCCCGAGACCCCAGCAATGCCCGAGGTTCCCGCGCACTACCTCCTAGGTTCCGAGGCCGCACCGGCGCGCACCCTGTGGGACGTCGTGCGCACCACAGCAGAGAACTACCCCGAGGCTGCCGCCCTGGATGACGGTGAGATCCTGACCTACGCCGAGCTGCTTGCCGACGTCTCCGCCTGGGCCACCGAACTCCACGCCAGCGGTGTGCGACGCGGGGACCGCATCGGCATCCGCATGACCTCCGGCAAGCGCGAGCTTTACCTGGCCATCCTGTCCACGCTCGCCGCCGGCGCGGCCTACGTGCCCGTCGACGCCGACGACCCCGATGAGCGCGCAGAGATGGTCTTCGGCGAGGCCGACATCGACGGTGTCTTCACCGACGAGGGCTTCCGCATGCTCCGGGAAACATCAGCCTCCCGTAGCGGCGAAGGCGGCACCACCCCCTTCGACGAACCGCGCCCCGAAGACACCGCCTGGATCATCTTTACCTCCGGTTCTACGGGCAAGCCCAAGGGCGTGGCGGTGAGCCACCGTTCCGCGGCCGCCTTCGTTGACGCCGAGGCAGCCCTCTTCCTGGCGGATAACCCGCATGGCCCGCTCGGCCCGGACGACCGCGTCCTGGCCGGCCTGTCCGTGGCCTTCGACGCCTCCTGCGAGGAGATGTGGCTGGCCTGGGGCCACGGTGCTTGCCTGGTCCCGGCCCCGCGCTCCCTGGTGCGCTCCGGCATGGACTTAGGTCCCTGGCTCATTCGCCGTGACATCACGGTGGTCTCCACCGTGCCAACCCTGGCTGGCCTGTGGCCCGCCGAGGCCCTGGATAATATCCGCCTCCTCATCGTCGGCGGCGAAGCCTGCTCCCAGGAGCTGGTGGACCGCTTAGCCACCGAGGACCGCGAGATGTGGAATACCTACGGCCCCACCGAGGCCACCGTCGTAGCCTGCGCGCAACGCATGCTGCCGGGCCAGCCCGTGTCGATCGGGCTGCCGTTGAAGGGCTGGGACCTGGTGGTCGTCGACAAGCACGGCGTCCCCGTAAACACCGGTGAGGTGGGCGAACTCGTCATCGGTGGCGTGGGCCTGGCCGCCTACCTGGACCCAGTCAAGGACGCGGAGAAGTACGCGCCGCTGGAGTCTCTGGGCTGGGAGCGCGCCTACCGCACAGGCGACCACGTGCGCCTTGAAGAGGACGGCCTGTACTTCGTGGGCCGCGTCGATGACCAGGTCAAGATTGGCGGCCGCCGCATCGAGCTCGGTGAGGTGGAGGCCAACGTGGCGGCCCTTCCCAACGTGTATAACTCCGCCGTGGCCGTGCAGAAGACACCGGGCGGCGAGTCCGTGCTCGTCGGTTACGTCTCCCTGGAGGAGCCCACGGTGGGCTTCGACCACGAGGCGGCGCACGCCCGTCTCGCGGAATCCATGCCGGCAGCGCTCGTCCCCCGCATTTGTGTCATGGAGGAGCTGCCGATTCGCACCTCCGGCAAAGTGGATAAGAAGGCCCTGCCGTGGCCACTGCCCGGCGTGGGTGTGGAGGCATCCGGCCTCAACCCCACCGAGCAGTGGTTGGCGGAGCTGTGGGTGGACACCCTGGGCGTGTCCGTCGAGGACGTCAACGCCGACTTCTTCTCCCTCGGCGGCACCTCCCTGGCCGCGGCGACCCTGGTCGGCCGCATCCGTGAGCGCTTCCCCACCGTGGCCGTGCGTGACCTCTACGACCACCCGCGCCTGGGCTCCCTGGCGGAGCAGCTTGCCGACGCCGAATCCGCCGAGGACTCCGGCCCCGCCCGCGAGGTAGCGCCCGTGGGCGCAGGCACGCGCATCGCGCAAACGCTCATCCAGATCCCGGTGATGACCATGGCCGCCACGAGCTGGCTGGCGTGGTTGCTCTTGGGCTCCAACGTGGCGAACCTGCTGGGCGTGGACTGGGCCATGACCACCCCGTGGTGGCTGGTGGCCATCCTGCTCGTCGTCTTCGTCACCCCGGTTGGGCGCATCCCCATCGGTGGTTTCGGCGCGCGGCTGATCACCGCCGGCATTAAGCCCGGCGAATACCCGCGCGGCGGCTCCACGCACCTGCGCATTTGGGCAGCGGAGCGCTGGGCCGATGCTTCTGGCTCGCGCTCTATCGCGGGTGCCACGTGGGTCAACAACTATGCCCGTGCGCTGGGCGTAAAGATGGGTCGCGGAGTGGACCTGCACTCGCTGCCGCCTGTGACAGGCCTGCTGACCTTGGGCAAGCACGCCGCGATTGAGCCCGAGGTCGATCTCTCCGGCTACTGGCTCGACGGCGATATCCTGCGCGTCGGCGCCATTGAGGTCAAGGAGGGTGCTCGCGTGGGCGCTCGCTCTACGCTGCTTCCGGGCACCGTCGTGGGCAAGGATGCCCACGTCGAGGCTGGCTCCACCGTCACTGGGCGCAAGAAGATCAAGGACGGCCAGCGCTGGTCCGGCTCGCCCGCCAAGAAGGTGGGCCGCTCCAAGCATCGCTTCCCGTCGCATGCCCCGAAGCGCCGCCCGTGGTGGGTAGCCATCTACGGCGCTACTTCTATCCTGCTGGCCCTCCAGCCCATCGTGGCGCTGGCCGTGGGTGCTGCCGTGGTCGTTGCCCTCATCGCGGTGACCGACGGTTCCCCTTACGTCGGCTCTATCTTCTTCGCTCCGCTCGGTGCCCTGGCGGCATTCGCCACCTTCATGCTGCAGACCTGGCTGGGCGTGCGCCTCCTGTCGCTGGGCATCAAGCCCGGTGTGGCGCCGGTGCGCTCCGCCAAGGGCTGGCGTCTGTGGGCCATCGAGCGCCTCATGGACGAGGCACGCACGCAGCTCTTCCCCATCTACGCCTCGCAGCTCACCCCGGCGTGGTTGCGTTCGCTGGGCGCGACGATTGGCAAGGACGTGGAGATTTCCACGGCCGTCATGGTTCCCAAGCTCACCGAGGTCAAAGACGGCGCCTTCCTGGCGGATGACACCATGATCGGCGGCTATGAGCTCGGTGGCGGCTGGATGCTCACGGGTGAGACCAAGGTGGGCAAGCGCTCCTTCGTGGGTAACTCCGGCATCACGGGTCCGGGCCGCAAGCTGTCGAAGAACTCGCTGGTTGCCGTTCTCTCGTCGACGCCGAAGAAGACTAAGTCCGGTGCCAACTGGTGGGGCTCCCCACCGGAGCGCATGCGCCGCGTTGAGGCCCACGTGGACGGTGTGGAGGGCGAATCCCTGACCTATAACCCGGGCTTTGGGGTCAAGGCCGCGCGTGGTGCGATTGAGACCATGCGCCTGTTGGCGCCGATGACCTCGGCCATGTTGCTGGCAGGAACCCTGGCATCGATTTACGCGCTTGCCGACTCCCTCGGCATCGCCGCCGCCTGGGCCCTCGGCGGCCTCATCCTCATGGTGGCAGGCGCTATCGCCATGACCATCACTGTGGCGGTGAAATGGATCTGCGTGGGCACGCAGACCGCCGGCGACCACCCGCTGTGGTCCGCCTTCGTGTGGCTCAACGAGCTGCAAGATACCTTCGTTGAGGCGGTTGCTGCGCCGTGGTTCTTTAGCCACACCTATGGCATGGGTGAGATCAACCTGGGCCTGCGCGCGCTGGGCGTCAGGATTGGCCGCGGTGCGTGGATCGACTCCTACTGGTTCCCGGAGACCGATCTCTGCATCGTGGGCGACGGCGCATCCGTCGGCCCGGGCACCGTGGTGCAAACGCACCTCTTCCAGGACCGCGTGATGAGCCTGGACACCGTGACCATTAAGGCCGGCGCGACACTTGCCTCACATTCGGTGGCGCTGCCCGCCTCAGTCATTGGCAGCGTGGCGACGGTTGGCCCCGGCTCCTTGGTGATGCGCGGCGACCAAGTCCCGGGCAATTCCGAGTGGCAGGGCAACCCGATTGAGCCCTGGAAGAAATAGATAAACAGAAAGGAGGCGGCAGGTTTTCCTGCCGCCTCCTTTTTATGCCTGACTCGCTAATAAGCGGTCGGGGTGCGTGACTAGTCACCGATCTGGTCGCGTCCGCGCTTCACAATCTTGTCATCCACCTGACCAACGACCTCATGGTCCTTGTTGGTGTACTCAAACTTGGAAAGCACGTAGCGCATAGCGTTGATGCGGGCGCGCTTCTTATCGTTGGACTTAATGGTGATCCACGGGGATTCTTCGGTATCCGTGTAGCGGAACTGCTCTTCCTTCGCGCGGGTGTAGTCGTCCCACTTGTCCAGGGAGGCCAGGTCCATGGGTGACAGCTTCCACTGGCGGACCGGGTCGATCTGGCGGATGGCGAAGCGAGTGCGCTGTTCCTTGCGGGTCACGGAGAACCACAGCTTGGTCAGGGAGATACCGGAACCCAGAATCATGTTCTCCAGCATCGGAACCTCACGCAGGAACTCTGCGTGCTGGGACTCCGTGCAGAAGCCCATGACGCGCTCCACGCCGGAGCGGTTGTACCAGGAGCGGTCGAAGAAGACGATCTCACCGCCGCACGGGAAATGCTCGATGTAGCGCTGGAAATACCATGAGGTGGACTCGCGCGGGGAGGGCTTCTCAAGCGCCACGGTGCGTGCACCACGCGGGTTGAGGTGCTCGTTAAAGCGCTTGATGGTACCGCCCTTACCAGCGGCATCGCGGCCTTCGAAGAGAATGATGTGGCGCTGGCCGGTTTCCTTGGTCCAGTTCTGCCACTTCAGCAGCTCAATCTGCAGGGAGCGCTTAATAGACTCGTACTCGTCACGCGTCATGCGCTCCTCATACGGGTAGTTCTCGCGCCAGGTTTCAACCGGTGAGCCATCCGGCATGATGAGCGAGGGATCGTCTTCATCAGAGTCATCGACGACGTAGCCGTCGGTCTGCGCAAGGTCGATCTCGGGGAGTTCGTCGTCTTTAATGTCAGCCATGCCTTTAATTCTATCTAGGAAGCAGACATCTGGCGCGATAAAAGAAGTTGTAGCCGCGTGTTTTACCCCCGTATGCCCGACGGGCGGCAGCAGCCACCCAGAATGTACGTTTCTAACAATTAGTGCCCCGAAAATCGAAGATCCGAGGCCCTAATTGATCGTTTCGTACCTGCCGCGCGTACGCGTTGGTACGTTTTCGCACGCAAGCCCATGAAACCGCCTGATTTCGGGAGCTTATTTGCGAAAACGTACCACGCCACCGAGCTGGCCGAACTCAGTCCGGCGGCCCAGTCCTGGGCGTCCGTCCGACGGCGAATTTTGGAAATGTGAAACCCCGCTGCCCAAATGGGTCAGCGGGGTTAACGCTTAGTTCTGCGTGAGCAGCGTGCTTTTTAGAGCAGGCCGATCAGCTTGGAAGCGCCGCCAGCCATGTCGCCCAGGTTGTACAGAACAGAGAGGATATCGCCGATGATACCGGTGGAGGAAAGGATTCCCATTGTAATTCTCCTTGGAAATTAAAGGTTTTATGTATGACGTGCCCTAAGGCACGTAAGGTTTACTTGGTGGAGGACATCCAGTCGAACTGCTCGGTCTTAGGAGCAAACTCGTAGGAGTCACCCTTCTGGACAGCGCCAGCGATGGTATCGAAGACGCCAGCGAAGCCCTGGAACAGGTTCTTGATACCGGATGCGAAGTCAGCGAAGTTACCGAGCTGGTCGCCGATGAAAGAAAGATCCATTATGGTCTCCTTTTTGTGAAGTCCGGGTAAAGAAATTGCCCGGAGGGGTTTGCGGTTTTGCAGACACCCTCAGCGGGCGTCACACGGAACTATTTTGGCACACCACCGAAACATTGCAAGTGGATTAGTGGGTGATTTTTCACGCAAAGCGCTTCGACAATCAGAATCACTTTTCAGGTTATTAATTCATCTTCTATTAACCTAGCCCGCAACAACGCGCCTATCTGCAGAAATAGGTAGCGCTTGAAATGAAGGCTTAAGAAATCTTCCTCAGAACGTAACGTTAGCTCCCTGAACCACGATTCATAGGCTTGCTTTACAGCATAAACTCGCGAAACATTTTTCGCAGGAGCGCTCCAAATTACCCCTATTTGGGGTGATACAAGGACACAAAAGGGTCTCAAGAGGAAGAAAGCTCCCCACGGTCAACCGTGGGGAGCTCGTAATTTGCTAGGGGGCTGAGGCCTAGAAGCCCATACCGCCCATTGCGTCGGCGTCCGGCATGCCAGCACCTGCACCAGCCGGTTCCGGCTTATCAGCCACAACCGCCTCGGTGGTCAGGAACAGAGCTGCGATGGACGCAGCGTTCTGCAGCGCGGAGCGGGTGACCTTCACCGGGTCGTTGATGCCCGCAGCCATCAGGTCCACATACTCGCCAGAAGCGGCGTTGAGGCCCTGGCCAGCCGGCAGGGAGGCGACCTTGTCAGCGACAACGCCCGGCTCCAGACCAGCGTTCTGAGCAATCTGCTTCAGCGGAGCAGACAGCGCCTCGCGGACGATCTTGACACCGGTTGCCTCATCACCAGTGAGGTCGGAAAGGGAATCCAGAACCTCGGCTGCCTGCAGCAGAGCCACGCCGCCACCGGCGACGATGCCCTCCTCAACAGCAGCCTTAGCGTTACGCACGGCATCCTCGATGCGGTGCTTGCGCTCCTTGAGCTCCACCTCGGTAGCAGCGCCAACCTTGAGGACTGCCACGCCGCCGGCCAGCTTGGCCAGGCGCTCCTGCAGCTTCTCACGGTCGTAATCGGAGTCGGAGTTCTCAATCTCGGCGCGGATCTGCTTGATGCGGCCGTCGATCTGCTCCTGGGAACCAGCACCCTGAACGATGGTGGTCTCATCCTTGGTCACGACAACCTTGCGGGCCTGGCCGAGGTACTCGAGCTCGGTGGTCTCCAGGGAGAGGCCGACCTCCTCGGAAATGACCTGGCCGCCGGTGAGGATAGCCATGTCCTGCAGGGTAGCCTTGCGGCGGTCACCGAAGCCCGGAGCCTTCACAGCAACAGACTTGAAGGTGCCGCGGATCTTGTTGACCACGAGGGTGGACAGGGCCTCGCCCTCAACATCTTCAGCGATAATCAGCAGCGGCTTGCCGGTCTGCATGACCTTCTCCAGCAGCGGGACGAGGTCCTTGATGTTGGAAATCTTGGAGGAAACCAGCAGGATGTACGGGTCCTCGAGGACAGCCTCCTGGCGCTCCATGTCGGTAGCGAAGTAGCCAGAGATGTAGCCCTTGTCGAAGCGCATGCCTTCGGTGACTTCCAAGTCAACGCCGAAGGTGTTGGACTCCTCAACGGTGATGACGGAGTCCTTGTTCACGGAGCCGTTGCCCACGGTGTACATAGCTTCAGCGATCTTCTCGCCGATTGCCGGGTCAGCAGCGGAGATACCTGCGGTGGTAGCAATCTCTTCCTGCGTCTCTACTTCCTTCGCAGAGGAGAGCAGGGAGTCAACAACCTTCTTGGTAGCGGCCTCGATGCCGCGCTTGATGCCCATCGGGTTGGAACCAGCGGCTACGTTGCGCAGGCCCTCGCGGACAAGCGCCTGTGCCAGAACGGTAGCGGTGGTGGTGCCGTCACCGGCGACGTCATCGGTCTTCTTGGCAACTTCCTTGACCAGCTCAGCGCCGATCTTCTCGTACGGGTCCTCGAGTTCGATCTCGCGCGCGATGGAGACACCGTCGTTAGTAATGGTCGGGGCGCCCCAGGACTTCTCCAGGACGACATTGCGGCCCTTGGGGCCGAGGGTGACCTTGACGGCGTCGGCAAGCGTGTTGAGACCACGCTCGAGGCCGCGACGTGCCTCTTCATCGAAGGCAATGATCTTTGCCATGTGTTTGTGCTCCTTAAGCTTTGTTGAGGACGACACTCACGTCTGATCTATGACGGACGCCCGCGACGGCACGGCTGGCGAGTGTTCTCCAGCCCCAACCACATAGATGACTCTGTTTATTTCTGGCACTTGCCATGTGGAAGTGCTAGCGACCATTCTGGCACTCAGACCTAGCGACTGCAAGGTTCAACACGAACGCTATAAGCGAACGGGCGGTGCAACAGCACCGCCCGTTAATACGAACCGCCCACTAAATCGAACCGTCCATTAAACCGAAGTCCTAGCTCCGCTTAAGCCTCGGCCTTCTTCGCCGTCCACTTGTACGCCGCAGCAATGCCGCCGACGAAGAGGATGACGCCGACGATCTTGGCAGCGGTTCCGCCCTCGAAGATCTCCAGCGGGGACTCGCCGCCCGACGCCGCGATAATGCCAGCGTTGACCACGCCGAAGAGGGACTCACCGACGATGAGGCCGGTGGCCAGCAGCGTGCCCATGCGCTTAGCAAAGTCCGGCTTGGACTGGCGCGCCGCCCAGCGGTTGTAGAAGGCACCCAAGATGGCGCCAATCGGCACCACAATCGTGATGGCCGCTGGCAGGTACATGCCCATGCCCACCGCCAGCGGGGACAGGGAGTACTTGTCGGTGAAGTGACGCAGGCACTCGTCGACGATGATGATGACGGCGCCGATCGCCGCGCCCAGGCCGATGAGATCCCACGGCAGCGAGTTATCAAAAATACCGGATGCCACCGAGGACATCAGCGCGGCCTGCGGTGCAGCCAGTGCGTCCTCACCGGCACCCTCCATGCCCTGAAAGCCAAAGCCGGTGAGCATGACCTGCAGAATCGGTGGAATCACCATGGAGCCGAAGAGGACACCGATGATGAGCGCTACCTGCTGCTTCCACGGCGTCGCGCCAACCAGCTGACCGGTCTTGAGGTCCTGCAAGTTGTCATTGGAAATGGTCGCGATACCGAAGACGATGGCCGCGGTAAACAGCGTGTAGGCCACCAGCGAGAGCGGTTCCGCCTCAGTACCGCGCGTCACGGCGGCAATCAGCAATGCAGCGGCGATAACCGCGATGATGCCGATAGATGAGATCGGCGAGTTGGACGCACCAATGAGACCAGCCATGTAGCCACACACCGACGCGATAACGAGGCCCACAAGCAAGGTAAAGAGTACGGAGACCGTGATGAGGACGGCCATGTGGTCATGAATATCGGTGCCGCGCACGAAGTTCCACAGCAGCAGTCCAATCGGGACCATGAGAAGAAGGATGGTACCAACGACATACGGTGCCGGAATATCGCGCTCCTCCACCGCCACCTGGTGGCCGTCCTTGCGGTTGCGGGAGGACGCGAAGGACTCAGCCATGCCCTTGACAATCGGACCGGAAATCTTAATCAGCGTCCAAATGGCGGCGATGGCCATGGTGCCCACGCCGATGAAGCGGATCCTGTCGGAGAAGACCGTGTCGACGGTGTCCATGATCGTGGCCGGGTCACTCAGTGCCTCCCCACCGGTGAGGATGGGCAGCAGGATGAGGTAGGAAATGACCACGCCGACGAGCATGGCGATACCCACCGCCAAGCCCACGAGGTGGCCAACACCGACCAACGCCAGGGACAGGGAGGTGCCGAGCGTCGTCGCACCCGAGCCCAGCTTGAAATAGGTGGCCACCTCAGAGGCTGCAGCCTTCATCGCGGCAAGCAAAGCCATGACGGCGGAAAGGATGCCACCGAAGACGATGACGCGCAGGCCCTTCGCGTTTTCCTCGTGCGCGGCCTCACCGTCCTCACCAGAGCTATCGCCCACCTTGAGAACCTCGGCCGCGGCCACGCCCTCCGGGTAGGGCAGATCGGAGCCCGTCACCAGCGCACGGCGCAGCGGGATGGAGTACATCACGCCGAGCACACCACCGATGGCGCAGACAGCGGCGGTATCGACGAAGGAGAAGCCCTGCCAGTAGCCCACCATGACCAGGCCGGGGAGCACGAAGATGATGGCGGACAAAGTGCCGGCTGCCGACGCGATGGTTTGCACAATGTTGTTCTCTTTGACGTTGTGCCCGGCGAAGCGGCGCAGCACCGCCATAGAAATCACGGCAGCGGGAATGGACGTGGCAAACGTCAGACCCACTTTGAGGCCCAGATACACGTTGGCGGCGGTAAAAATGAGAGTGATGAGCCCACCAATGATGATGCCCCGGAGCGTAAGCTCGCGGACCGTGGACTGGGAACCTTCGGCGGTGGTAGTCGCCATGTCAGGTCCTTTCTAAAAGAATTTGGACTAGAACCATGAATACATTACTACCTAACGCTCGGCAGGCCGATTCGAGGATGCGAGTAGGTTGGAAGGCATGAGCAACATTTCTGAGTTTGTCAGCAACGACCGCGATACCATTTTCCAGCAACTCAAGGAGCTCGTCTCCTTCAATTCCGTCCATAACGAGCCGGGCCTCGAGGACCAGCCCGCGAAGGCTGCCGAGTGGGTTCAGGCCGCGCTTGTCGACGCCAACTTCACCCCCGAAGCCATCACCACCGCTGATGGTTCCACGGCGATCGTCGCCAAGCGCCCCGGCAAGGAGGGCGCGAAGACGGTGCTGCTGTACTCGCACTACGACGTCGTGCCTGCCGGAAACCCCGACGCGTGGGACTCCGATCCTTTCACCCTGACTGAGCGCGAGGGCCGCTGGTACGGCCGCGGCGCCGCGGACTGCAAGGGCAACGTCGCCATGCACCTCGCCGCGCTGCGCGCGCTCGACGCTCAGGGTGGAACCGATCTCAACCTCACCGTGCTCATCGAGGGCTCCGAGGAACGCGGCGGCGAGGGCCTGTCCGCGCTCATCGAGGAGCGCCCCGAGCTCTTCGCCGCCGACGCCATCCTCATCGCCGACGCCGGCAACGCCAAGGCAGGCGTGCCGACCCTGACCACCTCCCTGCGCGGCGGCTCCCAGATCAACGTCAAGGTCTCCACCCTCAACTCGGCAGTGCACTCCGGCCAGTTCGGCGGCGCGGCTCCCGACGCCGTCAAGGCCCTCATGCGTGCGCTGGATTCCTTAACGGATGAGTACGGCCGCACGACTATCGACGGCGTCGATTGTGCGGGCACCTGGCCGCTGGCCGAGGGCCAGGACACCGCCTACCGCGAGGAAGATTTCCGCGCCGACGCCCAGATGCTCGAGGGCACCGAGATCATGGGCGCGAAGGATCCGGCAGGCGCCACCGCCATCGCGGACATGATTTGGGCCCGCCCCGCCGTGACCGTGACCGGCTTTACCTCCACCCCGGTCTCCGAAGCCGTCAACGCCGTGCCCGCTACCGCCGAAGCCAACATCAACCTGCGCACCCCCGCCACCATGGACCCCCGCTCCACCGCGGAAGCAGTGGCCGAGCACCTGAAGAAGCACATTCCGTGGGGCGCGCACATCGAGGTCACCATCCTCGAGGCCAACCTGGGCTTCGAAACCGATCCGTCCAAGCCCGCCGTCGCCCTGCTCGGTGAGTGCCTGGGAGAGGCCTACGGTTCCGAGACCATCACCCAGGGCATGGGCGGCTCCATCCCGCTGACCGTGGAGCTGCAGGAGAAGCACCCGAACGCGGAGATTGCGCTCTTTGGTGTCGAGGAGCCGCAGTGCACCATCCACTCCGCTAACGAGTCGGTCGACCCGACTGAGATTGAGAAGATTGCGATCGCTGAGGCTCTCTTCCTCCAGCGGTTCGCTTAAGCGGCATGATCCCGCCCGGCAGAGCCATCCGCCGGGCGCGGGCTCGCTTACTCCTGGATGCGTTGGTGGCGACATGGCGGAACGCCAACAGGAGACACAGGCATAACTGTATGAAACGAAAATCTGAAAATTGGGATTTCAGACTGTATCGTGAGCACTAGTGAACGCCCGCCGCTGCGGTGGGGTTTGCCCAGTCCCCGACAAGGAAAGGACGCCACCGCAACCTCGTGCTCACTCTCTTCAGCGCCTTGGTACTTGCTACCATCGCCGCTCCATTCCTCCTTTTCTATCTCGGCCGCCGCGCCTTCGGCCTCCTTGCCGTCGTGCCCGCGGTGGGCTTCTTCTGGGTGCTCCAACAGCTCACCACCGGAACACTGCGCGACGGCAACCAGCTGGCATACGACCTCAACTGGATGCCCGCCGCGCACCTAACGATCAATCTGCGCATGGACGCGCTTTCGGCGCTGTTCAGCCTCATCATTTTGGGTGTGGGCGCGCTGGTCTTGCTGTATTGCTGGGGTTATTTCGACCACTCCCGGCGCCGCCTGGCCCTCTTCGGCAGCCAGATGGTGGGCTTTGCCACGGCCATGTATGGCCTGGTCATTTCCGATAATTTCCTGCTGCTCTACGTCTTCTGGGAAATCACCTCCTTGCTCTCCTTCCTCCTCGTGAGCTATTACGGCGAGCGCGCCTCATCCCGGCGCTCAGCGCAGCAGGCACTCATGGTCACCGTCCTTGGCGGCCTGGCCATGCTCGTGGGCATTACCCTCCTCGGCCGCCAGACCGGCGCGTGGTCCTTCAGCGATATCGCCGCCACCGAGGACCTGGCCAACACGCCTTTCCTCACCGTGGCCATCGTGCTGATTCTCTGCGGTGCGCTCTCCAAATCCGCCATCGCCCCCGCCCACTTTTGGCTGCCCGGCGCCATGGCCGCGCCGACCCCGGTCTCTGCCTACCTACACTCCGCAGCAATGGTGAAGGCCGGCATCTACCTCGTCGCACGCCTAGCTCCCTCGGTGCATGACATCCCTACCTGGCACCTCGTGGTCATCCCCTTGGGTGCGTTCACCATGCTGCTCGGTGGTTGGATGGCGCTCAAGCAGCGTGACCTGAAGTTGGTTCTGGCCTACGGCACCGTCTCGCAGCTGGGTTTTATCACCGCCATCATCGCCATCGGTTCCCGTGAGGCCATGCAGGCAGGTCTGGCGCTGACCTTTGCGCACTCCCTCTTCAAAGCAGCACTCTTCATGATCGTCGGCGCCATCGACCACTCGGCGGGCACGAGGGACATCGACAAGCTGGCAGGCCTGGGCAAGAAGAAACCCGCGCTGTACATCCTGGCCATCCTCCCCGCGATGTCGATGGCCGGTATCCCGCCGCTGCTGGGCTTCGTGTCCAAGGAGGCCACGCTCGAGGCGATCATGCACGAGGAGCTCTTAGTCGGTATGCCGCGCAACATGCTGCTCGTGACGGTCGTCGTCGGCTCCGCGCTGACCATGGCCTATGCGCTGCGCTTCCTCTGGGGTGCGTTCTCCTCGAAGGGGCAGGAGGAGCCCTCTGAGGCAGTAGCGAATATGCACCACATCGGCCCCTTCCTGTGGATCCCTCCGACGGTGCTGACTCTGCTGACCATCTTCTTTGGTCTGCTGCCGCTGCCTTTGTCCCACGGCATCACGCAGCACCTGGACAACACCTTTGGCGCGGAGCAGGCCTCCGAACTAGCGCTGTGGCACGGCTTCACCATCCCGCTGCTGCTCTCCGTGGTCATCATCGTGGCCGGTTCTCTGCTGCACTGGCAGCGCCAGGCCCTCACGAAGGCCCAGTTCACCTACCCGGCCTTGGGCTCGGCCGATGACTCCTACGACGCCGTCATTAACGCCCTGCGCCAACTCTCCCTGCGCATCACCGCCTCCACGCAGCGCGGTTCGCTGCAGTTCAACCTCACGGTCATCTTTGCCACGCTCATGGTGCTGCCCATCGTCATGCTTATCCGCGGCGATCTCACCAACGTACACATGATCGTGGCCGAGAACCCCTGGCAGGCCATCGCCGCGGTGGTCATCATCATCGCCGCCGTCGCCGCCACGGTGCTGGATAACCGCCTCTCCGGCGTCATCCTGGTGGGCGCGACGGGCTACGCCTTGTCCTTCATCTTTGCGCTTCACGGCGCGCCGGACTTGGCGCTGACGCAGCTCCTCGTGGAAACCATCATCATGGTGCTCTTCATGCTCGTGCTGCGCCGCATGCCGGCGAATACCGAGTGGAAGCAGGACCCCAAATCCGGCCGCCTGCGCGCGTGGCTGGCGGTGGGCGTGGGCCTGGCCGTCACCGTGGTGGGCATGTTCGCCATCAACGCCCGGCGCGAGGAACCCATCTCGCAGTACATGCCGGAATTGGCCAAGGAGATCGGCCACGGCGCCAACACGGTCAACGTCTTGCTCGTGGACCTGCGCGCGTGGGATACCTTCGGCGAAATCACGGTACTCATCATCGCGGCGACGGGTATCGCCTCACTGATCTACCGCACGCAGAGCTTCACCCGCTCCTCCCGCCGCCCGACTTTGCAGGTCACCGGCCGCCGCTGGCTGGCCGCGGGCGTGGAATCGGAGAAGGCACTCAACCGCTCGCTCATGGTGGACGTGAGCACCCGCATCCTCTTCCCCTCGATGATGGTGCTCTCCCTGTACTTCTTCTTCGGCGGCCACAACGCCCCCGGCGGCGGTTTTGCCGGCGGCCTCGTGGCGGCCTTGGCGCTGATTCTGCGCTACCTGGCCGGCGGGCGCGCGGAGCTCGATGAGGCGCTGCCTCTCGACGGCGGTCGGACCATGGCGGTCGGCCTGCTGCTCTCCCTCAGCGCAGTCATCACCCCGATGCTCTTGGGCTACCCGCCGCTGACCACCGGATACACGAAGGTCGGCGTGCCACTCATCGGTAATGTGTCCCTGCCTTCGGCGCTGATTTTCGACGCCGGCGTCTACCTCATCGTCGTCGGCCTCACGCTCTACGTCCTGTCCTCCTTGGGCGCCAAGCTCGATGAGGAAGAAGAGATGCGTAAGCAACGCGCCCGCGACCGTGCCCGCTCCTTGGCACGCCGCACGAAAGAAAAAGAGAAAGAAAAAGCTGCCACCGCAGAGAAAGGACACGCCTAGTGGATGCCAACCTCATGCTCCTGCTCGCTGCGGGCGTGCTCTGCGGCGCCGGGGTCTACTTGTTGCTGGACCGCGCGATGACAAAGATGCTCCTCGGCATCTTGTTGCTGGGCAATGGCGCGAACCTCTTCGTGCTCATGGCCGGCGGCAAGGCGGGATCGCCGCCTATCGACGGCCGGACCTCTCTGCCCTATGGCGAGGAAATCGCCGATCCGCTGGCCCAGGCGATGATCCTCACCGCGATCGTCATTTCAATGGCGCTGACCGGCTTCATCCTCACCTTGGCCTACCGCCAATACCGCTACCGCACCGCGGACGTGATTGAGGATGACACCGAGGACACCGCCATCGCGGCGATTGCCTCGCGCCCGGGCAATGCCTCGGCCGCCCCCGACCACGATGCCTCCAATGATCCGACCACCGGCCGTACCACGAAGGAAGGCGATAAGTTTGGCCCCGAGTTCTTCGAGGCTCCCGTGAAGGAGGCCACCGATGAGTGAAACTATCTCGCCCCTGGTGGACCTGCTACTGCCCTACGTCAGCTTCCTGATTCCCCTTCCGATCATCATCCCCGCACTGGCGGCCGCGCTGGCGATGCTCTTTGCGCGCAATGCTCATGCGCAACGCCGCATCGCCTTCTTCTCCCTGCTCACGCTGGCCGCGGTCAACGCCGCACTGATCTTCATCGCGGATACCACCGGCATCCAAACCCTCCAGGTGGGCGGCTGGGACGCCCCGGTGGGCATCACGCTCGTGGCGGACCGTTTGTCCACGGTCATGCTCTTTACCTCCTCCGTCGTCCTGTTCTCCGTCATGTGGTACGCCATCTCACAGGGCGTGCGCGATGGCACCAAGGACGAGCCGGTGGCGGTCTTCCTACCCAACTACATGCTGCTGACCATGGGCGTGAATGTGTCCTTCCTGGCCGGTGATTTGTTCAACCTCTACGTGGGCTTCGAAATCTTCCTCGTGGCCTCGTATGTGCTGCTGACCCTCGGCGCCTCGCCTGCGCGCGTGCGTGCGGGCGTGGGATATGTCATGGTCTCCATGGCCTCCTCGCTCATCTTCGTGCTGGCCTTGGCTTATATCTACGCCGCGGTGGGCACGATGAACATGGCCCAAATTGGTATCCGCATGGAAGATATCCCGGCGGGCACCCGCTCCGCAGTGTTCGCCGTGCTACTCATTGCCTTTGGCATTAAGGCAGCCGTCTTCCCACTGGACGCCTGGCTGCCGGACTCCTACCCCACCGCACCTTCGCTGGTCACCGCAGTCTTCGCGGGCCTGCTCACCAAGGTCGGTGTCTACGCCATCATCCGCGCGCGCACCTCCATCTTCACCGCTGGTGGGTTAGATAACCTGCTTATGTGGGTCGCACTGGCCACGATGCTCGTGGGTATTTTGGGTGCCATCGCCCAATCGGATATCAAACGATTACTGTCCTTCACGCTGGTCAGCCACATCGGTTATATGATCTTTGGCGTTGCCCTCGGAACCGCGCAGGGCTTGTCAGGCGCCATCTTCTACGCTGTGCACCACATTCTGGTGCAGACCGCGCTCTTCCTGGTGGTGGGCCTCATCGAGCGCCAAGCCGGCACCTCTTCGCTGCGGCGCTTGGGCTCGCTGATTTATTCCGCACCGCTCATCGCCATTTTGTACTTCATCCCGGCCATGAACCTGGGCGGCATCCCGCCCTTCTCCGGCTTCCTGGGCAAGATCATGTTGATTCAGGCCGGCGCGAACGAGGGTTCCTGGATGTCGTGGGTCCTCATCGGCGGCGCTGTCCTCACTTCGCTGCTGACCCTCTACGTCATGATCCTCGTGTGGGCCAAGGGCTTCCTGCGTGACCGCAGGGATGCCCCCGAAGGCAACCTCGCCATGGCGCGGCCCTCCCCGCTCGGGGAGGTCACCGAGTACGTCGAATTGGAGGAGCGCGCCGATGTCGGCCGCGTACCCTTCGGCATGCTGGCTTCCACGTCCCTGCTCGTCATCGCTTCAGTATCGATGACCTTCCTCGCCGGCCCCATCTCCGGGGTTACCACCCGCGCGGCGACGTCCGCGCAGGATGACTCCATCTACCGCTACGCGGTACTGGGAGATTCCGCCGAGGACCCAACGCGGCACTTGGACCCCGCCGAACGCTACGAGGAGGGCGCCGACTCACGGAAGAACCGCAGCGAGCCCCTCCCGGATCCGGAGCCGGTGGCGCCGACAACGAGGACGTCGCCAAGCGCCACGCCTGCATTGCCCACCTCCGTGGATAAGGAAGAAAAGGAGGTTTCGCGATGAGATTCTCCGGAATTAAGCACCGCTTCCGCCCGTGGTTCATGGTGTGGATCATCGTCATGTGGTGCATGCTCATGGGCGAAGTCACCGTGGCGAACCTGGTGGGCGGGCTGATTGCCAGCCTGTTCATTGTCTTCGCGCTGCCGCTGCCGGCGATGCCCGTGGCGGGGATTTCGGTGAGCTGGGGCAAGCTGATTGTCTTCATGGCGCAGTGGTTTATAGAGCTCATGGAAGCTTCCATCAAGGTGGGCTGGCTGGCCGTGCGCCCGCAGGAGGTGCCGAAGACCGCGATTGTCAGGCTCCCGATGCGCGTGGAGAATGAGTTCGTTCTGGCGCTGGCGGTCAGCTTGTACAACCTGCAGCCGGGCGGCACGGTGTCCGATATCGACATTGCGAACCGCATGCTCACCATCCATCTCCTCGACGCCGATTCTGAAGCCCACCTGGAGCGTGAGATCGCCGCGGTGCGCAAGCTGGAGGCCGATATGATTGCCATCTTCGAAAGGAGCCACCCCTGATGGATACTGACGTGTATAACATCCTGCTCACCGTGGCCGCGGGCTTCCTCGTGGTGGCCTTCCTCATCACCACGTGGCGCATCGTCATCGGGCCCAACTCGCTCGACCGGCTCATCGCGATGGACGGGCTCGTGGCCATGTTCCAATGCGCCCTGGCCACCTATATCTGTTGGACGCTGGACACGACGGTCTCCAACGCGATGTTGGTGGTGGCGCTCCTCGGATTCATTTCGACGGTCTCCGTTACTCGCTTTAGGAAGAGGGACTCATGAGTTATGCAGTAGTTGCCGATATCCTCTCCATCATCCTCATTCTCCTTGGCTCGATACTCACCTTGGCGGCCGCGATTGGAGTGGCGCGTTTTAAGGACACGATGGCGCGCGTCCACGCCATTGCCAAACCTCAAACTACCGGGCTCATCTTCACGATTTTGGGTGCCATCATCAAGGTGACGGGTTCGGAGAGCTTCAGCGTGGCTGAGCGCGGCGACCTGGACATCCTGGTGCTGCTCGTCCTTTTCGCCATGATCACCAGCCCGGTGACTGCACAAAGAACCACGCGTATCGCCCGCCGTGAGGGCCTGTACGGCCCGCCGGAGTCAATGCTGCGCAATGAGGCCCCTGCCGCGCGTTCCATGCGCCGAAAGTAGGGACACGGGCGCCTTCTCCCAGGAAATGAGGGGGAATTAATATAGGCTGCAAAAGGCAATAATTGGTGGTCATCCGAGGAGAGTCGACGTGAAGAAGCTGCAAGGCGTACCAACGATATGCGCTGTCCTCGCGCTGTGCATCGCCGTGATGGCGTACAAGTTCAGCCAGTTCGATGGGCCCCATGCCTTCATCAATATCCTCCCCTTCGACCTCTCCATCTACCGCATGGCGGGCGAAGACCTCAACGCGGGCGGCCTGCTTTACGACGCCCCCTATATCTTCGAGTTTCCCTTCACGTACCCGCCCTTTGCGGGTTTGCTGTTCAAGGTTTTGCCCTTCTTCAGCAAGGGTGCGCTGACCTTTATGTGGCCCTCGCTCATGTTCCTGGCGGTGTTGGCGATCATCATCATGATCTTCCGTGAGCGGGGCATGAAGGTGACCCCGGCGGCCGTCCTGGTAGCGGTGCTGCTCACCGCCCTGACCCCGGCGAATGAGGCGATGCACGGCTCGCTGTACTACGGGCAGGTCAACGTATTCTTGATGCTGCTCGTGGCCCTAGATTTCCTGCCGCTCAAGCGCCGCCTGCCGGGCGTTGGCATCGGCTTGGCCGCGGGAATCAAGCTGACCCCGGCTTATATGGGGTTGGCTTTGCTCTTTGAGAAGCGCTGGTGGGCAGCCCTGGGAGCGGTCATCACCTTCTTGGTGACCGTGGTGCTCGGTTTCCTCTTCGTGCCTGATGCGATGGTTTTTTGGACAGATGCCATGTTCAATTCTTCCCGCGTGGGCGAGCATGCCAACCCGGGGGCGAAGTCGCTGCGCTCGCTTATGTACCGCGTGCTCGGCGTGGACGGCGGCATCTGGTGGATCCTGGCGGTCATCGTGGTCTTTGTGCTGACCTGCCTGGCGCTGCGCACCGCATACCTGCGTGGCAACCGCTCGGCGGCTTTCGCGTTGACGGGACTGAGCACCTGCTTGGTCTCCCCCTTCTCGTGGTATCACCACTTCGTGTGGACCATCCCCTTCGTGGTCATGGTCTTCGTATCGGTCAACCAGGCGCTCAGCGCGCGCCTGTCCGGTAAGTTCGGCGAGCAGCTAGCCGGCCTCGCCTCCGTGGCGGCGCTGTTCGTGGTGTCGCTGCCGTTTATGTCGGTGCCGGTGTGGTTCACCATGTCCACGGCCAATCTCGATGCGATCGAGTCCTTCCAGCCGTGGGCGACCTCGCTGTGGACGCTGTCCTGCGTTGTCTTCATCGCCGTCTACGCGGTGTGGGGATTCGTCGCGCCGCGCAAGCACGCGGTGGAGAAGAGCTAGGGGACGTTTCGATCAAATAAGGGGGCAAAACCCGCCTGTTTTGGCGCACTATTTGATCGAAACGTCCTCATCAAGGCGAGACAGCTTCCCCAAACGACGTTTCGATCAATTAAGGCCCGGAAAACCATCAGTTTCCGGGCCTTAATTGATCGTTCGGTACTCAGGCTAGAGCGGCAACAGCTGCTCCATCTCATCCGCGGTGGCCTTAACCACCTTCTGCCAGCTGCCGGTCTCCTCGTACAAGCGGCGCTGGCGCTCATAGCCCGCCCCGGAATCGATGATTTCCTGCACCAGCTGCAGCTCCCGGGCACAGCCCAGCTCTTCGGACAACGGGGCCAGCTCCACCAAGAGATCCGCCAGCTCATCCTTGAGCCAGCGCTCATCGGTCTCGCGTGAGGTGATGACCAGCGCGTCCATGCCATAGCGCGCACCGCGCCACTTATTCTCCGCCACGTGCCACGGCTGGAGGGTCGGCAGCTTCTCCCCCGCATCGATCATGCGGTCATAGTGCACCACCAGGCAGTGCGTCAGCGCCACAATGGCGGAGAGCTCGCGAAGGTTGGAGGCGGCGTCGGAAATGCGCACCTCCACCGTGCCCCACTTGGAGGCCGGGCGAACATCAAAGTGCATCGATCCCGTGTGGTTGATGACACCCGAAATCGCCTGGTCCCGCATGTAGGATTTCCACTGCTCCCAGTTCTCAAACTGGTAGGGCATGCCCGCAGTGGGCAGCTGTTGGTAGAGCATCGTGCGGTTGGAGGCATAGCCGGTATCGAGCCCTTCCCACCCCGGCGAGCACGCGGAGATGGCCAGCAGGTGAGGGTACTTCGTCATCAGCGCATTAATGATGGGCCACACGCGTTCCTCGTGGCTGATGCCGACGTGCACGTGCGTGCCCCACAGCAGCATCTGCTGGCCCCAGTACTGGGTGCGGTTGATGATTTCGGAATAGCTCTCCTTCGCGGAGACGGGGTTCTTCCGGAAGTCCGTGAAGGGGTGCCCACCCGAGGCCCACAGGCGCACGTCCATGGAATCGGCCGCCTCACGCACTGCGCTGAGCGACGCCCGAAGGTCCCCCATCGCCTCCGGCACCGTCCGGCACACCCCGGTTACCAGCTCCACCGTGTTTTGGAGGAATTCCTTTTCCAGGTGCACGGAGGGGTGGGAGGCGCGGACAACGTCGATAAGCTCGGCGCCGCGCGGCACGAGATCCCAGGTCACGGGGTCAACGAGGGCAACTTCCCACTCGACACCCAGCGTGGGCTCGGGCGAACGGGCGAAGTTCTCTTCCGGAATATTCACCCATTCATCCTATCCACCAACAGGGTGAATTTAATAAGTTTTTATTCCCTAGGCTTGGGGAACGGCGAGGACCACGACGACGGCATCGCCCTTGGTGTAATCCCCGGTCAGCTCGGCCGGGTACGGCGCGATGGCTTCCGCCGGAACGTTGCCGCCGTAGTACTGGGCGGCGACTTCCTTGGCCAGGTTCTCGGCCGCGGCATCACCCTGCGGGAAGAAGATGGTGGTCTTCGGTGCGACGAGGACCTCATCGCTGATGTTTCCTACCTCGGCGACCTTAAACTTTTCGCGCTTGAGGCGCTCAGCCTCATCGGCGGCGTAGTTGACGCGGCCGGAGTTGTTGTAAACGTTGACGGGGATCTCCGCCTGCGGGCGATCGGCATTGCCTGCGGGTGCACCGGCCTCGGCGTTCTCACCATGCTCAGTGCCGGCCTCAGCAGCGTTCTCCGAGTCAGCGTCGGCATCAGCCGGGCGCTCGTTCTCGTCGGCGTCCTTATTCTTGTCGGCTTCGCCCGCAGCGCCGCCGGTATGGGCGTCGCCCTCGGCGCCACCGGTGGCGGGTCCGGACACGGCGGCGTCGTTGGCGGGCGCGTCCTGGGCGGTGTCCTCGGAGCTATCCGAGGTCATGGCGTAGAGAGCCCACATGCCGAGCATGACGGCCACGGCGATGAGCACCATAGCGACACCACGCAGCGGGAGCTTGCTAGCGGAGGCCGGGGCGGCGGCCGAGTCGGACTCGGCGGCGTGGCGCGCGCGGTCAGCGGACGAGGCAGAGTTTTCCGGATTCACATTAGTCACATTGGTCACTCTAGTATCTGTGGGCCCTAGTCCGGCGCATTGTCGCGTGCGGCGCGCCGGATGTCCTCGCGGGCGTCGCGAAGCCGGCGCAAACGGGTGACCAGCAGCGGGTAGGAGGCGTGCGCGGCGGGGTTGTCGAGCAGCACATTGAGGCGCTGGTGATAGCGCACCGGAGTAATGTCCAGCTGCGTGCGGATGGCCTCCTCCTTCGCGCCGATATCGCGCGGGGCGTGGGACTCGAACTCCAAAATCGCGGCGTCTAGGTCTGACAGGGAATGCATGCTTAAACTGTATTCCATGACTATTCGTCCCATCGTTATCCACGGCGACCCGGTCCTCCACAACCCCACCGATCCGGTCACCGAGCCCATCGACTCCCCCGAGCTGCAGGAGCTCATCGCAGACATGCACGAAACCATGGATGCCGCGCACGGGGTCGGTCTAGCCGCAAACCAGATCGGCGTGAACAAGCGCCTCTTTGTCTACCACTGCCCCGACACCGACGGGCCAGATGGCACCGAGCTTCCCGAAGGCGGCATGCGGCGCGGCTGCGTGATCAACCCGGTGCTGGAGACCTCCGAGATTCCGGAAACCATGCCGGCTGACGACGGCTCCGAAGACGAAGGCTGCCTCTCCGTTCCGGGCGAGGGCTTCCCCACCGGCCGCGCCGACTGGGCCCGCGTGACCGGCAAGAATGAAAAGGGCGAGGACATCTCCATCGAGGGCTATGGCTTCTTCGCGCGCATGCTGCAGCACGAAACCGGCCACCTCGACGGCTTCGTTTACACCGACGTGCTTACCGGCCGCTACAAGCGCCAGGCCAAGAAGGCCATTAAGCGCAACGGCTGGACCGAAGCCGGGCTTACCTGGCTGCCGGGCGAGGACGAAGACCCCTTCGGGCACGAGGACTAATGTCCCGCATCTTCCGCTCCGATGCCGTCCAGGTGGGCGAGCGCGTGGTGGCCCGGCGCGATTTCGGCGGCGTGCACAGCGATGTCATCGGCCACGTGCTCAGCGTAGATCCGCTGGTCATCCGTCCACAGGAGGTGGGCGGCTACCCGTCTTCACTCGACGCAGTAGAGATTCCGCCGGAGCAGCTCAAGATTATTAAGCGCCTCTCCCCGCGCACGGTGCGCAATTCCGATATCCGCGCCGTGGAGGTGGCCACCGCAGCCGCCTTCCCGGGCAAGGAGCACACGTGGACCTCCGATGGCCAGTGGCTCATGCGCGCGGGCGATGGCGTGACGGGCCGCTCCAATTCGGCGGTGCCGCTGGGACCTTCTGCGGGTTTCCTGCCGGTGCCTTTCGATGAGATTGAAGCCTACTATGCGCGCCACGATCTTCCGGTGTGCTTGGCCATCCCGGAGCGCATCGGCAAGTCTGCTGAGAAGCTCGTGGCGGCGCAGCCCGAAGCGTGGGAGCTCGAACCGGAAATCCTGGTGATGGTCCGAGACCTGGATGAGCTGCCCGTGCTTTCCGACGTCCACTTCGCCATCGATGAGCAGCCCGATTCCGAGTGGCTCAACCTCTACCACTTCCGCGGCCAAGCTCTGCCACCGCTGGCACTGGAGTACCTACGCAGCCACATCGAGGGCACGATGGGCTTCGGACGTCTCCTCTCCCCTGCGGGCGAAACTATCGCTATTACGCGCGGCACGCTCACCGAATCCGGGGACGGCACCGTGTGGCTGGGTTACTCCGCCGTGGAGGTGGCCGAAGGCTGGCGCCGCAAGGGCCTGGGCACCGCGCTGGGCGCGCACATGCTGGCCTGGGGCAAGGCACAGGGCGCGGAGAAGGCCTACCTGCAGGTCGTAGCGCACAATACGGCAGGCATTCGGCTCTATGAGAAGCTCGGCTTCTTAGAGCAGCACCGCCACCGTTACGCCCGCCGCCTGCCTCAAGTACCCTAAACTACATGCGCATAGCTTCGTGGAACATCAACTCCGTTCGCACCCGCCCGCAGCGCGCGGTGGATCTTCTGGCAAAGCACGACATCGACGTGCTTTGCCTGCAAGAAACCAAGGTGGCGGATGCAAAGTTCCCCCGTGAGCCTTTTGAGGAGGCCGGCTACCACGTCACCTGCCACGGGCTGAACCAGTGGAATGGCGTGGCCATTGTGTCTAAGGAGGAGCCGGAGAAGGTCCAGACCTTCTTCCCCGGTCAGCCGGGGTTCCACAAGGACACCGCCAAGGAGCAAGCGCGCGAGGCCCGGGCGGTATCGGCCCGCATCCGCGGGATTGAGATCTGGTCCCTCTACGTTCCCAACGGACGCGAGATCACGGACCGCCACTTCGACTACAAGCTGGACTTCCTCTACGCGCTGGCACGCTATGTGGAGACCCGCGCGCAGTCGAAACTCTTGCTCACGGGTGACTTCAACATTGCTCCGCGCGATGAGGACGTCTGGGATATGTCCCTCTTCCGCGGCAAAACACACGTCACCGAACCGGAGCGCGCGGCCTTCCAGATGTTGGAGGAGGCCGGGCTTGAGGAGGTCACACGCCGCTTCACCGAGGAAGACCGCTGGACCTACTTTGATTACAAGTCCTTGCGCTTCCAAAAGAACGAGGGCATGCGCATCGATTTCCAGCTGGCCAGCGAGCCGCTTGCACACCTGGTCCAAGGTGCCCAGGTGGATATGGTTGAGCGCGCCGGCGACAAGACCTCCGACCACGTGCCACTGATCGCAGATTTCGATGTCCCCGATTTCGCATCGGTGCGCTAGCCTGCCATGAACCTCAACATCGATCTCTCCGTCTGGCAGCTTGTGCTGCTGATCATTGACTACGGCATCAAAATCATCGCCATCGGCGTGGTCCCCGAAGGCCGCCGCCCGTCTAGCTCCACCGCTTGGCTGCTGGCCATTCTGGTGCTGCCTATCGTAGGCCTGCCCCTGTTCTTGCTCATGGGCTCGCCCTATATCAACCGCCGGCGCCACCGCATCCAGCAAGAGGCCAACGCACTGCTTAACGACGTCACCGCCTCCACCCCCAACCACCCCTCCGGGCGCCTCTCCCCGGAGGTGGAATCCCTCATCCAGCTCAACCGCAACCTCACCGGGCACCCGGCTCTGATTGGGCATAACAAGGGCTTGCACGCTTCCTATGAGGAGGCCATCCTGGCCATGGCCCGTGCGGTGGACCGCGCTGAGAAATACGTGCTCATTGAAATCTACATCCAGTCCTGGGATGAGGTGACCGATGTCTTCTTCCAATCCCTCGCGCGCGCCCGCCAGCGCGGCGTGGAGGTCAAGCTGCTGCTGGATCAGATTGGCAGCCTGAAATACAAGGGTTACTTCACGCTGGGCAAGCGCCTTACCGAGATTGACGTCGATTGGCGGCTCATGCTTCCGCTGCAGCTGCACAAGGGCCGCTTCCGCCGCCCGGACCTGCGCAATCACCGCAAGATCGTGGTCATTGACGGCCACACGGGTTTCTTGGGCTCGATGAACATGATTAAGCGCGAATACAAGACGAAGGACCGCGCATGGATCGACTACATGGTCGAGATGACCGGCCCTGTGGTGACGTCTTTGGCCTCGGTGTTCGCGGTGGATTGGTACCTGGAATCCGAGGAACAGCTGTCCTTGGACATGCAGCCCTATGACGACGCCATGACCGCGGACTCCAACCACCTCCAGTTGGTCCCCTCTGGCCCCGGCTACACCACGGAGCCCAACCTGCGCATGTTCAATTCGGTGGTGCACCACGCCAAAGAAAGGCTCATCCTTTGCTCGCCCTACTTCATTCCGGACGAGTCCCTCTTGGAAGCGGTCACCACCGCGTGCTACCGCGACGTTGAGGTGGAGCTCCTGGTTTCAGCGAAGGCGGACCAGTTCATGGTCAACCACGCGCAGTCCTCCTACTACCAAGCGCTTTTAGAGGCTGGCGTGCGGATCTTCCAATTCCCCGAGCCCTTCGTGCTGCACTCCAAGTTCATCCTGGCGGACCCGAATCTTCCGGAGCGCGATCCACTGTGCATGTTTGGTTCCTCCAACATGGACATGCGTTCCTTCGGCCTCAACTATGAATCAACGATGCTGGTGGCCAAGGGCGACCTCATCGAGAATTTCACCCAGCTGGCCAGGAATTACAAGAAGGTCTGCCACGAGCTCACCCTCGAGGAGTGGAACGAGCGCGGCCTGCTGCGCCGCTACGTGGACAACGTCATGCGCCTGACCTCGGCGCTGCAGTAGCAAGCATATGCGGGCCCACACCTTGCTGCGGTAGGGCAGCATGGACCTGCAGATGGTTCCAGCCAGAAGTCTCCAGTCAAACGGTTCCAGTCAAACGGTTCCTCTGAACCTTCTGCGAGGCGGTAGATGGTTCGTTTGGGGGCAAACGAACCATATGACTAGAACCATCTCTGAGAATGACAAGGCGCCATCTGGGAGATGCCTTATGCTCAATGGCGTACGCTAGGCGGCGCCGCGGGCCAGCCGCGTGGACACTGCAAGGCCGAACAGCGAGATGAAGCTGCAGCACACCATTCCGGTGGCCATGGTCAGGGCCGCATTTGAGCCCCAACCCATGAGCGGGCTGATGGCGCTGGCCAGCAGGGACTGCCCAAAGCCCATGATGGCGGACACGCTGCCCGCGCGCGGGCGCATCAGACCAGTGGCCAGCGCGGTGGCGTTGCCCATGATGAAGCCGGTCGGCGCCACACACGCAAAGAGCACGAGGAGGCACACCCACACCGGGGCGCCGAGCAGCACCGACAGCAACAAGAGCACCCCACACGCAAGAACGCCACAAACACCAATGCGCAGCATGACCGCCGGGGAGACCGAATCCATGGCTCGCGAATTCACCAGCGTGGCCATAAAGAGGCCCACGGAGTTGATGCCGAAAACCAGCGAATAGCCCAGCGGCGAAAAGCCCCACTGGTCTTGCACCACGAAGGCCGAGGCCGCGATGTAGCAGAACATCGAGCAGAAACCGAAGGCCATGGTCACCAGGTAGCCCCACACCCGGGCATTGGTCAGGACCGCCCAGTAGTTGCCCGCCACCGTGCGGAACAGCCCGGCGCGGGAGCGCCCACCCGCGGTTTCCGGGACGATGGCAATCGCCAGCACCAACTGCACCGCATGCAGCCCGGCGAGCACCCAAAAGATGCCGCGCCAGCCCAGCGGCTCCGCCAGGACACCGCCGAGCACCGGGGCCACCGCCGGCGCGATGCCCTGCAGCGCCATGAGCAGCGAATAAGCCTTCGCGGCAGCCGCGCCGTGCACGAGGTCAGGTACCACCGCGCGGGCGAGCACCACGCACGCGCCGCCGCCGAGGCCCTGCAGCACGCGGGCGGCCACGAGCACGGTGGCGGTCGGAGCCAGCGCCGCCAGCACGGAGGCCACCAGAGCGAGGGAGGCACCGGCGATGAGGAGGCGTTTGCGCCCGATGGCGTCGGAAAGCGGGCCCATCACCAACTGTCCCACGCCCATGCCGATGAAGAAGCCCGAAATGGTCAGCTGGACCATCGCCCGGGTGGTGCCCAGATCGGAGAGGATCTCCGGCATCACCGGCAAGTACATATCAGTGGCAAAAGGCGCTGTTGCGGACAACAGCGCCAAGGTAGCCAGGAGTGGAAAAGGAATCACGCGTCGCGCTGCTCCAGCACGATGACGCCGAAAATCCACAGCACCGCGGCCCAACCGAAGAAGACGAGGGCCTCAAATCCTACCGATGACCACGGCGCGTTCTCATCGACATAGTTCACCGCCCAGTTCTGGAAGGCGGTAAAGGGCATGAAGTGAATGGCCTTATCGCCCACCGTCGGCAGCACACGCACGATGTTTTCCAAGCCCAAGTACAAGATGAGGGAAATCGCCACCGTGCCGGCGGTCTGCCGCAACAGCATGCCCAGGCCCTGCACGAAGGCAACCACGCCGAAGGCCGCGAGCGGGAAGGACCACAGCATGTACTTGCCATCCTCGCTGGCAAAGGGCTGGAAAGCCTCCGCCGCCGATTCGTTGGTCGTCATATCCGCCAACACGAAGATGTACACCAGACTCAAGAAAGCAATGATGGCCGCGATCACGCCGTACAGCAGCAGCTTGGCACAGGCCACGGTCCAGCGCTTCGGGTTGGCCATGAAGGTCAAGGATTGCGTCTTATAGCGGTATTCCGTGGTCACCACCATCGCGCCCTGGATCATTATGATCGGCATGCCCATGAGCAAGAGGATGGAGGCCAAGGCCCGCTCCTGCAGCGGGCTAATGCCCAGCACCGCCTCGCCCGCGTTCAGCGAGTTCAGCAGCGTCCAGCCCGTCACGATGAGAATGATGAGGGCCGTGGTCCACCAGAAGGACTTCGTCGTGCGCAGCTTCGTCCACTCCGCATGCACAGTGTTGAAAAACATTAGCGCTGTACCCCTTCCTTCGGTGCCGCCGCCTGGTACTGCACCGCGCGTTCCGTCATAGTCACGTAGGCCTCTTCCAGCGAGGCGCGGTGGAGCGTCAATTCCGTCAGCGGCACACCCGTGGAATAAGCCAGCTGACCCACGTAATCCGTGGTTTGGTTCGGAATGACCAAGGTGCGGCGCTGCTCCTCATCAACGGACTCGCTATACGTGATGCCGGCCTCCTTCAGCGCCGAGCCGAACTCGCGCAAGTGCTCCGAGCGCACGATAACCGAGGCACTGGAGTTTTCCTTGACAAAGTCATAGGTGCGTTGATTAGCCAAGAGCCTGCCGCGGCCAATCACCACGAGGTGGTCCGCGGTTTGCGCCATCTCCGCCAGCAAGTGCGAGGAGATAAGCACCGTGCGGCCCTCCGCCGCCAGCGCCCGCACGAGCGAGCGCACCCAGCGAATACCTTCCGGATCTAGGCCGTTGACCGGCTCATCCAGGATCAGCACGCCCGGATCCCCCAACAGGGCGGCCGCCAGGCCGAGGCGCTGGCCCATACCGAGGGAGAAGCCGCCGGCCTTCTTGCCCGCAACATCGGCCAAGCCCACAAGACCCAGCACCTCGTCGACGCGGGAAGTAGGAATGCCATTAGCCTGCGCCATCCACGTCAGGTGGTTGGCGGCGGTGCGGTTGGCGTGGACCGCTTTGGCGTCGAGAAGCGCGCCCACCTCACGCAGCGGGTTCTTCAGCTCGCGGTAGGGCTTGCCGTGCACCAGAGCAGTGCCAGCGGTGGGCTTGTCCAAACCCAGGATCATGCGCATCGTCGTTGATTTTCCAGCGCCGTTAGGCCCCAGAAAGCCGGTCACTTGTCCCGGCTTCACCTGGAAGGTGAGGTCATCGACGGCGCGGACAGACTTGTACTGTTTGGTCAGTCCGGCTACTTCAATCATGCCCTACAGCGTGCCACAGGTTCCCGCCGCGCGCCTGTATCAGCTGCTGATTTCCTCCCAGCGCTCCAGCAGCCGCGGCAGCGCTTCCCGGAAGGGAGCCAAGAGATCTAGCTCTTCTACCTGGTTAAACGGCACCCAGCGCAGCTCGGCGGATTCCGCATTGGCGGTCACCGCCAAGCGCCGGCCAGAAAGTGTCCGCGCCAACACCGTGGTATAGGTCCAGCCTTCCTCGAAGGGCCCGGAGGTGACCAGCGCATCCAGCACCTCGACGTCTGAGGCCGAGATTCCGGTTTCCTCCGCCGTCTCCCTCAGCGCTGCCTGCTCCGGGGACTCCGGCTTATCCCGCGCCCCGCCCGGGATTCCCCAGGTCCCGCCATTATTCGTCCACGTGGCGCGGTGCTGGAGCAACACCTCATCCCCCGCCACCAAGAAAAGGCCAGCAGCTCCAAACTTGCCCCATACCGGCACCCCGCCCGGCCCCTTAGACCAGCCATCACCGGAGAGTTCTGGGTTTACGCGTGTACACATGCCTTCCACGATACGTCAGAAGCAGCCCGCGCCACCCTGCCCCAAATCATCGCGCGACGCGGTCGAGGGCGCTATCCTAAGGGAATGACCGGCCCGGCCACCGAACTGCGCGAGCACTCCCCCGAATCATGGGGCGATCACTGGCTCGATGAAGTCACCGAGCCCGCCAGACCCGCGTTTAGCCGCCCGACGCAGCTGGCCATGAGCTCCTTCGCCGGCCCCGCGCGCGTCATCCGGCGCCTCTATAGCTTCGCGGCCACCACGCCCGGCAAGCTTTTTACGGTCACCGTCATCCTCACCGTCGCGCTGGCGGCAGCCGGCTTTTCCATGTCTTCATCCTCGGCTTCAAGGCACGATGACCTGGATGCCTTGCTGACCTCCACCGAGCCGATGTCGAATGCGGCGCACCACCTCTACACCAACCTGTCCCTGGCGGATACCGTAGCCACCACCGGCTTCGTGCAGGCGGGTGTGGAGCCGGAGGTGAACCGCAACCGCTATAACGAGGCCATCGATGCCGCCTCCGTCGCCGCCACGGAGGCCATCGTGGGCACCTCCGCGGAGGATGAACGCGTGCGCGAGCTCGTCACCTTTATCCAACGCAAGCTGCCGGTGTATACCGCGCTCGTGGAAAAGGCCCGCGTCAATCACCGCGCGGGCCACGCCGTGGCGAATTCCTATATGTCCAATGCCTCAGCGCTCATGCGGACCCAGATCCTCCCCGCCGCCGCGGAGCTGTTCACCTTGACGTCGGAAAAGGTGAGCCAACAGCAGCAGCGCCTGACCCGCCCGCAGTGGGTGCCACTATCTGGTCTGGTCGCCGCTCTCATCTTCCTCGGCCTGGCGCAGTGGTGGCTGTGGCGGCTGACCCGCCGGCGCTTCAACCGCGGTTTCGTGGTGGCCACGGGCCTGTTGTTCCTGGCGCTGGTGTGGGCCTCCGCCTCCAACTTCGCCACGTGGGCCTCGGGCCACCAGGGTTTCGAGACGGTATCGCGCCCCTGGGACTCGCTGACCGCCTCCCGCATCGAGGCCCAGCAGATGCGCACCTCGGAGACTCTCGCCTTGGTTCTGCGCTCCTCCCAGCAGGACATGTCCGTGCACTTTAATTCCACGGTGTACTCCGTCAACCAGGCTCTGCGGGACTATGAGCAGGCGCTTGTCGACGACGACTTCCCCTCCTCCGATCCCACCCTGATTCCCCGCGCGAAGCAGGCAGTGGAAGATTGGACGACTACGCACGAGAACTTCATGGAGGATCTCTCCATGGGTGACTACGATGCCGCGCTGTACCAGGCCACCGCCATCGATCCGGACGGTGACCCCACCGCCGCCAGTGCTTTCAACGCTGTGGATAATTCCTTGGCCGCGCTCATCGACCAGGCCCGCGACGCCATGCGCACCTACCTGGTCCAGGGGCTCAACGCCATGACCATGGTGTCTACCGGCGTGCTCCTGGCCACCTTCGGCGCGATTATCGCCGTGTGGTTGGGAATCCGTCCCCGTCTGCAGGAGTACCTGTGATGCGCCGCCCTACCACGAAACGCCCAGCCTGGACCGCGGCCCTGCTCGTGCTCAGCAGCGCCGTGGCACTCAGCGCTTGCGAGCCGGAGCCGCCCAGCGCGCCGGATCCCATCCTGCCGTCTACCGCGAACCTCGATTCCACGCCGGGCCCGCCGCTACCGGAGGATGCCATCATCGAGCCCGCCGGCAGCGGTGAGGTGTCCAAGCAAAGCGATGCCGAAGCCTACGGCTCCTACCGCCCGGACGATAAGACGCCGAGGGAGCGCGTGCCCGAGATCCTGGAGCGCGGCCGGCTCATCGTGGGCGTGGACCGCTCCAATAACCTGCTCAGCTACCGCGATACCGCCACCGGCGAGGTCCGCGGCTTCGAGGTCGACATCGCCCGCGAAATTGCACGCGATATCTTTGGGGATCCCAACAAGGTGGACTTCCGCTTCGTGGAAGCTTCCGAGCGCGCGCGTGCCCTCAACGACCGCACGGTAGACATCGTCATCCGCACCATGACGATTAGCCCCACACGCCAGCGCGAAGTCGCCTTCTCCATTCCCTATATGCAAACGGATGCCCGCTTGCTGGTGCTGAAGAACTCCGGCATTCACTCCATCGCGGATACCGCCGGGTTGACCTTGTGCGCGACGAAGGGTTCCACCATGGTGGACGCGATACGCAAGCACGCGCCTACTTCCGATATCTTGGAGACCCGCGCCTGGGGCGATTGCCTCATGGCGCTGCAGCTGGGGCAAACGGACGGCATCGTGGTGGATGATGCCCTGCTCTCCGGGATGCTGGCGCAGGATCGCTACACGGAGATCGTCGGCGATCCCCTCGAAAGCCAAAGCTATGGCGTAGCCGTGCGCAAACCCGATGGCTCTTATGACTCGCGCCCGCTCATCCGCCAGGTCAACTCCACGCTGGAGCGCATCCGCAAGGACGGGACCTGGCAGAAGCTCTTCAGCACGTGGTTGGGGGATTATATGGAACAGCCTTTGCTCCCGGCACCGAAGTACCTCGATGAGACTCCACCCGCGACGGAATCGCAGCCGAGTTCCCCAACCAGCAACCAGCCCGGTGAGAAGAAGGAGGGGCACTAATGTCGCACCGCTTCAGCGAGGATGAGCTCGACCACCTCACGCCCGAAGAGCACGAAGACGCGCAGCCCGAAGCCGCAGATCCCGGAGCCGTGGAGCCCGAAACTCCTGCCGACGCCACCCAGGCCGTGCGCTTCGATCCCTTCGCCGATGAGGAGGACGATTTTTCGGAGGACCACCACCTCACCGCGTCGCCCGCGGAATCCGGCGGCCAGAACGCAGCAGCGCCCGGCGCCAACAACGCGGAAGCCTCAGACCGCACCGCGGCAGTCCCCTTCGATCCCTTCGCGGATGACCTCGAGGAGGAGGACCTCGGCGCCACCGGCGCCGTCCTCTCCCCAGCGGACCGTCCCGGCGCGCACGGCACCGCGACGGGCAAACCCGAGGACGGCGAATACGTCGATTCGGATAACATCGCGGCACTCATCGAGGAGCTGGGGCAGCTGCGTGATCGTCGCAAAGCAGAGGACCCCTCGCGGGCCTCCCGCCGCCGCGCGCTCGATACCTTCCGCCAGCGCCGCGCCACCAAGCGCACCGACCGCGAGGTGGCCGATGGCATGGCCACCTTGCCCTTCGTGGTCCCGGTAGATCCCAGCGAGGCGCTCATCGATCCGAAGGATGCGCCCCGCGCCGCCCCGCCGCAGCTCAAGCCGGGTGACATGGTGGCCGGCCAGTATGAAATCCTCGGCGTGCTCGCCCATGGCGGGTTGGGGTGGATCTACCTGGCCAATGACCACTTCGTCTCCGGGCGCATCGTGGTGCTCAAGGGCATGCAATCCACCAATTCCGCGGAGGAAACCGCCACCGCGGAGGCGGAGCGCGAGTTCCTCGCGGACATCACGCACCCGAATATCGTGAAGATTTTCAACTTCATCGATGACCCACGCGTGCCTGGCGGCTTCATCGTCATGGAATACGTGGGCGGCCCCTCGCTCAAGCAGCGCCGCAACGACCAGGTCAATGACCGCTTCCCGGTCGACACCGCGATTGCCTACATCCTGGAAATCCTGCCCGCCCTGGACTACCTGCACGCCCGCGGCGTGGTCTACAACGATTTGAAACCCTCCAACATCATCGTCACCGAGGACCAGGTCAAGCTCATCGATCTGGGGGCTGTCTCCGGCATCGGCGCCTTCGGCCACATCTACGGCACACAGGGTTTCCAGGCCCCGGAGATCGCCACCCAGGGCCCCTCGGTGGCCAGCGATATTTACTCCATCGGCCGCACACTGGCCTGCTTGACGTTGAAGCTGCCGGTGGAGGATGGCGTCTATAAGCCCGGCCTACCCTCCCCTACCGAGGAGCCGCTGCTGCGCCGCTACCTCTCCTTCTACCGCCTGCTGTTGCGCGCTACCGATCCTGACCCGGAGCAGCGCTTCGCGTCCGTGTCCGAGCTGCGCAACCAGCTCTTCGGCGTGCTGCGTGAGGTCATCGCGCTGCGCGATGGCATCCAGCACCCGGCCCAGCACTCCGTCTTCTCCCCGCAGCGTACAACCTTCGGCACGAAGCACCTAGTCTTCCGCACCGACCAGCTCATCGACGGCATCGACCGCACCGTGCGCATCACCGCCCCCGAGGTGGTCTCCGCGCTGCCCATCCCGCTCATCGTCCGCTCCGATATCGGCGCCCCGCTGCTTCAGGGTTCCTCCTATACCGAGCCGCAGGAAGCGCTGGAGACCCTGCGCCAGGCCATGCAGACCCCGGAGTACGAGGAGTCCGCGGAGATTCCCCTCGGCGTGGTGCGCGCCATGATTGATCTGGGATACATCGGCCAGGCACGCGAGTGGCTGACCTCCATCGAGGAGCGCTTGGGCAAGGACTGGCGCTTCCACTGGTACTCGGGCGTGACCGAGCTGCTGCTGGATAAGTACCGCGAGGCTCAGGCCCATTTCGCCCACGTCCTCGACGTGCTGCCCGGTGAGGCCGCCCCGAAGCTGGCCATCGGCGCGGTCAACGAGCTCATCCTGCAGCAGCTGGGTTTTTCAGAAGCCGCGCTTATCGACGCCTCCGTCGCCCGCGCCTGCGCCAACCTCACTACGTCGCTGGCGGATCTGCCCAACGATGCTTTCGAGGATCAGCCCGGCATCTGGGATCACGTCACCGATGATCCGGCCCACCTGCGCTTCAACTCTCTGCGCCTCTACGGCATCGTGTGGGCCACGAACCCGACGACGGTCTCCTCCGCCTTCGGCCTGGCCCGCCAGCTGCGCGCCGAGCACCAGGTTGAGCTCGCCGTGGCCACCTTGGATAAGGTGCCCAATGCGTCGCGCCACCACCGCATGGCCCGTCTGACCACGGTCCTGCAGCTCATCGTGCACGATCTCTCCGAGTCCCGCATCCGCCGTGCTGCCCGCCGCTTGGAGGAGATTCCGCAGAACGAGCCGCGATTCTTGCAGATCAAGATTGCGGTCATCTCCGCCGGGCTGACCTTCCTGCGCGAGTCAGACCTCGACGCCGCGGCCTCCCCCAACGACCTCTTCGAGTTCCCCTTTACCCAGCGCGGCCTGCGCTATGGCCTGGCGGATACCTTGCGGGCACTAGCCCGCCAGGCACCGTTCGCCCGCCACCGCTACGCGCTGGTGGACTTGGCCAACAAGGTCCGCCCAGTCACGATGTTCTAGACGTCGGCATAGCCGACGCTCGACTTAGTACAGGCCCGCCTCCCGGGCCATGGCCGCAATGCCCGCGGACTTCTGCGCGATGGCCAGTTCCTCGTTGGTCGGCACCACGAAGACCTTGACCTGGGATTCCGCGGTCGAAATCATGCGCGGCTCCTTCGAGCGCACGAGGTTGGCTTCCTTATCGAAGTCAATGCCGTACATGTCCAGGTTGTACAGCGAATCCTGGCGGACCTCGGTATCGTTCTCCCCCACGCCGGCGGTAAACGTAATCGCGTCCACGCGGCCCAGCGCAATCATGTATGCACCGATGAAGCGGCGCAGCTGGTGGATGTAGATGTTGTAGGCCAGCCAGGCGTCCTGGTCCTCGTTGTTGATGCGCTCGCGCAGCACGCGGAAATCGTTGACACCCGCAATGCCCTTCACACCGGAGCGCTTGTTCAACAGGTTATCGATCTCATCGATCGACATCCCTGCCTCACGGGAGAGGTGGAAGATAATACCCGGGTCAATATCGCCCGAGCGCGTGCCCATGGCCAGACCCGCCAACGGGGTCAGGCCCATCGAGGTATCAATCGGGCGGCCGTTGCGAATCGCCGCCGCCGAGGCACCGTTGCCCAGGTGCAGCGTGATCTGGTGGACGTGGCCCGGGTCGCGGTCCAAGAGCTTCGGCACCTGCTGCGAGACGAACTCGTGGGAGGTTCCGTGGAAGCCGTAACGGCGAATATCGTACTGCGAGGCCACATCGTTATTGATGGCATAGAGCGCGGCCGCCGGCGGCATGTGGTTGAAGAAGGCCGTATCAAAGACCGCCACGTGCGGGATATCCGGCAGCAGCTTGCGCGCCACGCGGATGCCATCCAGGTTCGCCGGGTTGTGCAGCGGCGCGAGCGGGATGAGGTCCTCAATCATGGACTCGATCTGATCCACGATGAGCTGCGGCTCGCTGAACAAGCGCCCGCCGTGCACAACGCGGTGACCCACGGCGATGACCTCGACATCCGTCGGGCCCACGCCGTGCTCGTGCATGATGCCGAAGGCGCGGTCGAGGCCGAAGGAGTGGGTAGGAATCTCCAGCTCTTCCTTGTATTCCTCACCGCCCGTCTTGACGGTCACCGCACCCTGCGGCTCGCCGACCTGCTCCACCAAGCCGGAGACCAGCGGGGTATCCGTGGCCGAGCTTTCCGGGTCCACCAGCTGGAATTTAACCGAGGAGGAACCCGAGTTGAGAACGAGTACGTACGCCATCTACTTCACTCCTGCCTGGATAGCGGTAATAGCCACCGTGTTGATGATGTCCGGAACCGTCGCGCCGCGCGAGAGGTCATTGACCGGCTTGTTCAGGCCCTGCAGAATCGGGCCCACCGCCAGCGCGCCGCCGGTGCGCTGCGCCGTCTTATAACCAATGTTGCCGGCCTCCAGGTCCGGGAAGACGAAGACCGTGGCCTTACCCGCAACGTCAGATTCCGGCGCCTTCTTGGCGGCCACACCGGGGTCACAGGCAGCGTCGAACTGCAGCGGACCATCCACCGCCACGGAGGAATCGATGCCGCGAGCCACCTCGACGGCCTGCGTCACCTTCTCCACGTCCGGGCCAGCACCCGAGGTGCCCGTGGAGTAGGACAGCAGCGCCACCCGCGGGTCCAGGCCAAACTGTGCTGCGGTCTGCGCGGACACGATGGCGATCTCGCCGAGCTGCTCCGGTGTCGGGTTCGGGTTCACCGCGCAATCACCAAAGGCCCACAGGCGGCCTGGCATCACCATGAGGAAGATGGAGGAGACAACGGAGGCCTCCGGCTTGGTCTTGATGATCTGGAAGGAAGGCTTAATGGTGTGCGCCGTGGTGTGCGCCGCGCCGGAGACCATGCCATCGGCCAAGCCCTTGTGCACCATCATCGTGGCGAAGTAGGACACGTCCTTCATGGTCTCGCGCGCCTGCTCCAGCGTCACGCCCTTCTTCTTGCGCAGCTCCGCAAAGTCCGCTGCAAATTCCTCCGCCAACGGGGATTCCAGGTGGTTGATGATCTCCACACCGCTCAGGTCGATCCCGAGTTCCTGGGCGCGCTTTTCGACGTCCCCGTCACCCAAAATCGTCAGCTTCGCCACCTTGCCCTTGATGAGCTCCCCCGCGGCCTGAAGGATGCGATCATCTTCGCCCTCCGGCAGCACGATGTGCGCACCGATTTCGCGGGCCTGATCCAGAAGCTGCTTCTGGAAGAGCTCGGCGCACATATAAGGCTCGATGTCCTCCAGGGAAGAAATCGCACTGGGAACGGAGGAGACGTCTCCCACCGCGCCCACCACGGTGGCGCCTACCGAGCGCGCGTGCTCAAGCGCCAGCTCCGCGGCGCGGTCAGGCGCGTCAGAAACCAGCACGAAGGGCAGGCCCAGAGCGGCCGCGGCCTTGGCGTCAAAGTCCATAACGCCTGTGCCCTGAAGGACCAGGTTGCCCGCGGGGGCGTTGTCCAAAACCTCGCTGAGCGTGGTTCCCAAGTCATCGACCTGGGCGAAGGTGGCTCCTAGTTCCTGAGCCACAGCAGCAACGTCCAAACCGTCGAAGCCGCGCCCGATGACGCTGATAAAGGCAGAATTGCGTGAGGACTTGGCGGTCATGACCAACCTTTCTCTGCATAGAAGGCGTGTACCCGGGATCACAATTTGGGACACACAGTGACACTACGACACTTTCACAGTACGGGAACACACCCTTGCTCGCCGCCCGCTTGACGCTTTTCCTCATCAACTTCCCAGGCCACCGACACTTAAGCCGGGGCCAAAGTGTGCTATCCCACAGAAACTTGTCTCCCGTGAGCACCTCGGAGTAGGCTCCTAACCAGGATTGTTACTTCGGGCAAGACCTAGGCTCCCCACTCTTAGCCGCGTGGGGATGGTTCGCTATGAACCATTGTGGCCTAGGTCTTTTGTGGTTTTCACAGGCCCTTAACTCGCGAAAGGATTCTCATGTCGACTGATATTCGCTCGGCAGCCGAGGCCATCCTGGATGGCATCGGCGGGGCGGAGAACATCACCTCTCTTACGCACTGCGCCACCCGCCTGCGCTTTGAGCTGGCTGATGCCTCCAAGGCAGACAAGGAAGCACTCGAGTCCATCCCCAAGGTCATGGGTGCCGTACCCCAGGGCGGCCGCAACTATCAGGTTGTCATCGGCGGTGACGTGGCCACGGTCTATGACGAGATCAAGGCCCTCCCGCAGATGAAGAACCGCAACCAATCCGGCAGCCAATCTAATGACGATGTCAAGGCCGCCGCCCGCGCCAAGTCCAAGGGCAAGCTGCCGTGGATGGATGCCTTCTTCGAGTACCTCTCGGATTCCTTCCGCCCGATTCTGGGCGTGCTGCTGGGCGCTTCCCTCATCATCGCCTTCGCCTCCGTCCTGGACGCTTTCGGCGTCGTGGACTTCCGTTCCCCGGACAAGCCGGCCTCCTGGTTCTTCGTGGACGCCATGTGGCGCTCCGTGTTCTACTTCCTGCCGGTGATGGTGGCCTACAACGCTGGTAAGAAGCTGCGCATTGACCCGTGGGTCCCGGCCACCATCATGGCGGCGCTCTTCACCCCGGAGTTCCTGAATCTTTCGGAGAACCCCGCCGTCCAGTGCGTCACCAACGACACCCTCGGCGCTGAGCAGTGCTCCATTGAGATCTTCGGCATGACCATGCAGCTGCAGGACTACGGCGGAAACGTCTTCGTCCCGCTCATCATGGCTGCCGTCGCCGCGCTCTTCTACAAGGGCTTCCAGAAGATCATCCCGTCCGCGGTGCACATGGTCTTCGTTCCCTTCCTGACCCTGCTCTTCCTCATCCCGCTGACCGCCTTCATCATTGGCCCGTTCGGCGTGTGGGCCGGTAACGGCATTGGCGCTGGCCTGTCCTGGATGAATGACAACGCCCCGTTCGTCTTCGCCCTGGCCATCCCGATGCTCTACCCGTTCCTCGTCCCACTGGGCCTGCACTGGCCGCTCAACGCCCTCATGCTGGTCAACATCCAGACCTTGGGCTATGACTTCATCCAGGGTCCCATGGGCGCATGGAACTTCGCCTGCTTCGGCGCCACCGCTGGCGTGCTGGCACTGTCCATTCGTGACCACGACACCGTGATGCGCCAGACCTCCGGCTCTGCCCTCCTGGCTGGCCTGCTCGGCGGCGTGTCCGAGCCTTCCCTCTACGGTATCCACCTGCGCTACAAGAGGATTTACCCGCGCATGCTGGTGGGCTGCTTTGCTGGTGGCCTGACCGTGGCCCTGTTGACCCTGGGCACGAACGGCATTACTACCGACGCCTTCGTCTTCACCTCCCTGCTGACCATCCCGGTCTTCACCCCGATGGCCAAGTACGCCATCGCCATTGCAGTGGCCTTCTTCGTGGCCTTCTTCCTCATCCTCTTCACCGACTACCGCACCCCGGAGGAGCGCGCTGAAGCTAAGGCCGCCCGCGAGGCAGCCGAGAAGGCCGAGCTCGACAACGCCAACAACGCTGACAACGCCGCGCTTGCCGACGCCCCCGCAACCGCCGCTGCCGGCGCTGGCGCCGGTGCCGCCACCGCAACCGCCACCAAGGCTGACGCTCCGGCCAAGGCCGCTGAGCCCGCCGCTGGCACCACCACCGACATTGCCTCCCCGGCTGCCGGCAAGGTTGTCCCCATGGCTGAGATCGATGACCCGGTCTTCTCCGCCGGCACCCTGGGCGACGGCGTGGGCATCGTCCCCGAGAACAACGAGGTCTACGCCCCCGTCAGCGGCACCGTCATGAGTGCCATGAAGTCCGGCCACGCCTACGGCATCAAGACTGAGGACGGCGTGGAGGTCCTCGTCCACATCGGCATCAACACCGTGAAGATGAAGGGCGAAGGTTTCGCCCCGGCCGTCAAGAAGGGCGACACGATCAAGCAGGGCGAGCTGCTTGCCACCGTTGACTTCGCCAAGGTCACCGAAGCCGGCTACGACACCACCATCGTCCTGGCCGTGACCAACACCAAGGCGCTGTCCGCCGTCACCCCGGCTGGCCTCAACCACGCCGCCGCTGGCGATACGGTCATCACCACGACCCGATAAAGGACCCACTAGGGAACCTTGAGCACGCCTCTAACGAACCCTGACTAAGCTGGCTCGATGGAACCACCATCGTGGCCGGCTTTAGTCGTTTTAGCCCCAACCGGCTAGCCTTAACCGGTTAACCCCAACCAGAAAGGTGCCTTGTGCAACTGTTGCGAGTGTTCAATAACAACGTCGTGCTCGCACGCCGCGGCGCGGAGGACGTGATCGTCACCGGACGCGGAATCGGCTTCCAGGCTCACCCCGGCACTGAGGTTGACCCGGCGAAGGTGGTCAAGGTCTTCGTACCGGATTCTGGCCGCGACCCGGACCACCTGGCCGCCATGATCGCCGGCATCCCCGGCGAGTACGTCCAGCTGGTCATCGATGCCATGCACTCCGTCGACATGTCTGAGGCACTGCGCAGCAAACTCACTTTGGTCGTCGCGATTGCGGACCACATCCACGGTGCCGTCAACCGCGGCAACGCCGTGTCTTATCCCCTCGAAGCCGAGGTGCGCCACCTCTACGCCGAAGACTTCGCCCTCGCGCAGCAGCTACTCACGGCCATCAACGGCGGGCTCCATAAGCCGCTGGCTCCCGACGAAGCCGTGGCCATCACACTGCACTTGGTCAACGCCGGCTTCGCAGTGGGGGATCTCTCCGGCACCTACCGCATGACGGGTCTGATCCAGCAGATCCTGGCCGTTATCGGCTCGCACATCGATACGGAGCTCATTAGCGAGGACATCTCCGTCGCCCGCTTCATCACGCACCTGCGCTACCTCTTCGTGCGCATGGCGGAGCACCAGCAGCTCGACTCCGACGACCGCCAAGTAGCCACCGCCATCTCCGCGCGCTACCCCGATGCCGTCGAGACCGCCCAGATGGTAGCCAACCTCATTGAGCTGCGCCTCGACAACACATTAACCCCCGATGAGGTCTCCTACCTGACGCTGCACATCGCGCGCCTGGAGGAGGCCTCCGCCTAAGCCATCAACCTGCTTAGGCTATTGACACCAGCCTAAGCCGCCGGCGCCTCGACAGCGCCCTCAGCGGGCGCGTCAACAGCACCATCGACCGGCGCCTCAGCGCCACCTTCCACCGGTGCCACCGGCTCGGCTACGGTGATGATGTTGTCCTCGTAGCCCAGCTGGCCACCAACAAACTTGCCACCGCAGGTGATGAGGACCAGGCGGTTCTCTCCCTCCGTGTCATTGACCACGTCCGGGAAGCCCGCACCCTTCTGCAGACGGTACGGTGCCTCAGTCACGCGGAAGCGGCGCTCCTCACCATCGATGAAGACGGTGAACTCCTGGCCCTGCTCCAGGGTGGTGAACTTCTCGGCGAAACCTGTTCCCTGCCCCTGGTAGTTGATGTGGCCGGTAATAACGCTGGAGCCAACCGGGCCAGCAACTCCCGGGACAGCGGATGCGGAGTACCAGCCCAAGCGCTGCACATCGCGCGGGGGAATCAGCATGCCGGTATCAGTGACCTGAATCGGGTCCACCGCGGCGAACTCATCGTTGATGCCCAGGGACATGGCACCAAAGCCACGGAACTCACCCGGTGCGGCATCAATCTCCTGATCCTGCTCACCGGAGTCATCCACGAAGGGATCATTGTTCGTCGTGGGTGCGGCAGACTCAGAGCTTTGCGACGTCTCCGCCGAATCCCCTGCATTATCTTCCGCAGAATCATCGCCATTGCGGCCCGCATAGATCACCAATTGCACGATGACCAAGATGATCGCAATGAGCGCCACCAGACCAATGAGGAGCTTCTTATTGCCCTTCTTCGGCTCGCCCGCTGACTGCTCCTCACCGGCACGGTGCTTCGCTGCGGCAGCCTCCCCGGCAGTCTCACCCGTGGAATCGGAGGGGTATTCCGGAATATCGTTCTGTTGGCTTTCGTCAGCCATAATCTCTGCTCCTTGTTCCTGTCTTCTAATTATGGGCGTCTAGCTTCTAAAAGTCTTCGCTATGGGGTTTCGCTGTAAACAATAGTCTAAGAGTCATACGACGAATCCCCTCCAGCGTTTTCACCCTGGAGGGGATTGTCCTAATCATTGTCTGCCCCTACCACGCCCAGCCGGTGAGGGCCGGGATGGTGTTGCAGTGCGGACTACTTGATGAAGTCCTGCATGCCTGGGTCAAGCTGGGTTGCACCGGAAGGTACGTGCTTGATCTCCACGCGGTGCGTGTTGGACGGCACGGGCTGACCGAAGTCCTGCGGCTGGTTGGCAGCATCCTCCGGCGGGGTTGCATCCAGGACGGTAACCTCGCGGTCATCGCGGCCGGTGTTGTCATGGGACTCACCGTGGTTGTTGCCACCATCGTGGCCACCATTGCCACCATCGTGGCCACCGTCGGAGATGATCTTGATCAGGCCCAGACCCGGGATGAGCAGCAGCCACCACGGCAGGTCCTTCTTCGAGCTGCCCTTGTCTCCATCATTGTCCTTGCCGTCGCCCTTATCCGGGGTGTCGGAAGGCTTGTCGGAGTCAGAGGTAACCGTCTGGTTCTTGTCGTTGATGTCCTTGTGCTCAGCGATGTGGTTCGGGTTCTCCGGATCAGTACCCGGAGTCTCCTCGCCCTTGTCGTTGACCTC
>QWCP01000081.1_pt1 | contig 49786 bp, 49 predicted proteins | sample 1972561 | NCBI WGS metagenome assembly QWCP01 (sample SAMN09866705, study PRJNA288562) | Human vaginal metagenome isolate pre4_vaginal, whole genome shotgun... | isolation source: vagina | host: Homo sapiens | place: USA: California
CGGAAGCTAAGCCTGCTAACGCTGATGGTACTGCAACCGGGAGGTTGTGGGAGAGTAAGAAACCGCCGACACCAAACAACAACAAACAACTCAATACAAACAAGCCCGTCACCCTTGAGCAACAACTCAACGGTGACGGGCTCCTTCGTCGTTTTCGCATACAGCCTACAAGTACAGACCTGAAAATACAGACCTGCAAGTAGGCGTCGTCAAGCACCAAGGGGCCAGGATCGGCGACCTGCGAGAATGCACTTCCAGGTCTGCACTAATGCCCACACATAAACACACCAGCCCAGCTTCAAGATTCCGGAGCATATATCCATTCAGATGGAGGAGTGAGACGTTCGACCAAAGGCTCATGCAGCAGAGAAGATGCTTCTTGCACCGCGCCTTGAGCGCATCGGCTTATTAGAATCCTTCATATCAGTGCCTTGGCGGGAAAGTAAGGAGTACGCGATGCGGTTCAGCCAAACGTCAGCTACGTTCTCTCATTCCTACAACGCGGCCTTCCTCAAGGACCTGAAGTCCGTGCGCTTCAGCACACAGAATGGCGCTCCTTCCTCTTCCAGGTTTCTCGAGACATTTTTGTCGAAGGGGCTAATACCGCAGGTACGTGATGGGCTCGGCGGTTTGCTGTTCTTAGTCATTATGGTCGTGGCCTCGGCCTGCATTTTCCTCTTCGCTCTTCTGCTAAATGGCTTTGATATCTCGTGGCTGCTTGCGTTCTTTCTTGGCGCGTTGTTGTGTTGTCACTTATGTGTTGTCGCGCGTCAGTGGGTGTTGTGTATCAACAGACTGGTAGACAGGTATTCAATCCGCACAAAGAGGTGTGCCTTCCCCGGGAAGTTGGTGGTGGAATTGGCAACAATGTCGATTTAATGAGGCATGGCGCGCCCCTATGGGGATAGATCGAAACCCGGTGAATTTGCACCATATCGGCCAAGATGATCGAACAGCTGTAGTAGAAATTACAAAACAGATGCACACAGAAAACGCTAAAGTTCTCCCTTTATTCCACAGAATGAATGGGAGCGGGTTTCCAACAGATGTAACCCTTGACGCCCGCGCATCCTTTAGGGAGTGGAGACACACATACTGGAAAGAAAAGGCATTGGACTACCTATGACCGGTCAGAAAAAACTCTCAGATAAGCTACTCTCATACTTGTACGGCCACGGACTAAGTAAAAGTGAACTGTCTCAGCTGAAGTCGGTGGCTCCATCTTGGATTCCCGAACAATACTTCCAATTCTGGAAGCATTACACGGCCTTTTCTCCGCCATCGTTAGTTTTCTTCACACCTGCCCCATACGGAGTCTATGAAAACGCCTTCGAAGGGTTTCTAGAAGATTTCCGGTCAGTCGATCTTGTCGATTCAAAACGCTTCTTCCCAGTAGCCTATGATGACGGTTTTGTCTGGGGCGTCTTCGAACAGAAGCCCAATGGGTCGGTTATATGTGGAATGTACGATTTTCAAGAAAAGGACTACGTTGAAGGCCCCTTCAAGACATTCGAGGAGTGGGTTCACAGCTACGGATAAACAGGCTTTGCGAGCCCGGCTCAACTGGATGAATTAACGACGTACTAAATGATCGGAAAGTGGCACAGACGGCACTCCTGGTGCGGCCTTCTAACCGCCAATGACTTCGAAGCACTCACATCAGCTACACCAACCCAAGCAGCATAGCTAACCCCCGACGTGTCTACTTTCCGGGGGTCAGGCCCGTTCACGTGTCTAATTCGCCTCGCCTGGAACAATGGTTGGATTGACTTCTACCCTGTGTTCTTGGGCAGTTTCTTCTGTAGTGAAGGGCACCCCCGAACAGGAAAGAAGCACTACCTGTATGCGACGAAGGGTCTTGTTCTCGCTCCAAATGGCGATTCCCGTTGCATTGAAGTGTGCGTCGAAGGAGTTAGCCCAAACCGGATGGGTATGCAGGGCGTAGCCCTGGCCCGGGATGCCGAAAGGATTCGTCTTAACGCCATGCGCAACAACGGTTGGACCTTTTGGGCAGTCGTCCGTGGTATGCCATTGGAGCACGGAAGCGTAGAGCATGGACTTAGCTCTTCGCAGGTGGCTGCGGGATTAGAGTGCGTGTGTGATGAGTGGCGTTTGGGTGAGGTTGCCTGGCCGCCGAATAGTGTGTAGTCGCCGAACTGGGACCGTAGGTTGTGGGGCACTTCACTAGCAGTTGGTTCGTATTGCCGTTTCTGGGGCCGTGACCTGTAGACTGGTTCGGTACATACGGACACGTCTACCGCAGAAAGTGCATGGCTTTAATGTCTGAATCCAACTCCCGTAACCACGGCCGTGGCCGCGAAGGTTCCGCAGAAGGCAACCGTGGGCACTACGGCTCTGGGGGCCGCAAGTTTGAGAAGCACGGCGGCGCAGCGGGGCGTCGAGAAGAGCGTCGCGGTGATCGCCGAGACGAACGCCGAGGTGGCCGCGCAGGCGCTAAACCTCGCCGCAACGACCGCAATGGACATGGCGGCGGTAAAAACAAGGTCTCGCACCCACAGCGTTCAGGCTACCGTGAGGAGCGCATCAATCGTCGTATGACAGATCCAGACCTGCCATCTGATATCGACATTACGGATCTTGATCCTTCGGTACTTCAGGATCTTTCGTCGCTCTCCAAGGAAAATTCCGAAGCCGTTGCTAAACACCTCATCATGGCGGCAACGTGGCTTGAGGACGATCCCCAACTGTCGCTACGCCATGCACGTGCTGCCAAAGACCGTGCCGGACGTGTATCAGTCGTCCGTGAAATGAACGGAATTGCTGCATATAGGGCTGGAGAGTGGAAGGAAGCCCTTGCGGAGCTTCGCGCAGCGCGCCGCATTTCCGGTGGCCCTGGGCTGCTCGCGGTCATGGCTGATTGCGAGCGAGGCCTCGGGCGCCCAGAAAAGGCCGTTGATTTGTGGCGCGGCGAGGAGGCTAAAGAACTCGCGGCGGAGGATGCGATCGAGTTGGCTATCGTTGCTGCAGGAGCGCGATTGGACATGGGGCAGGCAGATTCCGCCGTAGTTACCATCCAACGCGCAAAGCCTTCTAAGGATTCCACGGGATTCTCGGCATGCCGCCTTTCCTACGCCTATGCCAATGCTTTATTGGAGGCTGGCCGCAAGGAAGAGGCCCGGGAGTGGTTCCAGCACGCGATTGACATCGATGAAGGAGACTGGACCGACGCTTCAGAGCGTCTGGCCGAGTGCAAATAATGAGTATTCTCAAAACCCATGATTCATTGCTCCTCGATCTCGACGGAACAGTATGGGAGGGCGGACAGGCTCTCCAGTGCGTCGTCGACGTGGTGAATTCCTGCGGTGTTCCTGCAGTTTATGTCACGAACAATGCATCCCGAAGCCCCCAAACCGTAGCCGGTATGCTCGGCGAGATCGGCTTGGAGACGGATGCGCAACACGTTGTTACCTCTGCGCAAGCGGTAGTCAAGATCGCTCGTGAGGAACTTCCAGCAGGCGCGAAAGTCCTCGTCATCGGCGCGGACTCATTTCGTTCACTGGCGCGTGAGGCGGGCTTCGATGTTGTACACAGTGCCGACGATAAGCCCGCCGCGGTCCTGCAAGGTATGGACAAGTCGGTGGGCTGGGAGCAGCTCTCCGAAGGCGCGTTGGCAATTAATCACGGCGCAAAGTTCTTTGCCTCCAACCTGGATACGTCTCTTCCGACGGAGCGCGGAATGGCTGTGGGCAACGGCTCGCTAGTCGCAGCTATCGTTTCAACTACCGGCGTAGAACCTATTTCGGCAGGTAAGCCGGAACCCGCTATGTTCACTCAAGCAGCTAAGCTCGTGGGCTCGACGAAGCCTCTAGCTGTAGGGGACCGCCTTGACACGGACATTGTTGGCGGCAACAACGCTGCAATGGATACCTTCCACGTCCTTACAGGAGTGTCCCGGGAGCTTGCTCTGATTGAAGCTACTGCGGAGGAACGCCCTGATTTCATTGGTGCAGGATTCCACGAGCTCTCCTTATCGGCCGCACAGGCGCGCCCAGGTTCCCAGGGAGGCTTCCGGGCACGGTTTGACGGCTACGACATTGTTCTTCAAGGCGGGAACGAGAAATCGACGTCGATCGAGGCGCTGCGCACTGTCCTCGAAGTTGCCTGGGCCGGTGCTGAGCCGCCTCGCTACATTCAGCCACGGAGTGAAGCCGCGGAGAGGGTTGTGTCTACATGGCGGTAAAGCCTCATGACCCGCGCGCGGTTTTGGCTCCCGAGAAGCTGGATGCGTCGCTCGCGGAGATTCTCAATGAACCAGCTGAGAGCCTTGAACAAGAACTTGTTCAGCTGGATCGCGCTCATACTGTGCTGCGGGATGCGCTCCAAGACAATTAGCGCTGACCGTCGAGGATTCTAAGGGAAGAGGAGCTTTTCATGCCACCGCAACGCCGCCGTCTCGACGCGGAGCTAGTGCGCCGAAAGATTGCGCGCTCACGGGAACAAGCCGTTGAGATGATCAAGGCCGGCCGCGTGACCGTCGGGGGCTTCAAGGCGATGAAGCCCGCGACGGTGGTTGAGCCCGAGGTATCTATCAAGGTTGAGGCCAGCGAGGGGGATGATTGGGCTTCGCGTGGCGCGCACAAGCTCCTTGGCGCTCTCGAGGCTTTCGACGTCGATCTTAGGGGAAAGCGTGTGTTGGACGCGGGGGCGTCGACTGGCGGCTTTACCGATGTGTGCCTGCGCCGCGGTGCCGCGGAGGTGCTATCTGTCGATGTGGGCTACGGGCAGTTGTTGTGGCGTTTGCAGAATGACGAACGGGTTACGGTGCTCGACCGCACTAACATTCGCCACCTGACACTTGAGCACACGAATGGTCCCTGCGACGCCATGGTTGGTGACCTATCGTTTATTTCCCTGAAGCTTGTACTGCCAGCGATTGCATCGTGCATGGCTGATGGCGCGTGGCTATTGCCCATGGTCAAACCACAGTTTGAGGTGGGCAAAGACCGGATAGGGTCCGGTGGTGTGGTGCGCTCTCCTGAGCTACGGGCGGAAGTAACCAAGGATGTCGCTATCTTCGCTCAGGGGCTCGGGCTCAGCGTGAAAGGCGTGGCAGCATCGCCGTTACCTGGACCAAGCGGCAATGTTGAGTACTTCCTTTGGTTGGTCAAGGATGGATTGTCCACCCCGGAAGATAGGCTTGATGCAATGATCGAGACGGCTATCAAGGAAGGACCCCAGTGAGCAGTAGTGTCGCCGCGGAGGGCACCAACCGCCGCGAAATTCTTCTTGTTCCGCACGCGAGCCGCGCGGATAATCTTGCCGCTACGCATCGCGCGGCGGAGCTGCTCCAGGAGGCAGGCATCAAGGTGCGCGTGTGCGCAGCGGATACCGTCCTTCCGGGCCTGCAGCATGTTCGGCATACGCCAGCTGCTGCCGAAGGTTGTGAATTGGTGCTGGTTCTTGGTGGCGATGGCACATTTTTGCGCGCGGCAGATATGGCGCGCGCCGTCGATGTTCCCGTGCTTGGAATAAACCTGGGCCACGTCGGCTTCCTGGCCGAGTGGGAAGCGGAGTCGCTCGACCGCGCGTTGGTGCGAGTTATCGAGCAATCCTATGAGGTCGAAGATCGGCTTACTATCGACGTCACCGTGTTCGATGCTGACGGGAAACTGCGTGAGCGTAGCTGGGCGCTCAATGAGGCGTCGATTGAGAATCTCAACCGCTCGGGGGTGCTGGACGCCATCCTCGAGGTGGATGGGCGCCCGGTATCTGCTTTTGGTTGCGATGGCGTGCTCATCTCCACTCCGACTGGATCCACGGCCTATGCCTTCTCCGCCGGCGGGCCAGTTCTGTGGCCTTCTCTTGATGCCATCCTGGTTGTGCCAAACAACGCGCATGCCTTGTTTACCAAACCGCTCGTGGTGTCTCCGGATTCGCAAGTCGCGGTGGAATCGGCGTCGGCGACGACTCCGGCTGTGGTTATCCTTGACGGCTTCCGGGAAGTCTCGATGCCTCCAGGTTCGCGCGCGGAGGTCGTTCGTGGTGAAAGGCCGGTGCGCTGGGTACGTCTAGATCAGCAGCCATTCACTGATCGTCTGGTGTCCAAGCTGCGCCTCCCCGTGGAAGGTTGGCGCGGGCCGCGTCACTAGGTTGTTTAGTGCGTATTCAGGAAGGAAGATAGCTCACCGTGCTCGTTGATATCAGCATCTCTGACCTCGGCGTGATTGAAAGCTCCGCAGCGGAACTATCGCCAGGACTCACCGTGCTCACCGGCGAAACCGGCGCTGGTAAGACCATGGTGGTAACCGGCCTACGCCTTCTCGCCGGCGGTCGCGCGGATGCATCACGTGTGCGCGATGGCGCCGCGAAAGCAGCCGTAGAAGGGCATTTTTCTTCCAGTTCTCTTGCCGTAGCGAAGGTAGTCGAAGAATCAGGCGGTGAGCCAGATGAAAACGGCGAGTTCATTGCCTCCCGCACGGTGTCGGCGGCGGGACGCTCACGCGCCTACTTGGGTGGGCGTTCAGTGCCAGCGGCGACATTGGGGGAGTTCGCCTCCCACCTGATTACTGTGCACGGTCAGAACGACCAGCTGCGTTTGCTATCTGCCGATCAACAATTGGCAGCGATCGATCGCTTTGAACCTGCGATTGACAAGGTTCGCACCGCATATACCGATGCGTTTAGCCACTGGCGCGCGTTGGCTAAGGACTATCAGCGTCGTACGGAATCACGGCGCGAGATGGCGCAGGAAGTTGACAGGTTGCAGTTCGCTATTAAGGAAATTTCCGAGCTCGATCCGCAACCAGGCGAAGATGCCGAACTCGTGACCCTTATTAAGCGCTTGCAAGATGTTGATGCTTTGCGTGAGGGCGCAGCCACCGCTCTCAGCGCTCTGGATGGGGGCGAAGGATTTGGGGATGAGGACACCGCCGTCAATCTTGTCGGCGCCGCCGAATCAGCACTCGCTGGGGCAAGTGATACCGAGCTCGCTCGCCTAGGGGAGCGCGTTAGCGAAGTCACCGCGCAATTGACCGATATCGCTGCCGAGCTCACGACGTATTTGAGCGATCTACCCGCCGATCCCAACCTCCTCGAGGAATCCCTACAGCGCCAACAGGAGCTCAAGCGGCTTACCCGCAAATATGCTGCTGATATCGATGGAGTCTTGGCCTGGCGGGATGCCGCTGAGGCCAAACTCGCTACGTTGGATACCTCTACCGAGGCCCTCGAGGCCTTAAAGAAGGAGGTAATGGAGGCCGAAAAGACGATGGTGTCCAAAGCCGAAAAGCTCACTGCCGCTCGCACCAAGGCCGCGAAGAAGCTCGGGGCTCAGGTTACCGAGGAAATTCATGGTCTGGCCATGCCGAACTCCATCTTGACGGCCGTCGTCAAGAAAACGAAGTACTCCAAGTCCGGCGCGGATGAGGTCGAATTTCAACTCAACGGTAAGCCCCTGGCTTCTGCGGCCTCGGGCGGTGAGCTCTCGCGCGTCATGCTGGCCATGGAGGTAGTTTTGGCCAGCGGCGACGGGACCACCTTGGTCTTCGACGAGGTGGATGCCGGCGTCGGTGGCCGCGCGGCGGTGGAGATTGGGCGTCGTCTAGCGCGGCTGTCCACCACCAACCAGGTCATTTGTGTCACCCACCTGCCGCAAGTGGCCGCCTATGCGGACTCACACTTGCACGTGTCGAAGGAGAAATTCACGTCGGGTGTTGCGGATCTGGCCGCCGAGGAGCGCGTTGAGGAGCTCGCGCGTATGCTCGCTGGCCTCGATGACACCGAGACGGGCCGCGCGCATGCACAAGAGCTCTTCGATAGGGCTCAAGCAGAAGTCGAGACTTTCCGCGCGCCTTCCACACCTTGAGCCCCTAACAGGGGAAACTGTCAGACATGAGTCTGTTTTCCCGTAATACCGATCTGCCTGGAGAACACGGCGCGCTGCGTGATTGCACCCCGGGTGGCAAGGGCATGAAGAAGTTTAGCGCTGGTGACTTCGCAGTCATCAACGCCGCCAATATCTCCCGCCAAGAGGCCCAGACCCTCGTGGATATGAAGCCGGCCGCCGTGATCAACGTCGCGGAGTTCTCCACTGGTTCTATCCCGAATTATGGACCCCACATGCTTCTCGACGCCGATGTCACCCTCATCGAGGGCGTAGGCCAAGATTTTGTGGACAATTTCAAGGATGGAAAGAAGGCGCGTCTGACCGAAGACGGCGCCATTTTTGCGGGCGATACCCAGCTTTCTTCGGGAACGGTGGTTACCCGCGACCGGGCGGAGAAGAATTTTGCTTCTGCCCAGCAGGAACTCATCGATCATATGGAGGCATATTTCGGTAACTCCATTGAGTTCATTCATTCTGAAGGTCCGCTGCTCATCGATGGCCTGGGTGTTCCCGATGCAGGGTCCGTCATGGCCGGGCGCAAAGTTCTCGTGGTCTCGCCCACTGAGGAACACCGCAAGAAGCTGACGCTCCTGCGCAACTTTATCCGCGAGTATGAACCCATCATTATCGGCGTGGATGCTGCCGCGGACACCCTGGTCGAGCTGGGGTACCAGCCTCACTTCATCGTGGGTAACCCCTCCGAGGTGAGCTCGGAAACCCTGCGCAGCGGTGCCCAGGTTATTCTCCCCGCCGAACCGGACGGTACTGCTGACGGGCTCGAGCGCATTCAGGATTTGGGGATTGGTGCGATGACCTTCCCTGCCGCTACGGATTCAGCTACCGATCTCGCGCTGTTGCTTGCGGACTACCACGAGGCTCAGATGATTGTTCAGGTTGGCGGATCCCTCGACCTCGACGACATCTTTGCTAACGAGCCGAATGCTACGCCCGCGGCTTTGCTGTGCCACATGAAGGCGGGCACGCGCCTGGTGGATGCGGACGCTGTTATCAACCTTTATTCCGCGCCAAATTCCGGAGCTATGGGATGGCTGTGGGCGCTGCTTGGCATCCTCGTAGCACTTGCCGTCGTTATTTTGATCGTCGGCTTGGGCGGCGATGAATCCTTCCTCCAGAACCTGATCGATACCTGGAATAACTTCGCGTTAAGCGTGCAGGAGTGGTTTAAGTAATGATGTCGCCTAAGTCCCTCATTATCACCGGCCTCGGTTTCGGCGCAGCCCTTGGCATTGCGTTGGGCACGCTGGTGATTGCTCCAAACATGGATTCCGGATCGGGTCCCGGGGGTGAATCGACCAGTGAGGTGCGCGAGAAATACGGAAAGCTGGTTCTTGACAACAACATCGCGGAGGCCCAGCTAGACTCTGCTGATTCCGTTATGGGAGATCTCGGCCGATACGTGGTGGATGGTTCCTTGGCGCAGCGCCCGGTCATGGTTGTGAGTATGCCCGATGCCGACGACGCCGACGTCAAGGCCGTCAAGGATTTGCTGGGTTCTGCAGATTCCACCGATGCAGGAAGCATCAAGCTGACTGAGAAGTTTGTAGCCCAAGAATCCGCGGACAAGCTTTTGTCCCTCGTTACCACCACGTTGCCGGCGGGAGCGAAGCTCGATAAAAAGAAGATTGATGCCGGCACACATGCTGGTCAGGCACTTGCGGCGGGGTTGATGATGGATGCTGAGACCACCGAGCCGCTTGCATCAGTTGATGATCGCGCGACCCTTTTGCGGGCTCTGCGCGATGCCGGCTACATCGACTACAAGGATGGCACTATTCTTCCTGCTCAGGCCGTGGTCGTCGTGGGCGGAGGCATGACCCCGGGAGAGGAAGACGACAGTGCTGCTGCGAAGTACGCCATTGATACGACGGTCAACTTCCTAGAAGGTTTTGATTCGGTGGATACCGCGATGGTTTATGCCGGGCGCGTGGAATCCGCCGGTGACGACGGCGTCTTGGATAAACTCCGAGCCGACAAGACGAAGATCAGCACCGTGGACTCCATTGATCACCCGGTGTCCCAGATGGCCAGTGTTTTAGCCGTGAAGGAACAACTCGATGGTGGCCACGGTGTGTATGGTTCTGCGGCGAATGCTGACAGCGCAGCGCCGGCGCTGCCGAAGGATCTCTAGATGTCACACCATTTTCGTACGGTGGGAACCGAGCTGCTTGTCGACGCCCCCATCATCGCCGTCCGCCGCGATGATGTCGTCATGCCGGGGGAGGTTATTGCTCAGCGAGAAGTTGTCGAGCACCTTGGTGCTGTGGCCGTTGTGGCGTTGGATGAGAACAACCGTATCGCCATGGTGGAGCAGTACCGGCATAGCGTCGGTAAGCGTCTGTGGGAGCTGCCGGCCGGCTTGCTCGATGTGAAGGGCGAAGACGAGCTAGGCGGCGCGCAACGCGAGCTCCAGGAAGAGGCCGGCCTGGTCGCCGAGGAATGGGCAGTGTTGACTGATCTGGTGACCTCCCCGGGATTCTGCGAGGAAGCCGTGCGCGTGTTCTTGGCGCGAGGCCTGTCGAGCGTGCCCAAACTCAACGCCGAAGGCGACGAGGAAGCTGACATGGGCTTTGCATGGGTTCCCCTTGCGGAGGCTGTCGAGCGCATCCTGGTGGGGGAGATTGTGAACTCCATTGCGGTGGCAGGAATCCTTGCGGCATTTGTCTGCGTGCGTGGGGATGCCACCCCGCGCTCAGTTGACTCTCCTTTCGAGCTGCGCCCGGAATCGATCGCGCACCGGCGCCCGGGTCCGGATCTTAAGCAGCTGTGACGCCCTCTAACCCCGCCGCAGCCGCCGGACAAGCTTGGTTGATGCACCTCATGGTGGAAAAAGGTGCCTCGAAGAATACGGTAAGTAATTACCGTCGAGACATTAACCGTTACGTTAATTGGCTTGCGGAATCTGGGATCACGGATTTGCGCCACGTAACCCGCTCGCACGTGGAGAACTACCTCGTTTACTTGCGTAAGAATCTTGCGCAGTCCTCTGCTAGTCGCGCTTTGGTTGTCGCTCGAGGGTTGCATAAGTTTGCCCTGGCCGAGGGGATGATTGAGGAAGACGTCGCGGCGGAGGTTTCCCCACCCAAGCGGGCGCAACCGCTGCCGGAGACTCTCAGCGTGGAGGATGTGGAGGCACTCCTCGATGCCATCCCTAGCGGAGATACTGCAACGCCCATTGATATCCGAGATCGCGCTCTATTGGAGATGCTGTATGGTACGGGCGCACGTATCTCCGAAATCATCGCGCTAAATGTGGACGATGTGACGGGTGAGGGGAGTGCTTCAGTTCGTGACATTGTGTTGTTGAGCGGCAAGGGCGATAAGCAACGGCTAGTTCCGCTGGGTTCACATGCGGTGACAGCGGTGGAGAACTACCTCGTGCGTGCCCGCCCTGTGCTGGCTACGGGAGCCTCTCACGCCCTGTTCCTCAATACTCGGGGCAAGTCTTTATCGCGGCAAAGCGCCTGGGCCGTGATCAAGACCGCAGCGCAGCGCGCCCACCTAAGTACTAAAATCTCTCCGCATACACTGCGTCACTCATTTGCCACCCATCTGCTCGAGGGCGGGGCTGATGTGCGTACCGTACAGGAGCTCTTGGGGCATTCTTCCGTGACGACGACACAGATTTATACCCACGTCACTGCGGATTCACTCCGCGAAGTGTGGCGCACTGCCCATCCACGCGCTTAAGAGCGCCTAGAATCGTCACGACTTCAACCTAATGAAAAGGATATTTATGGCTTCAACCACTTCTTTGTCCCAAACCTATCGAGCGGTTGCGCTAGCTTCCGTGCTCTCCGTAGGTTCCCTTTCCGGCGTCGCGTCGGACATCGTGAGCGCAACTGGGGTGCTGCCAGGGTTCGGTACGGCCGCCGCCTCTGCACAAGACGCCACCATTCCGGTGCCGGCTGGTCAGACGACGACCGTTTCGCTGCCAGTTCCTGTCGACGTCAACGTGGCCTCCGATGGTTGGAACGTCACTGCTTCTGGCGGCAGCGCTACGGTGACCGCACCACCCGCGGGAGGACAAATCAGTGTGCCGGTGACCTACCAAGGCGTGACCATGACCATCGTGCTCGTGGCCGACGCCGACGTTACTGCCGATGATCTCAACGACGCAGCTGAGAACGGGGATCCGGGCCAGCTCGGCGGTGAGCAGCAGGACCACGAGAACCCGGACAATCCCGGGGGCAACGGGGGACCGGCGGGGAGCGAGAACTCCGATGACAGCGCAGGTGGTGGTGAGCAGAACGGAGGACAGCATCCCGCCGATGGCTCGGCGTCCGCTGCGGATGGCTCTGCTCAAGGCCACGTGCCTCCTCCGCGAACAGGCCGCGGGTGGGAAGGAATTGATGATTCGAATACTTCCTATGTGAACCTGGAATCCACGATTGACGGCCAAACAATCACTGCCAAGCTTGGGCTCAAACAGGCTCTCGACCTGTACAACCGCTTCAAGCACCTTGAGGATGACGGAGTCACGCTGCGCTACCTCAACGCGGAAGGCGAGTTCGTAGAGGGGGTCAAACGGGAGATCGACAAAGGCTCGCGCACCATGACCCTGACCTACCCAGAGGGGGCGGAGCCGGACAATCCTTTCATCATGCAATTCGTGAACAAGGACACTCAGTCCGCTGAGCTGGTAGTGACGCTTACCGATCCAACCCGTGAGAGCGCGAGTGAGGTGCCTGCGGAGCAGCAGCTGGATTCTGATGCAGCTGACAAGGCCGGGGGAGAGGAACAAGGAGACTCGGGGCTTGGAGTTGGCGCACTTGCAGCAGGTATCGCGGGCCTCGGAGTTATCGCGCTCATCGTGTGGCTCGCGCTTAAGGGACGCCGGTCGAAGGGAGCACAGGAGGACGCCTAATCTAGGCCATGGACTTTATTCACCGGTTTTCCTTAGCTATAATCGCGGCGCAGGCACCCACGGGGTACCCTATAATCACAAGGATGTAAGAATGCGGCGCCGCGTGTTGCTGCAAAGCCGAAGCGGAAAGACCGCAAAGGGGCCGTACAGGTCAAGGAAGCAGGTGTGACTGTGAGCGACGAGGGACTGTTTGAGGCCTCGGAAGCACAGGTCGGGTTAACCGGCCGCCCACTGCGGGAGCTTCCGGAACCGGAGCCATTGGAAAAGCATGGTCCCGCCACGATTATTTCCATGTGTAACCAGAAGGGTGGCGTCGGAAAAACCACGTCCACCATTAACATGGGCGCGTGTTTGGCGGAGCTGGGGCGTAAAGTCCTCCTCGTTGACTTGGACCCGCAGGGTGCTCTTTCGGCCGGCCTAGGCCTGACCCACGACCAGATCCAGGACACCATTTATGACGTCATGCTTGATAGCGAAGTCTCAGTGCATTCCGCTATCGTGCACACCGGTGTGGCCGGGCTCGACCTCGTCCCCGCCAACATCGACCTCTCCGCCGCTGAGATCCAGATGGTCAATGAAGTTGGCCGCGAACATACCCTGGCTCGTGCCCTTCGCCCGGTACGCAAGGACTATGACTTCATCATCATTGACTGCCAGCCTTCACTGGGCTTGCTCACGGTCAATGCTTTGGCCTGCTCGCAGGGAGTTATCATCCCCATGGAGTGCGAGTTCTTTTCCCTGCGCGGCCTCGCGCTGTTGACCGATACCGTGGAGAAAGTAGCGGACCGCATTAACTTCGATCTCGAGGTCATGGGAATTCTGGTTACCATGTTTGATCGCCGCACCCGCCACGCCCGGGAGGTCATGGACCGCGTGGTGGAGTATTTCGGGGACAAGGTCTTTGACACGGTGATTACACGTACTGTTCGTTTCCCAGAGACGTCGGTAGCCGGCGAGCCCATTACTACCTGGGCTCCCAGCTCCCAGGCAGCCAAGCAGTACCGCGACCTGGCTAAAGAGGTCATCGAGCGAGCTAACGGCTAGTCGCTCATTATGACCCAACCGGAGATTACCGGCTTTCGCATCGCCCTGGGCAATTTTGAGGGCCCTTTCGACTTGCTGCTGCAGCTGATTCAGGCGAAGAAGCTGGACGTTACGGAGGTGGCGCTGTCTGAAGTTACCGATGAGTTCGTGGCCTATACGCGTGCTTTAGGGGCAACCGCGGATTTGGATGAAACCACGGAGTTCCTTCTTATCGCCGCAACACTTCTGGATTTGAAGGCCGCTCGATTATTGCCGCGTGGCGAAGTCGATGACTTTGAAGATCTTGAGCTCCTGGAGACTCGCGATCTCCTCTTTGCACGCCTTCTGCAGTACAAGGCTTATAAGCAGGTTGCCGACCAGTTCGCGCAATGGCAGCGCGCGGCCCAGCGGCGTTATCCGCGTGCGGTGGCGATGGAGGAGCGCTTTAGCAACCTTCTTCCGCCAGTCAAGATTGGGCATACTCCAGCCACGTTCGCCGAACTCGCAGCTGGTGTCTTCCGGCCCAAACCCCCGGAAGAGGTTGCCACAGGCCATATTCACCAGGTTGCTGTCTCCGTGCCGGAGCAAGCCGGAAAGATCCTCACGACGCTCAAGATGCTGGGCACAGGGCAATGGATGAGTTTCGAAGCCTTAACCAGGGACTGCACCATCTCTATGGAGGTCGTCGGACGTTTCCTGGCGTTGCTGGAGCTCTACAAGGCCAAAGCGGTTGATGCTTCCCAACCAGAGTCTTTGGGGCCACTTGAATTGTCCTGGACCGGGCTCGACGTGGACCCGGCCGTCGTCGCGGCGGCAAACTGGGATTAGGGTAGGCTACCGAGTCATGGACGATACGTCATCCTTGGCCCCCAGCGACCTCGTAGCCCCGAGCCGACAGGGAGCTTTGCCTCTTATTTCACAGTTGCGCTCACGCCTGGAGTCCATCCTCCTCGTTATTGATTCCCCAGCCAGCGTGGAGGAGCTGGCCCGTGTACTGGATGCGGAGGTCACCGTCGTCAGTGATACTCTGCGTGCACTAGAGCGCGAGCTGAGCGAGCGCGGCTCCGGCATCGATCTGCGTGAGACACCGGAGGGCTGGCGCTTTTATACGCGTAAAGAGAACGCAGATGCCGTCGAGCAGTTTGTTCTCGATGGCACCCAAACCAAGCTTTCCCGCGCGGCATTGGAGACCTTGGCAGTTATCGCATACCGCCAACCGGTCACCCGAGCCCAAGTCGCTGGCGTACGCGGCGTCAACGTCGACGGAGTAGTTCGTACGCTCATGTTGCGGGGGCTCATCCGGGAGATAGAGAGCCCAGAGCCCTCAGCTGGCAACGCACATCACTATGAGACTACTGAGCTTTTCCTAGAGCTACTCGGTATTGATTCCCTCGAGCGCCTCCCGGATCTCGCTCCGCTGCTGCCAGACATCGAGCAGATCGACGAGGACTACTCATAAAGGCGCTGTCTGCGGTAGGATTGCGGCCGGACATCGGCGCGTTTCCGCGCGCCGCAAATTGAAGAACTATTGAGAGGACACATTCCCGTGACTCCACCCGCTCGCCGCGATGGCACACCGGAAAAGAAAAAGCGTGACAGCGACATGATCGTGTCGAACGCTAAGCCGGCCCGCCATCAGCATGTAAAGAAGAAGGCCACCGCAGAATCTATCGCCCGAGACTTGGGCGCGGACTGGCTGGTAGACGGTAAAAATAAGAAGGGCTCCCAGAACCAAGGCGAGCGCCTGCAAAAGGTCTTGGCAAAGGCCGGCGTTGCTTCGCGCCGCCATGCAGAGATCCTCATCGATGAGGGCCGCGTTGAGGTCAACGGCCAGGTCATCATCAAGCAGGGCACTCGTGTTAACCCCAACACGGACGTGATTCGCGTCGATGGCACACGCATCAACGTCAACGAGGAGACCCAATACTTCGTGCTCAACAAACCGCGCGGTATGCAGTCCACGATGTCGGATGACATGGGCCGTCCTTGCGTGGGAGATGTCGTGGCTGATCGCGTGGTAGCAGGCCAGCGCTTGTTCCATGTCGGACGCCTCGATGCGGATACCGAGGGCCTTCTCTTATTGACTAACGACGGCGAACTTGCCAACCGTCTCATGCATCCCAAGTATGAGGTGACCAAAACATACCTCGCGACTGTCCTTGGTGAAGCAGATAAGAAGCTCGTTCGTCAGCTGCGCGAAGGCATCGAATTGGACGATGGTCTTGCGCAGGCGGACTATGTGCAGATTGTGGACAAGAACCAGGGCTATTCGCTGGTGCGCGTCGAGTTGCACGAAGGCCGGAAGCACATCGTGCGCCGCATGCTTAAAGAAGCCGGGTATCCGGTCCAGCGTCTCGTGCGCACCAAACTCCACACGGTGCAGTTGGGTGATATGAAGCCCGGCTCCTTGCGTGCACTGAACTCCAACGAACTGACCAGCCTGTACAAGGCGGTGGGGATGTAATGATTTCAAATATGCCCAATCAAGGCCTCATTCTGGCTGTTGACGGTCCCTCCGGAACCGGTAAGTCCACGACGTGCCGAGCACTGGCCAAGAAGCTTGACGCCAAGTACGTCGATACCGGTGCAATGTACCGCGTGGCAACGCTTGCTGTGCTGCGCGCGGGTGTGGACCCAGCGGATACTGAGGCGGTGATTTCCACGACTGCTGACCTGCCTCTCGAGGTGTCTGATGATCCAGATTCCACCATGGTCGTCTTTGATGGCGAGGATGTCTCCCGCGTCATCCGAGAAGATGAGGTCACCCGCAATGTCTCGGCAGTTTCCGCCATTCCGGAAGTACGCCAAAACCTCGTTGAACTGCAACGTAAGCTTGCCGCCCAGGCTCACCGCGCGATAGTTGAAGGGCGCGATATCGGCACGGTTGTTCTTGCCGATGCCCCCGCGAAGGCTTTCATGACGGCTAGCGCCGAGGTCCGAGCACAGCGCCGTCATGACCAAAACCTGGCTGCCGGCATTGATTCGGATTTTGACTCCGTGCTTGCCGCCGTCGAACGGCGCGACGCCGCCGACTCTTCCCGCGCTACATCGCCGCTGCGCCCGGCGGAGGACGCGGTACTCGTTGATACGTCCGAGATGACCCGAGATGAGGTCCTTGACGCTCTCATTGCCGTCGTCAAAGAATCGGCTGCACAGGAGGCCTGACATGACTAATGAACCGCAGAATCCGGATGTAGATCCGGCGCAGCAGCCGGAAGACTTTGAGACGGAATTTCACTATCCGGCCGGAAAACTTGAAGAAGAGGTCGTACGCGATCCGCACGGCGGCTGGGCTCCGAAGGATTTCGACTCTGAAGACTTTGACTATGAATTCGACGAGTCTGAATTCAGCGAGGCCGATTTTGGTGAGGATGAGACCGAATTCGACGATGAGGCTCCGCTGAGCGAGGAAGAATGGGAAGCCCTATCCCACGCCTTTGGTGTCGGTGAAGGCCATACGGAGGAAAACCTGTGCACGGTGGCCGTAGTGGGCCGCCCGAACGTGGGCAAGTCTTCTCTGGTGAATCGCTTCCTTGGGCGCCGTGAAGCTGTTGTAGAGGACCACCCGGGCGTCACCCGTGACCGCGTGTCTTATGTAGCGGAGTGGAATGGCCAGCGCTTCTTTGTTCAGGACACCGGAGGTTGGGACCCGAACGTCAAGGGAATCCATGCCGCCATCGCCCGCCAGGCAGAGCAGGCGATGGAAACTGCCGACGTCATCGTATTCGTGGTGGACACCAAGGTGGGCATCACTGAGACCGATGCGGTTATGGCTCGGAAATTGCAGCGCTCCGAGGTCCCAGTCATCCTGGTATCCAACAAGTTTGATTCGGAAACCATGTATGCAGACATGGCCGAGTTCTACGCGCTTGGTTTGGGCGATCCGTGGCCAGTATCCGCTCAGCATGGTCGGGGCGGTGCCGACGTCCTCGATGAGATTCTCCGTTTGTTCCCTGCAGAACCGCGTCATTCCTCGATTACCTCCGGTCCTCGCCGCGTGGCGTTGGTGGGCAAGCCGAACGTGGGCAAGTCCTCCTTGCTGAACAAGCTGACGGCGGAGGAGCGCTCCGTGGTAGACAATGCTGCAGGCACCACGGTCGACCCAGTTGATTCCCTGGTGCAGCTAGACCAACGTTTGTGGAAGTTCATTGATACCGCAGGTCTGCGCAAGAAGGTTAAAAACGCGCAGGGCCACGAGTACTACGCCTCCTTGCGCACGCGCGGCGTGATTGATGCGGCCGAGGTGTGCGTCATGCTTATCGACGCTTCCCAAGAAGTCTCGGAGCAAGACCAACGCGTCCTCAACATGATTCTCGAGGCCGGAAAAGCCTTGGTTATTGCCTTTAACAAGTGGGACCTTGTGGATGAGGATCGCCGCTACTACCTAGAGCGCGAAATTGATGAGAACCTGCGCCACCTGCCGTGGGTGACCCGTGTGAATATCTCTGCTGAGACCGGGCGCGCCCTGCAAAAGCTTGAGCCCGCCATGATCGAGGCCCTAGAAAGCTGGGATCAGCGCGTGTCCACCGGTCAGCTCAACAATTGGATGCGTGACGCGATTGCCGCGAATCCACCGCCGATGAATAATAACCGCCTGCCGCGAGTGCTCTTTGCCACTCAGGCGTCGACGCAACCACCGACCATCGTGCTGTTTACAACCGGCTTCTTGGACGCTGGCTATCGTCGCTACCTAGAGCGTAAATTCCGTGAGCGTTTCGGTTTCCACGGCTCGCCCGTGCGCATCGCGGTGCGCGTGCGCGAGCGCCGCCAACGCCGATAGCTCCGCTAGCGGGCTGAAGGCGGAACCACGAAGAGGCCTCAAATCCACCCGTTTGCTTCGGCCCGCCGAGCAGCCTCGAAGCGATTTCCAGCCCGCGTCTTCGCCATGATGGCGGAGACGTGGTTGCGCACGGTCCCGCCGCTGAGGTGAAGTTGCGAAGCGATATCAGCGGAGCCGAGTCCACGGACTAACAGGCGGCATACCTCGATTTCTCGTTCGCTCAGTGGGTTGTCGGGGGCGAAGAGAATGTCCTGAGCAAGCTGCGGATCGATAACGCGCAAACCCGAATGGACACGGCGGATGGCATCAGCGAGTTCATCGGGAGGGGTGTCTTTGACGAGAAAGCCATCTATACCTGCTTCGAGAGCGCGTTTGACGTAACCGGACCGTCCAAATGTGGTGACGATAAGGCTCCGGCAGTCGGTGCTGGCGATACTCTTGGCAGCATCGATGCCGTTCATACCAGGCATCTCAATGTCGAGTAAAGCCACGTCAACGCTGTGCTTAGCGACGAGCTCCGCGACCTCTGTCCCAGAGCCACAGCCTGCAACGACTTCAATGTCCGGCTCGGTATTAAGGAGCGCGGTCAGCGCGCCGCGAACTAGCGACTGGTCCTCGGCAATGAGCACCCGGATGGCGTTCGTCAAAACTGCTTAACCTCCTGCGTATCAGGTCCTTTGAGCGTCACGCGGACTGTGGTCAAACCGCCGGCGCGCTCGATTGTGACCTCACCGCCGGCGGCTTCTGCCCGGCGGCGAAGACCTGCGAGGCCCGTGAGACCGGAAGCAAGTGCACGCGTAGCGTCTTCTGTGAAGCCACAGCCGTTGTCCATAACCTTGAGGGAGTTCTCCGTGAGTAGTACCCAGCATTCGGTAGCCCCAGAATGTCGCACGACGTTGGTGCTAAGCTCCCGTAACGCCCAGGAGAACAGATCTTCATGAGACTGTGGGTGCGTGAGGGTATCCGGAAGGTGAGTTTGTATTCCGGCGGTTTCGAGGATTCGGCGCGCAGCGTGAATCTCGCCGGCAAAGGTGGGGTTCTTCATACGAGTAACAGTCGAGCGGACTTCGGCGAGTGACATCCTTGACAGGGCGCTGATCTCCTCGAGCTCGGCAGCTGCCTTGGCGGGGTCGTGTTCGATGAGCCGACGGGCTACTTCGGATTTGAGGTTGATAGCAGTAAGCGAGTGGCCGAGAAGGTCATGGATATCGGAGGCAATATCTTCGCGTTGATGCGCCAGATCCAAATCATGGCGAAGAGCTGTCTCAGTGTCCTCGCGCTGGGACAACGCTCCGAGGACCAAGATGAGCAGCGGCCAGCCGAAGAGGATGATCGCGAGGTCCATAAAGCGAGGATTCTCGTAGATCCATGCGGGGATACCAGCAAGTATGCCGGTGAGCATAATAACCGTCGCGGCAGTCCTGAACGGTTGTGTATATGCTACGAGCGCTCCGAGATATGGGACGAAGGCGACAGCCCAGGCACCATATCCCGGAATAGATGCTAGGGCGAGTAGCGCGAGGATAACCCACCGAAGGGTGACGCGTTGATCCAAGGTCCAGCCGCGCGGAAAGAAGTCGACAGAACCAAAGGAGAGAAAATAGGCCACACAGAAAAGCACAGTGATGGCCACAGCCCAGGTCCGCTGAGCAGGCGTATAAGTGGGAAGGAACAAGACCTGGAGAAGGACAAGCAGGAGAAAGATCAACCAAATAGCTGCGAAAGCGGCATTGCGAACCTTGAAGCTACTCATCATGCTCGGTTCTTGTCGCGCTTGTGAAGAATCAGGCACAACCCGACGAAAACCATTGTCCATACAGCGATATTAACCCATGCGTACCATAGCGGGTCTTCAATAAAGAGCTGCTCGCTATTGATCATTTGGGCGCCTTCAGACAAAGGCCCACGCGAAAGAGCCTGTGCGCCGTACATCGGAGTGAATCGTCCGACCACGAGTAGCGATTCTTTTAGCGGCATGAAAACATTTCCGGCGAAGGCGAGAATGACAATAGTGGATGTCGTGATAGAGACGGTGTTTTCTGAGGGAAAGAGCATGGCACAGGCCATGCCGTAGAAGCCGAAGGGGATAGCGCAGGCGACGGTAGCAAGAAATGCTAATGCCCACTGGGTCGGTTGCATGCTTGCTGCGGTGAGTGCACCGGTAATGAAGACAGCGGCGATCGGTAAGATCGCGCGGACCGCGATATTGAGGAAATTGGAAATCCCTAGCTGGGAAGAGCGCAGGGGAGTGAGCGCCAATTGCCGGCCCCATCCTGCACGGTTTTCTGCAACCATGGAGCCGGCGGCGCCAACAGCACCTGTAGCACCGGCATAGAGCGCCATGCCGATCATCACCAGGGCAGCAACATTTCCGCCGTTAAACTCGACTTGGCCGTATTCTTGCATGGCGCCGAAGAGAATATAGAAGATGATTGGAAGGCCAACGCTGAAAAAGAGCGTAGGCAGGTCGCGACGTAGCCGCTTTAAGTCGTGGGCAGCGTAGTTGAGGGTGGTGCGAAGAGTAGGGTGCGCAGCGGTGTGGGGGCTCATGTGAAATCTCCTTATCGCGTGGTGTTACTGGATGTAGCGTTGTAGAGCTCGAGGAAGGAATCCTCCAAGCTGTGTCCTGTGATAGTGATGTCGCGAGCAGTGGTTTCGTTAAGCAGGTAGCGTGCCACCGCATCAGAGTCTCGAGCAGTGATGACCAGCCCCGTGTCTGTTTGCTCTTGGTGGATAGCTCCGGGAAGTAGGTTGGCCGTCAGCACATGTGGTACCTCGCCGGGAAAGGTGGCCCGGACGATGCGGGTGGAGTTGGAGTTGCGGATCTCTTCTGTCGAGCCATCGGCTTGAATGTGGCCCTTGTTGAGCATGATGATGCGCTGGGCAAAGGTCTCGGCTTCTTCTAGGTAATGGGTGGTGAGCACGATGGTGCGGCCGGCATCTGCCTCTTCGCGCATAGTTTCCCAGAAGTGGTGTCGGGCACCGGCGTCCATCCCCGTAGTTGGCTCGTCGAGAAGCAGCACTTGCGGATCTCCTAAGAGAGCCAGTCCGAAGCGAAGGCGTTGTTGCTCACCACCGGAACATTTGCTCACGCGGCGCGACAGGATATCTCCTAGATTTGCGCGCTCGATGATGTCGTCAAACGCACGGTGAGATGGGAAGGCCGCGCCGAGGAGCTCGAGGGTTTCCTTGACGGTGATGTTAGGAAGAAGGCCGCCGGATTGCATGACGGCTCCTATGCGTCCGCTTTTAATAGCGGTCTGTGGGCTTTCTCCGAGCACCTGGATAGTGCCGGATGTCGGTGTTGTCAGGCCCAGGATGAGATCAATAAGCGTCGTTTTTCCGGCGCCGTTCGTTCCCAGCAGGCCAACGATTTCGCCCCGATGAATGGAAAGGGAGACGTCGTGAAGCGCTTGTACAGGATTGGGCGAGGCCGCATTAAAAACCTTGCTGACGCCATTGACGTCAATGACTGGTAGGAGAGTGCGTGTTGTGCTCATATCTTCACGCTATGGTGGGCAGATATGTGCAGCGTAGACGTGGTGTCACCAATTAGACGTGACAGTTGTCATGGTTGGGGCGGGCTGGCTACTCGCCAGCGCGGGCCAATAAGAACGCATCCGTCCGATAAGGAATGCGAAGGACTTGGCCGGGGCGAAAGCCCATGTGTTCGAAGAGGTACCAGTTGAGGTTATGTGTCATGCGTTCATGGATCTTTTGGCCATTGCGAAGCCAATATGAGCGAGTATGCATAAGAGCATGAAGGCCTTCGGGGCTCAGCTCGTGTTCCCACGTCAAGCGGAGCTCTTGGCGAAGCGTCCATGGTTCACAAAAAGCGGGATAGAACCCGGGACGGTGGACATCTCCGGAATGCATGATGCGGGAAAGACGCAGGACCCACGGGTCCGCATTGACGTCCAGAGTGTTCCACACCAAGAGGACTTTTCCGTTGGGGCGGAGAACCCGGTCAAATTCTGCACAGGCTCGTTGGACGTCAACCCAATGCCAGGTCTGCGCGCAGGTGAGGGCGTCGAGGGAGGCGTCGGCAAGCGCAGTGTTCTCGGCAGTTGCACGCCAGCACGGCACCCCGAGGCGGTTTAGGACTCGGGTCATGTCAGGGGATGGATCGCTGGCGTAGACAACGGGGTTGCTTAGTGATTCAGTGAGCTTTCCGGTGCCTGCGCCAACATCGAGGACAGTCCGCGCGGAGGCAATGAGCCGTGATACCTCCTGCGGGTAACCAGGACGCACGTCATGATAGGCGTCGGCGCCGTGACTGAATGATTGGGCAGAACGAAGACGCTGCTGAACTGTGTTGAAGCTCGGTGCCTCTTTCCCCGAAGCCGGGCGATAGCTGGGGTAATGCTCGGGAACCGGGAAAGGGGATGAGGCGCTGGGGGAATCAGTTGATTCGGAAGGAGTTGGGCTCATGATGCTCCTAAATCTACCGCGGTGCTGCAGGTTCGTGGATGTCGGTGGGATGTTTTAAGGTGGACGAGGATATTTTCCCGAGGGCGAGCGTGGCGAGGCAAATGATGAGTGAAGATTCTGCAGCATGGCTGCGGTGTTCGCGCACGCTGGCTGGGATCATCTCAACCGCAGCTTGCGTCATGGCGCTGGTCTCGTGCAGCTCGCCTGAAGAAGACACGACTACTTCTCCATCAACAGCAGAGTGGAGAAGTGACCTCGGTTTTCCCGTCGCCCCTATGCTCGTTGGCCCCGACCCCGGGCACACGAAAAAAATGAAGTTGGCCTCCGGACGTAGTTTTCTCCTCCACGTGCCCGAAAACTACACTGCAGATCGATCCTGGCCGGTCCTGTTGTCCTTCCACGGTTATACAGATTCTCCGGAAAACATGGAGCAATACAGCCAGTTTGATGCGGCTGACGCCATAGTCGCCTACCCTGCAGGGGAAAATGCGGCGTGGGCTCCGGCACCTTATGCTGCTACCAGCGCGGAAGAAGACCTAGAATTCGTGCGAGCAATCGTGGACAGCCTGCGCGCGACTTATGAGGTAGACGATAACGCTATCTTCGCTGCGGGCCTGTCCAATGGAGGAGGATTCGCGGCATTCTTAGCCTGCCGTATGCCGGGGACGTTTCGTTCGGTAGCTACTGTATCGGCGGCTTATTACGAAGGCATCCATACGGATTGCTCAGACAAGCCTGTTGGCCGTTTGGATATTCACGGTACAAAAGACCCCGTTGTCAACTATGAGGGCGGCGTGCGGCACGAGACTGCTTATGCTTCGGTCGCAGAAGTGCTCGGGCAGCATCAGCGTCGTAACAAGTGTCGTGGCGACGTTGAGTCCGTACGTCTCACAAACGGTGCCACCAGAGAGACATGGACTGCCTGCCAAGCACCGCTGCAGCACATTCGCATCGAAGGCGGATCCCACGTGTGGCCTGGTGGAAACAACGCTACGAAAACTGAGGTGGGTAAAGGTTTTGCCACCGACGCGGTACTAGACTTCTTCGGTATCCCCGGCCGGCCTGCAGACACCGAGGAACACGGAGTGGCCTAGGATTGATTCCTTCGTGGACTACTCGCTCAGCGTGTAGTGATTAAAGGGGATGCCGAGGGAGCGAACCCGCGCTAAGCAGATATCTGCCACCGTTTTATAACCAGCTTGGTGCGCGGCACTGGTGGTTTCCGTGGGGGCCGGAATCTGTACGAGGTGAAAGGAGCGTTGGCCGCCATCCTCGCGATTGAGCTCGACGACGGCCTGCGCGGTGGTGCCAGAGCCAGCAAAAAAGTCGAGGACTACCGCGTTGGGGCCGCCGGCGATTGCGATGAGGTGCTTGATAAGCCGCACTGGTTTGGGAAAATCGAATACGCCTTTAACACCGAGTGCCTCTTCAGCGTCACGACGGCCTGTACGGGTTACACCGAATCGTTCCCCGTCCAGTATGGAGCGTGGGCGCGCACCCTTCTTTTCATAGTTTTTGGTATAGACAAAGCCGCGTCTGAAAACCAGGTCGTCATAGTGCTTATCAACTTTGTCCCGCCCCCAACGCCAGCGCGCGACCTTCGACTTCCCGTCGGGTTGATGAGGCCAGTATTTATCACCATTCGGACCGACGATGGGAAAGTCGAGGCTTGGTAGATAACCCAAGGTCTTGGAATCTAGGCGAACGAGGGAATAGTTACCCTTCTCATCGCGATGGTTGTAGCGGGTCGATGTCTGCGCCCCTAGATCAACATTGAACCCGGAGTTTTCCGGAGATTTAGCGTAGCAAAGGACATATTCGTGCTCTTGGACGGCATATCTTGAATCATTCTTTCCAGTACCGCCTTTTTTCCAAATGAGCTGGCTTGCAAAGCAATCCTCGCCGAAAACCTCGTTGAGGAGTAGGCGTACATGGGCACATTCTGATTCGCCGATCGAAACCACGATGAATCCTGTGTCTGCGAGTACTTCACGCGCAAGGATCAGTCGCGGAAGCATCATAGAAAGCCATTCGGCATGCCATTGACCAAAGTGCTCTGAGCGCATTTCTCGCCGTTGGCGGAAGTTGTCGCGATAAACAAAATCCTTGCCGGTGTTATACGGCGGGTCGATATAGATGACGTCGGCCTTCATACCGCGGGCAACAAAGCTCTTGAGCGCGGATAGATTATCGGCGACGGTGACTGAATTGGTGGTGGAATCCGAGCCGCTTATCAACGTTTGCCTCCCCGCAGCTTGAGAGGCAGCAAGCGCAGCGGCAGCATTCTTTCCGGGCCACACTAAGCCAAAGGCTGAGTCATCGTTTGTGGGTATTTCTAGCCCATGAGAGGGCGTCGAAGAATCAGGTTGTGTAGCGGGTCGGGGAGTTGGCTCAGAATGAGGGGAAGGCATTGTGGGCAGGTTTGTACTTTGGCGATTGATCTACGGACGAGGGTATGTGCGTTAATTATTGCGCAAAGAACTGAGCGCGGAGCGCAGCCAAAGAAGTGTGTCCTAGAGTGCACAGCAATGCTAACGAAAGCGCGCCTGCTTTTACCAAGTTGTTGAACGAAAAGGGGTAGGTGGAGGGGGTAAACGGATGCGCCGACCCTGAGAATTCTTAGAGTGCTGCTTTGGGTGGGAACGGTACGTCTCATAACTAGGGTGATTAATAACTCGTGTGGCGAAGACTCTGGTGCGTCGGTACGGTGGAGTCTCGTGATGGCTCGCAACGTGAATGCCGCGGTCGATAGTGCACTTGTTCGTAGTGTGCGGAGCCGATCGATGGGGTTCACGCCTACTGATCGGTTGTAGCCGCAGGCGTATTGACACGTTGGTAGCTAGCACGGTTAGAAACAGTAAAAGCAACGAAAGGATTGTAGGAATGGGTATTTTTGACAAGGCAAAGGACGCGCTGAACTCCGATAAGGGCGAGCAGGTTTCGGACAGCGCACTGGACAAGGGCGCTGATCTTGCTAAGGGTAAGCTCGGCGAAGATAAGGCCGATAAGATTGACTCTGCTCGCGACCAGCTCGATGATCGTATCGGTAACGAGGGCGCTTAAGTCCTAAAAATTGAGGGCGGAGGCAGTGTGCCTGGTACCCTGACGTCGCAGGAGTAAGAACCCACTGCCTCTGAAATGCCACGCTAGGCTCGCTCTATAAGTCCTGTCCACGATGTGGGCAGGACTGTATAAGTTTTGTAGCAATGTATATGTTGGTTTCGGCTGGGACATAATATGGGCGAGTTGATAGAGAAAAGGAATCTGAGAGAAACCTTTAAATCCTCCTATGTTGTGTTTATGAATATAAAATCGGTCATTTCCTAGGTAGGCTGAACACTGTGAATACTTCAGTAGGTGTGGAACAAAGTAGCCAGCCCTTTAAGCAGCTTCTGATTGAGCAAGCTGGCCGGGTCATTGCTAAGGCGGGCATCGATGAAGTGCGCCTTCGGGAGGTTGCTGACCAGGTTGATGTGCCTCTTGCGGAAGCTCAGGCACTTTTTGCTTCCGAAGCGGAACTCGTCGAGGCAACTAAGCACTCTCTCAATGATGCACTGACGTCAACTATTGATGTGCACCTACAAGGATTGCCCGAAAATGCGACCGCGGTAGATAAGCTTCGTGCTACCGCGCTGTCCTACTTTTCTTTTGCGGTCGAGGACCCATCCTCTTTTGCGGCTTTTGCTGCTGTCTACGCTTCTCCCCGCACGGGATTGACGGCTGAGGACTTTGCTAGCCGTGATGGAGAGGCTGACACCTGCCCCATTATGCGTATTCTTTTTGACCTGACTAAAGACGCTATTAAAGAATCCGGCGGCACGGAGCTCGATGCCTATGGGACGCTGCTCTCCGCTCTGTCGATATTCTCCCACCTACACGGCGTTACACAGCTTGCAGCCGAAGGGATTCTGCGCTACCTCTCGCCAGCGGCGAAAAAGCAAACCTTTAGTGCTGTCATGGATACGCTGAGCGTTGGTCTTTATCCCTTTTTTAGGGGCGAGCGTATCAAGCGCGCCGAACCTTGCGGCCTGGCAGGGGAGCAGCCTGAAACACTCCTAATCAGTGCAGAAAACTTTCCGCGGGGGACTGAAGAAGAGCAGCGGAGAGCTCTGCTCCGAGGTGCCGTTGAGGAGGCTCTAGACCACGGCGTGACTGGCTTGCATATCGGTGGCGCCGCAAAACGAGCAGGACTTAGCGTCCAAGAGGCTGAACACCTTATTGAAAGCGACCAAGAGCTGGCGAGTTTCTTGGAGCGCTATTTGGACAAAATCAACTATGAGTTCATTTACCGTCAGGTAGCCGCGTTGCCGCAGGACGCTAGCGCAGTGTCGAAGATTAAAGCTACGGGCTATGGATATGTCTCGCATGCTTTGCATGACCCGCAAGGATTTGAGGCGCTCATTAAGATCGCATCCGGCCCGATCGTGCCCATGTCGTTTGAGGATGACTTCCTGCCAAACGCGAATAAAGCGGTCGAGCTTCAACGTGATTTCAGCGAGTTCGGCCGAGCCTTTGGGTTCATTATGTCTCTCGTACGCGAGGCTATCGATGAGGTGGACGGGCCGCGCACTCCATGGGTTCTTTTTACATTAGTGATTTCAGTGTGGGCTGGCGCCCACGGTCTTGCCATGCTGAGCACCAACGGGCCATTGCGTGGGTATAATTCCGATTTTATTTTTGGAATTCTGACTCAGTATATGGATATCGAACTCGGCGGCATCATGCGAAGCCTCAATGGCATGGCAGGCTAGTTCAGTGAAATGAGCGTGCGGGATGCTCAACTGAGAGTGATTCGCATCATATTCCTCCCCACTTTCTTAGAGTGAAAGTGGGGATTCTTTTGTCAATATCTGAGGGTGGCTGCACCTTGTCGGGGTGGTGTGGACGTGGGCTTTGGCTGGGCGCATTCATTGCGTGAAGGGGGTAGAAATCGGTCTGGAGCGACTAATGTTTACGGCGTGAACTGCAAAGATGTCGATGGCCGGTGTCTCTGAATGGGGGTAGCAAGTAGTTGCTCAAGTGTAGAAAATATACTCTGCAGGTTGTATGGTGGCCACGTCCGAACTTTAATCGCAAGCCTTATAAGGCTAAGCGGGTTTTCACTTCAGTTTAAGAAAGACTAACTATGCGCCCTACTCGCTCTCGCATTGTCGCCACTGTAGCGGCAGTGGCTACCTTTTCTTCCGTTATCGTTGCTCCTCAGGCAATTGCGGTAGAGGAACCGGCAGAATCTTCCTTCGTTCACGAGGAGAATGGCACTGGCACTCTTGATGTCAACGGCACTGCCTTCGACGAAGACGGCAACCTGGTTGATGAAGACAACGCTGGTGATAACGCGATTGAAGAGCTTGACCGCGACTCTCGCAACAACGACATCAGCTTTTATGACGCGGAAAACAGCAAACCGACGACGCTTGATGAGCTGAAGAGCACTGAAGCATCGACGGCTGACGCTTCGATCAAGGTCGTCGAGAAGGACGGCAAGCTGGTCTGTGAGATTTCTGATGCTCCTGGTAAGGAAGGCGAGATTCTTGAGCGCAAGCTCGACCTAGCTCGTGCATTCTATGATGGCGGCAACAAGCTGCTGCAGACCGTATGGGAAGTTATTCCTGTTGTCGGCGATCTCGTCCCGTCGGACTTCATCAAGAAGATTGGCGCAAGCTCGTGGGAGCGGATCGCTGAAATGGTCCGTGAAGGCGAGAAAGACAAGGATGTCACGTGGGACCTCGCACGTGCGCAGGGCATGGCTATCGCAAAGATCGAGAACTCCGATGCTGATGTCGATTTGAAGAACCCGGATGCGGCGAAGAAGACCGTCTCTGGGCTCATCAAGTTTGCTGATGGTGCTTTCGGTACTGGAGTGGCTACCGTATTGAAGGTTTTTAATGCCGCCGTTACGATTGCTGGCCTTTTCCCGGGCGCTAGTGCCGCTAAGGACTTGAAGCTGAGCGATACTCAGCGCAAGGAAATTGAGTCCACCCTGTCTGGTATCTCGACCGCGGCTTCTGCGTTGGCCGAGGTTAACGCACCGGCTGGACAGAAGTGTGCGGACATGCTCAATGGCAAGCAGGTCAGCGACGAAGCGCCGGATTCCACCTCGACAACCGAGTCCTCTGAGCCTTCTGAGTCCGCCGAGCCTTCTGATTCCGAGAAGCCCTCCGAGTCCACTGAGCCTTCCGAGTCGAGTGAACCCTCCGCATCAGATGAGGCTTCTGAGTCCGCAGAGTCGACTGCGCCTGAATCTACTGAGTCCGAGGCGGCCGAACCTGAGGATCCGACGGAGGAATCCGAGCCTGCTTCCACTACCTCGGCCCCTGTAGATTCCGATGATGAGGATAATAACGGTGAAGACGGGGAGCCTGGCCGTGATGGCAAGGACGGTGCCGACGGCAAGGATGGCCGCGATGGACGCGACGGTGAGGACGGCCGCGATGGTCGCGATGGCCGTGATGGCAAGGACGGCGCCGACGGCAAGGACGGCCGTGACGGTCGCGACGGCCGCGATGGGCGTGATGGCAAGGACGGCGCCGACGGCAAGGATGGCCGTGACGGTCGCGACGGCCGCGATGGGCTTGACGGCAAGGATGGCATCAACGGCCGCGATGGCGTCGACGGCAAAGATGGTAAAGATGGTGAAGACGCTGATATGTCCTCCGCTGTTGGTTACTCATTCCTTGGAGCGATTCTCGGTGGCGGTCTAATCGTTTCCATCTTCGGCGCTATTGATTACCTCTACCTGCTGGGCTACCTGCCCAAGGAAGGCATTCCGTGGCGCGCTAACCGCTAAGACCAACTCGTAGTTCCAGCCTGAGCAGAGAAATCTCAGGCAGAGCAATACAGAACAGCCCCATTGCATCCGCAGTGGGGCTGTTTGCATGAGCGATTGAGGGGTAGGCAAGCGCAGCATTGGGCCAAAGCTTGCTGTTTATAGCAGCGTGAGTGCGTATTTCAGAGCTGCCTGTGATGGCGTTTGCCCTTGTGTTGGGCTGGCACAACGAACACAGCGGTGTTGACCAGATGGTTTATCGCAATAAGAGCAGCATTCCTGTGGCGGTTCTAGGCGATGAGTAGGTCGTAAACACCGGACTATAGAGTGGGAAGCGTGACTGCAACAGTCCTTTAAGCACTAAGTTCTTTTTCATGCGCCACGCCGTCCGCGGTGCCGCCGACCCATTGGAGGTGAAGTAGGTGGGCAAATCATCTCAGCTCGCAACTATGAAGAGCTCGCGGAGGCGGCCGCGCCGGTGGTGGGAAATCGGCGTAATCCTGCTCGTCGTCGTGATCATCGCCGGCAGCGTACACGTGGCGCGTAATACCGCAGGGATATCCGTGGGAGAGTTGGACCCGATTGATCGGCGCGCCTTAGAGGAGTACTCGGAATACGCCGCTGCCGTCGCAGATCGTCCGGAGTCGGCGGCCTGGCTCAATGCGGCCGCTACCGAGTTCCCCACGCTGCTAATCAGCAGGAAGACCCACTTTTCCTACCTGATCAACCCCTCCCAAGAAGTCTCTTCGCCCTTCGCTGCCCCTGTAGACATGGGCGATAACCCCGCCGGCCTCGAAGTCTATCGGTTGGACCGGATCTACCCGAGGCTGTGGCCGATTAAGATTGCCGGCGGCAACTTCAACACGGTGGGCGAGACCACGACGGTCCAGGGGAGCGATGTCTACTACCTCAAATTCGGCGAGGATAATTTTGACAAACAATTCTCCTCAGAACACTTCATTACCTTCTTCGCGCATGAATCCTTCCACTTCTACGGTCAAGCTCGGTGGGCTTTGGACTCGCGTGTCTTTGGCGAGCTCTCCCCGCATGGGGTGGAGCTGCTCGACGAGAGAATGCGGCTGCTCGATGCAGTCCGCGACGCGGGTGCAGACCAAGCTCGGCTGAGGGAACTGGCCACAGAATTGCTCGCTCTGGAAAAGGAACGCCTAGCTGCAGATCCTGACTACGTCAGCCAAGAACGCTGGATGGAAACCGTGGAAGGCACGGCTACCTACCTCGGGATAATGGCCTCACGTGCGGTGGGGTATGACTTTGGCCCGATGTACTTCGACAACACTAAGGAAGCGCGTTTCACCGACGTTGTTCCGTTCCTAGAGTCCGGGCAGATCGACAATGACTTTCTGCGCAATCGATTGCCATATGAGGCCGGCGCTCAGTTGTGTTTGCTGCTTGCAGCATTAGCGCCGAGCGGGGAATGGCAGGCCTTTCTCAATGAACAATCTCCGGATTCTCACCGCACGCTTATCGACGCCCTGGGCCACGTCCTTAGCCAAGAGAAGTAGATCCGCTAAACAGGGCCGCCAATAAACTGGGCGAAAAAGAAAGGCTGGTCAGAAAAGCTCTGACCAGCCTGGATGCTGTCGGACTAACAGGATTTGAACCTGCGACCCCTACACCCCCAGTGTAGTGCGCTACCAAACTGCGCCATAGTCCGCCGCCGCACCATTTGGTGCAACTGCTACAGATTACACCAGCGGTATTCGCTTCGACAAATCCCAGGTTGACGCGTGTTTTGAAGGCTCTAGAACTCGCCGGTGGAGTAGACCCACTGCCCGTCTTGTCTGCGGAAAAAGGAGCGTTCCCGCTGAGAGCCTTGTGCGGCGCCCTTATAGAAGGCCTCGAACTCAACGACGCCGTTATCGTCCAAGGGGCCGCCGGCGACGGTATCGATAATATCGAGGCGGTAAAAGCGGATGCCGTTATCTGCGAGGTTGAGGCGCTCAGGGCGGGTCTCTGGGTCCCAGGTACGGAGCAAATAGTCCTCATCGCCGGTCACGAAAGCACTGAACCGCGAGCGCATGAGTGCCTCCGCCGAGGGTGCGGGCGTGCCGGCGTGGTAGCGCGAGCAGCACTCGCTAAACGTCAAGCCGGTTCCGCAGGGACAGCGGGCAGCCGGATCAAGAGGGTTGAGAACAATCATGTGAATCTATTGTGCCGCGGTTGTCACGGTGGTGGTCACCTCGACGGTGAGGAGGGAGTCGATGGTGGTGGACGTGGAGGCGTCGCCAAGCGCGCGTTGTTGATCCGCGCTAAGGGAGGCAGGAAGTGTCACCGTACGTGTGAATCGGGATTCGGACTCTTGGGTAATGCTGACGGACACAGCTTCGAGAGCCTTCGCGCCGATCTTCTGTGCCTTGCCCGCCGCCTTGATGGCCTGGGTGCTTGCCACAGCCAGTGCGGACATGAGGAGGCCTTCAGCGGTAAAACCTTGGCCCTTGCCGCCGCTTTTCTTCGTGCGGTCAGCGGTCACAGAACGGTCGTTGTGGCGTACTACGACGCCCATCCTCGTGCCCACCGCAGGGATTGCCACCGCGGAGTCATCTGCGACCGGCGCGGGAAGATTCTCCGGAACGATGAACTGCTCCGCCCACGCGCCAATCAGGTCCGCAGCGCGTGCGGCGGCGCCTTGCTTGGTGACGAGGTGATCAGCCTTATCCAAGGCGACCAAGGACTTGGGGTAGCGCGTGGTGCGGAAAATGTTCTGCGCATTGTCGATGCCAACGGTCTGATCAATGGGGGAGTGCAGCACCATCAGGGGCTTGCGTAGGCGCGGAAGGTACTCCTCCGGGTTGGTCTCAGCAAGGTCTTCGAGGAAAAGGCGCGAAATGGTTAGCGCGCGGCCGCCCAAGGTGACCTCTACCTCGCCATTGGCGTCGACCTCGCCAATCTTGTCGGCGTAGTGCAGTACAGAGTGCGCGGGATCGAAAGGAGCGCCGATGGTGGCGACGGCCTTAAGGGAACGAATGCCGTTGGCCGCCGCGAGGGCAGCGGCGCCGCCCAGCGAGTGCCCCATGAGGAGCTGCGGTGCGGAGTAGTTCTGGGCCAGCCACTCGGCGGCGGCCTGGATGTCTGCAACGTTTTGGCTGAAACAGGTATCAGCGAAATTTCCCTCGGACTGTCCCAAGCCTGGGAAGTCGAAGCGCAGGGTGGCGATGCCAAAGTTTGTCAGCTGCTTGCTCACGCGGGCGGCGCCGGGGGTATGGCGCGAGCCGGCAAAGCAGTGCGCAAAGATGGCGAAGGCTTGCGGAGGGGAGTCTGGGAAATCGATGGTTCCGGCCATCGTGGTACCGGTGCTGGAGGGGAGCGACACGTTCACGGATTGCATGCCCACAAGGATATAAGGGCAACTGCACGCCTGCGAACCGGGGTTGACTAAAGTCGATAGAAGACCTGTATGACGCACAAGGATGGAGGAGTGCTCATGGGCGCATTCGATTGGTTCTGGAAGGCAATGGGCGCGCAGTCCGAGCGCAACAATAAAAAGTCGAAAGCCGTCGTCACGGCTGCGGATTCCGCGGTGGAAGAAATTGCCAACCTATCGGATGCAGAGGTTGCCACCACCGCACGGGAATGTGTGAAGGATGGCACGATTGCGGATAAGTCGCGTTTCCTCGCTGCTCTGGCCGTGGCCAGCGAACGCAAGCTCGGCATGCGCCCATTTAATGTCCAGTCCCAAGCCGTTCTCCGCTTGCTTGAGGGTGATGTCATCCAGATGGCCACCGGTGAGGGAAAGACCCTGGTGGGCGCAATGGCCGCGACTGGTTTTGCGCTGACCGGAAAACGCGTCCACCTGGTGACGGTCAATAACTATCTAGCGGCGCGCGATGCCGAGTGGATGCGCCCGCTCGTGGAGTTCTTCGGCCTCACGGTGGCCTCGGTCACCGAGAAGCTCGGCCCGGAGGAGCGCCGCGCGGCTTACCTATCTGACATCATCTATGCGCCAGTCAACGAGCTCGGTTTCGACGTGCTACGGGATAACCAGATCACCTCCCGTGAGCAGACGGTGCAGGCGCGCGCAGATGTTGCGTTGGTGGATGAAGCGGACTCCGTGCTTGTCGACGAAGCCCTCGTCCCCCTCGTCCTCGCCGGAAACCGCCCGGGTGAGGAGTCCACAGGCCACATCACCAACGTGGTTTCGCGCCTGCGCGAGGAACAGGACTACGTTATTGCGGAGGACGGGCGCACGGTAGCGCTGACCGACGATGGAGCGGCGCGAGTCGAGCGCGAGTTGGGCATTGATTCGCTCTACTCCGAGGAGAATATCGGCTCCGTACTAGTCAAAGTGAACTTGGCGCTGCACGCGAAGGCGCTGCTCATTCGTGACATTCACTACATCATCACGGACGGAAAGCTGCAGCTTATCGACGCCTCCCGCGGCCGCGTAGCCGAACTGCAGCGCTGGCCCGACGGCCTGCAGGCCGCTGTGGAGGCCAAGGAAGGCTTGGAGGTATCGGAAGGAGGGCGCATCCTCGACACCATTACGCTCCAGGAACTCATGCGCCGTTACCCGTTGGTGTGCGGGATGACCGGTACCGCTGTGGAGGCGACCGATCAGCTACGGCAGTTCTATAACCTCCACGTATCGGTCATCGATAGAAACAAGGAACTGCAGCGCTTCGATGAGGCGGATCGCATCTATGCCTCGGTGGATGAGAAGTCCCGCGCCATCGTGAACGAAATCGTCGCGATCAACAGCACCGGCCAACCAGTTTTGGTGGGCACCCACGACGTCGCCGAATCCGAAGATCTCGCCGCTGCGTTACGCGAACGGGGGATCGAGGTAAACGTCCTTAATGCGAAGAATGACGAGGACGAGGCGCGCATTGTGGCGGAGGCTGGCGACGTCGGCCGTGTCACCGTTTCCACCCAGATGGCGGGCCGCGGCACGGATATTAAGCTGGGCGGCGCTGATGAGTCTGACCGCGATGCCGTCGTCGAGAGGGGTGGTCTGGCGGTGCTCGGCACCTCGCGGCACCGTTCCTCGCGTCTGGATAACCAGTTGCGCGGTCGCGCTGGCCGCCAGGGAGATCCGGGCAAGTCCATCTTCTTCGTTTCCTTAGAAGATGACGTGGTTAAACAGGGTGGGGAAGATGAATCCTTGTCCGCCCGCCCCGATGCCGACGGGCTCATCGAATCCAAAAGGGTTCGTGATTTCATTGCACACTGTCAGCGCGTGACCGAGGGGCAGCTTCTAGAGATTCACGCGCAGACCTGGAAGTACAACCACCTGCTCGCAGATCAGCGCATCATCATTGATGAGCGGCGAGCTAAGCTGCTCGATACCGACCAAGCCTGGCAGGAGCTGGCTGAGCGGGCACCGGAGCGTGCTGCTGAGCTTCGTGACGTCCCCGCTGAAGCGCGCGAGCGGGCGGCCCGTGAGATTATGCTCTTCCACCTCGACCAGGCGTGGGCCGACCACTTGGAGTTGATGGATGATGTGCGGGAATCTATCCACCTACGTGCCATCGCCCGCGAGACGCCAATCGACGAATACCACCGCATCGCGGTGCGCGAGTTTAAAGACCTAGCGCAGCGCGCGGTTAATGACGCCGTTGATACTTTTAAAACCGTGCTTATCGATTCAGATGGCGCCCATCTAGAGGATCACGGCCTGTCCCGCCCGAGCGCAACGTGGACTTATATGGTCTCCGATAACCCACTATCAGGGGGCGGAAACTCCGTGCTCAAGGGCATAGGAAACATTTTCCGTTGATGTAAATTGCGGAGAGGCGACTCGCGCGGGCGGCGGAGTCGCTAATATGGAATGAGTCAACATTGATCCGACCCTTCGGAGGTAAAAATGAGCGAGAATACCGGAACGCCGGAACCGCAGGCAGAAACTACTTCTGTCTTCCGCGCAGATCTTCTCAAGGAGATGGAAAACGGCACCGCGGCGGGTTCTGACGCCTCCGTTGCTGGAGCTGAGAACTTGGCTGAGGGCCAGGCACTGCTCGTCGTCAAGCGCGGTCCCAATGCAGGCGCTCGCTTCCTGCTTGATCAGCCGACCACCACCGCCGGCCGCCATCCAGAGGCTGATATCTTCCTCGATGACGTCACCGTGTCTCGTCGCCACGCGGAGTTCCGCGCGAAGGACGGTCAGTTTGAGGTAGTCGATGTCGGATCGCTCAACGGAACCTACGTGAACCGCGAGCCGCGCAATGCTCAGGTACTCGAAGTGGGCGATGAAATCCAGATTGGTAAATTCCGCTTGGTATTCATTGCCCCGAAATAAGGCAGTGCCTGTCCTAAAGAACTAGGGGAGAAGGCCGGGGGAAGCTTCCACCTGAGCTCCCCTTTTGTCATAGTGAAATCGTGAAGAAAGCAGTAGTAGTCCTATCGTGAGCGCACAGAAGTCCACCGCCGCTGCCGCAGCAGCGTCTTCCGTGGTCAAGAAGACCAAGCCTGCTAAGCAGAAGCCCATGTCTATTGGCGTAACGCTGAAGCACGTGCAGAAGCAATTTCCGGATGTGACGGTGTCGAAGATTCGCTTCTTGGAATCTGAGGGGCTGATTACTCCAGAGCGCACCGCGAAGGGCTACCGCCGCTACTACCAGAAGGACCTTGATCGTCTTCGCTATATTCTGACCGCGCAGCGCGATCACTATACGCCGCTCAAGGTTATTCGGGAACAGCTAGACGCGATGGATTCGGGGCAAGTTACCGCCATCGTGTCCTCCCAGGCCGAGGCCCTCATCAGCGCCGAGCAGCTGCGCGCGCCGGTGGTCACTCGGCTTACCGACGCCGATGTGGCCGACCAAGCAGGCACTACGCAGGAAAACATCGCCAAGCTGGTTTCTGTGGGACTGATTAAGCCGGATCCGGCGGGCTTCTTTGATACGGATGACGTGTCCATCGTGGCCGCGGCCGTGGCGCTGGAATCCTTCGGGTTTGAGGCGCGACAGTTGAAGTCGCTGCGCAATGCTGCCCGCCGCCAGGCGGACATGATTTCGCAGGTGGCAACGCCGGTGGCGCATTCGAAGTCTGATACTGCCCCGCAACAGGCCGAGGAGCTTTCTCAGCAGATGGCGGCCCTTGTTCTGTCGCTTCACGGGACGTTGGTCAAGACCGAGCTTCGTGACGAATTCCGCCCTTAAACCATACGGGCTTTTATTTCCGTAAGTTTGGCGCCGACTTTTCTACGCCACTTAACCGGCCCGACAACCATGTGCAAGGAATGTGTGTAAAAGTGGATTCCATGAACACTGAAGTATTGAAATTTCTAGGTATCCACCCCGTTGGCCCCGAAAATAACCTATGTGCTCTTTTCTATTGGGCGGAGGCGGACCGGCACGTGCCGGTCTGGGTCTCACCCATCGACGGCGCGCGTGTCCTCCAAGTACTTGAGCGGCACTTTAATGCGCGCCCAAGCACGTATGAACTGCTCATCGCCTTTGCGGATCAGCTAGATGGCATCGAGCATATTTGCGTGTCCGAGTACCGTAAGGGCGTTTTCATGGTTGATCTCCTGGATGGTACCGGCGAAGAGCACGATGCCCGCTTGTGCGACGCTCTTGTCCTCGCAGATCACTATGGGTTGCCCATTCATTTTGAGAAGGATGTGCTCGACGAGGTAGCCATTTACATTAGCGATGAGGACCTTAAAGAATATTACGGCCTAGAAGGCGAGGCAGAATCCCTGGAGACGTTCCCGGAGAAGCGCATGCGCGAGTTTAAGGAGCGCCATTCCCAGCAAAGCGCGCTGGAGGACGATGACTTCGAGCAGATGATGCGTGATTCCGGAATCTCCGAGGAAGATTTGCTCGGCGGCAAAGATGGTGAAGAGGAGTAAAAGGGGAGTTTAAGCTCCCTTCCACATAATTCAGCCCTAAGCCCTGATCCCAGCTAGACATTAGAAGCGGCGCCCTCTGTGGCGTCGCTTTAGTCGTGCTACCACTGAATTTTTTAATGACACGCGTGTGACTAATGATGACAAAGTGACTCAAAAAGTCTAAAGTTCTACTAGAGGTTCACGGAGGACGACTCTTGACGCGGTCGCTGACGTGCCCTTTAATAGAAAAATAGAACTCCCCTCAAGTATCACTGGAGTAATTACGTGAGCAGTAAGAATAACCGTCCCGAGTCCAGCGCACTGCCGCTCGAAGATTTCGCAGCCAACGACTACGTTCAGGAATCCCTTTTTGATGTCGGGCCCGACGAGGAGCTGGGCTACCGCGTGCCCATCGCTTGTCAGGTAGCCGGCATTACCTACCGCCAGTTGGACTACTGGGCGCGCACGGACCTGGTGAAGCCCTCGATTCGCACTGCTCGCGGCTCTGGTTCCCAGCGCCTGTACTCCTTTAAGGACGTGCTGGTTCTCAAGATTGTCAAGCGCCTTTTGGACACCGGCATTTCTTTGCAGAATATTCGCCTCGCGGTGGAATCCCTGAGGGATCGCGGAGTTAATGATCTTGCTGAGCTCACCCTCGTCTCCGACGGCACCACGGTTTATGAGTGCCGCTCGAACGACGAAGTCATCGACCTTCTTGCCGGTGGACAGGGCGTGTTTGGCATCGCTGTCCCAGGCATCCTGAAGGAGCTTTCCGGAACCATCACTTCCTTCCCGGCCGAGCGCGTTGTGGAGGACGAAGAAATCGACGTTGTATTTGGCCTCGACGAACTGGCTGCTCGGCGCAAGCTCAAAACCTCCTAAGGAAGCCATCCGCCGCCGCTCCTCTTAGTCACTGCAGCTCACGTCAGTGCTCTAGAGGAAGCGGCGGCTTTTTTGATGTGCGGCGTCGATGCGCCTGAAGTGTCCCGGTTATCGTGCCCCGGCGGCGTTGGCGATGGCCTTTTTGTCCTCTTGGGCATTTGAAGGGTCCGAGATGGTCTTGTAGGAGTCAGCGAGCTTTTCGAGCTCGGCGTCCTTTTCACCTTCACCGATATGCACCACGCTCAAGCTAACGCCCTGACCGCGCGCGGCTTTGACTGCCTCTGTAAAGCTTGCGTCATCCATATCTTGTTGGGTCCCAGTAGTAACGAGCACGACGCGGGCGTCTTTGCCCGTTTCTGCCTTTTGGTCCGTGGCGTTATTCAGTGCCGCGACCACGGCGCTGCGAGTTTGAGGAACGCCACCAGTGCCGAATTGCCGTACTGCGAAGGCCACGTTCTCGGCGTCGCCATAGGCTACATTCTGACGGAAGCCCACGGTGGCCGTGGCTGAAATGGGTGAGGAATAGTTCCAGAGAGCCACCTGGCTTCCCTCCGCGCCGACTGCCGACGCCGCCTCCGCCACGCCCTCGGTTACCTCATCGAAGTACGGCGCAAGGTTGTCGGAGGTATCAAGAAGGAACAACGTATTCGGCGCCACCCCTTGATCTTCCTTGTTTTCAGTGCTGGGCGTGGCTGATACCGATTCGGACGGCTGTACTGACTTCGAGGGCGTGGTCGATGCAGACGTAGTGCTAGCGCTTACACTTGTTGGTTTCTGTACGGCCGATGACTCAGTGGTTTTATCCGCCGCTACTGGCTCGCTCGAATCGGATTCCCCTCCGCGGAAGAGGAAGAATGCGCCGATAACCAACGCCAAAACCGCGAGGACGGCCACGATGATGACCCACGGTGCGATTGCATAGTTATTCTTTCCATCCGAGTGCCGGGCCATCTTTTTCCTTCCGCGCTGGGGTCTCGGGGCAGTAGAGGGCGCCCCGACGGGTCACATCAATGGTCTCTCATTGTAGCGCTCAGTGCTGCTCTAATTTGGGAGACAAGCCGCGCGCGGAGTGGCTCGGAGGCGTCGGCAAGCGCGCGTTGGCGCCGCACATACTCCGACTTTCCCTCTGGCGTTTCGATGGGGACGACCCCAAAGCCCCACTCGCGGCAGTCATATGGCGAGGCCTCCATGTCGAGCGTGCGCGCGGCCACCGCCAACCGGAAGGTATCGAGGAACAAGTCACCTGGCACCAACGGGCCCAATTTCCACGCCCATTTATATAAATCCATAGTCGCATGGACGCAGCCAGCCTGGTCGTTGTCCGGTTGGTCCTCACGGGTCAGCACCGTGAGGTTAAGCGGGCGGGCGGGCTCAGTAAAGAAACGGAAGGCATCGTAGTGCGTGCATTTGATGCGGTGCTTGTCGACGACTGCGTTCGTCCCTTCCGCTCCCAACCGCAACGGCAGGTCATGGCGAGGGGAATCGGTGTGGTACACAATGGCCCATTCATGCAGGCCAAAACAATCAAATTGGGTGGGATTGTGCGCCGTCTTTTCCAGAAGTTCCAGGATGTAGCGCACGGTTCCGCCGCGGCGTTCGAGGAAGGCCTCGGTGTCCATCGTGATGCCCTCGGCAGTGCGGCGGTAGTAGCGCCATTCGCTGTGCGGAGCGTTCCCTTCCAGGGTGACCCCTACGCCTGGGTGCCAACGGCGCAGATGAGAGGGGCGGACGGGGTAGTACTCGAAAAGGAAGTCGTAGACAGGGTGATACGAGCCTGGGTGGCGATAGCGAGCGAGGAACTCATTTGCTTCCTCCTCGTGCTGTCGCATCCGGGCTTGCCAATCCTTGGGCGCGAGAATCATCGTTGTCCAGCACTGCCTCGACGGCGGCGGTTGTTACGGCCGCGGCGGCGGTGCCCCGGTGCTTCCTGCTTAGGCTGCTGTTGGTTCGGTGGCCCGAGCGGCTCGCCCTTCGGCTTGCGCGCACCGGTCATCTGGGCAAGTTCGGGGCTGCTGGCGGGGTTGGCGCGGTCACTGATGTCGAGGTCGGTGTGGTCCACTCCGGCCTTTGCAATGAGCTTGGCCACCTCTCCGCGCTGCTCGTCGGTAACGAGTGTGACGACGGTGCCTGACTCACCGCCGCGGGCGGTGCGGCCGGAACGGTGTAGGTAAGCCTTGTGCTCGGCGGGTGGATCTACGTGGACGACGAGGGAGACATCCGCAATGTCGATACCGCGTGCGGCGATGTCCGTGGCGACGAGCACGGGTACGCTTCCGTCGGCGAAGCCCTCAATTGCCTTGGTACGTGAACCTTGGCCCTTATCGCCGTGAAGCGGCAGTGCGTTAATACCGACTCTGCGCAGCTTCTTCGCCTGCCTGTCGACTCCGTGCTTGGTCCGCATGAACATGATGGTCTTTCCCTTGCGCGCACCGAGCCGCAGGACGACGTCGTTGCGTGCCTCGCGCGTGCCGATGAAAATGAGGTGGTGCTCCATCGTGTCCACGGCGGCCTCGACGGGGGCTGTGGAGTGGGTTACGGGGTCGTGCATGAACTGCTCAACCAACTTGTTGACCTCACCGTCGAGGGTGGCGGAGAAGAGTAAGCGTTGGCCGTCTGGTGGGGTGAGTTTGAGCAGTTTGCGTACCTGGGGAAGGAAGCCCATGTCCGCCATCTGGTCGGCCTCGTCGAGCGCAGTGATGGTGATCTGGTCGAAGAAAAGCTTGCCTTGGTTGATGAGATCCTGTGCGCGGCCCGGCGTAGCAACAAGTAGGTCAACCGGGCGTGCTAATGAGCGAATGTGGTTGTTGATGTTGACACCACCGACAACCGCCAACACCCGCAGCCCCAGCGCGGCTGCGGGTTCTTCCAAGCGTTGTTGGATCTGCGTTGCCAGCTCACGCGTTGGCGCCAACACGAGACCGCGTGGGTGCGCAGGGCGCGAGACACCGGATTCGGCAAGTCGAGTGAGCATGGGAAGGCCGAACGTGAAGGTTTTCCCCGAGCCCGTGGGGCCGCGACCGAGGACGTCCTTGCCGGCGAGGGCGTCGGGAATCGCGGCTTCTTGGATAGGGAAGGGGGTCGTGATGCCCTGTTTGTCAAGGACGCGGACAACATCGCGGGGGAGGCCGAGTTCGGCGAAAGTATTCATCGGGTGGAAGTCTAGTTTGCTTCGCTGCCAGATAGAAAAGCCAGTGCGGGGAATGGGCCTAGCATCCTGCACTGTTGGCAGTAATGTGATGTAGGTCTCTGCTAAATTGATCGGCATGACGAACCCTTTCGGTAGCCCGCAACAGCCGCCCCGTGGATTTGGCCAGAACCCGCAGCACAACCAAGCACCGCCTGGCTTTATCAATCAAAATCAAGGATCTCACGTCGGTGGCCCGGCGATGCCACAGCCGCCCGAAAAGAGGCCCAGCTCGAAGACAGCATTGTGGATCGTTCTGGCGGTAGTTCTTGTATTCGCCATCATCGCAGGCGTCGCTATTTTTGCTGCAGTTTCTTTCTTCAAAGATGTTGCTGCCGATTTTGATGATGCGCCACAAGACGTAAGTGCTTCCGACAATGCCTATTGGAACAGCACATATGACTCCGATGAGGTTGACAGGATCCGCGCCTCCGAGGTTTCTGCCCCGGTGCCCGCTCCGCTCATTGACCTTTCGGACGAGTGCTATGAGGACACGTCATTCTTCGGGCAGGCGGACTATCTGGGCCTAGATGTTCAGTGGGTTCCGACGATTTCTTGCATCTATGGTCCGGACAGAGAATTCGTGGCTCAGTACACAGAGAACAAGGATGCTATACGCGATACTGAAAGCGTTGGGCTCGCCGGCACCGTCGAGGACTTCACCTCGGCCCGCGGCTCCCAGATTGGCGCTTTTAGTGAGGAAGATGAGTACGTGATTGCTGAAGTGCTTGAGGATGGCAATGCGGTTATCGAGTACGTCATGGACGGCTATGATTCCAACGGGGACGAAGCGGACTTGAATGATTTGGCCAACTATCTCGTGGGTGCGGGAATCCTTGACTCGGCTCTGGGTGGTTCGTCGGTGAATGCCTAGCTATCTTCGGCGCCGCACGCGCTTGACGACGCTTCACCCACCCCAAGTGGCCCGTCAACCCTCATCCGGTTGGTGGGTCTCGTTCTTTAAGGGCTTAAATGCACGTTGTTCCTGCCGGTATTTGAAGTGTTATCAAGGATCACCGATCTGCCCGTCAACCATCTTTGGGTTGGCGGGATCGGTGGCTGGCGGTGTCCTTTCTGCTGTTGCTGCGTGTGGTGGTTGTGGGTGTTAGCTGCAGTCGGGTGGTTCCTCTGGTGGTTGTCCTGCTTGTTCGGCGTTGAGTCTGGATAGTGCTTCTTGGTATTCGGGCATTGCGGTGATTGGTGTGCCCCAGGGTGGGATGAAGCTGACCCCGGTGTTGAGCCGGTACATGTAGCCGCGGCCGGTAGGCCTTTGCGGGTCATCATCGTTAATACCGTTGTGGTAGGCGCACAGGAAGGTCAGGTTCTTGATGTTGGTGTAGCCGCCTGCCTGCCAGGGGATGAGGTGATGGACTTGGCAGTAATCAGCGGGCTTGTTACAGCCTGGTCTTGCACATGTGTGGAATTCAGCGTGCAGGGTAAGGCGTTGTTTGAAGTTTGCTCCACGCTCTAGCCGCCAGGTGTTGATGGGTCCTTCAATGGGGTGGACGATGGTGGCATAGCCTATTTCGGCGAATTTGTGGGTGAGGAATTCCGCCCCGGTCATGCGCCCACCGTTAGTCAAGTTGAGCTCTATTTCGTCCCCGTCGCCGTTTATGATCTGGTCGAGCTCGTTCAGGGTGACGATGACTTGGGTGCGCACCGCGGGTTTGGAACCGGTGCCTTCTTTGAAGAAGACGTCGTTGGCTGCTTGAAGCAGGTCGGTGTTGGTGGATTCTAAGACGCCGCGCATGTTGGCAATCGTGGTGGCGTCATCGGTAATGGAAAGGGTGTTAGGGCCTTGCGTGCGGTAGGTGATGCGCACGCCTGGTTTGGCTATGCGTTTGGAGCGGAGTTCTTTCAGTCGTGTGGCGGCGACGGTGGGGATGCGGTGTGCGGGTGTTCCTGCGAGTTTGATTCGCAGGTTCCAGGCGTCGAGGGTTTTCTTGACTTTTGCGGTGTAGGACTCGATGAGTGTGAGGGTGCCGAGGCTGTGGCGTTGTTGAAGGGCTGCGTGGCGGGCTTTGCGTTGTTTGCCGCTAAAGCGGGTGGGACCGAAATACACCTGGTTAAGGTTTGCAAGCTCAGTGGCATCGGAGGCATCCGCGCCGAGCGCGCGGAGCTCGTCGGGTGAGCCAGGAATGTTTTCCACCAGCGCAATCCCCGAATTGCGAAGGCGGATGTAGGTTTCAATATCCCCCATGAGCACAGAGACTAAAACAGGTCTCTACACCCCGCAACCGGAAGAAGAAAAATTCTGGTCGCGGGTAGCGGAGGGATAAGAAAAGCCCCTCAGGGGAGGGGCTTAGCAGCTACATCTCGGTAAGCGAGCGGTCACCTGACCATTCGATATGGAACGTGCCCTCGCGGTCCACACGCTTGAAGGTGTGGGCGCCGAAGAAATCGCGCTGGCCCTGAATCAGAGCAGCTGGGAGGCGCTCGGCGCGCAAGCTGTCGTAGTAGGACAGGGAAGAGGCAAACACCGGAACCGGCAGGCCCAGCTGCGTTGCAGTAACCACGACGCGACGCCAGGGGTCGATGAGGTTCTCCAGCTCGCCCTTGAAGTACGGGTCCAGAATCAAGGCAGGCAGGTCGGCATTGTTGTCGTAGGCCTCACGGATGCGATCGAGGAACTTCGCGCGAATGATGCATCCACCGCGCCAGATGGTGGCCAAATCGCGTGGGTCCACGTTCCAGCCGAACTCCTCGGAGCCAGCCTTGATCTCATCGAAGCCCTGGGAGTAGGCAATGAGCTTCGCGGCATACAGTGCACGGCGAACGTCTTCGACGAACTCAGCCTTGTCCACATTGAGCTCGGCAATGGTTCCGGAAGGCAGCTGGCCTTCCTGGGCAGCTGCACGTTGAGCAGTGGCAGAAGAGAGCGCACGCGCGAAAACGGATTCCGCAATGCCGGTGATCGGCACGCCCAGCTCGAGACCATTAATGGCGGTCCAGCGGCCGGTGCCCTTCTGACCGGCGGCGTCCACGATGACGTCGACAAGCGGGGCACCTGTCTCCGGATCTTTCTGTGCTAGTACTTCGGCGGTGATCTCAATGAGGTAGGAGTCTAGGTCTCCGGCGTTCCATTCGCGGAAGACTTCGGCGATTTCAGCCGGTTCCATGCCCGCACCATAACGAAGCAACTGGTAAGCCTCACCGATAACCTGCATGTCGGCGTATTCGATGCCGTTATGCACCATCTTGACGAAGTGGCCAGCGCCATCGGGTCCGATGTGGGTCACGCACGGAGTACCGTCGACATTAGCGGCGATGGACTCGAGGATTGGTCCCAAGGTCTCCCAAGACTCAGCTGGGCCACCAGGCATGATGGACGGGCCATTGAGCGCGCCTTCCTCACCACCGGAAATGCCTGCGCCGACGAAGTGACGGCCCTTAGCGGCCACCTCCTTCTCGCGGCGAATGGTGTCCGTGAACAGTGCATTGCCGCCATCGATGATGATGTCACCCTCATCCATGGCTTCGGTGAGTTGCTCGATGACGGCGTCAGTAGCCGCGCCAGCCTTAACCATGATGATCGCCTTACGCGGGCGCTCGAGGGAGGCAACGAAGTCCTCGACGTTCTCGGAGGCAATGAACGCTCCTTCATCGCCGTGCTCGCTGATGAGCGCGCGAGTCTTTTCCGGGCTGCGGTTGTACACCGCGACCGTGTTGCCGTTGCGAGCAAAGTTTCGCGCAAGGTTGGAGCCCATCACAGCAAGCCCCACAACGCCAATCTGAGCGAGATCTGTCTTTTCAGCACTTTGAGTCATGTTCACCATCCTACGTCACCGAATTCCACTAACCTGTTGTGGCATGAACCACTCTGAAATCTTTGAAAAGCTCTTGGCCGTTTCCCAGTCGCGTCCGCTCAACGCGGAAGAACTCGAGTTGATCAACTCCAACCCGCAGGGGCTCGCAGGGCTTATTGGCCTGCGCTACACGCACATTTCTGCAGACGAGGTTCGATCTGAGGTGGAAGTCGTCCCAGATCACCACCAGCCTTGGGGCGTTGCAAATGGGGGTCTGTACTGCACAATTACGGAATCGACTGCATCCGTCGGCAGCCTAATCCTCGCAGGCAAGCCCGTTGTCGGTGTCAACAACAACACGGATTTCCTCAAGCCGGTGGCTTCGGGCACGGTGACCGCCGTTGCTACACCGCTGTACAAGGGGCGCCGCACGCAGCTGTGGGAGGTTAAGATCAGCCAGGGGGATGTGCTCCTCGCCGCGTCCACGCTGCGCACGATGGTGGTGCAGTAGCCTCTTACAACCAGTTGTTGCGGCGGAACCACCACCACATTCCGGCCACGACTAACACCATGAGGCCGATTGCGCCGTAATAGCCCCAAGGAAAATGCAGCTCCGGCATGACATCGAAGTTCATTCCGTAGATACCCGCGACAAGCGTTGGTGCGGCCCACATACCAACCACCGCGGAAATCGTGCGCATGTCGGAGTTTTGCTGCATGCTGATCTTGGCCACGGAGGCGTCGATAAGCGAGGTCAAGCGTTCATCGAACCCCGACACGTGGTCCTGGACCACCAGCTGGTGATCGTTGACGTCCCTGATGTAGGAGCGAATCGCCTTCGGAATGAGGTCCTTGTGGTCAGAGACCATCGAGCGCAAAGCAGGCGAAAGCGGCACGATGGCGTGCTTCATCTCCAGAATCTCGCGCTTGAACATATAGATGCGATCGATGTTCGGCAGCGAATTCGGAGTGAAGATTTCTTCCTCGAGCTCGTCGACCTCGATGGCGATGAGGCGGCAGATCTCCGAATAGCGGTCCACCATCATGTCTAGGATCTTCCACGCTAGGGACACGGGGCCCTGTTCGACGAGGTCCTGCTCATCATCGATCACGTAGGCCAAGTTGGGTAGCTTCGCCGAGTGACGCACCGTGATGATGAATGTGTCACCGATGATCATCTGCATCTCACCAGTGGAAATAATTTGGCGCTTATCGGCTACCTCGTCGTGATCCCGGTAGTTCACCGACCGCGCCACCACGAACAGCTGGTCATCGTAGCGTTCCAGCTTCGGGCGCTGGTGAGCTTGGACGACGTCCTCGACGATGAGCTCGTGGATACGAAACTCAGCCGCCACCTTCGTCATCTGTGATTCGAGCGGCTCGTAGAGGCCTACCCACACGAAGCCGCGTCCGTACTCTTCCACGGTTTGCAGCGCGCTGTGCGGCGAAAACTCGCCGGGAAGAGCCTCGCCATCGACGAACACGCGGCAGTGCTCAATGGCACGTTCGACGGGAACGGAAAAACTCGGAGCACTGTCGTCAGAAGTGTTTTTCTTGCGTGGCTTGAATGGTGACGGTACAGATGGCATCGTGTCTCAGCCTCCTTCGTTTCGTATAGGCGTTTTGTAATGGCGGCTAAAGCTTACACCTGTAAGGGCATATAATCGTTGTCATGCCTACCTGGAAAGAAGTTACTGCAGCGAATCCCGCCCATTCCCATAACTTTGCGCGGAAGTGGAAGACACTTCGGGCCCAGGGCAAGGACATCGATGGGGAAGCCCGGCTTATCGACGCCATGAGTGAACGCCACTCCCGCGTCCTCGACGCCGGCTGCGGTTCCGGGCGCCTCGGCGGTGAGTTGGCAAAGCGCGGCCACACGGTGTTGGGCGTGGACGTCGATCCCATCCTGATCGAGCATGCGGTCAATGATTATCCGGAGGCCCGTTGGGAAGTGGGGGACCTTTCGGAAGAGGAAATCCCGGAGGGTAACTTTGATATCGCTGTGGCTGCGGGCAACGTGATGACCTTCATTGCCATCGAAGGACGTGAGGCCGCTCTGCGCAACGTCTTCAACGCTTTGCGCCCGGGTGGTCGGTTCGTCGTTGGTTTTGGCGAAGGTCGTGGTTGGGGCTTCGATGAATTCCTCGACCTCGCCCGCGCGGTGGGCTACCGAGTCGACTTCATCTTCGCATCCTGGGACATGAAGGTCTTTAAGGAGAACTCCACCTTCATGGTGGCCGTGCTTACCCGCCCCGGCGCAGACCTATTGGGTTAGCGCTGCGCGCCTGCGGCGAGGCGCCGCAGCCGGTGACCATGGTCAACGGGGCCGCGCCCGCGACCGACGTGAAGCGCATCAGCATTCTCTATCGCTTCGTGGAGCCATTCGGTGGCCCATACCAATGCCTCGTCGAGTGTTTCCCCCGCTCCTAAACGTGCTGCGAGCGCGGAGGAGAGCGAGCAGCCGGTGCCGTGCGTGTTCTTCGTGTTAATCCGCGGGCAGGGCACGCGGGTTACCGCGCCGGACGGGCTTACCGTTGCATTATCGGCTTGGGCGCCGTCGAGGTGTCCGCCCTTGACCACGACCCAGGTCCCATTGTCGTGAGCCCACTGAATGGCGATATCGATTGCTTCCTCGAGGATGCGCGGCTGTGCGACGTCCGCGAGGACAGCGAGCTCCGGCAAGTTCGGCGTGACCACGGTGGAGCGGCGGGCGAGTTCGCGCACAGCGCGCTCCGCCTCCCGTTCGAGTAGGCGGTCGCCGCTGGAGGCGACCATGACCGGATCGCAGACTATGGGAACCCCCTCGGGCAGGGTAGAGACGAACTTGCTCACCGTTTCGGTGATGGACACCGAGCCGAGCATGCCGATCTTGAGGGCGTCGATAGTCACGTCCTCCTTCACACTTGTCAGTTGTTCGCGCAGGAATTCCACCGGAGGGGTGTGGATGGCGCGCACCCCTTGCGTGTTTTGCGCGACGAGGGCCGTCACCACTGCCATGCCATAGGCGCCGGCCGCCTCAAAGGATTTGAGGTCAGCGTGAATTCCCGCCCCTCCCGTGGGATCGGTGCCAGCAATGCTGAGGACGCGAGGCAGGGCAGGACGGTTCACGGTTTTCTCCTTTACGCTAGGGACTTCTTCCGTTCTACCGTATGTGGCCAAAGAAAAGGGAGAGAGGATGATTCCTCTCTCCCTTAAAGCGCGTAGAACTTAGTGAAGGTCGCGGTCAATGACGTTGCGAGCGACGCGCTGCTGCTGGGTGATTTCCAGGTTGCCGCGGTCGCGCGAGAAGGCGTTGAGGATCCAGTGCAGCGCCACGAGGGTACGGCTGCGGAAGCCAACGATGTAGAAGATGTGCAGGCCGAGCCAGGAGATCCACGCCGGGAAGCCAGCAAACTCGGTCTTGCCCAGCTTGACGACGGCGTTGAAGCGGGAAATAACGGCCATGGAGCCCTTGTCAAAGTACTCGAACGGCTCGGCTTCGTTCGCGGTGGACTCTTCATCGATCTTGGCTTCGATGAGCTTGCCCACGTGGTTGCCGCCCTGGATGGCCACCTGGGCCACGCCCGGAAGGCGGTTGAGGGAAATCATGTCGCCGACGATGTAGACGTTCTTGTACTCGCCAACCGTGAGGTCCTCGTTAACGGAGACGCGGCCGGCACGGTCGGATTCCACGCCAGCCTGGTCAGCGATGACCTTGCCCAACGGGGAAGCGGCGACACCTGCGGACCAGATCTTGGTCGCGGCCTCGATGGTGACCTCTTCCTCGGTCTTCATGTTCTTGTAGGTGACGGCGTCAGCGGTGACGTCGGTAACCATGGCGTTGAGGCGCACGTCAACGCCCAGCTTCTCCAGCGTGCGCTGAGCCTTGCGGCCGAGGCGCTTGCCGAACGGCGGAAGGACCTGCGGAGCGCCGTCCAAGAGGTAAATCTTGGCGGAGGAGGAACCGAAATTGGAGTATTCGCCAGCAAAGGTGCGCTGTGCCAGCTCGGCAATCTGGCCGGTCAGCTCAACGCCGGTCGGGCCAGCGCCCACGATGACGAAGGTCAGCAGCTTCTCGCGCTTTGCAGGATCCTCTTCCAGCTCCGCCTTCTCAAAAGCGGAGATAATGCGGGAGCGGATCTCTAGGGCATCATCCAGCGTCTTCATGCCCGGGGCATACTCGGCGAAGTGGTCGTTGCCGAAGTAAGACTGGCCAGCGCCGGCTGCCACAATGAGGGAGTCGTAGCCGTAGGTACGAACAGCGCCATCGAGTTCCGCGGTGACGGTCTGATCCTTGATATTGACGTCGGTGACCTCACCGTTGACAAAGTTAACGTTGTCCTGGTGACGCAAGATCTGACGCGTAGACGGGGCGATTTCGCCGGCGGAAATGACGCCGGTGGCTACCTGGTAGAGCATCGGCTGGAAGAGGTGGTGGTTCTTCTTGTCGATGAGGGTGATCTCAACATCCGCGT
>QWCP01000082.1_pt2 | contig 48804 bp, 38 predicted proteins | sample 1972561 | NCBI WGS metagenome assembly QWCP01 (sample SAMN09866705, study PRJNA288562) | Human vaginal metagenome isolate pre4_vaginal, whole genome shotgun... | isolation source: vagina | host: Homo sapiens | place: USA: California
GCGTGCGCGCACCAATTTGAATGGTTAATGCTTGTGCGTCAATAGGCATAATGTATGTTCCGTTCCCCCGAAAAAGTAGGCTTCTTATCTATATGTACTAAGTAAAGTATTAGCCAAACTCACTATTATACCGTGTAGTAGTCACGAACGTTTATATGCGTAATCTTTCTGAGTTTTGTGTACTCGTATTCGTAAAGAGTATGCTGAAGCAAACTTTACTTTTTGAACGCTTGTTCTATGATTGCTATTTATCGAGTACGTGCATATTGGTTGGGAATATGCGGATGATTATGAGTGAGTGTGGAGGTTTTATGAGTAGGCAACTTTATACGCAATCTGACACATTGCAAGCATTACTTGATAAAGCGCCTTTGTGTGATAGTAATGGAACACTGATATCTGATTTATCTCATGTACCTACAGAATGGAAAATAACTATTCAAGGAGCGCGTGAACACAATCTTAAAAATGTTAGTTTATCTATTCCGCGAAATCGCATGGTTGTGTTTACTGGGCTTTCTGGCTCCGGCAAATCTTCTTTAGCTTTCGACACACTTTTTGCAGAAGGTCAACGCAGGTATGTTGAGTCGCTTAGTGCGTATGCTCGCCAATTTTTAGGACGCATGGATAAGCCGGATGTAGATTTCATAGAAGGCTTAAGCCCAGCAGTCTCTATTGACCAAAAAACCACCAATCGTAACCCTCGTTCTACTGTTGGCACAATCACAGAAATATACGATTATTTAAGATTATTATTTGCTAGAGTTGGAGTTCCTCATTGTCCTGAGTGCGGTGAGTTAGTAAGTGCGCAAACTCCTCAACAAATGACTGATACTTTGATTTCCATGCCGGAGCGCACAAGATTGCAAATTTTGGCTCCTGTTGTTCGCGGACGCAAGGGAGAGTTCAAAGATACATTAGAATTATTGCGCGCAGACGGGTATGCTCGAGCAATTATTGACGGCAAAATGTTAGAGCTTTCGGAAGATATTACTCTTGCTAAACAAAAGAAGCACACTATTGAAGTAGTAATTGACCGTCTAGTTATAAAAGACGGTATTCGCGTTCGACTAACCGATTCAATTGAAACAGCACTAAAACTTTCTAAAGGTGTTATGGTTGCGGATTTTGTTGACGAAGATGAAAACTCGCCAAAAAGACGTCAACTATTCTCAGAGCATCGAGCATGCCCAAATAATCATCAACTAGAACTTGACGAAATAGAGCCTCGCACATTCTCATTCAACGCACCATACGGAGCATGCCCAGAATGTTCCGGAATTGGGTACAATCTTGAAATCGATCCTGAACTCGTAATACCAGACCCAAGCAAATCTCTTGCTCAAGGAGCAATCGAACCATGGGCAATGAATAAGTCTGCAGGAATGTACTATCAGCATGTGCTTTCAGGGCTTGCTCAAGATATGGGATTCAGCATGAATACGCCTTGGAAAAATCTTCCAGAAGACGTACAGCATGCAATCATGTACGGACATGATTTTAGCGTAAAAGTCTCCTACAAAAACAGGTGGGGTAGGCAGCGCGAATACTCAACAGGCTTTGAAGGCGTAGTCAGAACGCTGATGCGCAAACATGACGAAACTGATTCAGAGCAAATGCGCCAATACTACGAATCATACATGCGCGAAGTTCCATGCCAAAAATGTCATGGAAAACGTTTACGTCCAGAAGTATTAGCAGTTACAGTAGCAGACACATCAATAGCTGAAGTTTGCGATATGCCAGTAGAACGTAGCCTAGCATGGGTTAACTCACTACAATTAGAAGGTTCCAAAGCACTTATCGCAGGAGAAGTGCTCAAAGAAATACGTGCGCGACTTGGCTTCTTAAACGACGTAGGATTAAGCTACTTAACCCTTTCAAGAGCTGCAAAAACCTTATCAGGAGGCGAAGCACAACGAATCCGCTTAGCTACACAAATAGGCTCAGGATTAGTTGGCGTTATGTACGTGCTAGACGAACCATCTATTGGATTGCACCAGCGAGATAACGAACGTCTCATCGAAACCTTGCACCACCTAAGAAACCTAGGAAACACGCTTATTGTTGTAGAACATGATGAAGAAACCATTCGTGAAGCAGATTGGCTAGTTGACATTGGTCCAGAAGCAGGAGAACATGGCGGAGAAGTAGTGTACTCTGGACCGTCAGCAAATATTGTAAAAGCACAACGCTCAATCACAGGCGACTACATTGCTAGAAGACGAACGATAGAAGTACCCAAAAATCGTCGCTCAATAAACCCAGAGCAAATGCTACACATTATTGGCGCTCGCGAGCATAATCTCAAAAATATAGACGTGAGTATACCGTTAGGAGTGTTTACTTGCATCACAGGAGTATCGGGATCTGGAAAATCAACCCTCATTAACTCAATTTTGTATCCAGTTCTTGCGGATAAACTCAACGGCGCTCGCATAGTTCCTGGAAAACACAAGCGTGTGGAAGGCTTGGAATATTGCGATAAAGTAGTTCACGTTGATCAAAACCCTATCGGTCGAACTCCGCGTTCTAATCCTGCAACGTACACTGGCGTGTGGGATAAAATTCGCACGCTTTTTGCCCAAACTCCTGAAGCAAAAGTTAGAGGCTATGGTCCTGGAAGATTCTCATTCAATGTTAAAGGTGGTCGTTGTGAAGCCTGCCATGGTGACGGCACCTTAAAAATTGAGATGAACTTCCTGCCGGATGTGTATGTAGAATGTGAGGTCTGTCACGGAAAACGCTACAATCGTGAAACCTTGGAAGTAACCTATAACGGAAAGTCAGTTTCTGACGTTCTTGACATGCCAATTTCAGAAGCTGCAGTATTTTTCAAAGCATACCCGTCTATTGCGCGCTATTTGGATACTTTGGTTCAAGTTGGATTAGGTTATATTCGTTTAGGTCAAAGCGCTCCTACGCTTTCTGGTGGAGAGTCTCAGCGTGTAAAACTTGCTACAGAATTGCAGAGAAGATCAACCGGCAAAACAGTGTATATTCTTGACGAGCCGACTACTGGCTTGCATTTTGAGGATGTTAGAAAGTTGCTGAATGTTTTACAATCGTTGGTAGATAAAGGCAATAGCGTTATTGTTATTGAGCATAATCTCGATGTTGTAAAGTCTGCTGATTGGATTATTGATTTGGGACCTGAAGGTGGAGATTCTGGCGGAACAGTTGTTGCGGAAGGAAGTCCGGAAACTGTTTCACTATGTGAGGCAAGTTGGACTGGCAAATTCCTTAAGCCAATACTAAATGCTTAAAAAAATTAGTATTAAGAAATTTCTGAACATAAAAAATATAGCGTTAAACTCTATGAATATTGCGCAAATATTATTCAATAAAAGGTTTATAACAAGATATTCATCAAAGGGTATTTACGAAAGGGTGTTTACGAAAGGAGGTGAAAATGCAGGATAATAACTCTCGTGAAAATTCATATCAATTAGCTAGTAGACATGAACAAAATCGAATACAAACTCCTCAAAAATGGCACAAAACAAAAGTTATGGAAGATAAACAATTGTTGGAAGATTCAGAAGTTGACAGCAAAAAAGTAAATGCTTTTGGAGCACCATTATTGGGGGATAGTCGCGACTTATTTCGCCCAGCTTCTCAAGATATTCCGGCGCAACCTGGTGTGTACAAGTGGCGTGATGGCGAAGGGAGAGTTATTTACGTTGGAAAAGCAAAAAATTTGCGCAACCGCTTAGCAAATTATTTTCAGCCTCTTTACCAATTGCACCCTCGCACGCAATCAATGGTGCTCGCCGCTAGAAGTTTAGAATGGACTGTTGTCGCAACGGAGTTTGAAGCACTTACTCTTGAATATACGTGGATCAAAGCATTTGACCCACGTTTTAACGTTGTTTTTCGAGACGATAAAACGTATCCGTATGTTGCAGCATCGGTAGGTGAAACTTTCCCTAGAGTATGGATTACTCGAAATCGCGGAGCACGAAATACGCAATATTTTGGACCATATGCGCAAGTGCGACCATTGCGTCACAGCTTAGATTCTTTACTCAAAACATTCCCGGTGAGAACATGTTCAGCAGCTGTTTTTCAGAAAGCTCATAGAACAGGACGCCCCTGCTTACTTGCGTCAATTGGTAAATGTTCAGCCCCGTGCATTGGCAATATTAATCCTACTGAGCATCGTGATTTAGTTAAACATGTAGTAGGAGTGCTTACTGGCAGTATAGGATCATCGTATATTACTCAAATTACGCGTGATATGAAGCAAGCAAGTGATGATTTAGAGTTTGAGCGTGCAGCTAAATTGCGTGATGAGATTGCAGTTTTGCGTACTGTTTTGCAGCAGAATGCAGTAGTTTTTGACGAAGATGTAGAAGCTGACGTATTTGGTTTTTGCACAGATGAGCTTGAAGCGTCAATTCATGTGTTTTTTGTGCGCACAGGCATGATTCGTGGCGAGCGTAATTGGTCAGTAGAACGCAATGAGCAGGTTCATGACGGTGAACTCATGGCTGATTTAATCACTCATGTCTATGCAGAATATGAGCAGCAATCCTCTTTATCGTTGCAGCGTGACTCTCTTCATATTACGCAAGTTCGAGATGCTGTTGGCAGCACGCAGCAATCCACTGCAACGGATGTTAATTTACGAGCGCAAGCTACTAAAACTCGCCGTGAACGTCAAGAGATTACAGGTCGTGAAGATTTACTTGCTCCAATTGCTCCAGTTCCGCGCGAAATTATAGTACCAGTTGCAATTCCTGAAGATCGTCAGCAAGAACTTGAATTGTGGCTTAGTGCTATACGTGGTTCTCAAGTGAGTATTCGAGTGGCTGAGCGAGGTGAAAAGCGTGCTCTTATGGAACGAGCAAACGATAACGCTTCGCAAGCGTTAACACGCATAAAATCAAGCCGAATTAATAGCATAGCCATGCGAACTGAAGCTATGAATGAAATCGCAAAAGCTCTTGGTATGAAAGAAGCGCCTTTGCGCATTGAATGTTACGATATTTCAAACACTGTAGATGGCAGTTATCAGGTTGCTTCTATGGTTGTGTTTGAAGATGGGATTGCTTGCCCTAGTGAATATCGTCATTTTGTTATTCGTGGTAAGAATGGTGTTGGTAAACTTGATGATTTAAGTGCCGTGTATGAAACTATATCTCGAAGATTTACGCATGTTGATGTGAAGGTTGGAACCGGGGGTGGGTATCAGCATTTTGCTTATAAGCCTCAACTCATTATTATCGATGGTGGAAAAGAGCAAGCCAAATCTGCTAGGCGAGCGATGTTAGATGCTGGTATGAGCAATATTACTGTTTGTGGCTTAGCTAAGAAACTTGAAGAAGTGTGGCTTCCTGACGAAGATTATCCAATTATTTTGAAGCGTAGTTCAGAAGGGTTATATTTGTTACAGCGAGCAAGAGATGAGTCTCATCGTTTTGCTATTACTTATCATCGTAAGCGTCGCAGAAAAGGTGCATTGTACTCAACTTTTGACACTATTCCTGGAATTGGTACAGTATATCGCAAACGGTTGCTTGCTGTTTTTGGATCTTTAAAAGCAGTGAGAAAAGCTTCAATAGATGAATTGCAAAAAGTTCCTGGTATTGGTGAAAGTAAAGCGCAAACTATTTATCGCTTCTTACACGAGCATGAAGATGCTACAGATAAATCTGAGCTATGAATAATCTGTTTTAGCAATGTGCAGTTTATCAATTCGTGCGATGAAAATCTTGAAATATGAAAAGAAGTGTTATTGAGAAGGTTGTTTTGAAATTTTGATCGAACTCCTTCTTACGTTCTTATAATTATGCAATATCGGTAGTGCAAAATTAAGCCGCAAGAAGGAGTTTCTGTATGTAGTTGTAATCTGTTGCCGAACATATGTACACAAAATACTTATTTTTCTATTTCTAAAATTACGTGTTTTAATTACGTGCTTGTTTTCTTTTGTAATATGCTGGCTAACCTAAGTCTGCATATGTGCAAATCCATTTGTTGTACCGTAGTTCCAAGGCTAATGAAACCCAATATTGTGTTTGTCCTGCAATAATATGCACAACTCCTTCAAAATGAGTCGGACTTACTAGCATGCCGTTAAATAACACTGGAACCGCAGGAAACTTTCGTATTGCTGAACGAGATTCTGTATCATGTTGATCGCTAAAGTACTCATCCATTAGTTTCCACATATTGGACAGTTTATTCATGCATTTCGGAGTGAGCAATTTAGACATTGCTGGAGAAATAGGTCTACCGCGAGAAATATCTGCAGCAATACACGCGATTTGGCAAGTTTTCAACGCCAAATTAATAAATGCTTCCTCATCGCGATTATCGAAATAGCACATGCCAACGTGATATTCTAAATAGCCGCGCGAAAAACCAATACGCAATTTTCCTTCATGAACAGGCAAATAATGTTTGATAGTAGTAATGCGTGGTATGCGTTCGCGCTTGTCGTGACTATTGTGCATCGACTCATCGGTATGCTCATCGTCGTCATCCTGGTTTTCCATGCTGTACGCATCAACAAAATCAATTTTCATATTCTTCTCCTATCCTTTCTCTTGGTAAAAATTGTTACTATTGAGCGCCTGCTGAACTTGTATTTTGTACATGCAGCAAGTTTAGATAAAAGCTTACAAGGTAATTTTTGCTGAACTGAGGAATTAACAAAAATGTGGATAAATTACAAAATATTTATTCAATGCTTTGAAAATAAACGGGTTTGAGTGTGTTGAATTATACACATTACTGTTTGCAGGGAGTATCAAAATGCTATAAACAAGCACTAATCATATCTATTATACAGTTAGTATTTTGTAAAAACCTGAGAAGTTCTGTAAATTTCGCATAAAATCTTGTTTTTCTTGCAATTATGCTACAAGAAATAATATGACATCGTTGAGCGCGACACTTCGTCAGTATAAGGCACTAGCCTAAGAAGTATGTCTCAGGAAATTGAAATTGGTTTGGGCAAAAAAGCCCGAGTTGCATATTCGCTCGACGATATTGCTATCCTTCCTTCGCGCCGTTCGCGTGATCCGCAAGCTGTATCTACTGCATGGCAAGTAGATGCCTACACGTTTGATATTCCAATCCTTGCTGCTCCAATGGATTCAGTAACAAGTCCAGATACAGCAATTGCAATCGGTCAAATGGGTGGTCTTGGAGTTCTCGATTTGGAGGGCTTATGGACTCGCTACGAGAATCCAGAGCCGTTGTTGAAGGAAATATCTGAGCTTCCATCTGATATTGCAACTCGTCGTATTCAGGAAATCTATGCTGAACCAATTAAGCCGGAATTAATCGTAAAACGATTGCACACTATTCGTGACGCTGGTGTTACTGTTGCTGGAGCTCTTTCTCCGCAACGAACGCAGGAATTTTATAACACTGTTCTTGAAGCTGGCGTTGACTTATTTGTTATTCGTGGAACTGCTGTGTCTGCAGAACATGTTTCTCAAGATCATGATCCTCTTGATTTAAAGAAATTTATTTATGATCTTGATGTGCCAGTTATTGTTGGCGGTTGCGCTGATTACACTTCTGCTTTGCATTTAATGCGCACCGGTGCTGCAGGTATTCTTGTTGGATTCGGCGGTGGTGCTGTGTCTGCAACTATGAATACTTTGGGTGTACAGGCTCCTATGGCTACTGCAATTGCTGATGTTGCTGAAGCTCGCCGAGATTATATGGATGAGTCCGGTGGTCGTTACGTGCAGATTATTGCGGACGGTGGAATGGGTAATTCTGGCAACTTTATTAAGGCGCTTGCTATGGGTGCGGATGCTGTTATGCTCAGCACTCCTTTGGCTCGTGCTACTGAAGCTCCAGGTCGTGGCACTCATTGGGGTGCTGAAGCTCGTCATGCAACACTGCCACGCGGTATGCGTACTCATGTTGGCACAGTTGCTCCTTTAGAAAACATTCTTTTTGGACCAAGTCACGAAGCTGACGGTACTACAAACTTTGTTGGTGCGCTGCGCCGTACCATGGCATCTACTGGCTATGTAGATGTAAAAAGTTTCCAACGTTGTAGCGTTGTATTCAATCCGTTCCATCAGGATGTGCGCTAATAACGTGTAAATAAAAATATGTATTTGTAATAATTTGCAATAATACAATTTACGGCTTAGTGGTAATTCGCTAAGCCGTTCTTTTTAAGAAAGAAGTAACTATAAAAATTTTCAGTACTGGTGCATAATATGACGAAACCTTTTTTGTGTATACCATTCTGTATGCCATTGTGTATCCCAAGTGCCAAATAGTATACATGCGTGAATTAAGTTCCAACTTTTTCATTTCTTATTATTTTGTTTGTAAATAACAATATTAAGTACAATTTTTTGTAATAACTGCAGTGGTGTCGACTTTGCTATCAAGTACAATGAATACTATGCTCCGAGAATTTGCTGTAGAAGCCATTCACCCAACTCAAGACGGTGATACTATTTATTCCCTCCTCGCCAACCGTGCTATGCGTGATCCTCAGGGAGTTATTGCGCAATGGCAAGATGAAGATACTCGCCAATGGCATGATGTTACTGCTGCTGAGATGCTCAATAAAGTTCGTGCTACGGCGCGTGGCTTAATTGCGCTTGGTGTACATCACGGTTCAAAAGTTGTTATTTATGCTGCTACTTGCTATGAGTGGGGTATTGTTGATTTCGCTTGTGCATGCATTGGTGCTGTGAGTATTCCTATTTACGAGACTGACTCTGCGCTGCAAGCTGCAGATATTATTGATGAGGTGAAGCCAGTTATTGCTTTTGCTGGTGATGACGTTCATGCTCAGTGTTTAGAGCGTGTACGCCAAGATCATAAACGTATCACGTTGAAAACAGTCTTTAACTTTAAAGCTGGCGGCTTAGAAGCTGTGATTGATTTTGGTAAAACTATTGATGACGATGAACTTAATCAATGTGTTGCTGCAGTTAAAGCCGACGACTTAGCTACGATTGTGTACACTTCTGGTTCTACTGGCAAACCGAAGGGTGCTATGCTTTCGAATCGTAACTTTACGCATATTGTGTATGCTGGGTATGACGTGTTAAGTGACATGCTTTGTAAGCCTAACCGTTTACTGCTATTCCTTCCTTTAGCACATTGTTTTGCTCGCTATATTCAATATGTTGCGATTGGTGCGCATGGTGTTATTGGTTACGTTCCGAACGCAAAACATTTATTAGCTGATTTGCGTAGTTTTAAGCCGACTTACTTACTTGGTGTACCGCGAGTTTTTGAGAAAGTGTACAATGCTGCATCTCAAAAGGCTGGTGCCGGTATTCGCGGTCGTATTTTTGCTAAGGCAGTTAAGCATTTCATCCAATGGTCTCGCGATAACGTCGATGGTAAATCTCACTCACTCGCAGCTCGCATGAATCATGCTCTGTATATGAAGACTGTTGGATCTTCTATTCGTTCAGCTTTGGGACCAAATCTTTCTTGGCTGGCTTGCGGTGGTGCTCCAATTAATGCTGATTTAGCGCATTTCTTCAACGGTCTTGATGGAATTACGTTTATTCAGGGCTATGGTATGACTGAAACTGCAGCTCCATGCGTTGTTAATTTTGAGCATGCAAATCAAGTTGGTTCAGTAGGACGTCCGGGTCCTGGAATTACTATTCGTCTTGCAGATGATGATGAAGTTCTTATCAAAGGCCCTAACGTTTTTATGGGTTACTATAATAAGCCTGAACTTACTGCTGAAGTTCTTGATGAAGATGGCTGGTTGCATTCTGGCGATCTTGGTGAGATTGATGATGAAGGTTTCCTTTCTATCACGGGGCGCAAGAAGGATATTATTATTACGGCTGGAGGCAAAAATATAAGCCCAGCTCCTATGGAAAGTATCATTTCACAATGCCCATTAGTTTCTCATGCAGTAGTTGTTGGTGATGGTAAGCCGTTCGTTTCTGCACTTATCGAATTAGATCCAGATATGGTTCATTCATGGCTGAAAACGAAGGGTATGGATATTAATCTTCCTATGAGTGAGATTGCTGCAAATGATGCTGTTCGTTCAGTTGTACAGCAATTTATTGATCAAGCTAATAGCACGGTTTCTCGCGCAGAATCGGTTCGTAAGTTTGTCATCTTGCAGGATGAATTTACGCAGGATGCAGGAACTTTGACACCAAGCATGAAAATTGTTCGTCCGAAAATTCTTGCACAATATGCTGATATTATTGAGACACAGTTGTACGCTCCAAAGCCGAATATTCGACCATTGCCAGCAACCGTTAAGATTCTTGATAAAACTACTGAAACAGTGAAACAGGCGCAAGAAACTGTGAAGCAAGCTCAGGAAGTTATGACTCCGCGTGTTCGTCAGGCTATTGATCAAGCTGCAACTCATCTTAAGCATTTTGGTGAGGAAGCAGCTACTGATTCTTCTTCGACCTCTCGTGATAGTAAAGATACTAAAGATAACAAAGAAGAATCTGTTAATCTGTAGTAGAAACTAATTTTTACGAAGGTTACTTGTACAATGAAGGAGTTTGAGTGACTGTTAGAAAAATCCGTGTTGTTCCGGATCCTGTGCTGCGCACGCCTTGCGATGAGATTCGCGAGATTACGCCAGCTGTGAGGCATTTAGTTGAAGATTTGCTAGAAACAGTGAATGATCCAGGGCGAGCGGGATTATCAGCTAATCAAATTGGTGTAAGTCTTAGAGCTTTCTCCTATAATATTGATGGTCGTATTGGCTATATTTTGAATCCAGTTCTTGAGGAACTGAGTGGTGAGCAATACGATGATGAAGGTTGTTTATCTGTTCCAGGATTATGGTACAAAACTCGTAGGTATAATCATGCTCGTGCGCGTGGTATTGATTTAGATGGCAAGACTGTGGTGCTTGAAGGTGAAGGACTTATGGCACGCATGCTGCAGCATGAGTGTGATCATTTAGATGGTCATGTTTATTTAGATAGACTCGAAAAAGATGTTCGTCGCCAAGCTATGAGGGAATTGCGCAACAATATACGATCATAGTTTTGTATGTAATCGTTTGTGCGCAATAGTAATGATATAAGAACCGGTATTTCTGTTATGACATAGAGCAGAAGTATCGGTTTTTTAGTATTGAGTATCTGTTACAATCGCGTTTGGCGTGTCCGTTTTGAGCATGAGTATTGTCGCGTTATATAAGTGCTCGCTTTTATTGTCTACAAGGATTCGCAAATACGCGCCATGTACGCGTCCGTTCGTGTCGGTCGGCTTGGGTTAAGACAGTATGTCAAGCCAAGTTGCATGCGAACAGGCATGGCCAGGCAAGAACCGACAAGAAAGGTATAAAGATATGGCACAGATTACCATGAGCGAAATGCTGAAGGCTGGTTTGCACTTCGGTCATCAGACTCGTCGCTGGAATCCAAAGATGAAGCAGTTCATTCTTACTCAGCGCAATGGTATTCATATCATCAATTTGTTCAAGTCTCTCGACATGATCGACAAGGCTTATGACTTCGTTAAGCAGACTGTTGCTCACAACGGCACTGTTCTTTTCGTAGGCACTAAGAAGCAGGCTCAGGAAGCTGTACAGAATCAGGCAACTCGCGTAAACATGCCTTACGTTTGCGAGCGTTGGCTTGGTGGTATGTTAACTAACTTCCAGACTGTTTCTACTCGCGTAAAGCGCTTGAAGGAACTTGAGGAAATGGACTTCAGCGATGTTCGCGGCTCTGGTTTGACCAAGAAGGAACTTTTGCTTCTCGAGCGTGAGAAAGATAAGCTTTCCAAGCAGCTCGGTGGTATTCGCAACATGAACCGTACCCCATCTGCCATGTTCGTTGTTGATATTAACAAGGAAGCTTTGGCTGTTGAGGAAGCTCATAAGCTTGGTATTCCAGTTGTGGCAATCGTTGATACTAACACCGATCCTGAAGCTGTTGAGTACCCAATCCCAGCTAACGATGACGCTATTCGTGGCGTTGAATTGTTAACCAGCTTGATGGCTGATGCTGTTGCTGAAGGCTTGCTTGAGCATGCTGGTAAGGGCGCTAAGTCCGAAGGCGCTGAAGCTCAGCCAATGGCAGCTTGGGAAAAGGAACTTCTTACCAAGGAAGGCGAAGCTGAAGCTAAGCCTGCTGAGGAAGAAAAAACTGAGGCAAACGCCTGATAAGCTAATTTGCAACCAGATTCTTACATAAAGCTGCAAGATTCAATGAATGAGTTGTATTTTGCAGCTTTAAGAATCATATTGATACGAGGAGAACAAAATGGCAGCAATTACTGCAGCGTTGATTAAGCAGGTGCGTGAAGAAACTGGCGCCGGCATGATGGACGTTAAAAAAGCTCTTACTGAAGCTGAAGGCGACGTTGCCCGCGCTAAGGAAATCATCCGCGCAAAGGGTATTCAGGCCGCTGGTAAGCGTGAGGGTCGTAAGGCTCAGGAAGGCACCATCGCTTCTAAGGTTGTTAAGTCTGCTGAAGGCGAAACTGGTTATGCAGTTGAGTTGAATTCTGAAACTGACTTCGTGGCAAAGACCCCTAAGTTTGTGGAATTCTCTAACACTGTTCTTGACCATGCTGTTGAAGCTAATGCTTCTACTGCTGAAGAAGTACTTGCAGCTCCAGCTGATGGCGCAACCGTTAAGGAATCTGTTGAAGAAGCAGCGGCTTTGTTTGGCGAGCACGTCAAGGTTGGTCAGGTAGCTAAGGTAAGCGGTCCACACGTTGAGATTTATGCTCACAAGAAGTCCGTAGAATTGCCTCCAAGCATCGTTTCTATGATTGCTACTGACGAAGCTGGCGCAAAGGTTGCTCACGAGGCAGCTTTGCAGATTTCCGCTATGGGTGCTCAGTGGCTTCGCCGCGAAGATGTTCCAGAAGAAGTTTTGGAGTCTGAGCGTCGCGTTGCTACTGAGAAGTCTTTGGCTGAAGGCAAGCCAGAGAAGATTGTTCCGAAGATTGTTGAAGGTCGTATGAACGCCTTCTTCAAGGAAACTGTTCTTCTTGAGCAGGCTTATGTCAAGGATCCTTCCAAGACTGTTGGTGACTTGTTTAAGGAAGTTGGCGGTACTGCTTTCGCCTTCGCTCGTGTTGAAGTTGGCAAGGGTGCTGCTGAATAAGCATTGCTTATGCTAAGAGTCAGTTTTGGCGCTTAATTATAGGGTTGTGTGTACAAGTTGCACACAGCCCATTTTTTATATTTCATTGCTAGCTTAATGTGCGTAATGTTGCTGGTTAATGTTGAGCAGCAGGGATTATTTTGTAGAACAGATAGAAACTGAACAATATCAAGTAACTTTTATGATGATGAAACAGTCAATTAAATCATGTGTTTTGAGTGTCGTGAATAATAGATAAACTGGCAAAGATATGCTTGCATTCGCCATGATGACTGGAGGAATCTGTATGGCTATTGCGCAAACGAAGGGAAGCAAGTCCCGTAGGGTTTTATTAAAGCTTTCTGGTGAAGCATTTGGTGGCGGTGCTGTCGGTATTGATACTCATGTTATTCGTAGAATTGCTGGGGAAATCATGACTGCAGTACTTGATGGCGTTCAAGTTGCTATTGTTGTCGGCGGCGGTAACTTCTTTAGGGGAGCGGAATTGCAGCAGGCTGGTATTGATCGCAGTCGTGGTGATTACATGGGTATGTTAGGTACTGTTATGAATTGCTTAGCTCTTCAAGATTTTCTTGAGCAAGCAGGTCAAGCGACGCGCGTTCAAACAGCCATTACTATGGGTCAAGTTGCCGAGCCGTATATTCCTTTGAAAGCTATTCGTCATCTTGAAAAAGGGCGAGTAGTTATTTTTGGTGCTGGTGCTGGTATGCCATACTTCTCTACAGATACTGTATCTATTCAACGTTCTTTGGAAATTCACTGTGATGAAGTTCTTATGGGTAAGAATGGTGTTGATGGAGTTTACAGTGCGGATCCTCGTAAAGATTCAAATGCTAGAAAATTTGTCACACTTAGCTACCATAAGGCTCTTGTTGATGGTTTAGCTGTAATGGATGCCTCAGCGCTCTCTATGGCTCGCGATAATAATCAAAAAATTCGCGTATTTGGTTTAGAAGGTGAAGGCAACGTAACTCGCGCGCTTGTTGGTGAGTCTATTGGTACGTTAGTGTCAGATGCGGAACCTACATTTGCGTAACAACAATCCGAATAGCGCTTGATATGTACGCAATTGTTGAGTACATACGAAATGAAATTTATGCATAAGTTTATGCAAGTTTATTTTCGAGTATATATGTGAAATATGTATAGAACACAAAAGGAGAATATATGTCAGCAATCATTGATCAAGCAAAAGAACAGATGAATAAATCTGTAGAGGCAACCAAAGAAAATTTCATGGGTATTCGCACTGGTCGTGCTAATCCTGCTTTACTGAATGGTATTATGGTTGATTATTATGGTGCGCCAACGCCAATTAAAGCTGTTGCTTCGATCGGTGTTCCTGAGCCTCGCACCCTTGCTGTTACTCCTTTTGATGCTTCTCAAGCAAATGCTGTTGAGAAAGCTATTCGTGATTCTGATTTGGGTGTCAGTCCTAATCGTGATGGCAATGTTATTCGCGTGACTATGCCTGAACTTACTGAAGAACGTCGTAAAGAATATGTCAAACTTGCTAAGAGTAAAGCCGAAGAAGGAAAAGTAGCAGTACGTAATATTCGTCGTAAAGCTAAGGAATCTATTGATAAGTCAGTTAAAGACGGTGATCTTGGTGAAGATGAGGGTGATCGTTTACTGAAAGAACTTGATAAAGTAACTAAGCAAGTCACTGATTCTTTAGATGTTTTGCTTGAAGGCAAGCAAAAAGAGATTATGGAAGTCTGAGTCTTGTAATTATTCCTCGATTTTGTAATTTCAATCTGAATGGGTGTCGTATGAGTCAACAAAAACAGCATGATTTTGCCAATGTAGTCAGTCAAGCGCGTGTTGATAACGCTGTAAAAGAAGCTATTGCCACCTCTGGTGAAGCAGCACACGGCACCCACGAGACTTTGTCAGATATTAATCGTCGCACAGGTCGTAACATGCCTCAAGCAATTGCAACTGCTGTCGTGCTCGTGGCAGCAATTATTGCTTGTTTGCTTATTAGCATTGATGTTTTTGTCGTGTTAATGGCTATTTTTATGGTGTTGGCACTATGGGAGTTGCATGTTGATTTTGCAACGCTCGGATTGCGTATCCCATTCGTAACGCTTTCTTTATGCTCACTGCTTACTATTTTTGCCACTTACTACGCAAAATGGCATGCAGTCGCTATGGCTAGCGGTATTACAGCGTCGTTAGTGCTTACCCTTATTTGTGCAACGTTGAGCAATACTGTTTCGGCGAGAACTATGCAAGCTGTAGAAAAAAAGCTTCAAGGTTCTGCGCATATTGCTTATGAGCATACTTTATTTACCAATACATCTGTTTCATTATTTGTAGTGTTGTACATACCGCTACTTGCTTCTTGTATTGTGTTAGCTCTTACGAGTACTCGTTATGCGGTAGCTCATGCCATGCTATTGGTGTTTTTGCCAGCATTAAGCGATACTGGCGGATTGTTTGCTGGTGCTTGGCTTGGTAAGCATAAGCTTTCACCTCGCATTTCGCCGAAGAAATCTATTGAAGGCTTAGTCGGTTCTATGCTTTTTGCAATCATAGGCGCATACGCAATTGTTGCTGGCTTCTACGGTTCTGCTTGGTTTACTTGTTGGTGGATGCCTTTAGTAATGGGTATTGCCTCAGGAATAGTGGGCACTTTTGGTGATTTGTGTGCTTCGATGCTTAAGCGAGATATTGGTATTAAAGACATGGGTCATTTACTGAAGGGTCATGGTGGGGTGCTTGATCGTGTAGACTCCATTCTGCTATGTGGTCCTGTGTTGTTAGTGTTGTTACAGCTTGCGCATCTTTAAGATGTGTTTTGAGTTCAATCACGAGTTTTTATTAAAGTTGGCATTATGACGATTTGTTATATTCCTTCACCAAGCATTTCACAGTTGACGCTTGGATTCATACATATTAGATTTTATGCACTATCTATTCTTGCTGGAATCTTAATAGCAATGTGTATTACTACGCGTCGATGGAAACGTGTAGGTGGCGATTTTAATCAGGTTCTTGACCTTGTTCTCGTAAGCTTGCCTGCTGGAATAATTGGTGCACGTTTGTATCATGTTATTACCACTCCTGAAAAGTTTTTTGGTTCGCATGGCGATTTCTTTGAAATTTTCAGAATCTGGAACGGCGGTCTTGGCATTTGGGGAGGAATATTCTTAGGATCGCTGGCAGCATGTGCTTTATGTAAATATCGCAAATATCCTATTGGTTTACTCGCTGATGCGGCAGCTCCTGCAATACTTATTGCGCAAGGTGTTGGTAGACTTGGCAATTGGTTTAATCAAGAACTTTATGGCGCACCAACAACATTGCCTTGGGGTTTGAAGTTGAATTATGCTGCTACTCAAGCTATTGGTCACAGTGAGCGCTGTTATGATGGGTTAACCTGTCCTGCTGGCACACTGTTTCATCCAACATTCTTGTATGAGATGATTTGGAATTTCATTGGTGCAGCCTTGCTTATTGGCTTTGGTAAAGTTCTTGTTCAAAAGTTACGTGCTGGTTCTTTATTTGCGCTATATGTTATGTGGTATACCGCAGGCCGAGTTTGGATTGAAGCACTGCGTATTGATTTTTCGCATGTTTTCTTAGGTGTGCGTATTAATGTATGGGTTTCAATACTTGTTTTCCTTCTAGCGGCTTTGTGCGTTATTTTATTGCAGCGTAGTGCTAGTACGCGCGATGAGCTTGTTGAGCGTCTTATCGATGTAACATCAGATGAAAAAGAACGTGAAGCGCAGTGTACTTCTCATAAGTAGTTGGTATGTAATAGCAAGTTCATGTGTGAGTCTGCTGTTATATGGTGTAATCGTCGCTTGCATTTCCTAGAATGGAACGTATGAATATACAAATAGCACCTAGTATTCTTTCCGCAGATTTTTGTAATCTTGAACGCGATCTTGATGCAATTTCTAATGCGGATCTTGTTCACGTTGATGTGATGGATCATCACTTTGTACCTAACTTAACTTTGGGTGAACCAATTGTTAAGCGAATTTGTGAGGTTACTAAACTTCCAGTTGACGTACATTTGATGATTGAGGATCCAGATCGTTGGGCTCCAGAGTACGCTAAACTTGGAGCTGCCTCTGTCAGTTTCCATATGGGAGCTACTCATGCTCCTGTGCGTTTAGCACGTCAGCTTCGCGATATGGGTTGTAAAGCTTGCTTCGCTGTGCGCCCTGCGGAGCCGGTAGAACCTATTTTTGATATTCTCGACGAGTTTGACATGGTTCTGATTATGACTGTTGAACCAGGTTTTGGTGGTCAGAAGTTCCTGAGTAATCAAATGAATAAGGTTCGTCGCTTGCGGGATGAGATTACTCGCCGTGGCTTGTCGACGCATATTCAAGTTGATGGTGGTGTGAGTCCTTCCACTGCTGCAACAGTTGCAGAAGCTGGAGCAGATGTGCTTGTTGCTGGTTCTGCAGTTTATGGTGCTGCAAGTCCAGCAGAGGCTATTGAAGCTATACGTAACACTGCGCAAGCTGCCTGGCGCGCGTAGCGGAAAAATTGGGGGCATGAAAAATGTCCCCGATTTCTTAAAAAACGTTGCCAGCAATACAGCATACGCATTGCGCGTATGCTGTCATATTTCTATATGACAATATTGGACGAAAGAAGATACCATGGCTAAGTTCATAATGAACCAGGAATACAGTCCTGCGGCAATGAATCGCGTGTTGACAGTGCCTAATGCCATTAGTTTCTTGCGTATATGTTCGATTCCGTATCTTGCTTGGCTTATTACTCAACGGCACATGATGGTAGCTCTTATTGTATTAGCCATTTCAGCTTTTTCTGATTGCGTTGATGGGTATATTGCTAGGCGTTGGAATCAAGTAAGTAAATTAGGTCAGATTCTTGACCCTATAGCAGATCGCTTACTTATTGTCTGTAGCACATTAGCCTTAGCAATAGCAAAAGTTATACCATGGTGGGCATTAATACTGGTAGTATTGCGCGATGTTGTTATGGCTGTACTGGTGATTGTACTTGCGCAATATGATTATGGTCCATTACCAGTTAATTTTGTTGGTAAAGCTGGTACTGCGTTACTTATGTTAGCTATAGTTTCTTTAATGATTGTGTATGCTGTAGCTAGTGAGTCAATGCTCGTGCTTTATGCTGCTGCTCTAGCATGTGGAGTGTGGGGTATTGCTCTCTATTGGTATGCAGGACTTTTATATTATAGGCAAGCTTATGCTTTGCTCTCAAAGTTATCAGTGCGTCAAGGCATGTAGGTACGTATGACACAGCATGACGTGTTTGATAGCTCTCGAAGTAGTGCGAACAATATAACATTGAATTCGCATTATAAGAATATGCCTGAGACTTTTTTGCCCTCTGCTGGTGCAATGTTATCTCGACGTCGCGCGCTCTTTTCTCGTTCATTTGCGAATCTTGAAACACATCATGTTACGTTGAATGCTCATAGTTTTACGCATCATCACGACCGTAGTCGCTATATTGATGATTATGCGTTACGCCTTATTGATGATTTAACTAATCGTCCTGTTGATCCAATGTTTATGGATGCTCGCTTGAGTAAGCAACCGATACGACCGTTACAACTTTGGTTGACACGTATTGTTGTGTTTTTATTGTGTATTGCTATTGGTACCGTTGGAAGCCAATTTGTTCGTAAATTACATACTGATCCTCGCAAAGCTATACGTTCGTCACTGGCTAATGAGTTAGTTGGCTATTCAACTCGTTTTGACAAGCTTGTGAGGGAAGTTACTGATCTTCGTAACAATGTTGATCACGAATCTCAGCGCATTACTACTCCTGAAGAAGACGAAGTCAGTAAGTCGGATGATATGCTTAATGGTACTCGCGCTGCAGAAGGCGCTGGTATTACAGTAACGATTGCCAATCCTCTTTCTGCTGGAAGTGATGCAGGTACTGGTTCATTGCCTCGCGAAAGTAATGGTGCTCGCATGCGTCTCGTGACTGATCGAGATATTCAAATGTTTGTGTTGTCATTATGGGAAGCTGGAGCTGAAGCAATTGCTGTTAATGGACATCGTATTGGTGCACAAACTTCTATTCGTGTTGCTGGTCAAACAATTCTTGTGGGAGTGAATCAAACACAAAATCCTTATGTTATTGAAGCAATTGGTGACACTGCTGATTTGATGCGCGCTTGCAATGCTTTAAAACATGCTCAATGGTATATGTCTTTGTTGAATGCTGGTATTAATCCACAAATTTCGCCTTCTAGGGTTATACGACTTACTGCGGCGAGTATCGGTGATATTAACTTTGCTAATGAGAGAACTAGGAGATAAGCATGGCTGCAATTCTTGGCTTAATTTTAGGTGCGTTAATTGGCATTGTGGTTCATCCAGATATTCCTGTGGTGATACAACCGTATTTGCCGATTATGGTGGTTGCAGCGTTAGATGCGTTGCTTGGTGCTGCACGCGCATATTTTGAGCGAAACTTTTCTGATAAAGTTTTTGTTATTTCTTTCTTCTCGAATGTTATTGCAGCAACATTGCTTGTGTTGCTTGGTAACCAGCTTGGAGTGGGTGCACAGTTGCAGACTGCAGTTATTGTTGTGCTCGGTATTCGTATTTTCTCGAATGTTTCAGCAATTCGTCGATTCATCTTTAGGAGTTAGCGTATGGTTTCCCCATTTTCTCATACTCCACAAAATGATGATCTTCCTCATAAGTTACGTCGGCAGCATGCACACGATTGTGAAAGTGACGCTACGCAGACCGGTTCTTTCCCGGTAATTCGCCATAAAGTAAAGCCATCGTTAAGCGGTCACATTACGCGTGCTCGTATGCTTACCGGCTTGCTTATGATGTTATTGTGTGCGTTGCTTGGTTTTGCTTATATGATTCAGGTTAATCGTAGTACTTCATTGCTGTATGAAACTATGAGTGAAGAAGAGCTGACTAGGCTTATTACAGAGACTCATTCTCAAATTCAGAGTTTGGAACGTCGAAAAGGCGAACTAACAGGTCAGCTTAGTTCTTTGCGCGCTGCAGTAGATAAGCAGGATGAGGCTCGTCGTATTGCACAGCAAAATGCTCAAACGAATGGTCTTATTTCTGGGCGTCTGCCTGCTGTAGGCAAGGGAATTATTATTCATATTACTGCTGGCGAAAAAGAAAATATTGATGCTGCTACTATGTTTCAGCTTATTGAAGAATTGCGTAATGCTGGCGTAGAAGTTATGTCTATTAACGATGTGCGCATTGTTACGTCAAGCTATATTGCGCAATTAAAGCACGGTCTTTTGTGTGATAGTGTGATGATTGATCCTCCTTATATTGTTAAAGCGATTGGTGATCCACAGAATTTGCAGAATGCAGTGAATATTGCCGGTGGTGTCGGATCGCGTTTAAAAATTAAATTTGGTGCTTCTGTTATGGTTTCTGTGCCTGATGAAGTAGAAATTACTACGACACGCGAGCCAAAACAGTATGAATATGCAAAACCAGTCGAGTAACAAGGTAGAATAGCAAGTATGACTGAACCGATTCCTAGCGCTGGCGAAACCACGATTATTGGTATGCCAGCTATTCATATTCCAATGAATGCAACTTCGGATCGTCCTTTGCAGCAGGACGATTTTGAGACTATAGCAAAATTGCTGCCTGGAACTGCTTTATTAATTTCTACTAGGGGAGCAGTGTCTGGTTCTCGTTATCTTCTTGACGAGGATTTGGTGTCAGTTGGCCGTGATTCGCGCGCTGATATTTTGCTTGACGATTCCACAGTATCCCGTGCTCATGCAGTGTTTAAGCGTCATGACGGTGTATTTAGCATTGCTGATGCTGGCAGTCTTAATGGCACGTATGTGAATCGTGAACGTGTTGATGAAGCTGTGTTGCATAATGGTGATGAAATTATGATTGGCAAATTCCGGCTGGTATTTTTCGCTCATGACGCAGTTACAGTCCGATGATTCAGTCGAGGCGGTTCAGGGGGAGTTGTTTAATCTTTCTCTCTCTGTTCATCGGCTTGACGGATATCGTGGTAGTGTTGCTATGAAAGTTGCCGGTATTACTTACCGGCAACTTGATTATTGGGCGCGTAAAAGTATTATAGAGCCGTCAATTCATCCATCTAGTGGCTCTGGTTCACGTCGCTTGTATTCTTTTAAAGATATTGCAATCATGGCTGTAGCTAAAAGATTACTTGACGCTGGCGTGAATCTTATCAATGTTACGACTGCTATTATTTTTCTGAATCGCTATTCTGAAGAGCGTTTGCGTCATATGACTATTATTTGTGATGGTCAGTCTGTCCAAGAGTGCGATGAGAATCAAGACAATATGCGTCGTATGCTTGCCTCTGGCTTAGCGGTGTTTGCTATTGCTGTAGGTCGTATTGTTTCTCGCGTGGAAGAAGATTTAGCTGCCGAAAGTCCTGTTCATGATACTGCGAATAATAGCGAGTCTTATGAAAAGCAGAAACATGCGCACAAATCTTCTGTAAAGCCTCATTTATCAGTAGATCAAGTATCATCCCAGGTAAAAGATAGTTTTGCAAAAAATAGCTCATGGAATCTTATTCAAGAAACATGGGGATAATTAAGCTTCTGTATTGAGTATGTAGTGGGAAGCATGCTGGGATGTAATGTTGCTAATAATGACTTTTTCTCATCTATGAGGTTCGGTATATGTTGCATATAGGTGTTATTGCTGCTGTGGTTATTTGCTGGTTGGCTGCTGTTGTACTATTTGTGTACAGTCTGCTAGTAACTATTCGTGTTTTGTGGAAGTTGCAGCAAAGATGTTTTGCAGAAGTAAGCAATAATAATCGTCAATGTTGTAATATTACGCGATTAATGCCTTGGAGTATTGTTGTTACGCATTGTGCTGGCTTGTCGTGCGGCATGCTTGCGTATATGGTATTGCATATTATTTGCGATTTTGGATTTATTCAGCGTAATTCTTGGTTATTGTCGAATTCAGTGTTCATACCATCGTATGTGATTATTATTGTGCTTATTGTTTTGAATCTTTCTGCTATGGTGTATTGCGCGTATAAAAGCTGTAAATCTTAATACGGCACATGCAGGCAGAGCACAATTGTAGGTTATATGTTCCAATATAGTTTACTCATTCTGATATGCCATATACAGCTAATTTGACATAACGTACATTATCGGATAAATATTAGCATACACAAACGGATTAACCTTCAAGCATTTATGCGAAATATTGGTGAACTGCTGTAGATAGTTCAGTTACATTATCAATAATTCTATAAGCACCGTGTGATGCGAGTTCACCTGGCTCTGCATAACCCCAAGCGCATCCTAAGCAATCTAATCCGCAATCCTTTGCTCCGTCAGCATCAGTCCAGCGATCGCCAACCATCAGTGCTTTGTCGCCTTGGGTAGGATCATAACCAATCTCATCAAAAACATAACGTATAACTTGAGCTTTCGTAATACGCGTCATATCTTTGCTTGCGCCATAAATCCCATCAATAAGCTCAGTCAACCCAAAATAATCACAAATAGGTTTTACTTGATATTCGGGCTTACAAGATGCAGTTGCTAAATAAAAGCCTGCGTTACGCAATGCTATAAGCTGTTCAGGAATACCATCGTATACTCTATTTAATAAGCAGCCTGGAATTTTGTTTCCTGGAATATTTGGATCGTCAAATGCAGCAATTTCAGAATAATATTTGCGATATATAGCAAGACCTTGCTGCTGTAGATTTTCAGGAACATTAATTCGCTGGAAGGATTCTAAAATTGACGGCCCAATAAAACGTTGCATTTCAGCATCGTCAGGAATAGGTTGTTGCAACTCTTGTAAAGCAAGCTTAGCACAAGTAATAATACCCGCATCAGATTGAGTTAACGTGCCATCAAGATCAAGCAATACAATACGATGTGTACGAGAGCTTGTACTTGAATACGTTGAGGATTCACTCATAATCAGGAATCCATCCCTCATGATGCATTGTTAAGCGCTTATTGAGTAAAGTTTTTAACTCTTCTTCACTGCGGCGTTCAAGTAGCATATCCCAATGGGTGCGTGATGGTTTATTGAAATCATCATCAGGACGATCATTATCGCCTTCACGATGCGCAATCATACCGCATCGGCATTCCCATTCTTCAGGAATCTCTGCGCCTTGAGCAAAAGGAAGAATCGTACGGTGACCTTTTGGACATACGTACGCTACATCATTACGTGCAGCAAAATCCACATTATCGTCGGATTCCAATGATTTTGCGCCAATGCTCATACCGCGCAAACTGCGTTCTGCCATAGTATCTCCTTGTGTAGTACCTTATAAAATTACCGAATTGCACGGACGAGATAATTACGCCTATCAATTCTTAGCATAGTAATTTCCATATATTGTTATACATCTGAATACGCTACAACGCCACGATTTATAAGTTTCGCAGCTTCGTGAGCAGATGAAGCAAGATGGTCGTCAACACCATCAATGTTTTGTAAATATTCTCCTGCATTAGCAAGCTGAGTAAGCAAATCAATAAGGCGTTTTGCTTGGCGCACAAAATCACCGCCAGTAATGTCGGTATTACGTATAATTTCAGCCAAATCAGCACCATTAGCCCAATCGTACATAATGTCTACAGCACCAAATTCAAGCGGTCGTAACACAGGCAGATGTGCATTAGCGCATAAAGCGCTGATACGCATAAAGAGTTCTTTCATGTGCAAAACTGTAGTAAATACAGTTCCATCTTCTCCTCCAGGATACCTTCGAGGCTCTCCGCCAGAAGGGCCTCGAGATTCATAAACCAATGCTGATAAACAAGATAACAACTCAAGCGGAGTAAGATTATTAAAGATCCCTTCACAAAGAGCTTCAGCAAACACGATGTCTAACTCATTGTACAATCTTCGTAACAGTTGCCCGCGATTGGTAAGAGATATTATGTTGTTGCGTTTATCGGCACTTGCCGGTTGCAAATAGTTCAAATACGTAAGCACATCGCAAATATGGTCAAACGTGCGTGCTACAGAACCAGTGCGAGACTCATAGCGTTCACGCACTTGTTCAAGTTCTTTATGCTCGCGCATCCAGTGGTATCCCCAACGCAAATGCTGCTGAATATCTGAGCAGCCAGCGCACGGATGTGTGCGTTCCTGTTCACGTAAACGTTCAATGGTTGCGTCTAATGCTTTAAAGGCTGCAGTACGTTCAGCATCAGTATGGAATAAGGTATGTTTAAGTTTACGACGTTGCTCATGTTGAGCATCTTTAAGTTTAATTCTAAGCTCCAAAAACTCAGCAAAATTGCCCTGATCACAATGGAATGCTTCTTCATAACCTTTGAGTGCTTCTTCAAGCTTGCTCATGCGTTCATGTAAACGTTGTGCGGAGGCATTAGCTTCCCATTGTGCAAAAGAACAATCCAGTGTAGTTCTAGCAGTGTCTGCATCGCTGGAATGAAGCAAATTCACAGCCATATTAAACGTTGGTACGAAACTAGAATGTAAAGGATACACGCGTTTACTAGAAAGTGCTGCAGCTTGTTGAGGTACAAAATCAGCGTGATCTACAAGCACAGCGTGGCCAATATCATCAATTCCGCGCCTTCCAGCACGTCCTGTAAGCTGAGTAAATTCGCCTGGAGTAAGAGGCACGTGTCCTGTGCCATCAAACTTTACTAGCTTTTCTACAACAACGCTTCTTGCAGGCATATTTAAGCCCAAAGCTAGTGTTTCAGTAGCGAAAACAACTTTAATAAGTCCACGCTCGAACAGTGTTTCAACAATATGCCTAAATAGTGCAATCATTCCAGCATGATGTGCTGCAAATCCTTGCTCAAGTGCAAAACGGAAACGTTCAAAAGAAAGTGCATGTAAATCGTCTTTTGAAAGTTGATTGGCGACCATGTTGTCAACAATTTTGCGAATTTCATACATTTCTTCATCAGACGTCAGTATTAATCCAGCATTCAAGCATTGCTGGACAGCTTGATCGCATCCTGAACGAGAAAAGATAAAGTAAATTCCAGGAAGCATCCTTAAGTAATCTAATTCGTCAATAACAGCCCAGCGTTTAGGAGTATGACGACGAGCAGATGTATCTGTCTCAGCCACTCCCCTTTTAACAACGTGCTTCTTACCTTTTCTATAGCGGTATTTACTATCGCTGTACGACTCTTTACGACGACGCGCTCTATGCTCCCAATCGTTAAGTTTTCTAGTTAACGTTGGGTTGACGCGTTGAGTAATATTGCCTTTTGAGTCATGATCATACAAATCTAGTAATTCAGGCTCCGTTTCAGAATCTTCTTGAATAACAACATGTCTTTCAAGAGGCACAGGCCTATGCTCGTTAACAACCAAATGAGTTTTTCCACGCACAGATTCAAGCCATGCAGAAAAATCTTCAACATTTGAAACCGTTGCTGACAACCCAATAATTTTTACCGATGTTGGAAGGTGAATAATAACTTCTTCCCACACTGCGCCGCGGAATTTATCTGCTAAATAATGAATTTCGTCTAAAATAACAAAGCCAAGAGATTGCAATGTAATCGAATGCTCATATAGCATATTTCTCAAAACTTCGGTAGTCATCACAACAATGTCGGCTTCAGGATTTACAGAAGTATCCCCCGTTAATAAGCCCACTTTGTCAGTGCCGTACAGTTCGCAAAAATCATGATATTTTTGATTACTGAGAGCTTTAATTGGTGTAGTATAAAATGCTTTTATATTACGTTGTTGAGCAAGGAAAACAGCAAAATCTGCAACAACGGTTTTTCCAGCACCTGTAGGAGCTGCAACTAAAACATTATCACCAGCTTCTAAAGCATCAATCGCTTCATGCTGAAAGTCGTCAAGATCAAAAGAGAGTGAATGCTCAAAGCGTGCCGCCATTGAGTGTTCACGTTGTATTACGTTGCGAAAAGCAGCAAAACGTTGTGCTGGAGATAGTGCAACATTATTATGTTCACAATCATTCGTGTTATTCGCACAAGATTTGCTAGTTTGCAACCGCGATGAATGAGACATAAACAACATATCGCTTTCTCATAAAATTACGGAACGAAGAAAGTTGCAATACTAAGTAGGTATTGCAAAACGCGCATCTTACTATCAACAGCTATAGTTGAATATCTTCTTCACGTAACGATTTTTTATCCCAATGCAGCCATATTGCGCGATGAATTTCGCGAATATGTTGATGACGCTCAACAACCTTTTCTCTAGTACGCTCATAGCGTTCTGCAGATTTTTGAATAGGCAACGTAAAAAGAGGATCTGTAGGCTCGTCGTCGTTCTCATGAGTCTCGTTTAAGGCTTCAAACTTAGAGGCTGCACTATCTGTAAAACTAAAGCAAGTCTTGGCTAGTCGCATTGCACTTAAAACAACTACCACTATTCCGGCAGCAATCATGCATAGCATAAACATTGTAATGACTAGCCAAATCCACCACGGCATACTACTCCTCCGTATTTGCGTTATCAGCGTGATTAACACTTAATTCACGCTGCGCACGAGCAATAATCATGCTGCGCAATGTTTCTGGAGCAACAGCGGTAATATGTCGTGCATGCGCAATACAAAAAGCTACAAACCAAGAATCTGACGAAACAGTAAGACGAACTTTTACACCGTTGCCGCAAGGTTCTACAGTAGCGCCAGAAAGATTCTTTAAGAAATTCAACTCTGTTTCATCAGTCATAAAGCATGTTTCTGTACCATTATCAAAACTCCACTTACGTAGTTCGCTAACTGGCACGTCAGGAATCGTTACTGGAGAAACAGGTGACACAACTTCTGCACGCTCAATACGTGCTACACGCAAAACTTGCCAAATACGAGGCAAACCGTTAGCTTTATTAATCGTCGTGTCTTTAGTAACAAATTCGCGCTTATCTTCTGGTGTCTGCTGCTCAACATCAGTCCACACAGCGACGTAGTACACGCCTTCATCAACATAAATCTTTGAAGGCGCTACAATCTTACGACGAATACGTCCGGCTCCATCAGTGTACTCCATATCTAACAGCGATTGAGTATTAATAGCGCTGCGCACAATAGAGCAATTACGAGGTTCAATCTCGTATCCAGTTAGACTTAGCCATGGTGTTTGCCCTGGCAGCACATGGCGACGAAGACGCTTATATAACGATTCTGCCTGTTCGCGCTGTTCAACAGGCAAAAGCAATGAATGAGCCAAATAATTTGCTGATGCTGTGAGCATACTCAAATACTGTTGCGAAATACCAGCAAGACGTTCTAAGCCCAAAGAGTTTGTAGCAGAAACAATATTCTCGTTCTCAAGAAGAGTCCAATCAATATCGAAGAATTGACTTCCAGCCATTTCACCATCATCAGAAACGGTGGTTAGTGTATTAATATCTTTGTGAAGAATAGTAACAAAACGATGAAGTTCATCATCATTCTTCGGTTTACCAATAAAACGTTCTGCAAGCTCATTTAACGGGAATTCTTCGCCAAGATGCGCAGATAAGAACAGCATTAATCGCAAACGACGATCTACTTCACTGCCAGTTTGGAACGATGAACCTTTCTTTGAATGTGCTTTACTAGTGTCACTCTCTTGAGTATCTGAAGTACCTCGTGCTACTTCTACACTATTTTCTGCATCAATTGACTGTTCTTGTTCATCGTAGGAAGCAAATTCAACTGCTGCATGCAAGCGACGATGGAATGCATCAACAGCTTCCTGTGGACTTACCACACTTGAACCAGGATGCTCCAATACAAACATTGCTAAATCATCAGCATCTGTATAAGCAACGTTTAAATGCTCTCCATCAACATCTACTGTTGCTGCAAAACGACGCGAATCGATAACTTTCACCAAAGAGTCAGGTAGTGTCTGAGTGCCAAGACCTGGAGCAATAGAATCCAAACCTAACCCTGGAATCGGTGTTTGTGGAACGCGAGGAGCCGTACGAGAAGTGCGTTGCTGTTCATGCTGATCGGATTCGAGCGAAGAAATAGACATAGAACGAGCAAGATAATTCGCAGCTGCTAATACTGGCAACTCCGCTTGATCGAAGCGCAGACGCACACGAGGCTCATCGCCCAACTGCAAACGATACGACGCAAAATCTTGACCTTCTGACTTTGAAGAATACTCAGGTTGCCTAGATTCAATTGCGATACCCATAGCAGCGAGCTTTGCACGGTCACGCTGGAATTGTTTTGCGAACGCTGCTTTAGCTGCTTGATCTGCAAGCTCACCATATGAATCTGCATATGCTTTTACGCGTTGCGCAATTTGCCGCGAAGTCAGCCATTGCGGGAATGCGGAAGACAATACAGCGAGCACATCAAGCTCGTGTTTGCCCCATTTGTCGGAAAAACGTCGCCTTCCGTTGCTTCCTTCTACCATTAGTCCTCACGTATCGTTATTAGTTCTGTTTATATATATGTGCTGCGCATAAAGTATCGCTGTGTTGCAGATTTACTTCTTGCGTTATGTTGCACACGCTATTCTATTTTAATGGTGTTTTGCGGTACGTGTGGACATTTTTCAAAAAAGTTGTGATATTTCTCGATTTTTTATTCACGCGTACAGCAACAACGTTGAAAATACGCCATTTTCATGCGACACGCCATATTAACTTTCGTGGGAATTGTATTTCTTACGAGCCTAGAAAGCTACAGCATGCGCACATTATGGTATTACACCCAAGAATCTGGCTCAATTCCTTGCGGTCCTACAAACTCTCCATTTGGCACATAACTTGGTTCTCCTGTATCTTCTAACACTGCATCAGCAAACATAGAAACTTGATTGCCGAAAGTCCAGTCACCTCGAATAGTTACTGATTTTGCTGCTGCTAATGCAGGCACAGAGTATGGGAAACGCTCATTAAAATCGTTGATATTTTTGTAATATCGCGGATCTAAATCTATGTCAGGAAAGATATAGTTACCATCTTCCATTTCGTAAGAATCAGTAAGATGGAAGCGATCTGAACGCATAATAAACAAGTCGTTAGTGGTTTTTACTGGCAAGAATCGCATGCGGTCAACTTCTACACAAATTGCATCATCAAATAATGAAGCTACAGCGCCCATAGCAGTTTCTAATTGGATTACCGGCGTGCTGTTGCTATCTGTAGGATCAACAGTTTTTCGATTGCAAATAACGGGTAGTGGCAAAATGCCGTTGTATTCTTCCAGCTTTTTTTGCAACGCATCGACGCGAACCCAAATATTATTAGTATTAAAATATGGATGCTTTTTAATACTTTGTGCGCTTCTACGATCTTCAGGATGAACCTGTGTCATTTCACGAAGTATTAAACGCCCAGATTGTGCATCCCGAACAATATGACCACCCTTACGGTCAGCTTGGGTACGTTTCGCTACTTCAATCATGATTGGAGCGCCTGTATTTTCAAAATGCTGCGCAAGAGTGCGAGAAGGTCTGGCGCCTAAATTGTCAGAATTTGAAATAAATAAATACTTAATTCCGTGCTTTTGCAAAATGTGCAGCAGATCAGATTCCCAAAGTGTTGAGAAAATGTCTCCATGCCCTGGAGGACACCATTCAAGAGAAGGATCATTGCTATGTGAAACTGGTTCTCGAGTTTCTTCTACTAATTTAGGTTCTTGATGCTGAATAATTTCTACAGGAATATCGTTTTGCGTAAATTTGCGGTTGCGTTTAAGCACTTGCAAAGTATCGTGTGAAGTTCGGAAAGAATTCATAAAAATAAGAGGAAGCTCAACTCCTAAACGCTGACGCGCTGTAAGAACTTGACCAATAATAATATCTATAAAACGCATTTGCCGTGCTTTATGCCTACGGACAGGCAGTAAGGATTTTGCGCAGGACAATCCCATAGAAGTTCCCAAACCACCATTAAGCTTAATAAACGCTGTTTTAGCGAATGCATTTACAGCTTTATCGTGGTCAATAGTTTCGTAAATTTCATGGAAGGTTGGCACAGTTTTTATTGGTTCTACTGTATTCTCTCGAATAAATTCACTTGATTGATCGTTTCGCCATACATCGTACAAGTGAGCAAATTGTTCAATAGCAGTATCGCTCATATTGTGTTCGCGCATCTTTGCGGCGGACAACTCAAATGCGTCATCCATGTAATAGCCTCCTCGTATGCATGTGACCTTAACAGTTTAGCGATTTGTACGGCTGTTCGCAAACGTGCTTCACTGTAAACGTATTACGTGATTATTACTGTTCCATTATTTTGTTCATGAGGTTGAGTTTTATTACGACTACGTATTCTTCTACTGAGTATTAAAAAATAAAAAGCGTAGTCAATAAACAATGTTATTGACTACGCTTATGAATTCGCTACGGATTATGCTTTTGGATCATCTTTAAGATGATGTTTTGATGTATTTTTTGCATTATCCTTGCGATTACTTTTTGTAGTATTTTTACTATTTTCTTCTGTTTCATCACCAGTTTTTAGATGATGCTCATCATAACCCTGCAAGTAGCGTGTATGACGCCAATGATGAATAGAAGCGTTTGTGCCACGATGATGAACGTGATACTTACGAGGTGTGCCACCATAAGGTAGCTCTTTAACTTCGTCAGCCACTGCCATCTGGTTTACGTTAGAAGGATCCATAATTGCGATTGGTGCAACTGGATCCGCTTCTGTTGGCGCTGCAGTGCGATTCTTCAAATGCGAAGGCAACCATTCTGCGAACCAAGACAAAGCAAGGCAAATTAAGAAGTAAATAACTGCTGCGACGCTTAAGGTTTGCAAAATATTAAAGTACATTGATCCAAGTCGGCGAGATTCTTGGAGCAAATCAGTGTACATAATAATTGAACCAAGTGCAGTATCCTTGAGGACAACTACAAGCTGAGTTACAGCTGCTGGCATCATAGCAATAATAGCCTGTGGCATTTCAATTTGCGTAAGAGACTGATACTCGCTTAAACCTAACGCTAGTGAAGCTTCACGCTGACCGTTTGGTAAATTACCAACGCCAGACCGCACTAATTCTGCAACCACGGAGCCGTTATACATAATCAATGCCAACACTACAGCCCAATATGAAGCCTCTTTCATTCCGGAAAGCGCAAAAGCTCGCCACAAGAAAATCATCAGCATTAACACTGGCACAGCTCGGCAAAATTCAACGACTACTGCAGAAGCGCTACGAATAATAAAATTCGGTAGCAAACGGCATAATCCAAAGAATAAACCGAAAACAATAGAGCCAATTACTGCTAGCAAGGATGCTTTTAGTGTCATCCATAAGCCTGGTAAATAGAAATCAATCCAAGCTTCGGACTCTAATGCTGGATTCCATAAAACCCAAGAAAGCTGATTTTCTCCTTCAGGAGGATTGCTTAGTCGCATGAGTAAAGCAATAACGCAAATAGCAAATACGCAAGCTGCAATAATATTTGCAATTCTAATTTTTTTAAGTGCTCTTGGACCAGGAGCATCAAATAATAATGATTGTTCACGTTGTTTAGCCATCGCTATCACCTTCTCACTGCAAGCTTGTTAGACAGATACGTTGTCAAAATGCCGATAGGAATAATGAGAATGATGTATCCGCAGGCGAAGATTAAGAAGATTGGAACAATTAAATCCGCATGTTTTTCAATCATCTCGCTCATCATAGTGGAAGTCTCTGTAGCAACAGAAGCTGCTGCAGCAACTGTGGAATTTTTCAGCAACGCAATAAACGTATTGCCTAATGGTGCTACGGAACCGCAGAAAGTTTGTGGCAAAATAACTTGCGTTGCAGACTGGAAGAAATTCAAACCGAGAGCACGGCAAGCTTCAGCCTGACCAACAGGTACAGTATTAAGTCCGGATCTTAAAGATTCGCACACAAATGCTGCCGTGTACAGAGACAAGCCAGTAATTGCAAGCCAGAAGAAATTCACTTCAAAAATTGATGAGAATCCCAGTTTAAGCTGAGCGTACACACCTAAAACCATGAAAACCATGATAATTGTAAGAGGCATGTTCTTAAACAATTCAACGTAAGCAGTTGCGACCATGCGCAGAGACGAAACTGGGCAAATGCGCATAGTAACAAGTATTACGCCAATAATGGTGGAAAAAAGTACACTCCACAATGTGATTTCAATATTAACCAAGAAGGCTCCTGGAATATTGTAGGAACTAAAAAGTTGCACGAAATCTTGCATGTTAGTTCTCCCCTTCTTGAGGAATTGGCGGATTATACTTAGCATTTGGTTTAAAACCAGTTCCGCGCAAATTGTCGTTTAGCGCTCGCTTCCACGAGCCGTTACGCATCATGTCTTTTAAGGCTGCATTAATTCGCTTTGCTAAGCGAGTGTTACCTTTTTTGATTCCAATGCCGTAATATTCTGCGGTAAATGGTTTGTTAACAAGCTTTAAGCGACCTCGTGAAGCGGTTGCCAAACCTGCGAGAATAATATCGTCGGTAGTTACAGCATCCACAATGCCCGAGAATAGTGCAGTTGCGCACTCAGCATAACCTGGTTGCTGCATAAGTTGCACTTTTGAAGAGAACTTCTCTTTAATAACGATTGCAGATGTTGAGCCAGATACTGAACATAAACGCTTTCCGTCTAAATCGTTTGGACCGCTCACCTTATGCTCATCTTTGCGAACTAATAAGTCTTGACCAGCAACGAAATATGGTCCTGCAAAAGATACGATATTCTTGCGAGCGTCCGTAATCGAATATGTTGCTACAATCATATCGACGTCACCGTTTTGAAGCATTGTTTCGCGCTGCTTAGATGGTGATTCTTTCCATACGATTTGATCTTCCGAATACCCGAGCTTTTTGGCAACATATTTAGCAACGTCAACGTCGAAACCTACGTAAGTTCCGGCTTTTTTGAAGCCCAAGCCCGGCTGATCAAACTTAATGCCAATTCGTATTACTTTTTTACCGTCGCTGCGGTCGCATGCTGTAAGAGGCATAACGCAGCAAACTGTACAAAGTACTGCTAATATCGCACGAAAAATGCGATTATGTAATATTTTCATATCTTTTCCCTTCATAAGAACTGTTTTTCGCATGTTTTGGCGTTTAAGCTAAAACGAAATTGAAAAAGCACTATTAGTGCGTGAGAATCTTGGAAAGGAAATCTTTAGCTCGATCGGTTTTTGGATGCTCGAAGAATTCTTCAGGAGTACCCTGCTCAAGGATTTGACCGTCAGCCATGAACACGATGCGATCTGCAGCTTTACGAGCAAATCCCATTTCGTGTGTAACGCAAATCATGGTCATACCTTCTTTAGCGAGCTCAACCATAACATCCAATACTTCGTTCACCATCTCTGGATCAAGAGCAGAAGTTGGCTCATCAAAAAGCATGACTTTTGGTTGCATAGCGAGAGCTCGAGCAATGGCTACACGTTGCTGCTGACCACCTGAAAGCTGTGAAGGCATTTTCTGCGCTTGACTATCAACGCCTACTCTAGTAAGTAGTTCCATAGCTAAGGATTCAGCGCTCTGCTGATCCATGTGACGAACTTTCATTGGAGCAAGTGTTACATTTTCTAGAATCGTTTTGTTTGCGAAGAGATTAAACGATTGAAATACCATGCCAACTTCTGCACGCAAAGCGGCAAGTTCTTTACCTTCTTGCGGAAGTGGCATGCCATCGATACGAATATCGCCAGAATCAATGGTTTCTAGACGATTGACAGTACGGCACATGGTTGATTTACCAGAACCAGATGGACCGATAATAACTAAAACTTCCCCTTTATTAACGGTAAGGTTAATATCTTTAAGCACATGCAATTTCCCAAAATGTTTTTCAACATGGCTTAATTCAACGAGGGGATTTGCCGCTTGTTGCACTTTAGCAGTGCTAATAGTCATATCCTCGGCGTTTGGATTTGACTTTGATACTTGCTTATCCATAACAAGAAGTCTAGCTAAACTGTGTTACGGTTATTTATCACTATCGTTACGTTTTGTAACTCTTACGTTACAAATAAAGCCGTTAATTGCGATTATTAAACCAACAATCAACGGCTTCGTAACAATTAAATTTTACAAGTAACTATTTACTCGTCTTCTTCTGGATCGTAGTCAACACCAGTTTCTGCGCGCTGTTCGTCTGAAATTGGAGCTGGAGCACCAGTTAGAGGGTCACGACCGCCACCAGCCTTAGGGAAAGCGATGACGTCGCGGATTGAGCTTGCACCTGCCAAAATTGCAGCAGTACGATCCCAACCCAAAGCAATACCAGCGTGAGGTGGAGCACCGTACTTAAATGCTTCAAGCAAGAAGCCAAACTTTTCGTCTGCTTCTGCTTTATCGATTCCAAGAACGTTCAAAACACGATCTTGAATATCATCGCGGTGAATACGAACTGAGCCACCGCCCATCTCGTTACCGTTGCAAACAATATCGTAAGAATCGCTCATGGCGTGCTCTGGATCTTTATCGAACTTATCAATCCAATCAGCAGATGGCATGGTAAACGGATGGTGCATAGAAGTCCACTTTGAGTGACCAACAGCAACATCGTCATCATCTGGATCATCTGTGCGCTTAAACAGTGGGAAGTCAACAACCCAAGTAAAAGCAAACTCATCTGGGTGAAGTAATCCTGCGCGGCTAGCAAGTTCAACGCGTACTGCGCCAAGCAAAAGCTGGGAAGATTCGCGAGAGCCAGCTGCAAAGAACACTGCGTCGCCATCTTCAGCGCCAACAGCTTCTTTCAAACCTGCGCGTTCTTCTTCACTAAGGTTCTTAGCAACAGGACCTTTCAGCTCGCCATCTTCGCCGAAGACTACATAAGCTAAGCCCTTAGCGCCACGCTGCTTAGCCCAATCCTGCCAAGCATCAAACTGGCGGCGAGGAGTTGCAGCGCCTCCCTTAAAGAGCACTGCGCCAACGTAAGAAGCTTGGAATACGCGGAATGGAGTGTTCTTAAAGAAGTCAGTCAACTCAATAAGAGGGTTACCAAAACGCAAATCAGGCTTATCGGAGCCGTACTTATCCATAGCTTCCTGCCATGTAATACGAGGCAAAGGAAGAGTAATCTCATGACCTGCTTCCTTCCAAATAGCCGCAATGACGCGCTCCGCCATAGCCATAACATCTTCCTGGCTTGCAAAGCTCATTTCCATATCGAGCTGAGTGAACTCAGGCTGACGATCGGCACGGAAGTCCTCATCGCGATAGCAGCGCGCAAGCTGATAGTAGCGTTCGACGCCAGAAACCATGAGCAACTGCTTTAAAAGTTGAGGAGACTGTGGAAGTGCGTACCAAGAGCCTGGAACCAAACGTGCTGGAACAACGAAGTCGCGTGCGCCTTCTGGAGTGGACTTAATAAATGTTGGTGTTTCAACTTCAGTAAAGTCCATATCTTCCAAAGCGTGACGAGCAGCCTTAGCCATATCGGAACGCAATTTCAAATTGCGCTGCATGGATGGGCGACGCAAATCAAGATAACGATACTTCAAACGAACATCTTCACTAGGAAGCTTGTTTTCGGACTCGTTTTCCAAAGCTGTAGAAACTTGGAATGGTAAGGCATCAGACTTTGCAAGAATGGTAACTGTTTCTGCAACAATCTCAATTTTACCGGTTGCTAGATGATCATTCTCGTTACCATCTGGGCGCAAACGAACTTCGCCAGTTACTTGTACAACGAATTCGCTACGTAACGGACGAGCAGTTTCTTCATCATAAATAACAACCTGCACTAAGCCTGTGTTATCACGGACATCAACGAAGGCAACTCCACCGTGATCACGGCGACGGTCAACCCAACCAGCAATGGTCACTTTCTGCCCGACCAAGTTCTCAGTCACTTCAACGGCATGATGTGTACGATACGCCGTCTGGCTCATAAGTCCACTTCCTCTACGTTCTAATATTGATATATTCATTTGTTTTATTGACATAATTTTACGCGCAGTATTCAGGCAAATTCGCGAGAATATTATTGAGCGCATGAAACTGTCTGCCGGGCATAAACAGTATCCGGTTGCCACGACGTGGCATCTGCAGATTCTTGGTCACCCGTAATAATATTCTTTACTTCATCATGAGCGGAGTCAGATTCAGTACTATCCGCTGGGAACCACACGTAAGGAATGCCCAGTTTGTCAGCATATTTGATTTGTTTACCAAGTTTCGCTGCAGTTGGTGCGACGTCAGCTGCAATACCGCGTTCGCGAAGCTTTCTAGCAATTTCATTGCATGCGGGACGATCTTCTTCATTCCATACTGCAACCATTACTGCAGCAGGAGAAACGCGAGAAACTGTAGCACCTGCTGTATGGAGCATGTAGGAAAGTAAACGTGACATGCCGATTGAAAGACCTACACCCGGATACTTTTTCTTGCCTTGTGAAACAAGATTATCGTAACGTCCTCCAGAACAAATAGAACCAAGCGATGCTGCATTATCAAGGAAAGTTTCGTAAACTGAACCAGTGTAATAATCAAGTCCACGAGCAATCTTTAAATCAGCAACAACGGCACCTGGACGAATACGTGCTGCTTCGTCAACAATCATCGCAAGCGTTTCAACACCTTCTGAGGCTAAAACATACGATTCATTATCTTCGCTTCGAGAAATATCATGCTTATCACATAATGCGTCGAAACGAGATTTTAATTCTTCGCCTGTTTCCGCAGTAAGTTCTGCTAATTCTAAGCATGCTGCAGCTTGAGAATCTGTAGCTCCACACTCTTTTATGAGAAGCTTTGACACCTCTTCGGCACCAATTTTGTCAAGCTTATCGATTTCGCGAAGTACGCCCTCTATATCTGTTAAGCCAATGCCACGGTAAAAACCTTCAGAAAGTTTGCGATTATTAGCGTGTACAGTTGCTTTAGGGAGACCAAATTTGCGTAAGCGTTCAAGAGCTTCAACCATAACTAATGGTAATTCAACTTCATAATGAGCTGGCAAATCACCATTACCAACTACATCAATATCTGCTTGCACAAATTCGCGGAAACGACCTTCTTGAGGTCGCTCCCCTCGCCAAACTTTTTGCATCTGCCAACGTTTGAACGGGAATGCTAAATCACCCGTATGCTCAACAACGTAACGGCTAAGCGGAACTGTTAAATCAAAATGCAAGCCAATTCGTTCTTCTACAGGAGTGTCAGATTCGTGACCAACTTCTTGCAATCTTGATAATAAATAAATTTCTTTACTGGTTTCACCTTTTTTTAGTAAACTTGAACCCTGTTCAACGGCACGTGTTTCAATGCCAATAAAACCGTTGAGTTCAAAGACTTCTCGTAGTGTATCGATTACTTGCTGTTCAACAGCGCGTTCACCAGGAAGCCATTCAGGGAAACCTGATATTGATGAGCCTTGTACCATGTCCACTATAATAGGTGGTGTTGCGGAAAATCATGGCTTACCGTCATACTTATTCGTAACACTGTTATTATGCATTTGCTGTAAGGAGTCGTCCCGTGACCGAACAGACTAAACCTGAAGAAACTATCCAATCCAATGCCACACCAAAGCCGCATGTGCCATCACCAGCTAGCTTTGCTCATAAGGCTCGTGTTGTTGCGCAAGCTCCAACTATTTCCTATAGTGAAGAGGATATTAAATCGGCACAAAACTTTGGTCGTGTTGATGAAAATGGTACCGTATATGTTCGTGAAAATGGTGCTGAACGTGAAGTCGGTCAGTATTCTACTGGTACTCCTGAAGAGGCTTTAACTTTCTATATTCATCGTTACCTTGATTTGAAAATTAAGCTTGATTTGTTTGCTAAGAGACTGGAATCTTCTAACGTCAAAGCAAAAGAAATTGATGAAACGTTACATGCTTTGCAAACTGAATTAGAAAATCCTGCAGCCGTTGGTGATCTCGCTGCTTTGCGCGCACGACACGCCGAGCTAAAGGCAAAGGGTGATGAAAAGAAAGAAGCACTTGCGAAAGCACGTAAAGAAGCTCTTGAGAAAGCTCTCAAGGAGCGAGCAAACATAGTAGAACGTGCTGAAGCATTAGTCGCCCACATGAGTGAGTCAACAAATTGGCGTGAACTCAATGATAAGTTGCGTGCTCTTTTTGATGAGTGGCAGGAACATCAGCGTACAACTATTCATTTAAATAAGGCTGACGCTGACGCTTTGTGGCAGCGTTTCTCTAAAGCGCGTTCTGCATTTTCTCAAGCTCGTAATTCTTGGGTTAAAGAGCGTGAGCATGTGCGCAATAATGCTAAGCAGCTTAAGGAAGCTATTATTGCTGAAGCAGAAGCACTCAAGAGTTCTACAGATTGGCGTGAAACTTCTATGAAGTTTAATGCATTGATGGATCGTTGGAAGAAAGCAGGAAATGCGGGTCGTCAGCATGATGATGCTTTGTGGACTAAGTTCCGTGAAGCTGCGGATGCTTTCTATCACGCACGTCAAGCTGATCGTGAAAAGATGAACGCTGGAGAGCACGAGAATCTTGCTAAGAAGGAAGCGTTGCTTGCAAAAGCTGAAGCTCTGCTACCTGTCGAAAATGAGGAAGCTGCTAAGAAAGCTCGTAAAGCATTGTCTGCAATTCAAGAAGAGTGGGATGCTATTGGGTACGTTCCTCGTGAGGATATGCGTCGCATCGAAACACGCCTGAATGATGTTGATAAGAAGATTAAGGCTGTTGAGGAAGCTGCTTGGAGGGATGCTGATCCTGAAGCTAACGCTCGTAAGTCTAGTTTTGCTTCGCAGTTGCAGGCACAGCTTGATGAACTTGATGCCGCAATTGCTAAAGAAAGTGATGCAAAGCGTAAAGCTAAGTTGGAAGCCGAAAAAGCTACTAAAGAGCAGTGGTTGAATGCTATTAAGTAATTTGCTTCATAACAGAATCAACAGGTTCTAAGAAATTGAAAGAAAGTATGGGGTTGCTTGAAGAATCAAGTGGCCCCATACTTATTTTTATTATTATTTTCCGAATATTTTCTTTATTCAGATTTTTCTATTAACGATTGAGCAAGTTTTACGAAAGTACGAGCTAATTGGGAATCATCTAGTTTGCCTTTTTCATTGAGTACTGCTGGACGTCCGCACTCGCCGATTTCCCTGAGCATCGGGTCAAATGGAAGTTGAGCTAAAAGAGGTACGTTGCTGTGGAGAGCATTACAAAGTTGTTCGCTGACTCTTTTTCCTCCGCCGGAACCGAATATTTCTAAGCGTTCGCCATTATTTTCAAACCAGCTCATATTTTCAACAACTCCACGCACACTTACCGGAATTTGTAAAGCCATCAGCCCTGCTCTTACTGCCACGTCTGATGCACTTGGTTGTGGAGTGGTAACAACAACAAGTTCAACACTTGGTAAAGATTGTGCCACTGCTAATGCCATGTCTCCTGTGCCTGGAGCTAAATCAAGTAGTAAAACGTCTGGGTTTCCCCACCATACGTCCGAAAGAAATTGTTCCAGTGAACGCTGTAAACGCGGTCCTCTCCACAAAATTGCGCGATCAGTGCCAGCAAACATGCCAATTGAAATAAGCTTTACTCCCCAACCAACCACTGGCATCAGCATGCCATTAAGATTTGTAGGCTGTGAGTTGATGCCGAACATGCGCGGTAAAGAAAACCCATATACGTCAGCGTCAATAGCTGCAGTATCATAACCTAGTGCGGCAAAAGTTGCGGCTAAATTAGCAGTTATCGAAGATTTACCAACGCCACCTTTACCGGAAGCAATAGCGAAAATTCGTGTGCGTGTGCCAGCTTTGTTAAACGGGTTTTCTTTACGCTCAGCTTTTAAATCTGCTACTAGCTTTTCTAACTTACTTTTGCTCATAGCAGTAGCAACAACATGAGGTATCAGTGTTGCTTGAGGATATTGAGCTACAACGTCTTGAACTCGTCCTGTAATAATTTCTGCTAATGGGCAATTTGGTACAGTGAGCTCAAGGTTAATTTCTACATCATAAGTTGGTTTAATTTTGGTTGATGCTTCAATTTTTTCTTTAACGTGCACGCCAGTTACCATATTGAGTTCTGTAACTGAACGTCCTAATTCTGGATCAATAACGCTACCCAGCAAATCGTAAACGCGTGTTTCGAGTTCGCTTGTGTTATTCATTACGTTAATGTTCCTTGCTAGTATCAACAGTAAGCTCAGGTTGAACTGTCGACTGTAATGCAGTCTCTACACTGCCGGTTTCTAGCAGAATATTAAACTGCTGTACGGTAAGCGTTGGAATACCAAGTTCTTGCGCTTTAGTTGCTTTAGAACCAGCGTTTTCGCCAAGAATTACGCAATATGTGTTTTTGCTTACTGAGCCTGAAGCTTTGCCTCCTCGAGATACAATCGCTTCTTTTGCAGTGTCTCGAGTAAATCCTTGCAAAGTTCCAGTAATAACAACAGTTTTGCCAGATAATGTTTGTGGTAGTGTTGAAGTTTCGATTCTACCAACTACGCCAGCTGCTTTCCACGCGTTAAGTACTTCGCCACGCCAATTGTTTTCCAATTGGGCTTTTTGGAACCAGTCATAAACAGTTTGCGCTATTTCCGATCCTACTCCATCAATGTTGGTAAGTTCATCTACTGTTGCGTGAGCAATATTGTCAAGCGAGTGGAATCGCGCAGCAATAAGCCTTGCTGTTGGAGGTCCTAGTCTGCGTATAGAAAGAGCCACTAGCACGCGCCATAGTGGCGCATTTTTGCCTTTTTGGGTGATTTCTTCGAGCATGCAACGTGTGGTTTCTGAAGGTCTTGAGTAAGTTGGTGCTTTAACTATTATAGTTTCGCCATCTTTTTTGATGCGTTTGTCTGTAGTGCCGTTAACATAAGCATCTGCTGGAACATGGAACTGCGGGTATTGAGGATTCCATGATTCTTGAGGTTGTTCTTGTGTTGCCTTTTTGTCAGCCATATTTTCATTGGTTGCGTTTTCTGTACTACTTTTCTCAACATATGATGCTGTAAGAGTACGAGTCCAGAAAGCATTTACTTGCCTCCATAAGCCTGAGCCACCAACCTTTTTGGTGTGTTTTCGTAATTTTCCGTCCTTATCAATTTCTTCCCATTCTTCGACATGAGGTATTTCTTTCCATACTTTTACGTTTCGCAAGTCGTTTGCAGTAATGTTGAAAATTCCAGCTTCGCTTTTTAATACAGGTTTTTGTGGTTCTGGAAGTGGTAATACGGTTTGTGGAATATATGGTTTTGGGGTTTCACCGCGACGGGTAACTATTTTGTCAATATCTTTGCAATAAACTTCAGCGGTAGTAGGTCTAGAGTCTTCCGGATTAGTTAACGCTAAAGCAGCTGCTTCCCCGAGATTTTCAATGTCGAAAGCTTGCCTAGAAGCTAAATTGATAATGCGCTCAGTAAGCTGAGCTGGGCAATTTTCTACATTTGGGCAGCGAATATCTTTATCGCCTTCTTTTGCAGGAGCTAATTTTGTGCCGCAAGATGGACAATATTCTGGCATAACGAATTTACGTAACTGGTTTTCTCGCCCTTCGCGCGCTTTAAGCACTGGTCCGACTAGTTCCGGAATTACGTCGCCTGCTTTACGAACTACGACTGTGTCGCCAATGAGTACGCCTTTGTGCTCAACTTCGTAAGCATTATGAAGCGTTGTTCGCGAAATGGTTGACCCGGCTACTGTTACAGGCTCTAGTACGGCTACTGGTGTAACTCTTCCTGTTCTTCCAACTTGAACAACAATATCTTTGAGAACAGTGTTCACTTCTTCTGGAGGATATTTATATGCTATGGCCCAGCGTGGTGCGCGAGAAGTTGCCCCTAGTTGACGTTGCAAAGCACGATCATCAACTTTAACTACAATCCCATCCAAAGCGTGCAAAACTTTGGCACGATTTTCGCCATAATAGTCAATCATGTCTTGAATTTCAGCGAAATTGGAAACGTTGCGCGTATATGGAGAAACTGGTATTCCCCATTGTTGATAAAACTTATACGCGTCGGATTGATTAAACGTTGTTTCGCTATGAATGTGACTCGTGTTTTCTTTCCATTGAAGCTCACCTAATCCGTGTGCGAAAAAACTTAATCTTCGAGTCGCAGTTATGCGCGGATTTTTTTGACGAAGCGAACCTGCTGCAGCATTTCTAGGATTAGCAAAAGGAGCTTTCCCAGCATTTTCTTGATCTTCGTTAAGCTTACGAAAATCAGCCCACTTCATGAACACTTCCCCGCGGATTTCTACAAATTCAGGAATATCGTCAGGATTTTCAGCATGAAGTTGCGTAGGTATTGCTTCAATTGTTCTCACATTGAGTGAAATATCTTCACCTGTTACGCCGTCTCCACGAGTAAGACCCTGCTCAAGAGTGCCGTTTCTATAAATAAGATTCAGTGCAAGCCCATCAATTTTTACTTCGCACGTCATTGGTAAAGGTTTTGACTCAGGCCAGTGCAAGTCGCGCAACACACTATCGTACCAATCATGCAATTCGTCAAGAGAAAAAACATCATCCAGACTCATCATGCGCGAAGGGTGCTTTACAGAAGCAAAATCATTAGAAAAAGTTCCTCCTACGCGGTGCGTTGGAGATTGAGGCGTGTCTAGCGTTGGAAATGCAGCTTCTAATGCACTTAACGTACGTATGCGAGCATCGTATGCTGCATCTGAACTCGTTGGCGCATCCTCAACATAGTATGCGATTTGATCGGATTGTGTCCAAGCAGCTAATTTCGCCCATAATCGAGCAGCTTGCTCCGTTGTAAGTGTGGCAGGCTGTAGCTTTGAAAGAGCTAGAGCATCTGCGTCTGTAGGTTCAAGACTAGCAATCCAAGTATCAGTATCCTCGTTAAGATTCCAAACATGTGTTTCTTTGGTTCGACTTGCATCAGTTTGCTGACTGTGTTGTTGTTCGTTATGTTTCGCGTTTTGAACTTGAGTAGATTGTATGCGAGCAGACTGTGTTTGCGTAGATTTTTCTGCAGTTTCATGAGTAGCAGTTTGCTCATCAAAATCATCAAAAAGCGTCCACTGTACACTTTGCGATGTTGTATCATCGTGAGCCACACTCATGAAAATCCCCTTTCGGCTCAATATTAATTAATATTCATTCGCTCTCTATGACGACTGCTACTGCAACGTTTTTATACGCAGTATGCAGATTGTAAGGCTCATTATAAGCCTGCTTTGCGCTGTCATTTTGCGCGTGCTAAGCATGTAGTGAACGCAAAAATTGCGATTGTACAGCGCCTTCCAAATCCTCGTGCAGTGTCATACGAATATGGGCAACACACAATGTTCTTGCAATCACAAACATACCATCGTCAACAGTAAGTTTTGCAGCTTTACTAATAATATGATTTGCTTCAATATTAGGCCAAACAGGAATATCATCATTCCTGAAATATTGCTGCACTTCATCCATATTAGCTGGAGCTTTATAACACTGCGAACGCATGCGTGAAAGCAACTCATCAAGTTCCATCTGTAGCGGATCGATTCTACCAGGAGCAAGATAACTAGCCATACGGTATGCGCTTGCTGCAAGTGTGAACCTATCTTGCATCCATGCGGCATACGCTAGCCTGTAGTACGCAAATGCAGCATCATCTTTGTCAAACGATACGCGCAATGCGTTTAAACATGCTGCTATAACTGACGACCAATCTTCTTGTTGAGATAATGCTGCAGCTAATCGCAAATGAGATAACGCATATGTTGGCGCATAAGCAACCATGCTATTCAAATGATTAAGAGCTGCATCATGCTGATGTAGCTGAGATAGTAAATCTGCAAGTTCCATGTGTGCGTAGAATAATCCGTCTGGAATAAGCAGTGTATGTTCATCTGGAGTAGCAAATAAGCGGTTGTAAACAACGCGCTCAGCATAAGAATTAAAGTACCGTGGCACAGTGTTTTCTACTGCAAACATTGCATCAAATTTAGCAATATTTTTCTCATATTCGTCAATCGCATGCTTAATATCGCCTTCTATAAGCTGTTCTTGAGCATGTACGCGCATTGCTCGTATATCTTGCGAAGTTTTAAAAGAAAGTTCCGGTATTACTGTTTCGTCAATAAGTGCTCGTGTTACATTATCAGCTTGTGCACTCAGTTCCGGGTCGCCGATATGCTCAATAATGTTCATAGCTTCTCGAGCTTTTTCAGCAGTTGTAAGCATTGGCTGTGCTGCAATATGGTGGAAATCAGCAACAGCCTGTTGTAACAAATCTTCTCGCTGAATAGAAAGCCCTTGTGCGTGATCTGTTCCTAAAACATCTTCTTGATCTTGATCGAATATAGTATCGGAAAATTCAGGTTCTTCTTGAGCTCCATGTGGCGCAAAAGAAGTATCATGCAGGTCGAAGGACGCGTCAACAGTACCAAGAGCACCACTGTTGAGTATATGCATACTTGCGTGAGATTTTTCGTACAATACTATTGGATTTTGTAAACCATGTGAACGAATGTATTGTATAAAACTTTCGCGCTTAAAAGTCACCGTCATAAGCGTTCGTATTTCAGGAGGTTCACTAAAAGCCGCTAAAGGATTCGCATTATTTTCACCATTGTCATTGTTTTCGTTGTCGTGCAACGCTTGTGAAACATGCGAAATACTCATGGTATTTGTTTGATGAGTATCAGGCAATGCTACATGAGAGTTTGACTCATCGTTTCCATTATTCAGACTATCAGTTTCTGAAGATTCGTCATTATGCTCACTTGTAATAGCATTCGTTAAATCATGAGTATGCGAATCCACTAACGATTGTGCAGCTTCTACTACATCCGCGAAAGGCAAATGTTGCAAATCTTGCAATTGCGCGGGGTCTCCATGAACGTCACCGTCTTTTGGATCGCCTTTTGCAGGTGTTGCATCACTGCTCATAGTATTAAGCGCTCTCAGCGTTTTAGTAAGCAAATTACTAATAGCATTATCTTGAGCAGCAACCATTTCTTCTAATCCAACAGAATCAAGCCGGATGGAAACTTCCTGTATTTTTTCGTCTATACCAAAGGCGAGCGTTGCTAACATAATACCGATGCGCAAATTGTAATTTGTTGCCATAATCGACTTTTCAATACTACTGTATTTGTGCCACGCAAGGTTTTCAGCATCATACTTGTATACAGGCATAAGCGATGCGCCAGTAGCGGTGAATGCAAGTGCAACTTTCCCATCACTAAGATTGGATCGAAAATCAGTGTCAAAACGGAATGGCAAATACAAGCTACGTATAAGTTCAGAAAGAGACTGACGATACAACCATTCCCCTGCTTCATCTTGCTTCAAATATGAAGCAGACTGTTGGCATTTACGTGCCTTGCGCCACAAGTACATGAGTGGACGAATATTGTCATCTTGTAGCGGACTACCAAAGTTTTGCATGCCTAAAGATTCACTTGCAATAAAAGCAGGGTCATCAATTATTGCATTATCAATAGCAGCAATGCGCTCACAAGTAACGTTGTCCTCTAAACTTTTTCCGCCCTGCGAAGCGTTAGTTTGCAAGCATTGGTAAATTGCTTGCAGTCTGTTAAGAGCTCCTTCAATGCGTAAAACTTTGAGTGCCGCAGCAGGTTCAAGTGAGTCATCCCAAATTAAGTAGTGTGCTGAGGTTCGTTGAGCTTCCTGTAGATGCAGTCTTTCAGCTCCGTGAACAGCTTCTAAACCATGAGTTGGTTCTAATGCGCCAACATCATGCATAACACGCTCATAGTAAGATTCCAAGCCTGAAACTCGTAAACCTTCTTTGCGTACGTTTTGAATATCGCTTACGCTTCTTCTGATTGCACCAAGAGGAGCTTCAGTGTGTAATCGGTGTAATACGTGGTAGTATCCGAAGCCAGTTAAACTTTGGTGTAAATCTGGTATGAAAAATGTTGCGAAAAATGCTGTAGCAATAGCATCGGCGTACGAAAGATTACAACGCAAGGAATCTGGTAATAATACTCGCGTACTTTCGAGTGTATATTTTTTGTGCTTTCCTTGTCCACAGCATAGCCATGAAGCAACTTGTCGCAAACCATCATTTAGTGAAACTTGCATTACAATATCGCCATACACAATAGATGCATTGTTAGTATTTTGATTATTTACTACTTGCAAATGTTGTTTATATCTTGTAATACGTAGATTTTGCAATATGCTGCGATATAGGTGCGCAACGCTATGTGACGATGGTTTCGTATTTGAACCGTAGAATCGAGTCTTGTTGTGTAAATCGAAAGATCCTTGCTCAATTAGTGACAATTGTGGTAGACGTTCAATAGTTTCTGCAGGAGTTACTGTGTCTCCTGTATATACTCTGCCATCTTCATCAGCAATCGCGAGTTGGCGGAAGTATTTTCCGTCATCTTTGCATAAACCAATGGCGACACCAAATTGTTTTCCTGGAATGCTAAACCAAGCTAATTGTGTGTTTGTAGGTAATCCTGGAAAATCATGGAAAATGTGATGCTGAGTGAAAGCAGGAATAGCCGTAATTTTCCCTTGTTCCCACAATGAGTTAATAGCATCTATCATGATTGACGTACGATCTTTCTCAGAAGATGTCTGTTCATTAGATTGCACGTCGTCAGTCATAATCCCCGTTCTTTCAATTCGGCACCACTTTGCGGTTTGTACAACGTTTTTGTACAACGTTTAATTACTAAGCATTGCCTGTACTCGTTACATTATAGTTCGTATACAAGTAGTATATAGGAAAAGCATGTTTGATGCATGAATGTTGCTGAATTGTGGAAATCTATGTTTCTAGTTTTTGTTACGTGTTTCGGGTTATTTCCCAAAACGAACTTAGTTTACCACTTGAAATGAAAGTTTCTAGACTAAAAGCGGACATATGCGCTGAGACATGTGATAGAAAATAAAAAATCTCAGCGGAAAATGAGGACATATCCGCTGAGACATCACATGGAGCGGACAACGGGACTCGAACCCGCGGTCTCAACCTTGGCAAGGTTGCGCTTTACCAACTAAGCTATGTCCGCAAAACAAATGGTTATTTTAGTCTATATTTGTGAGAATTGCAAATCCTCCATGTTTCATGTTTGTAAGAATGTTATTTTTCCTTAATTTCCAACGGTTTAACGGTGTGTTGAAAATAGTAGCATTGCTATAAGTAACGCTGTAATGTGCATGGATGTGTGTTGATGATTATTAATTGGTGTTTTTTGTAATTTTTTGAACGATTCTTGTTTTATTTGTGATTCTTCTTGAACAAAATTATTTTTTATTGCAATTCGCATATAAAAAATAATATTTTTTGCAAAATCTGTAAAAAGTTATGTAAAATAGACGTAGCCGTTGTCCTTAACCAATGAAGAAACGAGGACAAATAGAACAAGGAGGTCTCTATGAAGGCTATTGTTGCAACCAAGGATAAGAAAGCTCAGGTTGTTGAGAAGGAATTGCGTCCACTCGAGTTCGGTGAAGCGCTGCTTGATATGGAGTGCTGTGGCGTATGCCATACTGATCTTCATGTAAAGAATCAAGATTTTGGCGATAAAACTGGCGTGGTACTTGGTCACGAAGGTATTGGTATTGTTCGTGAGGTTGGTCCTGGCGTAACCACTTTGAAGCCTGGAGATCGCGCATCAGTTGCTTGGTTCTTCAAGGGCTGCGGTCACTGCGAATATTGCACTACAGGTCGTGAGACTTTGTGCCGCAGTGTGTTAAACGCTGGTTATACTGCTGATGGCGGTATGGCTGAACAGTGCATTGTTGCTGCTGATTATGCTGTAAAAGTTCCAGAAGGTTTGGATCCTGCTCCTGCAAGCTCCATTACGTGCGCAGGCGTAACAACATACAAGGCAATTAAGGAATCTGGCGTACACCCTGGCGAATGGCTGATTCTTTTTGGTCTTGGCGGTTTAGGTAATCTTGCTTTGCAATATGCTAAGAAAGTTTTTGGCGCTCATGTTATTGCTGTTGATGTGAATGATGCACAACTTGAGTTTGCTCAGCAGTATGGCGCTGATTTGTGCGTGAACCCGTTAAAGGAAAATGTTGCTGAGTTTGCTATGAAGAAGGTTGGCGGAGCTCATGGCGCTGTTGTAACTGCTGTAAGCAAAGCTGCATTTAATACTGCTGTTGATTCAGTGCGTGCAGGCGGTACGGTTGCTGCTGTCGGTTTGCCTCCAGAGGATATGGAACTCAGCATTCCACGCTTGGTACTTGACGGCATTCGTCTTGTAGGCTCCCTCGTTGGCACACGTAAGGATTTGGCTGAGGCCTTCCAGTTTGGTGCTGAAGGATTGGTTGTGCCACAATGCCATATGCGCAAGATGGAAGATATTAACGATATCTTTGATGAAATGCTTGCTGGCAAGATTCGTGGCCGCATGGTTATTGATCTTTCGCACTGACAAGGATTTTTAGAAAAGATTTCTGATAGGAATTTATAAAAAGTAAAAAAGTAAAAAAGCGATTATAGAAAGGTAGTTAAGCGTGTGAAGGAAAGCCTTTGAGTTTTTCTTCACACGCTTTTTGCTGTTCACATCTGCTTAAATTAAACTAATCCCCTTATTCAACAATCACCATGCATTTTTGGTGTGGGAGTCTATAGGTCAAAAGTGGTAAGAAATCATGTGCAGTGCATTACGATACAAGCGTTTTATGGTAATCTAATCTGTTTGCTGCATATTCGCCACCTGGGCAAAAAGTGCGTAAAAAATAAGCTCATAACCCTTATGACAGTGGGGCTTGGGTATATCGAATGTGGGCTATTTCTTATACTAAGCGGCGTTCAAAGTAGGTATTAGCTGAATATTTAACGATACATCGTCAAACGCTGTTACTGGCGCAGTATACGTACTGCGCGAATAACACTAAATCGCAATTATTCGTTATTAACGCAGAATACGTACTGCGCGAATAACACTAAATCGCAATTATTCGTTA